>Ga0306922_10007909_pt1 | contig 10306 bp, 9 predicted proteins | sample sta12Cox44000082_FD_203758 | JGI IMG/M metagenome (GOLD analysis project Ga0306922, IMG submission 203758) | Lab enrichment of tropical soil microbial communities from Luquillo Experimental Forest, Puerto Rico - statoxic.12C.oxic.44.000.082 (v2)... | ecosystem: Environmental > Terrestrial > Soil...
TCCCATCCGCGCTTGAATTGGCGATGGCGCCGAGGAATTCCAGGAACTGGGTCGAGCGGATGATGGTGTAGGGGATGCCGGAGGTCTTGATCAGTTTCTCTTGGGCGACCTTGGCGCGGAAATAGCCATTGTCGCTCCGGTCGATTCCGACGATGGATAGCGCGACATGGTGCCGAACGCCCGCTGCGGCCTCCGCCGCGAGAAGGTTGTGGCCGGAGGTCTCGAAGAATTCCAGCACCGCCTTGTCTTCAAATGAGGGCGAATTGGCGAGGTCGATCACGACCTGCGCGCCGGCAATCCCCTCGTTGAGCCCCTCGCCGGTGATGGTGTTGATGCCGCTTTTGGGCGAGGCGGCGACGACCTCGTGACCGCGCCGGCGCAGAATGGCGACGGTCTTCGAGCCGATCAGGCCGGTGCCGCCGATGACGACGATCTTCATGGCTTACTCTCCCTTGTCGACGACTGGAGACCCTTAAATGGGTTCGATGCAAGTGAGGACAACGCGCGAGCATGGTGCACGTGCCGACTAAGTACGAAACCGTACTCATCTTCCAGACCGTCAAGACTGTTGGCCTCGGGCGTTGGTGCTATGCCTATTGAGATGAATGGGAAGCTAAGCGCGGATAGGAGTGAGTCAAGATCGATCGACGCGCGTTCGACCGGGATGGTGTAACCGAAGGACGCGACGGCAAGGTGCAAGTGCTCAGTAGCAGAACGGTGCGGCTTCAGCGGACGCGCGCCAAGGAAGGTTTGTCCCCCTCACTCCCACTCGATCGTGCCCGGCGGCTTTGATGTAATGTCGTAAACAACTCGATTGACGCCTTTGACCTCATTCACGATTCGCGTCGCCACGTGCCCGATGAATTTCATGTCGAAGGGATAGAAGTCGGCCGTCATGCCGTCGGTCGAGGTCACTGCGCGCAAGCCCACGACGTAATCGTAGGTGCGGTAATCGCCCATGACGCCGACGGTGCGCACGGGCAGTAGCACGGCGAAGGCCTGCCAGATGTCATCATAGAGCCCGGCGCGGCGGATTTCCTCAATGTAGATGTCGTCGGCGCGCCGCAGGATGTCGAGTTTTTCGCGCGTAATCTCGCCGGGACAACGAATGGCGAGTCCCGGGCCCGGGAACGGATGCCGTCCCACGAAGGCTTGCGGCAGGCCGAGCTCGCGGCCAAGCGCGCGCACCTCGTCCTTGAACAGCTCGCGCAACGGCTCAACCAGCTTCATGTTCATGCGTTCGGGCAGCCCGCCCACGTTATGATGGGATTTGATCGTGACCGAAGGGCCGCCGGTGAACGACACGCTCTCGATCACGTCGGGGTAAAGCGTGCCCTGCGCCAGAAAATCTGCGCCGCCGAGCTTTTTCGCCTCGGCCTCAAACACATCAATGAAGAGGCGCCCGATCGTCTTGCGCTTGAGTTCGGGATCGGTCACACCGACGAGCGCGTCGAGAAAGAGCGCTTCCGCTTCGGCGTGGACGAGTGGGATATTGTAGCTGTCGCGAAACAGCGCCACCACCTTCTCCGCCTCGGCGAGCCGCAGCAATCCGTGATCGACGAAAACGCAGGTAAGCTGATCGCCGATGGCCTCGTGGATCAGGACCGCGGCGACCGCCGAATCGACGCCCCCTGACAATCCGCAAATTACCCGCCCGCTGCCGACCCGCGCGCGGATCTTGTCGATTGCCTCTTCCTTGAACGCGCGCATGGTCCAGTCGCCCTTGCAGCCGGAAATCTTGCGCACGAAGTTGCGCAACAGCCCGGCACCGTGCGGCGTGTGCACGACCTCGAGATGGAATTGCGTGGCGTAGAACCGGCGCTGCTCGTCCGCGATCATGGCGATGGTGGCATTCGGCGAGATGCCGACCACGCGGAAGCCCGCAGGCGGCTGGGTCACGCGGTCGCCGTGACTCATCCACACCGGATAGCGTTCACCCTTGCGCCAGACGCCTTCGAACAAGGGCGAATCCTCGGTCACTGTGACCTCGGCGCGGCCGAACTCACGATGGTGACCCCCTTCGACCTTGCCGCCGAGTTGCTGGGCCATCGCCTGTTCGCCGTAGCAGATGCCGAGGATCGGCACACCGGCCGCATAGATTGCGGGCGGAGCAAGCGGCGCGTCCGCATCGAGCACCGAGGCGGGTCCGCCGGACAGGATCACGCCCTTCGGCCGCATCGCCCGGAAGGCCTCGTCTGCCCTCTGGAACGGCACGATTTCGCAATAGACTTTCTCTTCACGCACCCGCCGCGCAATGAGCTGGGTGACCTGGGAACCAAAATCAACGACGAGAATCTTGTCGTGTTCGGCGAGCCGCTGGGAGCCGCCGCCGGATACGCGGGAAGAATCGAGGAGGGTCATTGCAATTTATGTGCGGGGGCGACCCGTCCGGTCAAGGCCATGTTTTGTGACAAATGGGCCTTTGACGCGCCGGCCACCGCGCCCTCATCGCCGCACGAGCACGGAAACGTAGAACCCGTCGGTCTCGGTACGGCGCGGGGACATCAACACCCCCTCCTCGGATATGAGCGCAGCGGTACGGAACACATGCGCGTCCTCAAGCGCGCCCGTAATGTCGGTCGGCGGGACAAGCGCAAAATTCCCCTGCCGCGCTAGAAAGGCGCGCACCTGATCGCCGTTCTCCTCGGCGAGCAGCGAGCAGGTGATATAGGCGATGCGGCCGCCCGGTTTGACCAGCGCTGCCGCGCGGTCGAGTACCTCGACTTGTTCCTCGAGGCGCTGCTCAAGCGCCCCGGGGCGCACCCGCCACTTGGCGTCAGGATTGCGCCGCCAAGTGCCGATCCCGGTGCAAGGCGCATCGATGAGGACGAGATCGGCGCGATTTTTGAGATCAGTGAGCAGGTCTTCCTGCGCGCGGGGCGTTCTGATTTGCACATTGTGAACGCCGGCGCGCTCAAGCCGCTCATGAATCGGAGCAAGCCGTCGCTTATCCGAATCCGTTGCGTACACTTGCCCGCGATTTTCCATGATGGCGGCGAGCGCGAGGGTCTTGCCGCCCGCGCCAGCACACATGTCGATCACCTGCTGGCCGGCCTTGGCCCCCGGGAGCAGCGCGGCGAGTTGTGAGCCTTCGTCCTGCACCTCCACCAAGCCCTTGATAAAAGCCGGCTCGGCATGGATCGCGGGACTCTTGGCGTCGGCGTCGAGCGCGAGACGCAGGCCCACCGGCGACCAGCGCGTGGGTACGGGATTGAGATGAGCCAGCGCAGCGCAGGCGGTCTCCCGTTCGGCTTTGAGTCCATTGACCCGCAGGTCGAGCGGGGCGCGGCTGGCCAGCGCCACGCCTTCGGCGACGCGCTCCTCGCCAAAGACACGCGCCAGATGGGCATCGAGCCATTGCGGATAATCACCGGCGACCCAGGGCGGAGCGCCGGCGAGATCGGCCGTGCCGAGGCGCGCGCGTTCGTCGGCAGTCAGTGGCGGCGGCGCAAAGCGTCCGCCGTCGGCACGCGCGGCAATCGCCTCGCAGTCGAGCTTGCGCTCGAGGCGCAGCATGCCGAGCATGACGGCGCGCGGGCGCTGGTCGCCCATGATGTGGGCACTCGAGGCGCGCCGGCGCAGCGCATCGTAAACCAGGCCGGCGATCGCCGCACGGTCGGCCGAACCAGCGAAGCGGTGCACAAGCCCCCAATCCTTGAGCGCATCGCCCGCCGGACGTCGCCGCGCTTCGACGTCGGCGATGACCTCGATGGCCGCGGAAAGGCGGGCGCCGGGCGTCATCAGATGCCGAGCAGGATACGGATCATGAAAATCAGCCACATGATCGTCAGCACGAGCGCGCCCAGCCCGAACGCCGGGCCGCGCCGGTTCACGTTGTTGTCGGTCACGTGGATGTAGGCGTGAACGAGGCGCGATGCGACGAAAAGCCATGCCAGCAGCACGAACAAGAGGTCAGCGTGGCGCGTGACCAAGGCGAGGACCGTCAGCACATAGAAGAGAACGGGCAGCTCGAGCTGGTTGTGATAGGCATTACCGATCTGAGCGATCGGCGGCGGCCAATTCGGCTCGCGCAACGCGATGTCTCGCGCCTTCACCTCGCCAATCCTCACCGCCCGGGTGCGCAGATGCGCCATCCAATAGAGCAGCACGAAGGTCAGGATGACCTCGACGAACAGCGGCAGCAAGACGGCCTGGATCGACATGGCGGCGGCTCCTGGGGGTTGGCGCACCTACCTTGGCGAGCGGCGGCGGCGAAAGCAACCGCCGACCGTTCAAGCGTTCACAGCCGCACACTCAGTGCGGTGTCGCCGTCGGCAATGGCGGCCGTGAGCCAGGCGCCACCTGAAAACAGCAAATTGCGATAGCTCCGCGTCTCGGCATCACGGAAATGCAAGTTCGAGCTGATCAGCACGCCGCGCGGACGAATGAGCTTATGGAAAATCCGCAGATGGTCCGGCGTTGGCGAGAAACCATCGAAGAAAGCGAGATCGTATCCCGGCGACAGCGTCGGCAGCACGTCGGCGAAGTCGCCCTGATGCACGCGAATGCGATCAGCGACACCGCGCGCCGCGAAATTCGAGCGCGCGAGCCGCACATGCACGGGATCGAATTCAATGGTGTCGATCCTCGCCTGCTTGGCGCCGCGGGCAAACCATAGCGCCGTGTAGCCAAGCGCACAGCCGAGTTCGAGTACGCGCCTGGCCGCGACAGCGGCGGCGATCACGCCGAGAATCGCGCCGTCCTCGAAGGGATAAGCGCCGCAGCCGTGCTGAGCGCGGTGCCGTAAGGTCTGCGTTCGCACCTCGGCGAATGGGTCACTCGATTTCGCGGGCATGCATTCCCCGCGCTGCCGGGAGGAATCAGGTGCGCGATGGATAATTCGGGCTCTCGCGCGTGATGGTCACATCGTGCACGTGGCTCTCGCGCATGCCGGCGGCAGAAACGCGCACGAATTCAGCCTTCTCGTGCAGCTCCTTCAAGTTTTTCGCGCCCACATAGCCCATCGCTGCGCGCAGGCCCCCGCTCAATTGGTGCAGCACCGTCGCCACCGCGCCCTTATACGGCACCTGGCCTTCGACCCCCTCGGGCACGAGCTTGAGCGTGTCCTTGATGTCCTGCTGGAAGTAGCGGTCCGCAGACCCGCGCGCCATGGCCCCGACCGATCCCATGCCGCGATAGGTCTTGTACGAGCGGCCCTGATAGAGAAATACCTCCCCCGGCGTCTCGTCGGTACCGGCGAGCAGCGACCCCACCATGGCGCAGTCGGCGCCGGCCGCGAGAGCCTTCGCGAGATCGCCGGAATATTTGATGCCGCCGTCGGCGATCACCGGCGTGTCGGTCCTGGATGCGACCTCGACCGCATCCATGATGGCGGTGAGCTGCGGCACGCCCACTCCGGCCACGATGCGGGTGGTGCAGATCGAGCCTGGACCGATCCCGACCTTGATGGCGTCCGCGCCGGAATCGATGAGTGCCTTGGCACCTTCACTGGTGGCGACATTGCCGGCAACAACCTGCACCGCATTGGACTGCCGCTTGATGCGGGTGACGGCCTCGAGCACCGCGCGCGAATGGCCGTGCGCAGTGTCGACGATCACGAGATCGACCCCCGCTGCGATCAGCCGCGAGGTCCGCTCGAAGCCCTTGTCGCCGACCGTGGTGGCGGCGGCGACCCGCAAACGGCCCTGCTCGTCTTTACAGGCGTGCGGATTGGCCACTGCCTTCTCGATGTCCTTGACCGTGATCAACCCAACACAGCGGTATTGCTCGTCGACGACGAGCAGCTTCTCGATGCGGTGCTGATGCAGGAGCCGCTTGGCGTCGGCCTGTCCAACCCCCTCGCGCACGGTCACGAGCCGGTCCTTGGTCATCAGCTCGGCTACTTTCTGGCGGGGATCGGTCGCAAACCGCACATCGCGGTTGGTGAGGATTCCGACAAGCTTGCCCGCGCGCCCGTTGCCGCCGCCCTCCACCACCGGGATCCCGGAAATGCGATGGTCCTGCATCAAAGCGAGCGCATCGGCGAGCGTGGCATCGGGACTGATCGTGACCGGATTGACCACCATCCCGGACTCGAACTTCTTGACCTGGCGCACCTGCGCGGCCTGCTCGTCCGGTTCGAGATTACGGTGGATGACGCCCAACCCCCCGGCTTGCGCCATGGCGATCGCCATCTTGGCTTCGGTCACGGTGTCCATGGCCGAGGCGACAATGGGGGTGTTCAGGCGAATGTCGCGGGTGATTCGCGAGCGGATGTCGACGTCGGACGGCAGCAGTTCCGACAGTCCGGGCTTCAGCAGGACGTCATCGAAGGTGAGCGCTTCGCGCAGCGTTCCGTTGGATTTTTGCTCCATCGCCAACTCCAGAGGCCGGGCTCACGGCTTGCTCGACTGCACCATCGCAACGGGATGATGCTTCAGGCGCCGAACCGGCCCGCATGCGGCGTGACGGCCGCTTTGGGTTGGCGCCGGTCGATAGCACGGCTCGGGCGCGAATCCTAGCAATTTGGCGGCAATTCACCGAAAGAAACGGTGTCTCGCCGCCTTGCTTTAGTTGTCGCCGCCCTTCCCGCCCGGAATCACGGCCGCCAACCCGGCGGTGGCCCGTGCCGCTCGATGGCGTTCACCAGCTCGCGATGCTTGCGATCCTCGCGCTTCATATGGACCGCAATGACCGCATGCAACGACGGAACTAGAAAGGCGCCGGGGAAGATGAACCCGAGCAGGATGCAGGGCACGATCAGGACCAGGTTGAAAATCGCCGCGAACGGTTGGCCGTTCAGCAGGAGGCCGAGCGGCGGCAGCAGGACCGCAAGCAGGTAGATCATCGCCTAACCTCCTCAGCCGAGCATCATCCCGTATGTGGGGCATCGCTCGCCGCGGCACAATGGGCTCTGGTCCGAGGCCGCACCGATTCTGTTAACGTGCGGGCATGACCGACCCGCCCACCACACCATCCGATTCTGCGACCGCGGTCTGCCGCCGCGCGTGCCGTTGCCCCCCTCTCGCGTGCACCCAGCAGTGCGGCAGCCCTAGCCCAATGCTGGCAACACGCATCGTCCCCCTGATCGTGGCGGTCGCCCTGTTCATGGAGAACATGGACTCGACCGTCATCGCGACCTCGCTGCCGGCGATCGCCGCCGATATCGGCACGAGCCCCCTGACGCTCAAGCTTGCGGTCACCTCCTATTTGCTGTCGCTCGCGGTCTTCATCCCGGTCAGCGGTTGGACCGCCGATCGTTTCGGCGCGCGCACGGTGTTTCGCGGGGCGATCGCCGTATTCATGCTCGGCTCGATCGGCTGCGCACTCTCGGATTCACTCTATCAGTTCGTGGCGGCGCGGATCGTCCAGGGCGTGGGGGGCGCAATGATGACACCTGTCGCGCGCCTCATTCTCGTGCGCAGCGTCGACCGGCGCGAGCTGATCAATGCCATGGTGTGGGTCACCCTGCCGGCGTTGATCGGGCCGCTGATCGGCCCCGCGCTCGGCGGCTTCATTACGACGTATATTTCCTGGCACTGGATTTTCCTGATCAACATCCCGATCGGGCTTGCCGGCATCGCGCTGGCGACGATTTTCATCGAAGACGTGCGGGCCGAGAGCCCGGATCCGTTCGATCCGGTCGGCGCAGTGCTTGCCGGACTGGGCATCGGCGGACTCGCGTTCGGCGGCTCCTTGCTCGGCCTCAATTTCCTTCCGACCGCCGCAGTCATTGCATTGATTTTGCTCGGCGCGGTCGCGGCCTATGCCTATGTGGTGCATGCGCGACGCACTCCCGCTCCAGTGCTCGATCTTTCCCTGCTCGCCATTCCGACCATGCGCGCCGCGGTAGTCGGCGGCTTCATCTATCGCTCCGGTATCGGCGCCATGCCGTTCCTGCTTCCGCTTCTGCTCCAGCTCGGCTTCAATCTGACGCCGTTCGAGTCGGGGCTGATCACGCTGTCGAACGTGGTCGGTGCCATGGGCATGAAAACGGTCGTCCCGATCATTCTCCGGAGGTTCGGATTCCGCCGCGTCCTCGTGGTGAATGCGCTGATCAGCGCGACGCTGGTCGCGACGTGCGCCACTTTCACGCCGGGCGTTTCATTCGCGTGGATCGTCGGTGTGCTGATCGTGGGCGGCTTCTTTCGCTCGCTCGAATTCACCAGCCTCAACACGATTGCTTACGCCGACGTCGACAACCGGCGCATGAGCCGCGCCACCTCGCTGGTGGCGGTCGCCCAGCAGGTGTCGATCTCGGTCGGCATCGCCATCGGGGCGCTCGCCGTCGACCTGACCCTGTGGGCACGCGGACGCGACACGATCACGGCCGTCGACTTTCAGCCCGCCTATCTCGCGATTGCCGTGATCGCGGGCAGCGCGTCATTGATTTTTGCGCGGATGCCGGCCGAGGCCGGCGCGGAACTCGCGCGCCGCACTACCGCGCCCGCGGCCGGGCCGACCGAGGCGACCGACCAGCGAATGGGATGAGCGGTCGGTCTAGTGCGGTGGATTTTGAAGTTCCTACGCGACACTAGCCGCGAAATCCAGTCGCCAGCAGATAGAGCTCAGCCGAATCCAGCCGACTCGCCGTCGGCTTGATGTGCTTGACATGGGAGAAATCGCGCTTGAGTGCAGCGAGCAGGGCAGCCTCGGTACCGCCTTGCAGTACCTTGCAGAGGAACGCGCCGCCGGGGACGAGCACCTGGCGCGCAAAATCGGCCGCAGATTCGGCGAGCGCCATGACTTTGAGATGGTCGGTCGGGCGGTGACCTGTGGCATTCGCCGCCATGTCTGAGAGCACGACATCGGCTCGGTCGCCGAGCAGGGCCGTAATGTCATCGCCCGCCTGCGGCTCGAGAAAGTCGCACCGGATCACGTCGACACCGGCGATCGGCGCCATGTCCAGGCGATCGACGGCCACGACTTTCCCCCTGCCGTGCGCGCTGCCGACGCGTTGTGCCGCGACCTGGCTCCAGCCGCCAGGCGCGGCGCCGAGATCGACGACACGCGCGCCCGGCTTGAGCAGATGGTGCTTATCGTCAATCTCGATCAGCTTGAAGGCGGCACGAGCGCGGAAACCCTCGCGCTTGGCGCGCGCGACGTAAGGATCCTTGAGCTGCCGCTCGAGCCACAGCTTGGACGACAGCGATCGCCTCTTGCCCGATTTGATCCGGACCTTGAGCGGGCGCTTGCTTGGGGCCGCGTTCATTTGAAGCCGACTTCGCTTGAAAGAAGAGGCGACGTGCTCAGGTCTCGGCAACTCTCGCCCGACCGTCCCACACACCGTCCTCGCGCATCATCTGCACCAGCATCCCCTCGCGTAAGCCGCGGTCCGCGACCCGCAGCCGTTGGCAGGGAAAGGCACGGCGGATTGCGTCAAGAATCGCGCATCCGGCGAGCACGAGATCGGCGCGCTCGGCGCCGATGCAGGCATTGGCGACGCGATCTTCATAGCTCCAGCCCAGCAAGCGTTCGATCACCCGCGTCACCTGATCGTCGACCATCCAGCAGCCGTCGACGCGGCGACGCTCGTAACGTCTGAGCTCGAGGTGAACGCCGGCAATCGTCGTGACCGTTCCCGACGTGCCGAGCAGGTGCACATCATCGCCGCGGAGCCCGCCATACTCGGCTACGAAACCGTCGATCAGTGCGGCAACCTCCGCAATCATCGCCGCGTAGATTTCGCGCGTGACCTGATGTCCACCGTGGCGCTCCGCCAGCGTGACCACCCCGACCGGTAGTGATGCCCAAGCTTTAATCTTCGGCAGCGGCGGTCCCCGTCGGCTCGGGGGCGACCGATCGAGCCAGACGAGTTCGGAGGAGCCGCCGCCGATGTCGAACAGGACTACATTGTCGGCGCACGGATCGATCAACGGCGTGCAGCCGGTGGCCGCCAGGACGGCCTCGGTTTCACGGTCGATGATTTCAAGCTCAAGCCCGACTTCACCCGCAATGCGGGCGCGGAACTCAGCGCCATTGGCCGCTGCGCGACAGGCCTCGGTGGCGATCAGCCGCGCCCGCGTGACGCCGCGGTTGTGCATCTTGTCGCGGCAGATCGCGAGCGCTGCGACCGCACGATCGATCGCGGCCTCGCTGATGCGGCCGGAGGTGGACAGGCCCTCTCCCAGTCGAATGATACGGGAGAAGGCATCGACGACACGGAAGCTATCGGCGGTGGGACGAGCAACCAGAAGCCGGCAATTGTTGGTGCCGAGATCGAGAGCGGCATAGGTCGGAGCGGAGCGACCGCCATCATGATGCGGATAGCCGTAGGGCGAACGCCGACCCCACCGGGACCGCTGCCGCGGCACCCGATCATGGACAGGGTCGAGGCCGCCGGCTGCCCGGCCCTCGTCCTTCATCA
>Ga0306922_10007911_pt1 | contig 10305 bp, 8 predicted proteins | sample sta12Cox44000082_FD_203758 | JGI IMG/M metagenome (GOLD analysis project Ga0306922, IMG submission 203758) | Lab enrichment of tropical soil microbial communities from Luquillo Experimental Forest, Puerto Rico - statoxic.12C.oxic.44.000.082 (v2)... | ecosystem: Environmental > Terrestrial > Soil...
CACTCCCGCCAGATCCCGGAACGCGGCGATCACGCTGCGATAGGTGTCACGCTTGAAGGGCACAATCAGGTCCGGCAGCGCCGCCATATCGACCCAGCGCCATTGTGAGAATTCCGGTTCGTGGGTGCCCAGATCGATATCGGAATCTTCGCCCATGAAGCGCAGGCAGAACCATTTCTGGCGCTGGCCCTTGAAGCGGCCATGAAAGGCGACGCCAACCAGATGGGCGGGAAGGTCGTAAGTGATCCAACCGTCCATCTCGCCGATGATATCGGCCTTGTCGGTGCCGGTTTCTTCCTTCAGTTCGCGCAGCACCGCAGCCCTCGGCTCCTCGCCCGGATCAATGCCGCCCTGGGGCATCTGCCAGCCTTCGACCGTCTGGTCGAGGCGCTTGCCAACAAAAACCTGTCCGCGGCGATTAAGCAGCATGACGCCGACACACGGCCGGTAGGGAAGATCGGAAACCATGGACCTGGACGTTTTTAATCGCCGCGATGGACGGCGTTATTTCTGTGCAGACACTATGGCGGATACCGGCACGAGAACAAACCCCCGGCTTTGAAGGGTCTTGGCCCAAAGGGCAATGCGCTCGACGGTTACGGGATAGAGGAAACCGGACCCGATGGCGCTGCCATGGGCGCGGGCGGCGTCTTCCAGGGACGATAGTTGTTTGTCGATTTCCAAGGCCGCCTGAATGCTGTCCAGGGTCCCGCCGGACTGGGCGAAGGCCGAACCTTCACGGCCCGCAACGGTGGGCGCCACCGACTGGGGCGCAATGCCATTGTCATAGAAATAGAGCCCGCGACGTTCCAGGCTGGTGAATGTGGGCGACAAGGCATCGCTGTCCGAGAGAAACCTCTGGCCCAGCAGATTGGTGACGCCGGCATAGCCGGTGAATCGTGACAGCGCCCAGTTCAGGCGCTGGATGTTGGTGTCTTCATCCATGCCGGTGCGCAAGGTGTGCGGGCCCGGATCGCTGTCGGGAAAATCGAAAGGCTCCATCGGCACTTCCAGCAACACTTCATGGCCTTGGGCGCGCGCCTGGTTCACCCAATTCTGCACGTCGCCGGCATAGGGCGCGAAGCCCAGCGTGACGCCTGCCGGCAGGGCGGCAAGCGCAGCACCCGTGGCCTTGGCGCTGATCCCGAAGCCGGAAACCACGATGGCGATGCGGAGCTTTCCGGCCACGGCCGGCGCGGCATAGGCCGCCATGGGTTTGCGGCCGTCATCGGCGATCCGCGGCAGCGGGCCTTGCGGCGAGTTTTCGATCAGGGCCGGGTCGGCGACCAGGGCATGTCCGGCAAAGACGGCCTTGTCGATCGAAACCGGTGGAGCATTCGGGGTGGCCGCCGGCGCCGCTGCGGCGATGGCAGCCTTGGGCGTGGCGGGCGCCGCCAGATCGATGGTCACATCCGCCCGGTGCACCTTGCCCGTGAGCGTAATCGCCAAGGCCATCGCCGCCAGCGCACAGAAAGTGGCGGCGGTCGCAAGCCCCAAAGTCCGGGCGGGTGTCGGCTGGAAAAGCGTGCTGGCCATAGGCGGAAAAGTTAACAAGCCATGGTTACGCGCTCGTTAACGAGGCCCTACCACTGGCCCTGCCTGAGCTTGGCTCAGGCCCATTCTCCCCCTCGGCGCACAGCGCCTGGAGGGGGAGATACCCGTAGCACGCCCTCGGGCGTGCGAAGGGAGAGGGGGTAGTTATTGAGCCGTGGCCGCTTTCTGCGCGGCGGCAACCGTCATTTTTCCGCGCAGCAGATCCAGGGCGTAGGACAGCTGGAAGTCGTCATACTTCTTGCCCGGAGCCGGGGTGATCACCGGCGCATTGGCTTTCTTCGCCACCGGTTCGCCCACCAGATGGCCCGGCAGGTCGGCTTCGGACGGGCGGGCAATCTTGGGCACGTCGGCTTCATCACCCTGGGCCACGGCGATGTCGGGAATGATGCCCTGCGCCTGGATGGAATGACCCGACGGCGTGTAGTAGCGCGCAGTCGTGAGGCGGAGCGCCCCGCCGCCTTCGCCCAGCGGGATGATGGTCTGCACCGAACCCTTGCCGAAGCTGGTCATGCCGATGATGGTCGCCCGCTTGTGATCCTGCAGCGCGCCGGAAACGATTTCCGAGGCGCTGGCCGTGCCGGCATTGATCAGGACGACCACCGGCTTGCCGTCGGTGATGTCGCCATGCGCCTTGGCATCATAGCGCTGGGTATCTTCCGGATGCCGGCCGCGGGTGGAAACCACTTCGCCGCCATTGAGGAAGTCCTGCGACACCTGGATCGCCTGATCGAGCAGGCCGCCCGGATTGTTGCGCAGGTCCAGCACATAACCCTTGATGCCGGGGCCGATCTGTTTCTTGAGATCACGCACGGCTTTTTCCAGTCCCGAGGCCGTCTGCTCGTTGAAGCCGGGCATGCGGATATAGGCGACATCGCCTTCGCGGCGCGACGAGGTGGCGTCGACCGGAACGATGGCGCGCTGCAGCGTCACATCGAACGGTTTCTTCTCGCTGGCGCGGATGATGGTGAGGGTGATCTTGCTGCCTTCGGAGCCGCGCATCTTGTCGATGGCGTCGTTGAGAGGCAGGCCGGCAATCGAGGTGCCGTCGATGGCGGCAATATGATCGCCCGGCTTGATGCCGGCCTTGGCGGCGGGCGTGCCGTCGATGGGCGAGATCACTTTGATCAGCCCATCATCTTCCTGCACTTCGATGCCGACGCCGCCGAACTGGCCCTTGGTGGTGATCTGCATGTCGCCGTAGGACTTTGTGTCCATATAGCTGGAATGCGGATCGAGGCTGGACACCATGCCCTGGATGGCGGCGTTGATCAGCTCGCTGTCCTTTACGGGGCGGACATAATTGGCGCGAACCCGTTCGAAGGCATCGGAGAACAGGTTGAGCTGGCCATAGGCGCTGGTGTCGTTGGCGCCCTGGGCGCTCATCACACCCAGCGCCAGGGCGAAACCGGCAACCATTCCAAAACCGACCAGCACATACCGTTTCATGTTTTTTTCGCTTTCCGCAGTTCCAAACTTAACCATGGCGTCGGATCCAGACTATGACCGTTCTGGCGCAACTCGAAGTATAACCGCTGAACATTGTTATCGGGTCCGCTGTCCGGCATTTTGCCGACAGGCTCGCCCGCAAGCAATTCATCATTTGGCCTTACACTGATGCGGCCAATGCCTGCCAGCACCAGATCGTAGCCAGTGGTTATCTCCAGGATCAAGACCTGCCCGTCCTTATGGTAAGGACCGGCGAATAATACTTTGCTATCAGCCGGCGCCACAATCTGGGCGCCCGCCAGGGTGGCAAAGGTAAGCCCCGGATTTTTGGCGCTTTCGGACCCCGATGGAACCAGGGTTCCAGCCACGGGCGGCAATAATGAACCTTTGGTCAGGGGGCCCAGCGCGCCGCGGGAGGCGGCGGTCACGGTCACAATATCCTCGTCCGCGCTCCCCGCCCCGGCCCGGCGCAACTGCGCCACCCGGGTAACCAGGGCCTGGAAGTCCGCAGCCTTGGTGGCGATCTCACTCAGCCTGTCCCGAAGGTCCCCATAGCGGTCGGCGGCGCCGGCGGCTTCCTGGTCCTTTTGCTGGGAGAGCACCTCCAGCTGGGCCTTTGCGATGGCCAGAGCTTCCGAGTTTTTCGCGGCGTCGGCCCGGCGTGCCACTAGGGCGATGCGCGTTCGTTTCAGCTGGTCGATGCGCCGTGCCAGCTCCGCCGCCTTTTCATAGACCGGCGGCAGGGTATCGCCGATCAGCATGGCGCCCCGCGCCGCCGCCAGGGCATCGTCCGGTCGCACCGCCAGCGCCGGCGGCATGTCATGCTGCAGCCGTTCCAGCACGGCGAGCAGGCGTGTGACCGAAACGCGGTCACGGGAAAAACTGTCAGTGAGAATCTTGTCCTGCGCTTCGAGCTGGACGATCTGGGCATCCAGGGAAATTTTTTTGTTCTCCAGGCTCTCGATGCGCGCGGCGGTGTCGATCAGCTTGCGGCGCAGGCTTTGCGCTTCGGCCGCCAGCGCCTCGCTCTGCTGCCTGGCGCTGTCCAGGGCGGGACGATTCTTGGCGAGTTCGGCATTGAGGGTGCCAAGCTGCTGGGTGCTGGACGGCATGTTGGCCAGGTTGCGCGCCGGCACGGCTTTGGAAAGATCGATCGGCGGTTCGGGCGGCGGCGCGGGCTGATCGCTGGCCAGGGCAGGACGGGGGCGCGGCACTGTGTGGACCGTCACACGCGGATAGGCCGGCCGCGCCGCCGCCGCGAAAGCCGGCAGCGACAACAACCCGTCCGTCATCGGCGCGGCCAGCGACAGCGCCAACAGAAAACAGGATGTACGCGGCCTGGCCAGGCTTCAATCCTTCTTCAACAGGGAATGACCGGTCATGGCCGCCGGCTGGCCGATCCCCATCAAGGCCAGCATAGTGGGGGCGACATCGGCCAGGCGGCCATTGGTCAGCGTCGCGCCTTCGGGTGCGCCCAGCGCCAGGATGGGCACATCCAGCGTCGTATGGGCGGTGTGCGGCTCGCCGGTGACGGGATCCTTCATCAGTTCGATATTGCCATGATCGGCGGTCAGCAGCATGACGCCGCCGGCTTTCTCGATGGCGGCGCGCAAGCGGCCCAGACATTCGTCGATCGTGTCCACCGCCTTGATGGCGGCCGGCATGATGCCGGTATGACCGACCATGTCGGGATTGGCGTAGTTGGCGACGATCAGATCGTATTTTCCGCTGCCGATGGCCTCTTCAAGCTTGTCCGTCACCTGATAGGCGCTCATTTCCGGCTTGTGGTCGTAGGTCGACACTTTCGGGCTGGGCACCAGGATGCGGTCTTCGCCGTCAAAAGGATCTTCGCGCCCGCCATTCAGGAAGAAGGTGACATGGGCGTATTTTTCGGTTTCGGCGATGCGCAATTGCTTGAGATGATGTTCCGCCATCACTTCGCCGATGGTTTCGCGTACATCCTCCGGCGGAAACAAAGACGCCATCATGGTTTTCAACTCGTCGGAATATTCGGTCATGCCGGCCGCATCGCAGAAACCCACCACGCGGTTGCGCGTGAAGCCCTGAAAGCCCTTGTCCAGCAGAGCCAGAGAGATTTCACGCGCCCGGTCGGCGCGGAAATTGGCGAACAGCAACGCATCGCCGTCCGACGCGCCTTCATAATCGCCCAATGCCGCCGGTATCACGAATTCATCGGTGACGCCGTCGGCATAGGATGCATCCAGCGCTGCGAAACCGTCATCGAAGCGAGGCGCGCTGGCATCGACCATGGCGTCATAGCATTTCTGTACCCGGTCCCAGCGCTTGTCGCGGTCCATCGCATAATAGCGGCCCGACAGCGTCGCCAGCCGCACGCCGGCGCAGGATTCGATGTCTTTCAGGAATTTTTCCAGGAAGCCGCGCGCGCTTTTGGGCGGCGTGTCGCGGCCGTCCAGAAAGGCATGCACGAACACCGGCAGGCCGGCTGCGGTCAGCGCCTTGACCAGCGCCACCATATGGTCCTGGTGCGAATGCACGCCGCCGGGCGACAACAGGCCCATCAGATGAACGCCGCCTTTTGCGCTTTTGGTTTTCGCGATCATCTCGCGCAAGGCGGGACGCTGCGCGAGCGTGCCGTCTTCTATGGCCACGTCGATGCGGGGCAGATCCTGCGCCACCACACGGCCGGCGCCGATATTCATGTGGCCGACTTCCGAATTGCCCATCTGGCCGGTGGGAAGACCAACGGCATGGCCCGAGGTCTGCAGCAGGGCATGAGGGCAATCGGCCAGCATTCTGGTGTAATTGGGCGTGCTGGCCTGGGCGATGGCGTTATCGGTTGTGTCCGTGCGCCAGCCCCAGCCATCCAAGATGCAAAGAAGCGCAGGACGAGTCACAGCTGCACTCCTTGCCGGGGCTGGCCTTTATTTGTTTGGCGGCATCCGCCGCCGGGGCCCCACCCATCTAGAATGCAAAGCAAGGCAGGACGGGGGGCGGGCATGATCGTTCCTTGTGATGTGCAAACCGGTGCCGGAAAATAGGAAGCCGGAGCTGCTATGTCCATGAATGCTTTGCCGATGTGCGGGTCACGGCGCGGCCGGCATGCAAATTTGCCGGCTTTACAGCCGCGCGAGGCCGCGCCTTGATGGGCCATGGCAAAAAAGCCGTTCGGAACTCACTATGCGGTGACCGTGGCAGGCATGGTGTTCATCGCCCTGCTGGCGGCGGCCGGTTTGCGCGCCGGCCCTGGCGTGCTGATGGTGCCGTGGGAACAGGCATTCGGCTGGTCGCGCAGCGTCACCTCTTTCACCGCCGCGGTCGGCATTTTCCTGTTCGGCATGACCGGACCGTTCGCCGCCGCCCTGATGCAGCGCTTCGGCATTCGCACCACGGTGCTGGCGGCCTTGGCGTTGATGAGCGCGTCAACGGCTCTCAGTCTCCTCATGACGCAGGCCTGGCAGCTGGTGTTGTTGTGGGGCGTGCTGTCGGGACTGGGCAGCGGCTGCATCGCGCCGGTTCTGTCGGCCAGCATCGTCAATCGCTGGTTTGTCGCCCGGCGTGGCCTGGTGATGGGCCTGCTGGCCGCCAGCACATCCACCGGCACGCTGATTTTCTTTCCCGCCTTCTCCGCCATCGCCAGGGCCCATGGCTGGCAGGGCGTGACCGTGACGGTGGCGGTGGGCATGGCGCTGCTGATTCCGGTGGTGGCTTTGTGGCTGCCTGAGTGGCCGCAGGATGTGGGCGAAGTGCCGTATGGTGCGGCCGCGGATCACCGCTTCCCGGCGCGTTCGCGGGAAAACCCCTTGTCGCTGGCCTTTGCCGCCCTGCGCGAAGGGCTGGGCCATCGCGATTTCTGGCTGCTGGCCGGCACCTTCTTCGTCTGCGGCCTCACCACCAACGGTCTTGTCGGAACCCACATGATCGCCCTGTGCGGCGACCATGGTCTGGACGCGGTGGCGGCCGGCAGCCTGCTGGCAGTGATGGGCGTGTTCGATCTGGTGGGCACCACCGCTTCGGGCTGGTTCACCGACCGCTATGATCCGCGCAAGCTGCTGTTCATCTATTACGGCCTGCGCGGCCTGTCGCTGATCTATCTGCCCTTTGCCGATTTCACCTTTCGCGGCCTGTCGCTGTTCGCCGTGTTTTATGGGCTGGATTGGATCGCCACCGTGCCGCCAACCTTGACGCTGACCACCAAAGCCTTTGGCAGCCAGAAGGCCCCCATCATGTTCGGCTGGATCGCCGCCAGCCATCAGATCGGCGCTGCCGCCGCCGCGTTCCTGGCCGGCGCCTCACGCTCCGCCACTGGCTCCTACCTGGATGCTTTTGTGGCAGCCGGCTTTGTCGGGGTGCTGGCGGCCTTCCTGTCCCTGGGCATCAGCAGCAGAGGCCGCCCTTCGGAAAGCCTGTCGGCGATCTGACCGGCACCAATTGGCGTTTCCGAACAATGTTCGGGCAAGTTGGTCCCGGCAGTTCCTGCCCAGCAGCGATTTACGCCCGCCGGCCATCCACATAACTTATTGTTTTAATTAGATTATTTTTATCGAACGGCCGGCACGAAACTGGCAAGGCAGGCTGCGGAACAACAGGCAGAAGCCTCCATGCGCCGCGCACCACTCTATATACGCCTTCTCGTCCTCGCCGTCGGAGCCGCCCTTGCGGCTGCTCCCGCGCCGGTTCTTGCTTTTTCGCGGGTCAAGGATCTGACCGATGTCCAGGGCATCCGGGAGAACATGCTGGTCGGCTACGGCCTGGTGGTCGGCCTCAACGGCACCGGCGATTCGCTGAAGAACGCGCCGTTCACCCAGCAATCCATCCAGACCATGCTGGAGCGGCTGGGCGTCAACACCCGCGGCGAAACCATGCAGACCAAGAACGTCGCCGCCGTGATGGTGACGGCCAGCCTGCCCGCCTTCGCTGCCCAAGGCGCTCATATCGATGTCTCGGTCAGCGCCATGGGCGATGCCAAGAATCTGCAGGGCGGCACCTTGCTGGTCACCACCCTGTTCGGCGCCGACGGCCAGATCTATGCCCTGGCCCAGGGCCCCGTCTCCATCGATGGCTTCTCGGCCCAGGGCGACGCCGCCAGCGTCACCCGCGGCGTGCCGACCGCCGGGCGCATCGCCAATGGCGGCATCGTGGAAAAGGAAACCGGCTTCAAGCTGGCCAGCCTGGACAGTCTGAAACTGTCGCTGCGCAATCCCGATCTGACCACCGCTACCCGCATCGCCGCCGCCGTGAACACTTATCTGGGCAATCCGGTGGCGACCGCGTCGGATCCTTCCAATATCGAACTGGCCGTCCCCGCCAACTATCCCGGCGGCGTGATGGCGCTGTTGACCGACATCGAACAGGTCAAGGTCGATCCCGACCTGCCGGCCAAGGTTATCATCGACGAAAACACCGGCGTGATCGTGATGGGCGCGGATGTCCGCATCTCCACCGTCGCCATCGCCCAGGGCAATCTCACCATCCGGGTGCAGGAAACCCCGCAAGTTTCGCAGCCGACGCCGTTCTCCAACACCGGCACCACCCAGACCGTGCCGCGCACCTCGATCCAGATCGATGACAGCAAGGGCAACAAGATGGCCGTGCTGAGCCAGGGCGTTTCGCTGCAAAGCGTGGTCGACGGGTTGAATGCGCTGGGCGTAGGCCCGCGCGACATCATCTCGATCCTGCAGGCGATCAAGGCTGCGGGCGCGCTGCAGGCCGACATCAAGGTGATCGGCTGATGGACGCGACCCTGCAATCGGCAATGGACATGGCGCAGTCGGCGCCTATCAAGGCGCCCGTGGCGACCGGCAATGCCGCCGCCGCGGCCAAAGCCGCCAAGGAATTCGAAAGCGTTTTCGTTTCGCAATTCCTGGGCTCGATGTTTTCCGGCATCAAGACCGACAGCACTTTCGGCGGCGGACAGGGCGAAGACATGTTTCGCTCGCTGATGATCGAACAATATGGCAAGCAGATCGAACAGCGCGGCGGCTTCGGCCTCGCCGCTGCCGTCACCCGCCAGCTTTTGAAACATCAGGAAGCCGCGCCCGCCGCGGCCGCAACGCCATGAACCCCATGCCGAGCGACGAACCGCGCATTGAACGCATGATTCTGCTGGCGGAGCGGCTGATCACAGCCTTGGAAGGCGACATTGCCGCCCTCAAATCCGGCGATCCCAAATCCATGAAAAGCATGGATCCGGAAATCCAGAAACTGACCGTCATCTATGGCAAGGAGGCGCAGAATTTCGACATCCGCCTGGCCAAGTCGGCGCGCGCGGAATTGCGCCAGCGTTTTGTCGCCGTCACGGTCAAGTTCCGCGAAGTGCTGCAGCTGCATGCCCGCTTGCTGACCCGGGTCAAGAATGCGTCCGAAGGCATGATCCAGGCGATCGCCCGCGAAGTCGAACGGATGAATGCGCCCACCCGCACCTACGGCCCGCGGCCGCCGGCCCGCCCGCAGCCCAGCGGTGCGATGGTGTTCAACCGGGTCGTTTGATTTTCCGCCGGCACAATGGCTCCGCGGCGCGCGAAAGCCTGACGCGCGGTTCTGCATGACAATCAGGAATCAGAACAGCGACAGGACGCTGCTGGAACTGCTGCTCGAGCTGCTGGCGCCCTGAAGCAGCGACAGCGCCAGATTGTAATTGGCCAGCTGAGAAGTGGTGTCCGCCGACACCGTGCCGCTGGTGTTGCCGGGGGTGGTGGGCAGCGCCGCCGGCTTGTTCGTGGTCTGATAGGTGCTCTGCAGGCTGGACAACACAGTCAATAGCTGGGAGCGGGCCAGATCGGCCCCGGTTTTGGTGGAAATATCCAGCGTGCCGGAAAAGCCCAGACCATAGGCCGGCGTGGTGCTGCTGGTTGTGGTGGTGGTCGTCGTGGTGCCGGTCTTGGCCGGCGATGTGAGAATGCCGGCAGTAATGCCAAGACGCGACAGGGCGTCCAGATCGGTGGGCCCGGAAATCAGCTGGATGGTGGTGCCGGCATTGACCTTGATGCTGAGCCCTTCAGCGTTGCCGGTATAGCTCACCGAGGCCTTGCCCAGGCTGCCCAACTGGGCGTTGATCTTGGTCGACAGCGAATCCAGCGTTTCGCCCGGATCGATGGTGATGGTGGTGGTGCGCGGCGCGGTGCCTTCGATCTTGATCTGGAAGGAATCGCCGGCGCGCAGCGTCGTCTGGGTGGTCAGATCCACCGACTGATCGAAGGTCAGGGTTCCGCGCGGCAGACCCAGCGCATCCAGCACACTGGCGCCATTGGGATCGACCGCCACGCCGGTGCCGGTGGATTGGCCATCCTGTCCGCCATACTGGCGGATCCATTGAATGCTGCCATC
>Ga0306922_10007913_pt1 | contig 10304 bp, 7 predicted proteins | sample sta12Cox44000082_FD_203758 | JGI IMG/M metagenome (GOLD analysis project Ga0306922, IMG submission 203758) | Lab enrichment of tropical soil microbial communities from Luquillo Experimental Forest, Puerto Rico - statoxic.12C.oxic.44.000.082 (v2)... | ecosystem: Environmental > Terrestrial > Soil...
CCGGCCGCCTTCCACTCGGGAAATCCGTCCCCCAGCCGCCGTGCCCGGTAGCCGCGCTGACGCAGCAACGCGACCGCTTCGAACGAGAGGACGCACCAGGGGTCACGGCAACAGGCGACGACCTCCTGGTCTGGCGGCAATTCGGCCAGACGCCGTTCCAATTGTGAGAGCGGGATGTTCAACGCGTCGGGCAAATGCCCATTGGCGAACTCGTCCTCCGGGCGCACATCGAGGACGGTCACGACCCCGTAGGGTAGATGGTCGAACAATTCATCGCGGGACACCGGCTCGAACGCGTCGCGCGGCCGGAAATAGGTCGCCATCACGCGGGGAGAGCATGGCGCCGCTATTCGAGGTCTACAGCTACGCTTTTCTGGCCTGCAAACCGAAATAGAAAAAGAGCCGGATGCGGAGAGGGCGATTTCCCTTCAGCCTGGGCGCTCGGTCTCGACCAGATGCAACCAAGGTAGTTGCTCCTCACGGAATACGTGTCTCGTGGGTTGCAGTTCGACCGCGCGGTCAAACGCGCCGACATGGAAATGCGTTTCGGTCGGCAAGCCCGCGCTTTCGCAGGTCAATGTTGATCCGCAGCGGGCGCAAAACCCACGCCGAGTTCTTCCCGGCGTAGAATCGAACTTCGTTATCTCGCCTTGTGTAACCCTATAAGCCGTATGTTCGAATGCGACAAAAACCGAAGCAGGTGCACCGCTATGCTTACGGCAACTTTGGCAATGGCACCAATATACTCCCTTCGGCGAATCGGTCGCAACAAAACGAACCGCGCCGCACAGGCAGCCGCCTTCGAATTGGTCGGTCGTGCCGCTCATGATCTTGATCCTCCGTCGCGTCGTGGAATTAGTCGGTGCGTCGCAAGGAACCTCACTGCTTTTTCCGCTTGTGCCCCTGCCGATCATAGAGCTTGGTCGTGCTAGGGTCAGGGTGGCTGGCGGCTTTTGCACGTCTTCCCGCTGCACGCCGTTTTAGTGAAGCTGCAGTCTAGTGCGGCGCCCGTCAATCGACTTTATCTCCGCACGGCATCGCACTGACCGATCTTGCGGGCACCGGTCTGCGCAGCTGTCCCCTCACACCAGCGAAGGATTCGACGAAATCGACGGTTCCGAGTTCGGCCGATTTAATTCCCTGATCGTCGATTCTAGCTCCCTGTTCGTCCGATTTATTTCTCTGTTCGGTCGCGTAGGGAATTACATTCGGGTGTTTTGTAATATCAATGACTTGCCGGCATGGGATGGGTCCCCAAACGACCCGGAATCACGTTTTTCGCTGTATCTTCCCGTCCACCAGGGAACCCGATCCGCGTCGATTTACTCCGCCGCCAGCCCCTTCAGCCGGTAGAGGAGGTCGAGCGCATCGCGCGGTGTCAACTCGTCGGGGCGGATGTCGCGCAGCAACGCTTCCGCCGCGGATTCTCTCGGGGCCGGCTCGGGGCGGCGGCGGGCGGCATTGAACAACGGCAGGTCGTCGGCGAGCCGCGCGAGTGCGCCACCCTGCTCGCCCTTTTCCAGCACCCCCAGCACCTCCTCGGCGCGCGCTGTCACACTCTTCGGCAGGCCGGCGAGCTTGGCGACATGGATGCCATAGGAGCGGTCGGCGGTGCCGGGACCGACTTCGTGCAGAAAGACCACCTCGCCCTTCCATTCCTTGACCCGCATCGTGTGGCAGGCAAGCGCAGGGAGCTTGGCGGCGAGGGCCGTCAGCTCATGGTAATGGGTCGCGAAGAGGGTACGGCAGCGGTTGGCCTCGTGCAGGTGTTCGAGTGCTGCCCAGGCGATCGAGAGGCCGTCGAAGGTCGCAGTACCGCGGCCGATCTCGTCGAGGATGACAAAGGCTCGCGGCCCCGCCTGATTCAGGATCGCCGCGGTCTCGACCATCTCGACCATGAAGGTCGAGCGGCCGCGCGCCAAGTCGTCGGCCGCTCCGACCCGGCTGAACAGGCGGTCGACGATGCCGATCCTCGCCGCCTGAGCCGGGACAAAGGAGCCCATCTGCGCCAGGATCGCGATCAGCGCGTTCTGCCGCAAAAAGGTGCTCTTGCCGGCCATGTTGGGGCCGGTGACGAGCCAGATCCGGTTCTCTGCCAGGACGCAGTCATTGGCGACAAACCCGCCGCGGTTCCCGGAAGCGGCGAGTGCCGCCTCGACCGTCGGGTGACGCCCGCCCGAGATCTCAAAGGCGGTCCCGTCCTCGACCGCCGGGCGCACCCAGCCCGCCTCTGCCGCGAGTTCGGCGAGGGCAGCGGCGAGATCGAGGGTCGCGAGTGCCGCCGCGGTGGCGGCGATCTCGCCGCGGCACGCCATGACCTCGCCGACGAGATCCTCGTAGAGCCGCAGTTCGAGCGCCAGGGCTCGCTCTGCCGCACTCGCGATCTTGGTCTCGAGATCGGCCAGCTCGGTCGTCGTATAGCGCTGCGCACCGGCCATCGTCTGGCGGTGGATGAACTCCGGCCCGAGCTTGCCGGCATGATTGGCCGAGACCTCGATGTAATAGCCGATCACGTTGTTGTGGCGGATCTTCAAGGCGTTGATCGCGGTCTCACCGACGTAGCGCGCCTGCAATGCCGCGATCATGCGGCGGCTTTCGTCGCGCAGGCTCCGCCACTCGTCGAGCTCGTCCGAGTACCCGGCGGCGATAAACCCGCCGTCGCGGGCGAAGAGCGGCAATTCGGCGGCGAGCGCGCGCCCCAGGCGCTCGACCAGGGCACCGTGCTCGCCGAGCCCGCGGCGCGCCTCGGCGATCCGCTCCGGCAGCGGGACGAGATCGGGAACTTCGAGCATCTCCCGCAGGGGGGCGGTCTCGCCGAGTGACTGGCGCAATGCCGCGAGATCGCGCGGCCCACCGCGCCCGAGGCTCAAGCGCGTCGAGGCCCGCTCGATGTCAGGGCAATGGCGCAAGCGCTCGCGCAGTGCCAAGCGTGCCTCGGATCGATCGACGTAGAACTGGACCGCATCGAGCCGCTCGGCGATGGCCTCGCACTCGGTCAATGGTGCCGCAAGATGCTCGGCGAGGAGCCGCGCCCCCGCCGGGGTGACGGTCCGGTCGATAGTCGCAAGCAGGCTCCCCCTGCGCTCCCCGGCGAGGCTCGTCACCAGCTCGAGGTTGCGCCGAGTCGCCGCGTCGATTTGCATGACCGAGCCGGGCACGACGCGCCGCGGCGGGTCGAGAAATGCCGCTCGCCCTTGCTGGGTCAGGCCGACGTAATCAACGAGCGCGCCCCCCGCCGCGAGCTCGGCGCGGCCGAAATTACCGAATCCATCAAGCGCGCCGACCCCGTAGAACTCCTGGAGCCGACGGCGTCCGGCGTCGCTCTCGAAGCGCGGATTGGGCAACGGGGTCAGGGCCGGCTTCCACTCGGCCAGTAATTCGAACAATGCCGGGCGGGTCAGCAGCCGCTCGGGCAGCAGGATCTCGCCAGGCGAAAGGCGCGCGAGATCGCCGGCGAGGGCAGACTCGCTGGTCGGCGCCAACGCAAAAACGCCGGTCGACAGATCGAGCCAAGCGAGACCCATCTCGCCGCCAGCTTCGGCCAATCCTGCAAGATAATTGTGCCGGCGCGCGTCGAGCAGCCCTTCCTCTGTCAGGGTGCCGGCGGTGACAACCCGGACGACCGCGCGCCGCAGCGTCTTGGCGCCGCGGCGCTTGGCCTCGGCGGGGTCCTCGATCTGGTCGCAGATCGCGACCTTGAACCCGGCGCGGATCAGCCGAGCCAGATAGGCCTCGGCGGTGTGCACGGGCACCCCGCACATCGGAATATCGGCGCCCTCGTGCCTGCCGCGCTTGGTCAGCGCGATGTCGAGCGCCCGCGCAGCGGCAACGGCGTCCTCGAAAAAGAGCTCGAAGAAATCACCCATCCGGAAGAACAGCAAGCAACCCGGGTTCGCCCGCTTGATCTCGTGGTACTGGGCCATGACCGGCGAAGCTGGGGGTTCGGTCATCGGCGGGCGGGCGGGGATGGCTGACGCATACGAGTGTTTGACGGTAGCATGTCCGTTGCCAGACCACGAAAGAGAGGATCGGCATGACCGAGGCTGCGAAATCTTTTCCGGTCATTCGCGAGGCGGTCGGCTCGTTTCCCGACCGGGAGCATTTCCGTAGCGCCGTGTCGGCGCTGCTCGCGGGCGGGTTCGAGCGTGGCGACCTCTCGGTCCTGGCGTCGCACGATTCGCTCGCCGTCGCGGAAGCAAGAACCGAGAACGGAACGGGCCTCTTGTCTGCCGGGCTCAGCGCCGAGATCAAGTACGTAGCGCCCTTGACCGTGGCGGGAATCATTGTGCTGTCGGGTGGGCCGATCGCCATTGCGCTTGCGACACTGGTGGGCGCCGGTCTCGGTGGTGCCGCGCTGAAGGAAGTGTTCGACGATTACACGGCCTCGCGCCACAGCGATGACTTCGCAGCGGCACTCAAGACCGGCGCGGCATTGCTGTGGGTGCGCTGCCGGGATCCCGACTGCGAGCTGGCGGCAACCCGCATCCTCGAAGAAGCTGGCGGACACCATGTTCATGTTCACGGCCGTTCGCTCCGATCCGACGAGCACGGCGGCGCGTAGGGCGAAGGGATCGGAGATGACGAGGCCACACCGCATCGGACCGCACCCTAGGAAATTCGTCACCGTCGACGGCAAGCGCATAGCCTATGTCGAGCTCGGCGGTGGTGAGCCGGTCTTTCTCTTTCTGCACGGCAACCCCACCTCTTCTTACCTCTGGCGCAACGTCATCCCCGAAGTTGCTGGGCTCGGCTGCTGCGTGGCGCCGGATCTGCTCGGCATGGGCGATTCCGACAAGCTCGCGCACCCCGGTCCCGATACCTACCGCTTTGCGGCGCATCGGGACTTTTTGTGGGGCTTTATCGAGACCGTGATCGGGCATCGCCCGCTGGTGCTCGTCGGCCATGATTGGGGCTCGGCGCTCGGCTTCGACTGGGCGAACCATCACCGCGACCGGGTCCAGGGGATCGTCTACATGGAGGCGATCGTCCGCCCGCTCAGCTGGGCGGAATGGCCGGAGGCCTCACGGCGGGTCTTTCAGGGCTTCCGCTCCGCGGCGGGCGAGGAGCTGGTCCTCGACAAGAACATGTTTGTCGAGCGCGTCCTGCCGGCCTCGATCCTGCGCCAGCTGGAACCGGCGGAGATGGCCGAATACCGGCGTCCCTTTGCAAATTCGCCGGAGGACCGGTGGGCGACCCTTGCCTGGCCGCGCGAGATCCCGATCGATGGTGAGCCTCGTTCAGTCGTCGAGCGGGTAGCCGCCTACGCCGACTGGATGGCCAAGAACGACAACCCCAAGCTCTTTGTCAGTGCCGAGCCGGGCGCGATCCTGGTCGGGCCGCAGCGCGAATTCTGCCGCACATGGCCCCACCAAACCGAGGTCACGGTACGCGGTAGCCACTTCATTCAAGAGGATTCCGGCCGCGAGATCGGCGAGGCGATCGCCCGATGGGCCGAACGGCACGTCATGGCGCCAAAGGCGCAGCGATGATCAGGATCATCCTCGTTCGTCACGGACACGTCGACTGGCTGGCACCCGAGCGGTTTCGCGGGCGCGCCGAGCTGCCCCTGTCGAGCCTCGGTCGCCGCCAAGCGCAAGCGGCAGCGGGTTACATTGCGGCGACCTGGAAACCGAACGCGGTTTATACGAGCCCGCTCGGCCGCTGCCGTGAAACCGGTGCGGCGATCGCGGCATCGTTTCGTCTCGAGCCACAACCGATCGACGGCCTCTGCGACATCGATTATGGCGAATGGCAGGGCTTGACGCGGGACGAAGCGCGGGAGCGGTGGCCGGACGAGACCGAGCTATGGTTTCGCGCACCCCATCTCGCGGTAATCCCGGGTGGTGAAACCCTGGCGGCTTTGCTATCCCGCGCGAGCGCGGCATTGCGGGATATTCTGCGGCGCCATCCTGATCAGACCGTCGTACTGGTGGGTCACGACAGCGTTAACCGCGTTTTGCTTCTCTTCGCGTTGGAGCTGCCGTTGTCACGCTATTGGCAGCTGCGGCAGGAGCCGTGCGGCGTCAGTGAGCTGCTCTTCGACAACGAGTCATTTACCATCGGGTCGATCAACCAAACCCAGCACCTTTCCGGGCTTTAGCGATCAGAGGCTATCGACCATTTTTCCCGCGCTGTCCCCACCCTCCCGCTATGCGGGTCGCTCCCTCCCCCCGCGTGCGGGGGAGGGTTGGGGTGGAGGCTCCGCTGGCGTGGGCCTGCGAAAGCGGTCACGACACCGTGCAAGGTGCGCAGTTCCTGCTCGGTGCATTGCGCGCGCTGGAACAGGCTGCGCAGGTTGCGCACCATGCTCGGCCGGCTTTCGCGATTGCGCAGAAAGCCGTTTTCTTCGAGCTCCTCTTCGAGATGGTCGAAGAAATTGAGGAGCTCCTCCTTGGTTGCCGGCCGGCTCCCGCCTCGGCGCAGGGTTTCGGGTGGCCCGGCCGCACCCGACGTGAACCACTCGTAGCCGACGATCAGCACCGCCTGGGCGAGGTTCAAGGAGGAGAAGGCGGGGTTGAGCGGGACGGTCAGCACGGTGTCGGCGAGAGCGACGTCGTCGTTGACGAGCCCGGTGCGCTCCGGCCCGATCAGCACGCCGCAGGGCTCGCCGCCGGCGAGCCAAGCCCGCATCTCGGCTGCCGCGCAGCGCGGCGTCACCTCGCGTCGCACCATGCCGCGGTCGCGCGCGGTGGCGGCATAGACATGGACGAGGTCGGATATCGCCGCCGCGACGCTCGGGTAGAGCCGCGCGCTTTCCAGCACGCTGTCGGCGCCGCTCGCCGCACTGACCGCCTTCTCCGATGGCCAGCCGTCGCGCGGGCGCACCAGCCGCAGATCCTCGAGCCCGCAATTCAGCATCGCCCGCGCCGCCGTGCCGATGTTCTCGCCGAGCTGCGGCTCCACCAGGATGATTGCCGGACCCCCGGTGACCGCCGGACGGCGATGATTGGTCCCGGCCACCCTCAACCTCCGCGCCGCCAAGTCGTCGTGCCGTCCGGCTTGTCTTCGAGCATGATGCCCTCGGCCGCGAGCTCAGCGCGGATATGGTCGGCTTCGGCAAAACGGCGCTCTCGGCGCGCCGCCGCCCGAGCGGCGATCTGCTCCTCGATCCGGGCGGGATCGTTCGCGAGCAGCGCTCCGACTTTGATGCCGCGCAGCCAATCGATCGGATCGCGCTCCAGCAGACCCATCAGCCGGCCGCCGGTTGCGAGCGCCCGCTGCAACGCGGAGCGCCCGGCATCGGAGCTCGCCCGGTTGATCTCACCGGCGAGCTCGTGCAAGTGGGTCAAGGCGAGCGGCGTGTTCATATCGTCGGCGAGCGCCTCGCGCGCCGGCCGGAGCGCCTCCTCGGCCTCGCCGACCGTCTCGACGGCATCGTCGCGCGGCAGGGCCAGCGCGCGATAGAAGCGGTCGAGGGTCTGACGCGCCTGGCGCAACCGGTCGTTCGTCCAGTCGAGCGGGTCGCGATAATGCGTGGCGAGCAGCGCCAGCCGGATCTCCTCGCCCCGCGCCCCCTCGTCGAGCAGCTCGCGGACCGTGGTGATGTTGCCGAGCGACTTCGACATCTTGGCGCCGGCGTCGGTCAAGAGCCCGTTATGCACCCAGAACCGGGCGAACGGCCGGCCAGCATGGGCACACACACTCTGGGCGATCTCGTTCTCGTGATGCGGGAAGACCAGATCGAGCCCGCCGCCATGGATGTCGAAGGTCTCGCCGAGATGCATCTCGCTCATCGCCGAGCACTCGATGTGCCAGCCCGGCCGGCCGCGCCCCCACGGGCTGTCCCAGCCCGGCAGGCCCGCGGCCGAGGGTTTCCACAGCACGAAATCGGCCGGGTCGCGCTTGTAGGGAGCCACCTCGACGCGGGCGCCGGCGATCATCTCTTCGCGGTTGCGGCGGGAAAACTCTCCGTAATGCGGATCGGAGGCAACTGCGAACAGGACATGCTCCTCGGCGACATAGGCGTGCTCCGACGCAATCAGCCGCTCGATCAAAGCGATCATCTGCGACACGTATTCGGTCGCGCGCGGCTCGACATCGGGCGGCAGCGTACCCAGCGCCACCAGGTCTTCGTGGAAGGCCGCCGTGGTACGCGCAGTGAGCGCTGCGATCGGCTCGCGGTTCTTGGCCGCTGCGGCGTTGATCTTGTCCTCGATGTCGGTGATGTTGCGGACATAGCGCACGTGAGCCTGCCCGTACGCCTCGCGCAGCAGCCGATAGAGGAGATCGAAGACGACATAGGCGCGCGCGTTGCCGATATGCGCGCGGTCGTACACGGTCGGCCCGCAGACATAGAGACTGACCTGCGTCGGGTCGATCGGTTCGAAGGGTTCCTTGCGGCGCGTCAGCGTGTTGTAGAGTGTCAGCGGCATCAGAGGGGCGTAGCAGATTGTGCCGCGTCGGTCGAGGCTAGGTCGCCTCGGCCGGGTGCCGCGGCAGCGGCCGGCCGTCCATCCCAGCCATGTCCAGGCCGAGATGCCGCAGCACGGTCGGGGCGATATCGACGAGCGATGAGCGGTGGCGATAGACCCCCGGGACGAAGCCACCGCCGGAGACGAACAGGAACGGTCGCTGCTCGTTGCTGCCGAGCCCGCCGTGCTGGCCGAAGCCAGTGCAGTCTTTCGCTTCGAGCGAGTCGCGAACGATGTGGCTGTGGCCGGGCACGCCGTGTGGGTTGGTGCGGCCGTCGGGCTTCAATGTCACCGCAATTTGTGCGGCCGAACGCGTCGGCAGCCCGATCTCGGCAAGCTCGCTGCCGACGAATGCCCGGCCGACCCAGTCCTGGGTCTCGAGGAATCGCTCCACCTCTCCGACGAGAGGGCCGGCGGGGTCGGCGAAATAGAGTAATGCAGCCGTGCCGTTGGGTGCCACGACGACCTCGGACGAGGCCGCCGCGCGCTTCAACCCGGCATCGATCAGGAGTGCCTCGAGATCGATCGTCTCGTCGACCGTCTCCATGCCGTGGTCGGAGCCGACGATGAAGAGGATGCGCTCGCCCGTCTGATCGAGGGCCGCGACCGTCTCGGCAACCCGGCTCACATTCGCATCGGCACTCGCGATCGCGCGGCGATGCGCAGGTGACCCGAGCGGTGTGTGGTGTCCGGTATAGTCCGGCTCCGAGAGCCACAAGAGTGCGAGGGCGGGCGCACTGCGGCGCAGCACCTCATGGCAGAACCGCTCGGTCGCGGCGGTGTCGCCGGCATCGCCCTTGGCGATCGCGAGCCCGTCTTCGGCCGGCAGCGGCCGTCGGCCGGGGCCATAGCTGCCGGCGGCGTTGTAGACCCAGCCAAAGCCGTCGGGGTCGAGGAAATAGGCCGCCCCCGGCGACACGTTCGAGAACGCGATCGCGGTTTCGCCGGCGCGATCGAGCCGCTCGGCCAAGGTTGGCGCGTGCAGGGTGCGACCCGTCGCGCGGTGCAGCCGGTCGCGGAAATCCGGCCTGCCGACCGACAGGCAGACGAGCCCGTTGCCCTCGTCGAGCGCCATTGTGTTGCCGAGCAGGCCGTGGCGCGCTGGCAGGCATCCCGTCGCGATCGAGGCCGCACTCGTCCGGGTGGTCGACGGGAACACGCCGGCATGGTTCGCGAACTGCGCCGAGCGCTCTCCGAACTCGGTCAGGAATGGTGCGTCGGACGGCGTGATCAGGTCGGTTCGCAGGCTGTCGCAGATGACGATGACGGCGCGGTTCATGGCGGTGCTCCTTCTTGCCGACAGCATACACCCGTGCGGCCGGAACCGTAGCCGATAGCAGCGCCGCCCTGACCCTCTCCCCTTGCGGGGGAGGGAAGAGTGGGGGCAAAGGCGGGGAGAGGAAGACACCCGGAGCTCTCCGGCAAATTCCCCGACCCCTGTAAAAGCGGGAAAACAGGGTGAATCATCGATTCGATGCTGAGATTTGACCCCATCATCCCCGATAAAGCCGTGTATATGAGACACTTACCAGCCGCTTCCCGACGCCGACGAACAGGGGGTTGTTTTTGCCGATCAGGGCGCCCGAATCGGGGTATCAGGGGGCTAGCAGCCTGTCGGACTTAAGCAGCGTGGCACATATGTGATAGGGTTAGCTGGTTATGGATACCAGTGGCGGTTGGGGGGATGAGCAATTTTCGCGACGTGGATCGGCAGACGGGGTTTCTGCTGCCGCCGTCGGTGGATGAGTGGCTGCCGCAACGGCATTTGGCGCGGTTTGTGGTTGAAGTGATTGATGGGCTGGACCTGCGGGCGCTGGTTGGCCGCTATCGCGGTTCGGGTTCGGCGTCGTACCACCCTTCGATGCTGCTGGGTGTGTTGGTTTACGGCTATGC
>Ga0306922_10007923_pt1 | contig 10298 bp, 10 predicted proteins | sample sta12Cox44000082_FD_203758 | JGI IMG/M metagenome (GOLD analysis project Ga0306922, IMG submission 203758) | Lab enrichment of tropical soil microbial communities from Luquillo Experimental Forest, Puerto Rico - statoxic.12C.oxic.44.000.082 (v2)... | ecosystem: Environmental > Terrestrial >...
CGGAGTCCGCGCCCACAGACGCCTAGCAGAAGATGCTCGCGCTGTCTGACTCGCTGATCGACGAAGTTCTTGCAGCCGACGTCATCGTGCTCGGCATACCGGTGCACAACTTCTCTTTCCCGGCGACGTTTAAAGCCTGGATCGACCAGATCGCTCGCGCCGGCAAGACCTTCAGCTATACCGATCAAGGACCGAAAGGTCTCATTCCATCCGACCAGCAGTAATCGCCATTCTCACCCGCGGCGGCGTGTATGCAGGCGTAAGCCCGCAAGCAGCGGCAGACTTCCAGGTGTCTTATCTCCGCAAGGTATTAGGCCTGATAGGGCTCACGGACGTGACGTTCATCCACGCCGACCGCCAGGCAATGGGTGGTCAGGCTGCTCAGCTCGCGACCGGGAAGGCGCTCCAGCATGTGACATCTCTCTTCCCCGCCGCTGACGTCAGAAACGCCGCGTAAAGCGTACGAAGCAATTGTCCCAGGCTGAATGGATCCTCCCTCGCCTAACGAGGGAGGATCCAGTGGTTTTGTCGCTAACGAAAAATCTCGTGCTTCCTGAACTGAAATGGCGCGGCAAGCACGAGGCTCCTCGCGTGGCAGAGACGTCTAGACGCGCGCGACGTTAGCGGCCTGGAGACCTTTGGGGCCTTTGTTGACTTCAAACTCTACGGTTTCGCCCTCATTCAGGCTCCGGTATCCTGACTCTTGAATCGCTGAGAAGTGGACGAACACATCTTCTCCTGTGGAACGCTGAATGAATCCGTAGCCTTTGGCTCCGTTGAACCACTTGACTGTGCCTTTTTCTCTCACAAATTGATCCTTTCGCATGTGTTCCTGAGATGACCCCCGCTTCGCGGACAGTCCCCCTGCGACCCTGAGGCGCAGAAAAAACGACGTCTCCACGTTGCCGGAAACAGGGTTGCCGCTCAGCTCGCAGCTCTAACGCAATGGAAAAGGGCCCACAACGCCGCCCGAACGCGCCTTACAACCTTTGCGTCCTTGCAGTTACGTGAACCCTTGGCAATGCGAGAAATTCGACTGCTGACAGAAACATCAACCCAAATCCGCATTTCGGCATAGCCGAAAGCTTCCCCATCCGCACTTTGGCGGGAGCAAGGAATAATTACAGGTAGTCGGTGTTTTTGGCAAGTATTTATGTCAGAACGTCTTAGGCGATAGGGGTTGCCCACCTTCAAACTGCCAGATAACTGGAATTCACAGAAGTGTTCATCTGCTACGATAGAAGGTGACTCGCGCCCGTCCAGGCCGAGGTAAGCCTTTGGAAAACAATAACTTACCTGCGAACCCACCCTCCACGGGAGCGGCTGCGCGCGGTCTTCAGGCCGAGGAGGATGGGCAGGAAAGTTTCCGGCATGAGCTCGAACCGCACGGCCTGCTCGGAAGGCTCGAACGTTACGGCTGGCCGACGCTGCGCTACCTGACGCAAACCGAAGTCCATACCTACGCGTTCTCGGTTGCGGCCAATTATCTGCTCTCGCTGTGCCCACTGATGGTGCTGTTGCTGACGCTGGTCCGGCGGGTCTTTCATTCGCAGCAGATGTACAACGTAGTCCTGCAACTTCTGCACGACTACCTTCCTAGCAATCAGGATTTCGTTATTCGCAATCTGCAGTACCTGGCCAGCGTTCGCGGGCGTGGACAGATCCTGTCGCTCGTGATGCTGTTCATCACTTCAACCGGAATTTTTCTTCCGCTCGAAGTCGCGCTGAACAGCGTCTGGGGATTCAGCAAGAACCGCTCGTACATCATGAACGCATTGGTCGCGGTCATGCTGGCACTCGGCTGTGGATCGCTCGCGTTGCTCTCCGTATACCTCACCGCTGAAAATCTCAAGTTTCTGGGCTTCGCCATCGGCGGCGGCAATTTCGTGTTTCGCGGGGCAGCCTTCCTTGTCATGAAGGCCTTCGCGCTGATCACAACCATTGCGATCTACTTCCTCATCTATTGGCTGCTGCCCAACGGGAAAGTCCCGGTGCGTGCCGTACTTCCCGCGGCCATCGCGACGGGGCTCGTATCGGAAGCCGCGAAGTACGTGTACATTCTCTTGTTACCCTGGCTGAATTTTCAGGAAGTGTACGGACCATTCTCCGTTTCAGTGACGCTCATCTTCTGGTCGTTTTGGAGTGGAATGCTGCTCTTGGGGGGAGCCTACCTCTCGGCCGCCGAGCACGTCGACCGGGTAGAGGCGCAACGGGCATCGGCGGCAGAAGAGTAGACTCTTCGCCTAGTTTTTTCGTTCGTAGTCTTCCCCTGTGTCGCCTTGAGGTAGTGGCTGGCGAATTCCAGGAACGTCGGCCAATTCGGGCCGTTGGTGTGTCCACCGCTGTGTTGCCGCCACGCAATGTCGCCTGCGACAAGTGCAGTCTCCATTGGGGGGAGTTCGGTGGTGCCGAGATCCTGCTTGCCGAGCAGCTTATACACCAGACCCGCACCGACCGCTCCTAAGAACACTCCCTTAGCATCCACCCAGCCTCCTTCTACCTGCTGCGATCCGCCGGCGATGAATACTGGACGCGGCGCACACAATGCGATGAGTTCGTGGGCATCCACCGGCAGGTCGTTAGGATCGAACGGGCCGGCGTATTTCAGAAAACTGCCGGCCAGCCGGTGATATTCGGAGGAGGAGGCGAGGTTCTCAACCTGTTCACCGAAGTTGCGACGAAGAATCTTCCCACCGCCCGCCCCCGAAGACCCTATGAAAGCAACAGCAAACGCTGCTCATACGCCATCGTAACCAGCGCGGCCTTTCCGTATCTCGACAAGCCCTCGATGCCGACCTGCCGCGCATCTACTGATTTGTCAGTCTCGAGATAATCCAGCGCGCGGTTTGCTCCCCAAGCCCAGGCCCGTAGCGCACCCCAATCATCGGTCTTACGGGGCTGGCCCTTATTGACAAGTCCGATGATTCCATCGGTCAGTCCGCTCCATTGTCGGGCATGAAGCGTAGCCGGAATCAGAATCGCGTAACCCCAGCCCTTGGCGACCACCTGCTGTTGCCAAGTCGGCCCCTTACCGGTGAAGCCTGCTCGCTGGTCTTCCGGGATACGCTTCAATACGGCTGCCCAAGCTTCTGGACTCGGTCCGGGTTCCATAATCACGGGCAGAGGCCTAGTCGCCTGCGCGGGCGTGGATAGCGACAGTTGGATGTCAACGTTGATCAGGGGCCAGGCAGAATTGTCCACGTGCCCGAGCAGCTTCTTCGTCGTAACCGGCAGCCCTGCGATTTCTTCGGATGTGGTGCTGACAACTTCCCACCTGACTGTTGGCGTCTGAGTTGGAACGCGGCCATTATCTCGCGATCGAACTGCGTCCACCACATCTCCGGAGAAGTGACGCGCTTGTCGCTGTTGCTCACGACTGGATCAGGCAAGGTGAGTTTGGCCGGAACTTTCGACTCTTCAAAGTGGCGGCGTTAAGCGATTTTGGATCGCCGTCGGGCCCACGTCGCAGCTCGCTGTGGAGCAAATTGAGCGTTCGCTGATGCCCCTGCTCGCCGGTCGGTTGTACAGGTGGAGCGTAAGTTTCGCGGCTGCCGCCGATCGTGACAGTCGACAAAAGACAAAGCCAGCGGACTAGCGAATGTGGGGTGAACATGAAACTGCCGTGAAGGCAATTCTATAGGGATTGCGTCCGCCCGACATTCGAGCGAAGTTCCGTTGTCAACTCTCCATCCGTTGTGCAACCCGCGACACGCCGCGCGAATCCCATGATCAGTACGATGAGGAAACCAGAGTGATCCGCAAACTAAATTAAAGTCTGGCGAATATCGCTTGTACTCGCGCAAGAAAGATCCCAAGACAGACAAGCGCAAAAATCTCGGCACCTTCAGCACGATGGAGAAAGCAAAACAACACGAGAAGGCCGTGCAGTATTTCAAGCGGGCGGGATAGTTCCCGAACTCCGCTCTCTCGACGCGGTAGGGATCCTTCGACTCCGGTGTCCGACACTGTGGGATGCTTCCGCTTAGGTGAGTTGGATTACGGTTTGGGTTTTGTCCACTGGTCCACCCACGCATTGACCGTCTGGTACCACAGGCGGCCGTTCTGCGGCTTCAGCACCCAATGTCCTTCGTCAGGAAAGTACAGCATCTTCGAGGGGACCTTGAGCCGTTGCAGCGTAGTGAAGAGCTGGAATCCCTCCGAAACGTCCAAACGGTAGTCCAGCTGTCCGTGAACGACAAGAAGCGGCGTCTTGAAGTTCGTGGCGTTGAGATGCGGCGACCATTTGCGGTACATCTCGCGGTTGGTCCAGGGCGTGCCTTTGAACTCCCACTCGTTGAACCACAGCTCTTCGGTCGTACCGTACGCCGACTCGGTGTTAAACATGCCGTCGTGTGAAACCAAGCAGTTGAACCGCGTACTATGGCCCTCAATCCAATTGATCATGTAGCCGCCGTAGCTGGCGCCGAGCGCACACTCGCGACCTTTATCAAGGAACGGATACGACTTCTCGGCATAGTCGAGCCCGAGCATTAGGTCCTCGTATGGTGCGCCACCCCAATTGCCGTTGATGGCGTCAATAAATTTCTGTCCGTAGCCGGTTGAGCCGTGAAAGTTGACCATGATGACGACATAGCCATTGGCCGCGAACAGCTCGGGATTCCACCGGTACGACCAGTCGTCGCCCCATGCGCCTTGCGGGCCGCCGTGGATAAGGTACTTCAGCGGATACTTCTTGCTCTTGTCGAAGCCGGGCGGCCGGATGATGAAGCCCTGCACCTTCTCCTTGGCTGAGCCGCTGAACCTGAACGATTCCATCGGCTGCATATCGACCCTCGATAGAACATCGTCGTTGATCTGCGTCAGAGGCTTCGACTTGGAGAGCAGGCAGTCCGGACTGGAGTAGGAATTAGGCGGCACCGCCATCCGGCACTGCGGAAACATTAACGGCGCAGTGTAGATCTCATTGGGGGCCGAGATCGACATCGTGTTAAAGACCAGCGTCTTGCCGTCGGGCGTCGGCACTGGGCTGTCGTTATACCCATCGACCAGCTCTTGCGGCCACGGGTTCGGCTGGTCGATCTTCACCACGTAAATGGGATTCCGGCCCTCGTTGCCGGCGGTCAGATAGATGCTTTTTGAGTCGGGAGACCAAGAGATCGAGTCCACCCAGCGATCGAAGTTCGGAGACAGATCCGTGATCTTCCCCGTGGCGCGTTCGTACAGCATCAGGCGGAAGCGGTCGCTCTCGTAGCCTCCGCGCAACTGCGAGCGATAGGCGATGTACTTGCCGTCGGGTGAATAAACCGGAGTGCCATCACTGCCGGGGTTGGTCGTGATTCGCTTCGCGGCACCGCCGGTAGCCGGCACGACGAACACGTCGCTATTCGTACTGATGGCCTGGACTTCATCGGTATTGCAGGTATAGGCGATTTCTTTGCTGTCAGGAGAGAACACGTACTGGTCCTGGCCTCCCAGGCTGAACGGAGGCACGTCGAAGTTGCCGGGCGTCAGGTCGTGGGCAACGCCGCCATCGATCGAGACGATGAAGAGGTGGCTGCGCTTGCTGTCGTCGTAGTGCGTCCAATGGCGGAACATCAAATGGTCGAAGGTCATGGCCTTCACTTTCGACTTGGCGCGCTCTTCGTCGCGCTGTTTGTTGCAGGCGTCGTCGGTGCATTCGGGATAGACCGACGAGATGAAAATGACGCTCTGGCCATCGGGCGACCAAGTGCCACCCGAAGCTTCCGTGGAAATTGACGTCACTTTCTTGGCATCGCCGGTGAAGTTGCCGCCGGCGGTGTCAAAATCCTGCACATAGATCTCGGTGCTGCCGCCGTCGCGTGGCGACTCGAAGATCACACGCTTGCCGTCAGGTGAGAAACGAGGACGATCCTCGCCGGCTCCCGGGACCCGACTCAGCCGTTTTGCCTCGCCGCCGGCTACAGGCACGATCCACAAGTGTGGCGTTTTGCTGTTCGCCTCAAGACTGACCTCGATGGCACTGAATGCCACCCACTTGCTATCCGGAGAGATCGTCGGCTCGCCGACACGCTTGAGCTGCATCATGTCTTCGAAGGTGAAGGGATGTTTGGCTTGGGCGTGAGTGATGAGCGAGAAGGCAAGAAGGAACAGTAAAAGGCGACGTAGCATGAGGCCTCCGGTGAAACAGAGACGGGCAGAATTGTTTGCAAAACCCTTTAGTGTAAATCAGGGATACGGGGAAAGAAGGCAGCACGCCAACTTTGGCTTAGTGGGGATTATGATTAGCCTGTTATCGTCGCCAGGCGCGAGGCCGGCGCGATGTCCCAAGAGGCATAGGCTCGTCTGGAATGAGTCGACCTCCTACATTCCGTACCCTTGGCAGTGATCTGCCGACTTTCAGATCATTCGTAGCAGGCGGTCTGCTTTCGCTAAGCTTGATTGTCGCTTTTCCTGCGCTTATGGGAAGCCCGGGCCATAGTTCCCTTACTCGCCAGTGGCCTTCTCAGCACACCGACAAGAGTTCCAAGACACAAACAAATTCAGCCGACCGCGAGTGGACTGCGAAGGGAAAGTCGGCAAGTGACTTCAAACCCGGCGATTCACAGTCGCGGTCAAACTCGGCAACCGAACAGGAAGGCCCCGCGGCAGGGCAACAAGGTTCGGCTATGCCTCCCGATCAGCGCAGGCACTCCCCAGAAGGCATGGACTCAGCAGCGCGGCACGAAATCATTGTCAGTATAGGCGACAAGCTAAAGCAGTACTACTTTGACCATGAACTGGCCGAGCGGATGGTGACCTCGCTTCGCGCGCATGAGAAGAACGGTGACTATGATCACGTCACTGACCCGCAAAGCTTCGCTTATCTTCTGACAACGCAGCTACGTGAGGTCAGTGATGATCGGCATCTCAGAGTGATCTACAGCCGTGCTCCGCTTCCGGATCTTTCTGGCCAGCAGCAGACGGAATTGCCGCCATCGTACATAGAAGAGATGCGTCGAACCAATTGCGGCATTGAAAAGGCTGAGATCCTGCGAGGCAATATTGGGTATCTTAAGCTGAACTCGTTTCCAGACACTTCGGTGTGCAAACAAACGGCACAACGCGCAATGATGCGTCTCAACGATGTTGATTCTTTGATCATAGATTTGCGCGACAACCACGGCGGCTTTCCCAACATGGTGTCGTTCATCGCCGCTTACCTGTTCGACCACCCCGAGTACTTCTACAATCCACGCGAAAACATAACCCAGCACTCGTGGACGCAGTCGCCGGTGACCGGGAGTCACCTGGCCGACAAGCCCGTCTATTTGTTGACGTCGGCGAGAACGATCTCAGGGGCAGAGCAGTTCTCCTATAACTTGAAGATGCTGCGCCGCGCAACCATCGTGGGCGAAACGACGGCGGGTGCAGCACACGCCGGTACTTTCCATCGCCTCAACGAGCACTTTGGCATTGCAATCAGGCACTTCAAGGCTCTGAATCCTTACTCAAAATATGGCTGGGAAGGAATAGGGGTTGAACCTGACATAAGAGCCAGTTCGGCCAATGCCCTGGCCGAAGTGCTGCGACAGGTTCACAGTCAACAGGAACGAATTACCCGTAACAGGACGCAGCCCACCTCGGCCTCGCGATAAAATACGCTAAATTGCCCGGGCACCTAACGAATGTCCCCGAGGATTGGCGAAACACAACAACAACCCCTGTCGGCGCGGATCGAGAAGACCGAAACTGGATTATTGACGAGTTCGACAAGTGGGCGTCGCCGGTCGAGAAGCGCCAGCGAACTCGCGCTGCGGTACAGCGTAGACTGAAGTCGAGATGGAAGCTCTGACGACCGCGTCAAGAAGCTGGAAGCCAGCTAGGTCGTCCTACCCCGCAATCGATCTCAGGTCGCACAATTGCCGAGAACGGGCAATCGCGGACCATCCTGCGGCGTCGACAATTCACTGTCACAATTGGCAGGCTGCTTTTCCACCCGTTTCACATCGTCGCCCCGTACAACTTATTCGGGTAAAGCACTTGCACGACCTTCTTAATCACTGCGTTTCCATTCTCTCCATTGGTAAACACCACTACTCCGATTCCCTGGGACGGTACAAACATCGCGAAAGTCTTCACTCCCCATTTACCGTCTCCACTTCCCATCCCAATCCCATTCCTGCCGTGACGGTGCAGCGTCCTGTCTCCCCTGCCGCCTTGCATGCTTTCTCTAATTCATCGGGCTTCACCAGGTCCCGCATCATGGTCGCCCGTTCCGCCGCAATCTCCTTCGTCAATCCATCGTTGTGCATCACGCTGACCACAAACTTCGCATAGTCCGCAATGGTCGTTCGCAGCAGGTCCGCGCCATTCCAGGTCTTGGCAACAGGATTGATGGGCGTCTCTCCTTTCGGCCCGCGAGGAACGGCCAAGCGTCCGCTGTACCATTCCTGGGCAGTGTATGACGTGTCGCGCATTCCGATGGGATTGAAAACCATCTCCTGCGCCAGCGCATCAAACGGCTTTCCCATCTTTTTCTCGGTAAACCTGCCAACGTAGTTGTATCCCTCGCCCGAATATCCTGTCTGCGTGCCCGGCTGCCAACGCATTTTCAGCACGCCACCTGTCATTCGCCGCCAATTCGCAAATCCTGTCTGGTGCGACAGACACAAGCGCGGTGTCAACAATGGGGTCCAAGGGTCATCCTTTATGTCGGGATCGACCCAGTATGGCGCCATTCGCTCGTCGAGCGACAGTTTACCTGCCGACGCGAGCCGCAATACGGTTTCGGCTGTTACCGGCTTCGTCAGCGACGCCATGTTGTACAGCGTCTTTTCCGTCGCAGCGACTCCCGGACTTTGTTCCCCGTACACCGCAGTCCATGCCACTTTACCGTCTTTGACGTAAGCCACCGCGACGCTGGGAACGTCGCTCTCCTTGAGCCATTCCGCAACCTGCGCGTCAATTTGCTCCCGCGCATCCGCTGGCGCCCGAACGCCAAGGGCGGCGGTTTGAGGCTTCGCCAGCCCCGCGGCCCACATCACCCCTAGACACGCGACTACTCCGAAGACTACCGCCTTTCTCACTGCGTTGATCTCAGTTCTCATGAATCCTCTTGTCCCTTACCCTTCCGGTCTCGGCGTCATATACGTCCCTCGCCTGGCCGTTGTTCCCGCCGCAACAAGATCCTGTAGGCTAAACCAACGGTTCCGAAATCGAACACTGCGATACGGAAGAGCCAAGGCTTTCCGTGAGGGCGCTCAATCGTGGCGGTAGTACAACGGGCTCATGCTGACCGACGACGATAATGGGCTTCGCCCGTCGCCGAGATGGAAGCGTGGAGCGATCGCGTCAAGATGCTCGAGGGCGGCTGCTTCATTCTGGCGTACAAGCCGTTCAAATCATCCTGCGTTTGATGGATTTTGCCTAAATCCGATCCGCATTCATCCGTGTAAGTCCGCGGCCGCTTGCTTTTGCCTGCCCCCGCCGTAACACTCCTCCCCTGGACGGTATTCAATCGAATACAATGGACACAGGTATTTCGATGAAGGTCCCAGCTGTTTTCTCCCGCTTTCTCGCCCTTGCGTTTCTGTCCCTTGCCTTGATTTCCACCGCCGGCGCTCAGCGCGGCGAAGGCGAACTCGACTCTTCCCCTCCCCAGGGCATCACCGAGCAGGAGATCATCCAGAAGTTCGCCTCCCGCGAGAGAGAGTTCAAGATTGCTCGTGAGCAGTACGGTTACCGCCAGTCATTGACCGTGCAAACCCTCGACGGCGACCAGGTCAACGGCGAATTCAAGGAAATCGAAGACGTATTGTTTGACGACAAGGGCCATCGCGAGGAACACGTGGTCTTCGCACCGCAATCGACCTTGGTCGGTATCACCATGACCAAAGAGGATTACGACGACATCCGCAACCGCATGCCTTTCGTGCTGACTTCCGACGAAATTCCCGAGTACCAGATCCTCTACGTTGGCAAGCAGCGCATCGACGAGATCGGTACCTACGTCTTCGACATTGCACCCAAGCAGATCGAAAAGAACAAACGCTACTTCCAGGGCCGCATCTGGGTCGACGACACCGACTTCCAGATCGTCAAGACCTACGGCAAGAACGTGCCCGACCTCGGTGTCAAGAAGCGCGGCCAGGAGAACCTGTTCCCCAACTTCACCACCTGGCGCGATCGCGTCGACGGCAAGTACTGGTTCCCGGTCTACACCAAGGTGGACGACGTGCTGCACTTTTCCAGCGGGGACATTCACATCCGGCAAGTGGTGAAATACACCGACTACAAGCGCTTCGGCTCGAACGTGAAGATCACCTACGAAGGCCAGGACATCGGCAAGGGTGCAAACAAAGATTCAGGCTCTCAGC
>Ga0306922_10007931_pt1 | contig 10288 bp, 8 predicted proteins | sample sta12Cox44000082_FD_203758 | JGI IMG/M metagenome (GOLD analysis project Ga0306922, IMG submission 203758) | Lab enrichment of tropical soil microbial communities from Luquillo Experimental Forest, Puerto Rico - statoxic.12C.oxic.44.000.082 (v2)... | ecosystem: Environmental > Terrestrial > Soil...
AAAGCCGCGTAGAAGAACGCAATTCACCTTCACTGGGTTCAGTCCGGCGCTATGGGCGGTGCGAATTCCGGCAAGCACTCGCTCGTAGCCGTTGGGCGCACGAGTGATGCGGGCAAAGTGCTGGGGCTCGACCGCATCCATCGAAACCGAGACGCGGGAAAGGCCGGCATCCGCGAGAGGTTGAGCCAGTTCGGCGAGCAGGTGTCCGTTGGTGGTGATGGCGATGTCGAGCCGGCGGCCATCGAGCGTACGCATTCTGCCGAGTTCTCGCACCATGTCTACGAGTCCCTGCCGCAACAGCGGCTCGCCGCCGGTCAACCGGACTTTGGTGATTCCAAGGCCGATGAAGACCCGTACCATTCGCAGATAATCGGCAATCGGCAATTCCGGAAACGATGGCCCATGGTTCCCCGAGCGGCAATAGACACACTTGTAGTTGCAGCGGTCGGTGATGGAGACCCGCAGATCGTGAATGTCGCGGCCGTATTTATCAGTTAAGGACACACCCTGTTCGCAATTCGCTTTTCGCCGGTGCTTTTCGCAGGTTCAGTCAAGAGCGAAAGGCGTACAGCGAAAAGCCCACTCGGTTTCAATTGTGCTGGAAGAGAAATACAGGCGGGGACACAAGAAGACTTGCTGCGGCTCGCCGTTCCCTTTCCAAGCACGGGAGGCATGGACGTTTCCCTCCACACCCTCGACCCCGCTTTCGCGGGATACCGCCGCCGCGCCATGGGTATACCGTTAGGCCACGGAGGTCGGAAACACTACTCATTATAGATGCGGCCCCCCAGCGGGAAAGAGCAAAATCGGCAATCCGGTCTGGGCCTGGAAGATCGGAGCCAGTTCCCACCCGTTGGCAGGGTAGCCCGTCCAGCCCTTCACCTCGAAGGCGAGTCGATTACTGCATTCCGGGTGAAGCGCTGCCGAACGTCGAGTTCGAGTTGCCGTATTCGCATTTCAGGCAGAACGGTTCAGCAGGTCGTTGGTGTCGGTGAACGTCGTCTCGTTCTGGCCGAAGTCGAGGGCATGGCAGGTGTTGGCGTCGAATTGAACGCTGTGGCCTAGGTTACGGTTCACCTGAACCACGAACCCGTTGTAGCTGGAGTTCCCGCCACTGAAGATGTCGGTCATTGCACCGAAGTTGGGATTGGGGCGCGATTTAAATTTAAGGAGAAGGCCGGTCAGCGTCGACGCCGTGATAGGTCACGCGTGATTGCGATCGATCACGGTGTGCGTAATGGATGCGGGCATCGAGGTCAAAGTATGTGCTGTGAAGAAATTTCTTATGGCCCTGAAGTGCCAGAATGGTACGCCGGTTTGTACAAGAGAATTCAGCAGTAATTGCGCGAATTACGGGGAAATGTAACCTAACACGCTCCTCCGCAAGAGTCCGGCGTTACATGCCCTCGTAGTTCGGTCCGCCTCCACCTTCCGGCGGTACCCAGGTAATGATGGCGTAGGGATCCATGATGTCACAGGTCTTGCAGTGCACGCAGTTGGAAGCATTCAGATGGATTTGCAAACCGCTGGGGGTGTCAGGCGCTTCCATCATCTCGTACACACTTGCCGGGCAGAAATTCTTGCACGGGTTGCCGTACTCGCGCACGCAACGCTCATTGCAGATGTCGGTGTCGTGAATCACGAGGTGGGCTGGCTGATCTTCTTCGTGCTTCGTTCCGGAGTAGTAAACGTCTGTCAGCTTATCGAAGGTAAGTTTGCCGTCACCCTTGGCGGCGTTGATGATGTGTGCGTCAGCTCCGCCGTTTGCGGGCAACTGCGAGAGCTGCTTCAGGCGCGCGTGCCCGGCGTGATTGCTGTAGCGGGAACGCAGGCCGCGGCCGCCGGTGAATTGTTGAATTCCGGCGTGAAACATTCCTGAAAGGAATCCGTTCTCGAACCCCTGATGGAAGTTGCGCACCGGCCAGAGTTCCTCTTTGATCCAACTCGACTCCACGCGCTCCTGGAATGTCGCCAGCACATCGAGCGAGAAATCGCCCCTCTTCATGGCATCGTAAGCAGTCTCTGCCGCCAGCATTCCGCTCTTGATGGCCAGGTGAATGCCCTTGAGGCGCTGCGAATTCAGGAACCCAGCGGAGTCGCCGAGAATCATCCAGCCATCTCCGGCGACAGGTGGGATCGACCACCAGCCGCCGTAGGGCAACGATTTGGCGCCGTAACGGATCATCTTCCCGCCCTCTAAAAGTCCGGCGACGAAGGGATGCTTTTTGAACTCCTGCAAAATGTGCTGCGGATCGATTCTAGGGTCGGGATAATCGAGACCAGTCACAAAGCCAAGCGACACCTGATCGTGCTTCGAGCCGTAGATCCAGGCTCCGCCGTATTCATGAAAACTCAGCGGATAGCCCATCGTGTAAATGACTTCGCCGGAATCAATGCGACCCGGAGGCAGCTCCCACAGTTCCTTCACTCCAATGCCGTAGGTCTGTGGATTGCGCTCGTTGTCGAGCAGGAAACGGCCGATCAACTGTTTGGTCAGCGAGCCGCGGCTGCCTTCCGCGAGGATGACGACCTTAGCCTTCAAGTCGTAACCGGGTTCGAAGTTCGATTTTTGCTCGCCGTTCTTGTCGACACCTTTGTCATCGGTGCGAACACCGAGGACGCGGCCTTTTTCGAAGAGCAATTCGCTTCCGGCAAAGCCAGTGAAAACGGTTATGCCCGCCGCTTCCACCTTGCTCCCCAGCCACTTCACGAAATTGTTGATCGAGATGACGTAATTGCCGTGATCGCGTAATGGCGGCGGCGTGATAGGCAGTTTGAATTTGCCGTTTCGAGTGAGGTAGTAAGCCGCTTCTTTCACCACGGCAGCATCAAGCGGAGCTTCGTTTTCGAAATCCGGAAGCAGCTCGAGCATGGAGCGCGGATCGAGCAGCGCGCCCGAGAGGCAATGCGCGCCTACTTCGCGCGCCTTCTCCAACACGTAGATGTTGTCTTTGGAGAGCTGGGCGTCGAGATGCTTTTCGTTGTGTTCGTCTATCAACTGCGACAAACGGAGCGCGCACGCCATTCCAGCGGGGCCACCACCGACGATAACGACGTCCGCCTCCATCGTAGGGCGTTCAATGTTGGGAAGTGGCTTGCGAAACACAATCATGCGAGGGCCTTCTTACCCATCGAAACCTGTGATGAGTTACCTCCATCGTAGCAGTGCGTGAATTGATTCATAAGAGCGATTTACGAAAGGGACGAATCGCTCGTGACCATATTGAAGGCAGCGGTTTGAACTGCGAGCTGCCGCTTACGCGCCCTTCGCCTTCTTCACCTCTTCGATCAGCGGAGGAACGATATCAAACAGGTTGCCGACCACCGCAATGTCAGCGATCTCGAAGATGGGAGCTTCCGAATCCTTGTTGACCGCGATAATGCTGCGCGCTCCCTTCATCCCCACAACATGCTGAATTGCACCGCTGATGCCGAGCGCCAAGTAAAGCTTGGGGGCGACCGTCTGTCCGGACGAACCCACCTGACGGTCCATGGGCAGCCATCCTGAATCGCAGATGGGCCGTGACGCAGCAATCTCGCCGCCGAGCGCCGCTGCTAGCTGCCGCGCCAGGTCGATGTTCTTCTGCTCTTTGATGCCGCGGCCAACGGAGACGATGATCTCCGCCTGCGTCAGATCGACTGCCTGCTTGGCCTCCTTGAACGGAGCTTCCGGCTTGTTGCGAATCATGCCATCGGCAATCTCGACATTCATCGTCTCGACCGCAGCAGCCGCGCTGCCTTCTTCCACTCTGTCTCCGCGATACGCGCCTGACTGGAACGTCGCAAAGTATGGAGCATCACCCGTAAACGAAACGTCAGCCACGAACTTTCCCTGGAACATCGGCCGCGTGAGCAGCAGCTTGCCACCTTCGTACTTGTATCCGATTGCATCGCTGATGAGGGCGCGATTCAGCGCAGTCGCGAGTTTCGGCGCAAAATCGCGCACCTGGTAGGTATGCGGCATGAGAACCAGCTTTGGCTGCTTCCGCTCGATGAAGCCTTTCAGCGCAGCCACAAAACCGTCAGGGGTGTACGGCTCCAGGTTCGCCGACTCCAGCGTGTACACCTTAGCGACCTTCTTCGCTGCGACCTTGTTGGCCACATCGCCGACGCCGCTGCCAACCACGGCTGCCTCTAGCGCCCAGCCCGTTTCCGCTGCCAGGGCCTGTGCTCCCGTGAGCGTTTCCCATGAAACGCGATTGAGTTTCCCGTCTTTCTGCTCAACTACCACCAGAATCGTATCTGCCATTTACGTCCGTATCCTTACGCTGAATTGCTCTACGCAGGGCTTTCCCCGCAAAATCACACTCTGACCCTCACCACGCCTTTCTCACGGAAGCAGCCCCGTCCGGAGTTTCAGGAAATATGCTTCCACACCCGAGGCCGTAGATATTCAGCAGCAGCCCGATCACGAACAGTGCAGCACCGCTACCTGGTATCCACTGCTTTCCGATTTGAACCGACGATGGTTCGAAAAACAAAATGAGGAACGCGAAACACACCAAAACTCAGCCTACTACCATGAATCCTCGTGCGCGTTCCCGGATTTCTTCGTTTGTTGGCATCACTGCCTCCTGCTTGCGAGACACCGGTGGCGCAGTTCGAAGCCATCGCCATCAGATGACGTGAACTTCGTTCCGCAACTTCTCGACCAACTTTTTTGCCACTTCCGCCGGGGGTCCCTCAATGACCTGTGTCTTCTTGGTCTTCTGCGGGATATAGAGCGCCTCAATCTTCTGCAGGTTGTCCCCAAGCGCAGATTTGGTCTCGTCGAATGTGACCTTCTTCAGCGGCTTGGTCTTCGCCTGCTTGATCCCGATCAGCGTGGCATAACGTAACTTGTTGATGCCCGACTGAATGGTCAGCACCGCCGGCAACGGCATATCGACGAACTGGAAGTAGCCGGCCTCCAACTCACGCTTCACACGAATACCGCTATCGGTCTTCTCGATCTGCATGATAATCGTGGCGTGCGACCAGCCCAGTTGTTCGGCCAGCACGACGCCGGTTTGCGCGAATCCCAAGTCGTCGGACTGCAATCCGGTGAAGATCAGGTCGAAATTCTCGTCTTTCACCGCGGCAACGAAGGCCTTCGCGGTGTTGAATGCGTCCAGTCCCACAAAGCCCTCGCCTTCCAGGTGGATGGCGCGATCGGCTCCCTTCGCCAGCGCCTCCCGCAACACCTGTTGTGCACGGGCTGGGCCGCTGGTAATGACAACCACTTCGCCACCGTGCTTCTCTTTCTGCCGTAGCGCCTCTTCCAGCGCGTAAGCATCGGGCTCATTCACCTCGTATGAGACGTCTTCACGAATCCATGTTCCGCTTTCGTTCAGCTTCAGCGGAGCGTCCTTTTGCGGGACCTGCTTCATGCAAACCAGGATTTTCAAACTGCGCTCCTTCGACTGGAACATTTCTCGGCATCGACTTACGGTAGCGACCGCGTCGAGACGACAAGCCAGCATCCGACGGATAATTGCGCACACCCCGAGGCGTCCGCCATCGCTACCAAAACAGGCGAGTATAAATGACCAGCTTGAGGATAGAAAAGGAAAGGCGAGCACGATTTCGATTACGGGAATCCGCGCTCAGCTGGCAATCATTTTCACCACTAACCCACAGAGGCACAGAGAAGAAGATCAAATCAACTCCGTGTCCTCGGTGCCTCCGGGGTTAATTTATTGCCCGCCTGCAAAGGCGATTAGATAAAGGAGTCACGACTCCCGCTGCTCCTGTTCAAGCAGTTTCTTTTTGCGCTCCACGCCCCAACGATATCCGGAAATATCGCCGTCGCTGCGCACTACGCGGTGGCACGGAACCGCGATTGCCACTGGGTTGCTGGCGCACGCGCGCGCTACCGCACGAACAGCCTTAGCGTCACCGATCGCGTGCGCGACTTCAGTGTAGCTGCGCGTCTCGCCGCGCGGAATCCGGCGCAGCTCGTCCCAGACTCTCTTTTGGAAGGCTGTCGCCCGCACATCCAGAGGCAAATCAATCGTCGGGTTTTCGCCTCGCAAATTCGCCAGCAGTGGCTGAACGTAGGGTCGCAACGCCGCATCATCCCGGTGAATCTCGGCGGCTTCAAATTCCTCGCCTAAACCGCGCTCCAGTTCCGTTGCGCTTTCGCCGAAGCGAACCGCGCAGAGCCCGCGAGAAGTCGCGGCGACCATCATATGTCCTAATGACGACGGAACAATCGCAAATCGGATCGTCATTCCGGCTCCTCGCTGGCGGTACGTTCCCGGAGTCATGCCGAGTTGCTGGCTCGATTTCTCATACAAGCGGCTGGGCGAGCCAAAACCAGCGTCGTAAAGTGCGGTAGTCACATCGTCTCCTTTCCGCAATCCATGCTTGACCTGCTGCATGCGCCGGGCCGACTGATACTCGCGAGGGCTGAGTCCCGTCGCGCGTTTGAACAAACGTTGCAGGTGAAATGAACTGATGCCGACACGCTTGCTCAATTCGGCAAGAGTCATTACGCCTTCAGCTTCGTCGAGCAATTGCCGCGCCCCGATCACGGCTCTGGCTTGAGCCGAGATTTCGGTGGGCTTGCACCGCAAACAGGCTCGATATCCTGCCCGTTCGGCCTGCTGCGGATCGGCAAAAAACTCCACGGAATCGCGCCGCGGCCGTCGGCTCGGGCACGATGGCCGACAGTAAATCCCGGTCGTGCGAACTGCGAACACGAACCGGCCGTCTTGCCGGGCGTCGCGTGCCATCACTTGCTGCCATTGCGTTTCGGGTTGCATGTTGCCAACTTACCGGCACGGCGTCGGAGCCGCTATCCGTGCCTTGCGCTCAAAACTACTTTCGAGAACCCGGGAGCTTAGATGCACCTCGAGCTACGATGGTATTTGCCCTTCCATCAACAATCGCCGAAGGCCGCAATCGCTCACTCATTTTCCTGACGAACCCACTGCCTAACCTGCACATTCAGCTCGGCACCCAGCAGGATGGCGACCGCTGTGATCTGCAACCATACTGCAAGAATGATGACCGAAGTCAGCGTCCCGTACATCGCATTGATATAGGCGAAGCGACGGAAATACAGACCCATGACCCCTGAACTGACGATCCAGATGATCAGCGCGAATACCGATCCCGGAAGCTGCTGTCTCAGCGTGTGCTTGCGGTTCACGCCCAGGTAATACAGCGCTTCGATCGAAGCCAGTGCGCACGTCACCGCCAGCACCCATCGCAGCGTGGGCCAAACCATCGTGAACGTGTGACTCACTCCGAATACGTGCTCTAGCTCCCTTCCGAAATGGGGTCCCAGCAACATCGCGCTCAGTGCGACAAACATCATGGCACCCACAACCATCGTCGTGCCGACCGCGCTGAGACGGGTCTTCCAAAACCCCGGACCTTCATTCACCTCGTAGATCGTGTTCAGCAAACTCGCCAGCACAGCGAACCCATTCGAGGCGGCGATCACAGCGAGAATAAACCCGATCGATATCAGCCCGTGGCTGGTTTCGATCGTCGAGTTCAGCATGGTCTCGACCATCGGCATGGTGCTTGCAGGAACAAAATGCCACGCCAGCTGGATCATCCGCGAAGCCAAATGCCGGACCGGCAACAGCGACAGCGCGCTAGTCAGAAAAATCAAAAACGGCAGCAGCGACAGCAGGAGGTAGAAGGCAAGCGCGGCTGAGGTGGTCAATCCGTTGTGCGTCAGGAAGCCGCGAACCGTGGCGGTCGCGACGCGACCAACGTATTGCACCCGGGCCGCCCACTCGACATGCGTCCTGTCCTGGGTGGCCGCATCCCTGGTCGCCATGCGCTAAAGAGTGCCATTGGAGCGGCTAACTCGCAATATCCATTCCGCCGGTTGCCCACCTTGTGGCGTGTATGCTGTCCGGCATCCGCCGCTTATTTCTGCGAAGTCCCGTCGGCCCGAGGCTGGCCAGGACCGCCTTCCACGATCGCTCGCGCCTGCCCCGCCGATTCGAAAACGTGAGCGTCGATGCCGACTCGCCTTGCCGCTTCCACGTTGGGCCGACGATCATCGAAAAACAGCGACTTCTCCGGCACGCACCCCAGTTGCCGCAGACAGTCGCGATAGATGGCCGCATCGGGCTTGGCGCGGCCTTTCTCGCACGACCAGATCTTTACGTCGAACTCGTCCAGCCAGGGGAATTTGCCGCGGAGAATTTCCAGTAACTCGCTGGTCATGTTGGACAGCACCGCTATCTTGCTTCCGCCTGCCTTAGCCTCGCGAGCCAAGGTCAGCGTGTCAGAATTGGGACGCGTCCAGAGGTCCGATTCCCTATCAATAAACCGCTTCAGCGCGGCCTCAGAGATCGTTATACCGGCAGCCTTGGCGACGCGGTGCCAGTGCGCCTCGTAGCCGGCTGCCGGCAGTCCGTAATATTCGCGGGTTTCGGTGTAAAGCTTGTAGAACGTATTTTCGTCGAGTCCGCTGCCTTCCGCGAACTGCGCTATATCCTGCCGCGTTGGTGCATAGCACAACACGCCTCCGTAGTCGAAGATCACGGCATCCCACCGAGCAGCTGTCACGATGCCTTCACCAGCATGCAAGTAATATCGTCGTGCTGTGGAGCCCCCGCTACGAAACGGTCGACGTCAGCGACAAGGCTCTCGAGCAGTTGGATCGGCATCAGCTCGGCGCCGGTGTGTACCACGTACAACAGCCGCTGTTCACCATACTCGTCGCCACGATCGTTCTCCGCTTCTACCACGCCGTCGGTAAAGATCACCAGCCAATCGCCGCCGTGCAACCCCACCGAACCGGCGGAATACGGCGCGGACTCCAGAATTCCCAGCGGAATGCCGCCCTGATCGAGCTTCTCAAGCGCTCCCGACTTGCGCCGCAGCACCGGAGGATTGTGTCCGGCGTTGACGTATGCCAAGGTGTGCGAAGCCGGATCGTACTCTCCGATGAACGCTGTCGTGAACCGGCGCCCATTCTGGCTGTTGCTGCACGCGTACAGGTTCATCCGGCTGACCAGATCGGCCAGACTGCCCGGGCCTGCCGCCAGCGTCTTCAGGCTCGACTGGATCGTCGCCATCAACAGCGCCGCCGGAATGCTTTTGCCCGCCACATCCGCCATGGCAAACATGTAAGTCGGCTCACTTGTTCCCGGCTTCAGCCGCGGAAACACGTCGTAATAATCGCCCGCAACGGTGTTCGCCGGACGCGTGGCGAATGCGATTTCGAGTCCAGGGATCACGGGGGGGTTCGCCGGCAGCAGCCATGTCTGGATCTCTTTGGCGATCTGCAGGTCGCGCTTCATCACAACCCGATCACCCACTTCCAGGACAAGCAGCACGAACATCAGTAGCCCGCCGTAAAAGTGCGTGTTAAACGAATACGTCACATCCCCGGCGCTGCCCCGCCAAGTCGCTTCCCCGCCGGGAAAGAGAATCAGGAGAATCGCGATGAGAAGCAGAATGCGCCGTGCGGGCGAAAGCTTTTCCAGCACAGCCCAGAAAAACTGGCCCACCATGCGGAGGAAATGCTTGCCCTTGGATACTCCTGCGGCGCGCTCAGCGTCAATTTCCTTCGAATAGAGTTGATAACTGGATCGCGCGTCGGTGATGAACTGCTTCCAAAGCTGATCGGCGCGCATGCCGTCTGTTACTCGCGTCCAGAACCGGTCCACGCGGTCCATCACGGGCGCGACCTTGGCGGTCAGCTCGTCCGGAGGACGCGGCGGACGACGAGACGATTGGGCGGGTGCAGCCATCAGCGTGCAACAAAATTATAGGTGGTCGCGCCCATTTTTGCGTGTCGTCGCAGCGACCACTCGACTGCACGGGTTCGACCCGCTTCTTGCGGGCAAGCCGCAGGCCGAGCGCACTTGAATTTCTTTTCAGTTTGGGAACGGACTGACGCCAGCCACCGATAACTGTATGGTTACTTTAGTTTTTCCCGCCCCATGAATGTTCTTGTCCCCCCTCGATCACCTGCTTCGAACCGCTGTCTGGATCAGAGGTGTGGTGTCTCTCCACACCGCGCCTGGGCGCAAGTGATTGTGCTCCTTGACAATTTGCGGCGCAATGCGGGTGTCCGAGGCCGCAGAGCTTGCATTGATGCCGCTTAGTGGGAGGAAGGCGAGATCCCGAGTCTGAAGAACGGATGAGGGATCTGCGGGATGAAATCACGCCCGATACGGGTGCCCAGCCCGAGTATGACTTGTAGGGCGGGTATCACAGTCCAGGTGTATGGAAAGTATGACAAAATTGCTGACCAAGACTCTGAATTTGCGTACTAAGTCCCACGCACACAGATGGATACTTATAACTATCATAAGAATCAGCTGGTTGC
>Ga0306922_10007935_pt1 | contig 10283 bp, 10 predicted proteins | sample sta12Cox44000082_FD_203758 | JGI IMG/M metagenome (GOLD analysis project Ga0306922, IMG submission 203758) | Lab enrichment of tropical soil microbial communities from Luquillo Experimental Forest, Puerto Rico - statoxic.12C.oxic.44.000.082 (v2)... | ecosystem: Environmental > Terrestrial >...
CGGTATTTCAGGCTAGATTTGGCGCCCATGGTGCCGGGCCTATCCCGCGCCGAATCAAAGGCTTACGAATTTTTGCACGCTCAACGCGCGCGCATCCGCGCGTGCGCGCGCGGGACCACCTCAAACCGGCCGTAGCCAACCAGACGCCGGACGATCGAACCGTTTTTTTGTTCGACCCAGGCCGGGTCGTTCTTGTGGTAGGTACGGGACCGCGTCACCTCAAGTCCCTGCGCCCGGCACCAATCGACAACCGGATCGTTCATGAAGGCTCCGTCGTTGTCGCCGAGCTGAAACCGGCACGTCGTCGAGCCCGCCCCGAGCAACGAGCCGCACCCCGCTACGGAAGTTCGCCTGACTCACCGCTGGAGCGAAGGGGATTCGAACCGCCGGTCTCATTTGCCGACCGAGTCGCATTTTTCCGAAGAAAGAAGCGGTCCCGGAGGTCGATTGGGATTATCCCCAAAAGACCTATTGCTTTCCGGGACCGATGGTTCGAATCCGGCTCTCTCCAGCAAAGAGTCGGCTGCGAAATCGACCATGCAGCCCAGCTCCGAGCAATCCTACACGCCAGCACGTTGCGGCAACGAGTTTTTGGCTTCGCACCAGATCTCTGCGTGAGCTAAGTGATTGTTCCCGCCAGCTCCGGCACCGCCGATCCCCGAGCGGGCTGGGGTTCTTCGCTATTTTATCCGCATCGCCGAAAAAATTGTGTGGGCCGATCGCGGGAAGCGCAGCGCAATACCGAGCTGATGTGGCTGCAGGCGGCCGGCAATACCGCATTGGCGATCGGTGCCGCGCGCGGCCTGACCGGCTTCCGCATGGCGAGCCGAGATGGCCGGGCAGTGTCAGCCCCTGCGCCGCCAGCTTCCCCGAGCCGTCGAACATCGCGGTCGAATAATCCATATTGTCCTTCAGCACGCCGGAATAGGTCGTGCGAAAGATTGTCAGCGCCATCCGGCTCATGCGCCATGTGCTAGTATCTCGTTCGGGGAAACCAAAGCGCGTAATCGCCGAAGCGGATGGGCGGGCAATTCGGCGGGATAATGACCGTGTCATGATCGGGGTCGCAGAAGACCGGGATCGCATAGCGCACTCACGCAAACCAAGTTCGCCAGTTCGCCGACGTCCGCAGTTGCGCCACGGGTCATGAACAAGCCAATCGGTTTGGCTCGCGTCAGGCCGTGCCTCGACCAGGCGTCCGGAGCGCTCGTCGACTGAGGCCCGGCCGTCACCGGTCAAGTAGAGCGACGCCTGCCCAACGGGCCAGCAATCGAATCCCCGCCAGCTATTCCGCCCCATCTCGAACAGCTGCACCGGCGGCGCGGCGAGAGCACCGCTATCGCGACCCTTCAGCCAGTAATCGAACCAGCCAACCTGCAGACGATCGATGTCGCTGACCGCATCCGGCCCGAAATCGCTGCCGGCGAGAAACCGTCCCCATGGCAAATGCGCCCACGGACCCACGACGAGCCGCGTAGGCGCCGTCGCCGCTGTCGCGTAATGCCCGTAGGCGGTCAATGTGCCGGACAGATGCGTATCGTACCAACCGCCGACGAACAGTATCGGGAGATCGACATCGGCCGCCAGCGCCGCGGGTGACATCGATCGCCAATAGGCTTCGTCGTCGCAGCGCGTCAGCCATGCGCCATAATGCGTGTAGCGCGCGTGCTGTTCGATGAAGTTCGGCCGCGCCGGTCGCACGCCATTGAAGGGCAATGCACGCGAGGCCGCGTAAAGTTCGGCAAAGGCCTCGGCGTCGCCGGCGAGACGCGCAGCTTCCGCACCGATCTGGGTTGCCCAGCTCAGATTGGACTGCAGACAAAAGGCATCGTTCTCATACGCCCAATCATTGCGGATGTTCCAGCCGATCATCGCCGGAGCGAGCGCCCTCAGCGCCGAGCCGGACTGGCCGGCAGCAAGAAGCTGCGCGGTCCCCTGGTAGGAGAAGCCGTACATCCCGACAGCCCCATTGGCCCCGGGGAGCTCGGCCGCCCAAGCCACGGCATCGGCGCCGTCTGCCGCCTCATGGACAAAAAGATCGAACTCGCCTTCGGAGGTTCCACGGCCCCGGACATCCTGGATGACTACGACGTAACCCTGCTGGGCGTACCAGCGCGGATGCGCGTAACAGACGGTCGAGGCGATGCGGCGGCCATAGGGCTGACGCATCAGCAGCACTGGAAGACGCTCCGATGACGCGGGCCGATAGACATCCGCGTCGAGCCGAACGCCGTCGCGCGTCCACATAGAGATGGTCCGCGGTTCCCCGCCGGACGCGGTCACGAGCCGGAGCCCAAGATGGGATCGAGCTCGCGATAATCAGGCGGCGTCGTGTCGATCGGCGCGCCGTCGCGCAGCACTGTGCGGTCGTGCTGGGATCGGCTCAGCAACTCACTGTAGTTGCGCGCACGGAACAGCACGAGATCAGCCGGGCTTCCTTCGGCAATGCCGGACTCAATGCCCATCACTGCTGCCGGCGTCACGGTGACAAGGCGCGGCCACTCGCCGATCGGATGATCGAGATGGGCGATCCGGACCGCCTGCGTGAAGACCTCCAGCGCGTCGTGATCGCCATAGGCGTAGAACGGGTCGCGGCAGTTGTCGCTTGCCGCCATCATCCTGACGCCGCGAGCGCCGAGTTCATGCAGCAAGGTCACGCCGCGCCAGCGCGGTGTGCCGCCACCCGTACGATCCATCAGATAGAGGTTGCACATCGGCAGGCTGACGACGGCGATACCCGCCTCGGCGACCAGGTCCATCGTCCGGTCTGCTTCCGCCGCCGGCTGCAGTGCCAGGCTGCAGCAATGGCCGACGACGACCTGCCCTTTGAACCGCCGTTTGATCGCGACCGGCGCGATATGGGCAAGCGAACGCGATTGCGGGTCGTTGGTCTCGTCGACGTGAAAATCGAGATCGAGGTCCCGCGCCTGCGCCAGCGCGAACACGCGGTCGAGAAGGAGGTCGAGGTCCGGTTCGGTCGTCGTCACGGCGCCGAGGATTCCGCTGTGCTGCGCTACCAGGTCGGCGAGGCGCACGCCGGCGGCCTCGTCGCGGAACCCTTGGATCGCGATCAGCGAAACACCCTGCAGTGCCACGCGGCCTTGCCATTCGGCGCGCATTGCCCCCAGCACGGGCCAGGAAATCTCGCCCTGCTCACCAATGCTGTCGATATGCGTGCGCACCGCGCGCGTGCCGTGCGCGTAGGCGCAACGGAGCCCGAAACTCATGCGCGCGGCGACGTCTGCTGCCGACCAATGTGCGGTCCGGTCAGCGGCGACGGCGGTTCGCGCGGACTGGTGGCGCCCGTCGGGGTTGGGACAGCGTGGCCAGATATGACCCTTGTCAAGATGGGTGTGGATGTCGGTAAAGCACGGCCACACCATGCCGCCGTCGAGATCGACCGTCGGGCCGCCCTCGCCGCTGCCGGCCGGTGTGATCCGCACGACCCGGCCGCGCTCGACGGCGAGGTCGAGCTGCACCGTCTCGTCTTCCCCCGGATAAGACTGCGGCCGCGCGAGCAATGTCCGCGCCACCGTTGTATTGCGCAGCACGTAGGTCGGTTCTGCAGGGAACGTCAGTGCCGTCATCTCAGTGTCTGATTACACGTCGTCCCCGCGAAAGAGCTTGTGAAGAAATCCCGCTGGCCAATCAATTCGTCGCCCCCGCGAAGGCGGGGGCCCAGGGCAGCGGCTGAAATCCCTGGATCCCCGCTTGCGCGGGAATGACGAGACACGCATTGGCGAGCCAGAGAAGCAAATTTCCTCATACGCGCTTTCGCGGGAATGACGAACAAATGATATTGCGCAATTCGTTTCGGATCAGGCACTCAGCTCTCGCGGCCGACGGCGCTCTCGTGCCACTTGTGCAGCAGCGCGTATTCGAGCGCCGACAGGCTGAAAAAGATCACGATGCCGAGCAGCGACATCAGCAGGAGTGCGGCGAACATTCGCGGGATGTTGAGCCGGTTCCCGGCTTCGACGATGCGCCAGGCGAGACCCGTTCCGGTGCCGGAGCCAGCGACGAACTCGGCGACGACCGCGCCGATCAGCGCGAGCCCGCCGGAAATCCGCATCCCGCCGAGCAGGTAGGGGAGCGCGCTGCGAAATTGCAGCTCTTTGAGGCGCTGCCAACGGGTCGCGCCGTAATGGTCGAAGAGGCTCTGCAGATTGTGGTCGACGCTCTTCAGGCCGAGCGTCGTGTTGGAGAGGATCGGAAAGAACGCGACGATCGTCGCCAGGATCAGCGGCGCGCGTTCGAGATGGTCGAGCCCGACCCATATCAACACCAGCGGCGCGATCGATACGATCGGCGTCACCTGCAGTACGACCGCGTAAGGGAAAAGGCTCATTTCAAAGAGCCGCGACTGGGCGAAGAGGATTGCAATAACCACCCCGAGGACAAGGGCGACGATGAAGGCGGAAAGCGTCACCTTCAAGGTGACCCAAGCCGACGCGACCAGGGGGAAGAAATCGTCGACCAAGGCGGTCACGATCATCGACGGCGGCGGCAGCACAAAGCGGGGGACCGCGAGGTAGCGCACCAGCCCTTCCCAGGCTGCGACAAAGACTATGCCGACGATGATCGGAACAACAACGCGCAGCGATCGCGGCATCGGGCTCGGCGCGGTGCGCACATGCGGAGCCACAGAGACCATCACTCTTCCTCCATCCCGGCCATCGCGCGTGCGAGCTCCGCCGAGGTTTGCCGGCAGAACTCGCTGTAGATGCGCGAGGTACGAAATGCGTCGCCCCGCGGGTAGGGCGCGTCGATCTCGACCTCACCGACGATACGGCCGGGCCGGCTGCTCATCACAACGATGCGGTTCGAGAGATAAACCGACTCGAATACGCTGTGGGTGACAAAGACCACCGTCCAACGCTGCTCTTGCCAGAGCCGCAGCAGATCGTTGTTGAGGCGGAAGCGGGTAATCTCGTCGAGCGCCGCAAAGGGCTCGTCCATCAGCAACACCTTCGGCTCGACGACCAGGGCGCGGGCAATGGCGGCGCGCATTTTCATGCCGCCCGACAACTCGCGCGGATAGGCCTGGGCAAAGCTCCCGAGCTTGACCATCGCCAGCGCCTCCTCGATGCGCGGCTTGGCGGCCCGCCGGCCGACCCCCGACAGCTTCAGCGGCAGATAGACATTGTCTGCAACCGTCGCCCACGGCATCAAGGTCGGGTCCTGGAAGACGAAACCGAGGTCGCGAATCGGCTCGCCGCGGGCATCGCGGCGCGACAGCGGCGATTCGATCGTTCCGCTGCTGACCTGGCCCAGCCCGGCGATCAATCGAAGCAACGTCGACTTGCCGCAGCCCGACGGGCCGATCAGGCTGACGAACTCGCCATGCGCCACGTCGAGATCGACATCGCTCAGTGCGACCGTGCCGTTCTGGTAGGTCTTGCTGACATCGCTGATGCGGATGAGCGGCCGCTCCGGCTGGGCCGGCGCCGCCGCGATTTCCCGCGTCGCGACGTCAGGGATCGGCATCGGCCCGCCAGCTTTCTATGCCTCTCCCCCCGCCGGCCGGGGGGAGAGGGAAGGGTGAGGGGGGCCGCTGAGGCAGTTCCCGGCGGCGCCCACCTCACCCTCCCCGTCTCTGTCGCGCCGGGGCCCCTCCCTCTCCCCCCTGAAGGGCGGAGAGGGGCTATCTCCACTGACCGGTACAAAGCTGCGCATCTTGCCGGGATTGAGCAGCCCGAACGGATCGACCTCACGCTTGAAACCGAGCTGATCGGCGTCGGCGCGCTTGTACCGGCTGCTGTCCTCGAGTGTGGAGACGTGGGGATTGGCGATCATGACCCCATGCGCCTCGTGCGCGTCGATGATCTCCTCGAGCCGTTGCCGCGTTGTGTAACGGATCAATGGCAGGCTCCCCGCCGTAACTCGCCCGCCGCCGCGCTGGAACTCGAGATGCAGCATCAGCTCCTCCGGGAACAGGGCTGCGATCTCCGCGACCGTTTCCTCGAGCTTATCGGCCGGATAGCGCGCCTGAAGATAGGTGATCGAGCGATCGACCTTGAGCGCGTGCAATGTTGTGTGATTCCATGCGCATTCGTAGAGCGGTCGGGCGCCGGGCCCTTCCGCGGTGGGTGCGCAATAGTTGATCTCGCCGCCCTCCGCCTCGACCAGCGCCTCGAACGGGCCCAGCGACGGCTCGGCGATCATCGCGATCAGGCAATCGCGACCCGCGGGAAACTCGCTCTTGAAGTGCCGGAAATAGGCGGGGATTGGCCAGGCCAGCGGCGTCAAGAGCTTTTTGACGATGCCGTCGGCGAGTGCGGCGCGGTGACCGATGCGCACGACCGTGGCAAAGTCCGCGGCGGTGACCACGATGTCGAGCCACGGCCAGGCCGGGGCGAGCGGCATCTCCAACGCGCTGATGATCCCGGTCGTCCCCCAGGCATGGTTGACGTTGAGCGCCTCGTCGTTGCGCAGCTCGATGATCCGGGGCTCGTCCTCGAGCGTGACGATCCGCGCCGCGAGCAGGTTGCCGCGCTCGCGCAGCCCGCCATAGGTGATCGACCCGACGCCGCCCGAGCCGCCGGCGACAAAGCCGCCGATCGTGGCGCTGCGCTTGGTCGAGGGGAACATCCGCAGCTCCCAACCTTCGCCGCGCGTCACATCATCGATGTCGACCAGCTTTCTGCCCGCCTGCACGCGCACCCGGCCGGCCCGATCATGTCGAGCACGACGCCGCCGTCGAGCGGCACGGCCTGACCGTAATTCCCGGTTCCGCCGCCGCGCGGCGTGACCGGCACATGAAACCGCGCCGCCGCCCGCGCCACCCGGATCACATCGGCCTCGTCGCGCGGGCAGACGACGAGGTCGGCCGATTTATCGCCCAGCGTCTCCTTGAGCAGCGGGCTGTACCAGAAAAAATCGCGCGACTTGAGCCTAACCTCGGCCGGATTGTCGATGACCCGGATCCCGTCGATCGCCGCGCAGAAGCGGGCGAGATTCTGCACGCGGTCGGAAACGGCGGCGAGGCTCATGGCAGGATCCACGCAAACTTCGTACCAATGGGCAGCAGCGGGTTCACCACCCTCAGGATATTCCCCCGCCCCGCTTGCGGGGAGAGGGTAGGGTGAGGGGCATTTGGCGGCCGTACAACAGCCAAACGACGCCAGAAACTTCCCCTCACCCGGCCGCGCTGTCAGGCACTAGCTCAATTGCGGTCCCAGCAGGACAGCCCAGTCCTCGTCATCGAGCGCGACTGGCTCGCCGGCCCGGATCAGCTCGGCGAAACCCTGGTTCGGGACCATCACCGTCAGGCAATAAAGCCGCGTCAAGCCGGTGTTCTCGATGACGTGCTCGGTGCCGACCGGAAGGAGCAGACTGTCGCCGCGCTTGAAAGGAATCGATTTGCCGTCGGCGTGAGCGATGCCCTCACCCGACAGGGCATAAAACATCTCCTGGGCCGCGGAGTGGACATTGGGCGGCGTGCGCCCGCCGACATCGAAGATCTCGATGGCAAAGACGAAATTCGCCTGCTCGCCGATCGGATCGAAGACCAGCACCAGCCGGTTGGTGTCACCCGGTGAAATGCGATAGGCGCGATACGCCCCGCGCGTCTTGGCGATCACGCTTCAGCCCCCGCCAGGGCATCGCCGAGCGCCTCGGACGAGATGACGAACCCGAAGCATTGCTTGATGTTGTAGAGCGTCGCCTCGCGGCAAAAGTCGGGCGAGGTCGTCGCGGCGCAATCCTCGATCAGGATGCAGTCGTAGCCTAAAAAATTCGCATCCTGCAGCGTGCACATCACACATTGGTCGAGATTGACCCCGGCAAACAGCATGGTGGTGATGCCGAGGTTGCGCAGGATGCTGTCGAGCGGCGTATCCCAGAAACCGCTCATCCGATACTTGTCGACGCGGATGTCGCCGCTCTCCGGGCGCAGCTCGTCGACGATGTCGGCCGCCCAGCTTCCCTTCTCCAGCACCGGGGCGCCGCTTTTCGGCAGTGGGTCGCCGAGCCCGACACCGCGGCCGTTCGGCTTGTAGACGTGCAGCAGAGACGGGCTCAGATTGAGACGATCGGGCCGATTGCCCCAATTCAGCCAGATCACCGGCACTCCCCTCCGCCGAAGTTGCGGCAGAATTCGCTGCAGCGGAACGATCGGCCGCCGCGCCGGGGCGATGTCGACGCCGATATGGTCGAGCCAGCCTCCCGGCGCACAGAAGTCGTTCTGCATATCGACGACGACGCAGGCCGTGCGCCGCAGGTCGATGCGGACCCGCTGCGGCTCGCCGGCGATTTCGGCGACCAACGACGCCGCCGGGCGGCGCACAAGGTCGGCCTGGTCGTCGGAGACGTGCCATTCATTCTGCGGGCTCGGCCCGAGCGGGATTTTCGTCATGGCGTCCCCGCAATCCTATAAATTCCCACCGCGGACGCGCAACGGCCGTGGCTTCAAGCCTCGGTGCGCGAGATGTGGTCGAAGCGCGCCCCCGCGCGGGGTCGTCTCGTTGCCGGTGTGATCTCGCGGATTGCCGCTCAGAGCAGTAAGAAAATGACGGCGGCGATGGCTGTGCGACCGACGCGAATTTCGGCGCATAGTGTCCATTCTGGAAAGCGGGGCGAGGTTACCGTGAAATGCTTCCGGCTAGCAGGAAAGATGAATGTGGGCGGTGAGGAAGTTTGACTTGCCAGGCGCGTGCGTAGGCCCATCCTATTTACTTACCTCCGCCGGTCATAACTTGGCGGCAAGCGGCACAGCATGTAGCGGCGAGATGGGTTACACGGCGCGGGCGACGCGGCGTTTGGTGAAATGCTTCGGTCGCGATTCCTGTAGCTTAGCGTGCTGCGCGCCCCTGGCCGCGTCCTTTTGTTGCGCCGGTTCAAGGAAGGGGGCGGCCCGTGTGCTTCCCTTGAGCCTTGGCGCGGCTCCCGACCTCTGCCGTCGGGGCGTGGATGAGATCGCGCTCAATATTGGCGAGGGCTCCGGGTACCGCGAGCATCAAGAGCCCGGTACTGATGCCATTGTCGGCCCACGGGGTCTCGGCGTATGGGATGCGCTCTACGATCCCGAACAGGCAAAGGTGCTGCGGGCCAGGCGGCCGATCCGTGTGACTGTCGTTACGTCGCCGGAGGCTGCCTTGCGGAGCATCCGGTTAGGCTCGCGCCGGTCGGCCCGCGCGCCCGTCTTCTTCCGGCAGAGGCTCCTGCCGCTGCATCCGGCGGCGCGCCTCTGCTGTAGCTGCGCTCTCACGCCTCGGGCGGCCCTAGGCTTTTCCTGAGCCCAGTGGCAGGCGATGCGATCAACGGAAGCAGGTAAGTCCGCGGGCTCTTGACGTAACCCAAGCTCTCGTAGAAGGGGAGCGCCGTCTGCGTCGCCTCCAGAACACACTCGGTGAGGCCGAGGGTCCTCGTCCGCGCCTCCAGCCATTGCACGAGCGCTTTGCTGACTCCCTGGAAGCGAGCGTGCGGAGAAACGTAGTTCAGAATGATCTTGCCGGTGTCGGTCATTGCCGCGACGCCCAATAAGGTCCCTGCCTCCTCCGCCACGACGACATGGCTTTGCCTTATCCATCGCGTGACATTCTCGACCGTTTTGTTCGACAGCCATTTCCCGAGATAGACCTCATCCCCGCCATGATCCGCGTGGCAGAGCTCGGTTATCGACCGGCGGATGACTGAGCACGCTGCGCATGCGTCTTCAGCGCTGGCTTGGCGGATGCGCATCGGTTCGCCTGTCTCGGGGGCTCCGCGCAACAGCGATCCCGCCAGCTTCTTCTCGAAGAAGCTCGAAGACCACGCGTACGTGGTCGCACCATATGCGCTCTGTTACAACTCCGCCAGGAGGCGGTGGCATGGCTCTTGCGTCACACGGCGCAGCAACGGGAGGCGTATATGGCGAAGCTTCCGGCGAAGCTCTGGCAGGAAATGACCACCACGGATTTCGCCGCGTTCGACCGCGAGAGGGTGGTCGCGGTGCTGCCGGTCGGCGCCATCGAACAGCACGGACCGCACCTCCCTGTCGCGGTCGACGCGTGCATCAATCAGGGTATCATCGACGAGGTGTTGCGCCGGCTGCCGGCCGATCTGCCGGCCACGTTTCTGCCGCTGATGCCGATCGGCAAGTCCAACGAGCACCAGGCGTTCCCCGGCACCTTGACCTTGTCGGCCGAGACCCTCACCCGGTTGTGGACCGAAATCGGCGAGAGCGTGGCGCGCGCCGGCGTCCGCCGGCTGGTCATCGCCAACAGCCACGGCGGGCAGCCGCAGATCATGGACATTGTCGCGCGCGACCTGCGCGTGCGGCTGGGGATGCTGGTGGTGACCTT
>Ga0306922_10007938_pt1 | contig 10283 bp, 8 predicted proteins | sample sta12Cox44000082_FD_203758 | JGI IMG/M metagenome (GOLD analysis project Ga0306922, IMG submission 203758) | Lab enrichment of tropical soil microbial communities from Luquillo Experimental Forest, Puerto Rico - statoxic.12C.oxic.44.000.082 (v2)... | ecosystem: Environmental > Terrestrial > Soil...
GCCTCTATGGGTGACCAAGGGCGGCCGAGTTTTGCCGCGGCCGAGTGAACACCGCGACAGAACCACCGAACCCCCGCGCGCTAGGCAAGATACTCGATTTACGACTACACTGACCCGATTGATGTCTTTGCCGGATTGATCGGGCCATCCAGTACGCCCGGTCGATGTCCAGCGAAGCGGCCCTTCTTCCATCCAATTCAGAGCACAAGAGGTGCCGCGAATGTCCGAAGCCTGGCGCGTTCTCAAGGAGTGGCCGGAACTCGTCCTGGAGCGGCTCGAAGGGGCCGGAGTGGCGCGGATCATCCTGAACCGGCCGGACAAGCGCAACTGCCTGAACGATCCCCTGGTAACGGCCTTTTTCGAAGCGCTCGACATCATCCGCCCCGACCGCGACCTCAAGGTCGTCATCACCAAGGGCGCGGGGGCGGTCTACAGTTCCGGGCTCGACCTCAATTTTCTGCGTTCCGTCAATGCCGGCCCGCCACGCGACTGGGACAAGCCGACGCTGACGATCCAGCTGGCCGAGGCGCTGCGCATCTTTCCGCGCGTGACCATCGCGCAGGTGCACGGCTATTGCGTCGGCGGCGCGCTCGGTATCATGAATATGCACGATATCGTCATCGCCGCTGACGACGCACAGCTGGGCATGCCGGAGATTCTGCGCGGCAGCTTCGGCCAGCTCGTCACCTCGACGCTGCTCAACGGCCGCATCCCGATCAAGAAGGTGACATGGATGCAATTGGTGGGACGCAACATCTCGGGCGCCGAGGCCGATCGGCTCGGCGTCGTCTCGCACAGCGTCCCGGCGGCAGAGTTGGAGGTGACGACCGTTCAAATCGCGCGCGAGATCGCCTCGCGCCACCTGGCACCCCTGGAGCACGCCAAGATCGCGGTGCAAATGGGTCGAGATCTCTCGCTGTCGCAGGCGATCCAGCTCGATCAGCTGGTGGGCGCACGGCTACGCCAGAGCATCGATCCGACCGCCGACATCGAGTCCTATCTGCAGTCGCAAAAGGGCGGGCCGAACCTGGAATACAAGCGGCCGGACGTCTGAACACTTGACACGAAATGCCGGCCGAAGCGGATCAATCCGCAGGCCTGCGGGAGGAACGTGCCATGAGGATCGGGAGCCTTGTCGCCTCCGCTGTCCTCGCATGGTGTCTGCACATGCCGGCCTCGTGCCGCGCCGCAGACGCAGCCCTCATCGCGGCAGCGAAGAAAGAAGGCCGGGTCGTCTGGTACACGACCCTGATCGTCAACCAGGCGATACGGCCGCTCGCGAAGGCGTTCGAGGAAAAATACCCGGGGATCGAAGTCCGGTATTCACGGGCCGACAGCGGACCGACGGCGCTCAAGATTCTCAATGAAGCCCGCGCGGCGCGCCTGCAGGCCGACGTGTTCGACGGCACCGGCACCGTTCCGCCGCTGGTCCGCGCCGGATTGGTGGCGGCGTATCTGCCGCCGACCGCGGCAAACTATCCGCCGGCGCTCAAAGACCCCGATGGCCACTGGATCTGCACCAACCTCTATTTCCTCACGCCCGGAATCAACACTGGCCTGATCCCGCGGGAAACCGCGCCGCGGACGTTGCAGGATTTGCTGAACCCCAAATGGCGCGGTCGGATTGCCTGGAGCAGCAACCCCACCGCAGGTGCCGGCACCTTCATCGGAACCGTGCTGCGGCGGCTCGGAGAGGACGCCGGATTGGCTTATCTGCGCTCGCTCGCCAAACAGCAGATCGTCAGCGTCGACGCATCCTCGCGCGCGGTCCTGGACCAGGTCATCACCGGCGAATATGCGATGGCTCTCGACATCTTCAATCACCATGCCGTGCTCAGCGCCGCCAAGGGAGCCCCTGTCGATTGGCTGAAATTGGAGCCCGTTGCCGCGCCGATCCAGGTGGCGAGCCTCCTCAAGGACGCACCGCATCCCAATGCCGGCAAGCTGCTGCTCGAGTTTCTCACGTCGGAAGAGGGCCAGCGCATTTTCGCGGCCGTCGACTACCTCCCGGCGATGCCCGGCATTGCGGCCAAGGTTCCCTCGCTGAAGCCCGACGGCGGCGGCTTTGCCGCCGACATTCTCCCTCCCGAGGTCCTGGCGCAAAACACGGATCATTGGATGATGATTTTCAAGGACCTTTTCCGGTAGGCAAATCGGGTAGGGACGGACAGTCGAGGCAGGCTTTGTTGATTTCGACGAAATACTCAGGCGGCAGCACGATCGCGGAAGGGCGCAATTCGGGCCGTACGGGATTGGGTCGCGTGAGATACTGGCGGGCCGCCGATCCGACCTTCGCGATCGTGGTCGTCCTCGCGCTGATCCTCGGCGTCATGGTGATTCCGCCGCTGGCATCTCTTGTTCAAGGCAGCTTGCGCCTGACCACGCCGACCGGCGACCTCGGCGACTTCACGCTCGACCATTACCGCAGGATCCTGTCCGACCGGCAGTTTTACCAGAGCCTGGCGAATTCCCTGGTGTTTTGCATCGGCACGGCGGTGCTCGCGATCGGCATGGGCGGTGTCGTCGCCTGGTTCGTGGTGCGCACTACGACACCGTTCAAGTCCCTCGCCTATCTATCTGCGATCGTGTCGCTCGGCACGCCTTACGTTCTCTATGTCACCGCCTGGCTGTTCCTGCTCGGCCGCTCCGGTCCGGTCAATACGGCGCTGATGGCCATGACGGGAAGCGTCCGGCCGATAGTGAACGTATATTCCCTCACCGGAATGATCGTGATCGAAGGATTTCTGTGGTCGCCGCTCGCATTCCTGCTGCTGGCCGCGGTGTTTCGGTCCGCCAATGCGGATTACGAGGAGGCCGCGCGGATGAGTGGCGCCGGAATCCCGCGCACCCTCGTCCATGTCTCGCTGCGGATGATGCTGCCGGCGCTGCTCGCAGTCGCCGTCCTGATCGCGGTGCGGTCGCTGGAAGCCTTCGAAGTGCCTACCCTCGTCGGCCTTCCCGGCGCGATCAAGCTCCTGACCACCGAGATTTATCTCGACATGAAGAAGAGCGTGCCGCCCGACCTCGGATATGCCAGCGCGTTTTCCGTGGTGCTGCTGTTTCTCGCCGCGATCCTCTTGTATTTCTATTCCCGGTTGGTGAGAAACGCGGCGCGCTTTCACACCGTGACCGGCCGCGGATACAGGCCGCGCCCTTTCGAACTTGGCCGCGTGCGCTACGTCGGCGATGCGTTCGTCCTGCTCAATTTCGTCTTGATCCTCGTGGTGCCGACATTCGCCTTGTTGTGGCTGTCGTTGATGCCGTTCACCCAGACGATCAGCCTCAATGGGCTCAAGGCCCTCACCTTGGAGAACTACGACCTCGTCTTCCATTCCGGATTTTATCTCGACCTCGCATGGAAGACCTGGGTGATGAGCGCCGGCGCCGCCACGCTCGTCATGGCGGTGACGGTTCTGAGCGCCTGGCTGGCGGTGCGGCGCCGTCCGGGCGCCTTCCTGCTCGATGGACTCGCGACCGTGCCGCTGGTCTTCCCCGGTATCGTGCTCGGGGTCGCAATGATCCAGATATTGCTCGCGGCGCCGGTTCCGGTCTACGGCACGATCTGGGCCTTCGTCATCGCTTTCGCCATTCGCTACCTGCCCTATGGCATGAGATATGCGAGCTCGGGGATGCTGCAGGTCCATCCCGAACTCGAGGAAGCCGCCGGGGTCGCCGGAGGGTCGCCCCTGCTGGCGCTTCGCCGGATCGTCATCCCGTTGATCCGGCCGGCGATCGTGTCGGGGTGGCTGTTCATCTTTCTGGTGGCGGCACGCGATGTGTCGCTCGCCGTCATGCTGGCGTCGCCCGCGGCGGAACCGGTCGCGGTCGCGATGTTCGATCTGTGGGGCAATGGACAAGGCACCGAGCTGGCCGCCTTCGGGCTGGTGTGGACCGCGATGATGACCGTCGTAGCGTGCGGACTTTATGCTGCCGCCCGGCAGGTCGAGGCATCGGGGTTTGGCGCATAGCTCCGATTTTCGCATGGGATATACTCGGCCGCCGGGGAACTGATCCAATGGACATCGAGAATTCGAAGCAGAAGGTTGCGGCCCTGGTGGCGCCGCGCAATGCCGTACTGGTCGGCGCCAGCGACCGGCCGGGGAGCTGGGCGGCGCGCGTGTGGCGCAATCTCACGCGCTATGAATTTCCCGGGCCGATCTACCTCGTCAACCCCAGGCGTACCGAATTGTGGGATCAGCCGTGCTATCCGGATTTCAAGTCGCTCCCCGAGCCGCCCGATCACCTGGTCGTGCTGGTGCCGGCGCCGAACGTGCCGGAACTGCTGCGCAGCGGAGCGGCTGCCGGAGCGCGCAGCGCCACGGTCTTCTCCTCCGGTTTCGGCGAGGCGGGGGATGCAGAGACCGCGCGATACGGGCGCCAGCTCGCCGCCGTCATCGCCGAGACCGGTCTCGGGGTTTCCGGACCGAACTGCATGGGGAATGTCTGCGCCAAGAGCCGTCTCGTCACCTTGACAGAGGATCGGCCGCTTTCCCTTCACATGGGCCCGGTTGCACTCGCCGGCCAGAGTGGCGGCGTGATCATCCACATCAACCGTGCGCTCGAGGAACGCGGGATTCCCGTCGAGTATCTGATCACCAGCGGGAATGAAACCGGCTTGACGGTCGCGGATTACATCGCGTTTTTTGCCGGCGAGCCGGAGCTCAAGATCATCATCGTCTACGTGGAGGCGATCGCCGACATCGCCAGGTTTTCGCGGGGCTGCCGAATAGCAAGGGCAGCCGGCAAGTCGATCGTCGCCATCAAGCTCGGGCAATCGGAGGCGGGCCGGCAGGCCGCCATGGCCCACACGGGTTCGCTCGCGGGATCGAGCCAGGCTTTCGATGCGGTGTGCGGCGAACTCGGCGTCATCCGGGCCGATACAATCGACGATGCCGTCGAGATCACCGAACTCATGGTCCATACCGGGGGACCGACCGGACGGCGGCTCGGCGCCATGACGCTGTCGGGCGCCTTTCGGGGGCTTTTGCTCGATGCCGCGGAGCGCAACCGCCTCAGCTTTCCGCCGCTCGACCCGGCGACCGTGGCGAAACTTCAATCGGTGCTGTCGGTGGGCTCGCTGATCGGGAACCCGATCGACGGCGGCTTCGCGGCGCTGGGCAGCGCCGACACGTTCATGGCTTGCCTGGAGGCTTTGCACGCCGACCCGAACGTCGATGTCGTGCTGCTGCAGGAGACGCTGCCGCGTGAACCGGGCTCTGCCCGCTCGGAGAATTACATCCGGATCACCGACGACTATGTCGCCACCCGCGCGACCAAGCCGGTGTCCTTCGTGACATTGGCATCGCACAGCCAAACCGATTACAGCCGCGCTCTGCGCGCGCGCACGCCCCACGTCTCGCTTCTGCAGGAAGCCAACAAGGCCCTGCGCGCGATCGAGCGGGTGGTGCGCCGGTCGGAACTCGAGCGGCTGGCACAAAGCATGGTGCCGGCCGCGCCACACGATGGCGCGCTCGAAGCCATGATCCTGCACACCAAGGCACTCACAAAATCAGGCCGCGGGCCGACACCGCTCAATGAGGCGAACTCGAAGCGGATCCTGCGCGCCTATGGCTTTGCCCTGCCCGACGAGACGCTCGCGACTTCGCCGGCCGAAGCCGTCGAAGCGGCGCAGCGCATCGGCTACCCGGTCGTGCTCAAAGCCGCTGCGGCCCAGCTCACCCACAAGTCCGAAGCGGGAGCGGTGGCGCTCGATCTCAGCACTGCCGAGGAGGTCCGATCGGCTTATGCGCGCATCACGGAAAATCTGGCCCGCCACGGCTTTTCGGGCGCCTTGGACGGCATGATGGTTTGCCAGCAGGTCCGGGGCGGCGTGGAACTCGCGCTCGGCCTTGCTCGCGATCCCGAGGTCGGCCTCGTCGCCATGGCCGGAAGCGGCGGCGTACTCCTGGAGCTCACCAAGGACGTTGCGTTCTGCGCACCTCCGATCAGTCGCGAGAAGGCGATCGATGTGCTCGAACGCACGCGCGCGATGCAACTCATGCGCGGCTACCGGGGCGGACCGGCGCTCGATATGGACGCCGCCATAGGTGCCCTAATGGCCCTCGGGCGGCTTGCGGGCGACTTGGGCGATGTCATCGAAGCCGTCGACATCAACCCATTCACGGTCCTAGGAAGAGGCGGAATGGCACTGGATGCGCTGGTGGTCCTGCGCGGCGGGGAGCAGAACCGGTCGACTTCGAGCAAGCCGGACGCGACATGTTGACGGTCGAGAACCTGACCAAGCTTTATCGCCGGGCCGAACAGACCGGCGGCGGTATCCACGATGCCTCTTTCAGCCTGCAACCCGGGGCTTTCTTCACGCTGCTGGGGCCGAGCGGATGCGGCAAAACCACAACGTTGCGGTGCATCGCCGGCCTCGAAAAGCCGGACGACGGCGTCATCCGCCTCGGCGATGCGGTGGTCTTCGACGCGCGGCAACGCATCCATGTGGCCATGAACGAGCGCGGCATCGGCATGGTCTTTCAATCCTATGCCATCTGGCCGCATATGACCGTATTCGAGAACGTCGCATTCCCACTCAAGGCGATGCGGGGTGTGCGTCTCGGCCGCGAAGAGATCCGGCGGCGGGTCGAGGACAGCCTGAGGCGCGTCAATCTCGCCGACTACGGGCAACGCAATGCGACCATGTTGAGCGGCGGCGAACAGCAGCGCGTCGCATTCGCACGCGCGATCGTCGGCGAGCCCAAACTGCTGCTGCTGGACGAGCCCTTGAGCAACCTCGACGCCGGATTGCGGGAGGAAATGCGCACCGAACTGTTGCGGTTGCAGCGCACGATCGGCATCACCACCGTCTACGTCACCCATGATCAGACCGAAGCCTTGACGCTGTCGGACCGCATCGCGGTGGTCGATCGCGGCCGCATATTGCAGGTCGGCCCGCCGGCGGAAATCTACCTGCGGCCGCAATCGGAGTTCGTCGCGCGGTTCGTCGGCAGCACCAACATTCTCTATGGCAAGGCCGTGGACGCGGCTTCGCAGCCGGTTCTGCGCATCGAGGTCGGTCTCGAAAGGCCGCTCGGCTGCATTGCACCCGCCGGCATCGGGAGCAACGGAGACGCCGCGGTATCGGTGCGGCCGGAAGCCATCGACATCGAATTGAGCGCAGAGGGCAAGCAGCCGCTCGGAAACCTCAATGAGCTGCGCGGCGAGATCGCCGCCACCACATTCATGGGCGTCAATCTGCGCTACGACGTGCGCGTTGCCGACCGCACGCTGTGCGTGATCACGCCACCGCGCCGCGTGTTTTCCATCGGCGACAGGGTCATGCTGCGTTTTCCGCACGAGAGCGCGGTCGCGGTCCCACCCCAACGCGGGCAATGAGAACCCCATTCGTCGGCGTCCAGCCGTCAAACCCCAGGAGCCAAACAATGTCGGACCGATATGAAACCATCAAGATCACCAAGGAGGACGGCATCACGTTCGTGACGTTCAATCGTCCGGAAAAGCGCAATGCCATGAGCCCTCAGCTGCATCGCGAGATGGACGAGGTGCTGGACGAACTCGCGGTCGATCCGCAGACCCTCGTGCTCGTGATCACCGGCGCCGGAGAGGCGTTCTGCGCCGGTCAGGACATCGAGCTTTTCTTTCGCGCCGGCGCCAAGGATCCGGCCATGATGCAACGTACCCGGCGCGCCTCGAACCGCTGGCGCTGGCAGAAGCTCTCGACCTTTGCGAAACCGACCATCGCAATGGTCAACGGCTTTTGCTTCGGCGGCGCCTTCACTCAGGTCTGCGCCTGCGATTTCGCCATTGCGGCCGATGAAGCGACGTTCGGACTGTCGGAAGTGAATTGGGGGATTCTTCCCGGCGGCATCGTGGCCTGGAACGTGACCCAGGTGCTGAACTATCGCGACGCGCTCTATTATGCGATGACCGGCGACACGTTCGACGGCAAGAAGGCCAGGGAGATCGGCTTCGTCAACATGTCCGTGCCCAAGGCGGAGCTGCGGCAGGCCACGGTCACGTTTGCGAAGAAGCTGATGGAGAAGAGCCCTGCTGCGTTGCGCTACACCAAGGAGGCGATCCGGGCCGTGCGCTTCATGAACGAGCCCCAGGCGAACGACTATCTGTCCGCCAAGAGCGACGCCTTGCGCTACAACGACAAGGAGAAGGGCCGCGAACAAGGCATGACCCAGTTCCTCGACGAGAAGAGCTACCGGCCGGGGTTCGGGCACTACAAGCGCAAGGCGGCGGAATCCACAAAGTAGTCAATTCGGCCGGTGCGGATTTGCACCGGCGAGACGAGGGAGAAGCAGGTGTCGCGCGCAAAGAAAGCTGCCCGCCGAACCGCTTCGCGGATGGCGATCATGCTCGCAATCGCCGTCACGCTGGCGCAAGCGGCGCCGGCTGCGCGGGCGGCCGATGCCGCGCTCGTCGAGGCGGCGAAAAAGGAGGGTCGGGTAGTCTGGTACACGACCCTCATCGTGAACCAAGCCATCCGTCCGCTGCAGGAGGCCTTCGAAAAGAAATATCCGGGGGTCAAGCTGCAATATTCACGCGCCGACGACGCGGCGACCGCCCTGAAGGTCTTGAGCGAGGCGCGCGCGGGGCGAGTGCAGGCCGACGTTTTCGACAGCCTGTACAGTATGATCGCGATCCAGCGCGCAGGCTTGATCGCGCCCTACCGGCCCCCGAACATCGATCAATTCCCCGCCGACCTGAAGGACAAGGACGGATATTGGACCGCACTGCTGGTCTATGTCTTCGGAACCGGGATCAACGTCGACATGGTGCCCGTCGCTCAGGCGCCGCAGACGCTCCAAGACCTGCTCGACCCAAAATGGAAGGGCCGGATCGCCTGGCACGCGAGTTCGGTCGCCGGCGCGGCCGGCTTTATCGGATATATCCTCACCAGCATGGGTGAGGATCGCGGGATGCAGTACCTGCGCGCGCTCTCGCGCCAACGGATCATCAACGTGGAGGCTTCCTCCCGCGCCGTGCTCGACCAGGTGATCGCCGGCGAATACCCGCTCGCCCTGATGATGTTCATCAACCACGCGGTGATCAGCGCGCGCAAGGGCGCGCCGTCGGCATGGCTGAAGATCGAGCCGATGCCGGTCGCGCTCGACGCGGTCTCGCTGCTCAAGGATGCCCCGCATCCCAGCGCGGCGCGGCTGCTGATCGATTTCCTGACCTCCGAGGAGGGCCAGCAGGTCTTTCGTCAGGCCGATTACTTGCCGGCTCTGCCGGGAGTGCCGACCATGGTGCCCGGACTGCGACCGGCCGACGGCAAGTTTCAGGCGACCTATTTGCGCCCGCAGGAGGTCGATCGCAACGTGGTCCGCTGGTCGAAGGTGGTCGAAGAGCTGTTTCGCTGACGCCGTCGGGGGCACACCGCAGAGCTGATCATCGGGAATCGCGCGCCGCCGCGCTCAGGGAGGCATGCTTGGAATTCGAAACGATTTCTCTCGCAATGTCGCCGCGCGGGATCGCCACTGTCATGCTGAACCGACCCGAGCGCGGCAACGCGCACGATCAGGCGATGCTCGCCGAGCTCGATCTCGTATTCACCGAGCTTGCCGCGAACCACCGCGCCCGCATCGCCGTGCTGCGCGGCAACGGCAAGCATTTTTGCGCCGGAGCCGATCTCGCGGATCGATCCCGCGCCGAGACCGGCACGCCCACCGGCCCGACCTTGTTCGATGTGCTGGAGGCGATCGACCGCCTGCCCAAGCCGACTATCGCCGCGGTGCATGGCGGCGCCATTGGCGGCGGCGCCGCCATCGCGGCCTGCTGCGATGTGGTCGTTGCTACCGATGCCGCATTCTTCTCGATCCCGGAGGTGCGCGTCGGAATGGCACCGGTGCGGTTGGCACCGATTTTCATCCGCGCTATGGGCCATCGCAGCTTTCGCCGCTATGGCCTCTCGGGGGAGCGGATGGACGCCGCGGAAGCGCTGCGCGTCGGCCTGGTGCATCGGCTCTGCGCGCCAGAAACGCTCGACGCGGCAGTAGCGGAGATCGCCGACGCGCTGTTGCATGGTGCGCCGGGCGCAATCCGCGAGCTCAAATCGGCGTGCGCCGGGCTCGCCGTCCCGCCATGGCCGGCCCGGTCGGCAACCGAGCCGGCGAGACGCGAATTGGCGCGGACGCCGGAAGCCGCCGAGGGAATTGCGAGTTTTCGCGAAAAACGCAAACCGAACTGGTACCCGGGTTAGAAACGGCCTGTTGCAGTGCGGCCGAAGGCGTGGATAGGTCGCCCCATCCCGGGCCGGTGAAGCTTGCGCCGCTATGCCTGCAACAGCCGTTGCAGGCCGGACACCG
>Ga0306922_10007940_pt1 | contig 10281 bp, 14 predicted proteins | sample sta12Cox44000082_FD_203758 | JGI IMG/M metagenome (GOLD analysis project Ga0306922, IMG submission 203758) | Lab enrichment of tropical soil microbial communities from Luquillo Experimental Forest, Puerto Rico - statoxic.12C.oxic.44.000.082 (v2)... | ecosystem: Environmental > Terrestrial >...
GTTGCCCGCTTGGCTCCATCGCTACAACTGGCACAGGCCTCATGTTAGCCTCGCACGCAAGCCACCGATCAGCCGACTCGGTTTGACCGGGGATAACCTCTTGAGGCTTCACAGCTAGCTGCTCCCGCCGCCAACTTTTAGCGAACGCCGACCCTCATACATCGGCCGGTAGTCGCTGAAGGACGGTTGCTGCGCGTAATGCGTCGTGTCGGGTGCGCCGGTTACAATGGACGCAGGTTGATTTTGATCATGCAACGCTGGCAGTCACCCGAGTGAAGCACGGGACGCCGTCGACTCACCCGCTGACAGGCCGGGAGCTGCGGGCGCTACGTCGCCTGTACCGCGAAACTGAAAACAAGTCGCCCTTCCTATTCCTATCCGAGCGCGGCTCACCCATGACCGCATCCAACTTTCAGAAGCTGATTAACCGAGCTTGCGAGGCCGCTGGCCTCAAAATCAAGGCGCATCCCCACATGCTCCGACAACGCCTGCGGGTTCCACCAAGCGAATGCCGGCCGGGACACACGCTCGCTGCAAGCCTATCTGGGCCACAAAAACATCCAACACACCGTCCGATACACCGAGCTGGCCCCGACCCGGTTCAAGGGCTGGGTGGAAGGATTAAGGATGAAACGAAATCGCGGAAGCATCGCCGGTGGTTTGGAGTGGCAAGAATCTTTCGCCCTCTAGGAGCCATGCTACCTGCCAGCAACCGTAGCCGAAGGGCTCAATCCAGAACTACTCGAACGCCGGGAGCCGCGTGACAAATCGCGGACGGTTCATCGCATGCACTCACGGCAGCGCCTACAGCAGCGACAGACTGACCGCCCTCGACCCTTTCACGACAAGGCGCGGCCGGCGCCCCGTGAAGCGAGGGTCGCGATGACGACGATTACGCGCGGCTGGGAATCATGATGAACGCAGTTATCCGAGTTGGTGACGACAGAGGCTTCATCGTGAAGGACGCAGGAAGGGCTGGGTTCGGATGGCACAACGAGCGCGTCGTGATCACGGCCGCGCATTTTGCCGTTCTTTCCACCGTGTCATGCCGGATCTGACCTTGAAGAGCGCACCTATCGGGCGCTGCTCGGGCCGCTGGGGCAAGAACCGACTGTGTGGACGGAGTGCCTCTTTGCCGGTTGCGGATATCGCAGTGCTGGGCGCATGAGGCGGATGAGGGCGGCATGAGGCTCAATCTCTAACCGCTTGCTGTAAAGTTTTTCGAGCAACTTGCGGGCGTGTTGCTCGAGCTCACGCACTGTCTGGGAGGTAAGTATCGTGTAGGGAAACCTAGGCACGCTGCCCCCTTATTTCGCAGACGCTTCGCGCGCGAGTTTTTCGAGCCCGCTGACAAAGGTATCAATCAAACTGATCGCGGCCTCAATCTGTGGATCGGTTAGCTGGGAACGACACCCGGCACCCAGCAGCAACAGCCCCGCAATTTCCGCCGTCGTCTCCTCGTCATTCGGATCGAGCGGAAGCGCAAAGTCCATCAATACCTCACGAAAGCGCTGGGCTAGGGTGCTTTGTGTGAGGGTATTTCGGGCTGTGGTCGCCATAGGTTTCTTCCTCAGTTCTGTAGCAGCTTACACAGAAAGAACGGGACACACTAGGGTCCACCATTATCGCTACATACACACATGCAACACTTAGCTTATATAAGAGAAAGGGATGTCTTTTTCTGTGTAATCGGAGGCTGCGCCGGCTATTATGCTGCTAGGAAATTAGGAGACAGACAGACGTATGGCTGCACCACCTCAACTGCAGCGCGCCCACCGCCCACGACGCTCCTCACCTCGGCAGCTTGTCGAGCGCGTTCGCGAGCGTCTCGATATCAAGGAATTGCTCTTCTTAAAGGCCTTCCCCAACCAGCGGCTGGAGCAAGGGAACCGCAACCGGATCGAGGGGTTCCGCTTTCCGTGGTGCCGGCGCTTGGTGGTGTCGCTCTATAACATCGAGGTGCACCACTTCAATGGGCGCGTCGAAGTTGTTGGCGTAAAGCTGTACGATATGCCGCACGGCGACCCTTGGCGGCGAGCCCGCTGGCTGGTTTGTCCTGACTGCGGGAAGACACGCAGGCGGCTCTATTTTCACCGAGGAAAGGGATTGGGGCCAGATCACTGTGCTTGCCGCCGCTGTCATGACCTCGGATACAGGTCGCAGCAATCCTCCAAAAAACAGCGATGGTTGACACGCGATGATCGGGATCTATGGCGCCTCGATCATAAGCCGATGCACAAGAAAAAACGCCAAGACATTTTGGAGCGGCGGCGCCAACGACCACGACCGCGGGGAGAGGTTAACAAACGGTACGATTCTTGGAATATCCGAGTGCCCGTGAACTGGTTTACGTGATCTCAAGTCGATGTCGCTTGGATCGGGCTTTCCGGGATTTTCCTCCCGCCAAGAGTCTAAAATCTCCTGTCTTGCCTCAGGCCCAGATCCATATGGGGTTGACCACATATTATTGCTCCTCAGTTGATTATTTCGTGCGAAAACACACAAGAAATGCCCCGTTCATGGGGCTTTATGCTGGGCATGCTGCTTCCTCAGCCTAGGTGCGGGGAATTGAATATAATTGAACTGTGCGATTCGTTAGGTGGATAGACGGCTCTCCGCGCGATACAGCCCGCAACACAAAGCTCGATCCGCCTGATGCAATTCTCCAGCTCGTCCTTGCCCTATCAATGATTGGGATCGTGCTGTTGCTGCGCTGGTTGGTGTGAAGCCAGCCCATTCGACTGGCGAACAAATGACCGTTGAAAACACTAACAAAACGCGCATAACAGCGGAGGGATCATCCGCTAGTTCGCATTGATATCATTTAACAATCAGCAACAAATTGTTTTCTATCCACGAGTCAATCAACAGATCTCCGCCGCGGACAAAGGCTTTTGCGGCGATTTCGCCCCGCTTCCGGCTGTCGGCGATCGGCAATGGAGTCCCAGGGTGGGAGGCGGGGGACCGCCCCCCTAGCGAGTGGCGGCGGCGGAGTCGCTTTGCATCTCCTCTGGATACGGTACCCCCAAGATTTGGGGCCCCAGATATGGGAGGTTGGATATATTAGAAGGGGGGGCATGACGTAGCCGCGAGATTCTGTGAGGTTTTCAGCGGATTTTGCTATCCCCGTACAGACGCCAGCTCTCCCAGCGGCAGCATATAAAGCACCAAGCTTCCATAACGCCGTTCTCGTGGAAGCACGGCGGCTCTCGGCTGAAGTCGAACCAATGGCGCGCCTCGGGGAAATCGCTCGGCTTGCATGGCCTATCGAGGGAAGAATCCATGTTGTCGCCTTTTCTCATATTCGCATCCTCACTGCTTCCCGCCAAAATCTTCCGCCGCCAATGAATGGGAAATGGCACCGGTTTGTATTCGTCGATCACAGAGAAATGTCGCCGCCGGCAGTTATCGGAGTATTCCACCAAACGCTCGGCGATCCGTTCGGCAACAAGTTCATCTGACATGGTTATCTCATTCCGACAGCCCAGTTTACGAAACCCAAATATCAGTCTTATTGCCCACGCCATCCCAGGCCTTATCGATGATATTGATGCGGTGGCCCCAGTGCTTGCGATCGAGGTTGGCGATGTCAGTGGCGATGTCGACCATTTCACTGGTACCGCCGAGCACTTCGAATAGGCGCTGACCCAGATCCCTGAGTTGCTCACGCAGCGCATTGCGGACCGGGTCCTTGATAATGCTGTCCAGCTCAAGCCAATTGTCGTCGGCTTTCATGAGATCGGCGGCGCATATTGCCTCGATCTTGGGTTCCTCGTTCCGGCGCGATCGTGCTCTTTCCTGTCGTCGGTCATGATCGACGCGGGCTGCGAGATTGGCGCCGATTGCGCGCTTGAGCATATCGATGTGGTCGGACTTGCTCATGGGACCCGGGGGTAGGGTTTTGGTCTTCATCATTTCATTACCTCCGATAGACGGTGATGCTGCCGCTGGTTGGGTTCTCAATCGCGGCGGTGAGCACGGTCAGCGCCACGACGCGGCGGCCCTGCAGCAGCCAGCACAGGCCGGTGCAGTCGTAACGGCTTAGGCGGGTGTAGGAGGGGTGTGGCTTCTCTGGCGGGGTGTGGAGACCGAATAGGTCCGCCGCCGTCCAGCCGAGCGCCTCGGCCTGCTCGCCCCAGGTCGCTAGGAAGCGGTGGCCGTCATCGAGGCACTGTTGCCAACGTACAACATCAACATGGTCGGGACAGCATGCTTCAAGCGCATGTACCCCTGCTAAAGTTGCTAAAGTTGCTAAAGTTTGGGTAACTTTAGCCGCTTTAGCCGCTTTAGCCGCCCCCTGGGGCGATTCATCATTTTTGGTTCCATGGCGATCTACATTTTCACTTTCCGCATGGACCCCGGCTAAAGTGGCTAAAGGTGCTAAAGTTTGGGGCGGGTCCCGCTCAGCGCTGGTGCGCCAGCTATCGCTGAATTTTTTGTACCCCGACATCTACGCCTCCGCCTTCACAACTTGCCAAGCTTCCCTTCGCCAACTGCCACCGATCTCCGTTCCCTCCACGATCGGCGCCAGCCAACCATGGTCGGCGAGCACCGCGACCAAACGCTTGGCTGTCGCCTTGTCCCGGATTGCTCTTGGTCCGCGCTGGTAAACGTCCGGCAGGGAAATTGCCGGCTCGCGCCATTGCCGGTGCAACCAATCGAGCAACTGTTGCGCCAACGCTAGGTCGGCATTCACCTTGCTGGCCTCAAAGACCCGAAGAGCTTCCCCGGCGTAGTGTTCCGCAAGCGCGATGCCAGCCTTCATCCCGTCGTCGTCGATCTCTATGGCGTGGATGTCACCGACCAGGGTGGTCACCGCGGCAAGACGAGCAGCATGCTCGGGAAGTTTATTGGCTAGCCCTTTGATCGGCTCCAATGCGCCGCCTCGACCTATTTGGCCTTCGACATGGCTGACAAACTCCTTCCATCGCTTGATCGCCGCTGTCGAAAGGCAGAGCGTTCTTGGTGCAAGCTCGTTTATCTTGTCCTTTTTCAAGGGAAGCGGCGTTTTCAGGATCTCGAGCAAGCGCTTGCCGAAAATTTCCAAGTCCTTGGCGGTGTCAGGCTTTTCGTGTTTCGGTTGTCGCGTTCCTGCCGTGCTTTCCGGCGCCGATACCAGCAGGCGTGAATGCAATCCCTGCCCAGCCAACAACCGATCCTGAAAAAGAATGCTCGCGACTTCCGGCTGCACCATGAGATGAACGGCAAGGCGCCGGCCCGCGAAGATTGCTGCGCCATCACCAGCACGGACACGGCGCACTGACTCGCCATCCCATAGAGCAGACAAACCGGAGGCGGTTTTGAGCTTATTTTCTTCGTTCATCCCATGACCGCCGATGAACTGGCCGCCTTCGCTTGAATAGATGCCCAGGCTTGGGCGATGATTCGGGAATTGCTTGATCAATCCTTCCAATGTCGGCTCGGTCGAGGTAAGCATGGGCGCGAGAGGGGCCATAGGCGGGGGCCCAAGAATGTCGAGCTCTTTTTTGGCGGCAGCGCGATTGCCTTTTGCTTTCTTCACGGCTGCATCGCGCGCTTTCTCCCACGCAAGCTTGTCGTTGGTATAGGAGAGCATCGCCGTGTCATGTTTTTCGCGCAGGCTTTCTTCATATTTTCGGATTGCCCAGTTTGATTGGAAATCTGCTTCGGTTTTTCGCTCGCCTGATTCCGCAATAGTAATGAGATAACTCGAAATAGGTTTGACGCGCTTGCCTCCGATTGGAAGCTCGACATTTGCATACGCTTGCGTTGCGAGGCCGGCGGCGCCGAGCACGGATTGTGCGCAAACCGCCAACGGAGCTTGTACCCTGTCATGTATGGCGCGTGCGGCAGGGCAAAGTACCTTGCCCAGTGCCTCGACGGGGAAAGGATCCGCAGGCGGTATCTCGCGCATCAACGGACGCGGCCCCTCCGAAGCGACCGAAGCCCCCGTGCTAGAGGAAGTTGGACCAGTGCCATGGGTAGCGTTTTTTTTAGCGTCTTGCCGTGGTGTCCATCCATGTTGCTTCGCGTGGTGGAACAACGTGCCGATCCCGATGCCGTTGCGCCGGAACGAGCGCCAGGTTTTCTCTTGATCCCTGGCATTAAATTTCTCGGAATGGTTGCTCCACGCATCCCAAATGGAGCGGCCTCGATCGCCAAGCTCGTCCTTCAAGGCCATGCCGACCTGCAGCCAGATATAGCGATCATCGGCGGGGATGTGGCGCAAAGCCTCGGCAATGCGGTCATCGCAGTCGCCCGGGTGAAATTCACGCTGTTGCGGCTTCTCACGTTCAACCGGCGGAAACGCCCGCATGATTTCTTCGCGCGTATAGCGACGGCCGCTTGCCTCCACCATACTCACCATGAACGGGCGCTCCAGATATCCCTTGCGATTCAAAAAACCGGGAACGCGCAGTACGCGCGTGATGTCCTTTGCGTTTTTGTCGCAGCCATAGCTCTCGACCATGCGATCCATGACCGCAGCGAAGTCGGCACGGCCTTGTTCGTCTGCGGGCCAGCTATCCGAGACGAGCCAATACCGGTGAAAATGACCGGGCGAAGTTTCGACGACCATCGATGGTTCAAGTGGTAATATTCCGTCGAAGCCGTTATCGTCCTCCTGCCAGACCGCCCGAACACGACGGATGTTCTCAGACTTGCGACCGATCAGGTCGGTTTCGTTGACGGTGACGTAGACGCCACAGCCCTGCTCGTTGTAGAGCTGTACGACTTCGTTCCAATCATGAGTTACTTTTGCGATCGCCATCTTGATTACCTTTTTCGGTGAATGCCTGAAACGTGAAACCTTTCACGTCGGCATTGAGCAAATGCAGGAACGGGCGAACCGCTTCACGCACTCTTTCAGGCCCCGGCCTCGGTTGAATGCTAGGGAAAGGGACGACAGCACTTGAAGAGGGAGTCAAACTTGGGTAAACCATTTCAGCTCCTATTGCTCGCGGCGTGACGGCCGCGGAAATTCTGGCGAAATGCGAGGCCCCGCTATTCGGCGGGGCTTTCGCATTGCTAGGGGGTGACAACTTTTCTGGGGCGCCCACGGGTCGTTCCGTGGCGCACTGACGGGTTGTCGCTCGGCGTTCCACGAGTGGCGGCGAGGAGTTTTTCCTGGTCTGCGCGGATTGAGCGGACTGTAACCATGCGCGCGCCGCCGTCGAGAAAACTCTCGTATCTGCCAGCATTCATCCGTTTGTAAAACTCGGACTCACCGCAGCCGGCGAGGCGCATTCCTTCCTTCGGGCGTACAGCAAACGGTTCGAGTTCGACGAGTGGGGCGAGACGTGCGCTAGGCATAAATATTCCTCCTTGGCATTGCCCCGAGGCAAATGCCGGACGCGAAGAGAGCCATCTTCGCAAGGGATTCTGCCGAAGCTTTTCTACGCCGTTTTCTGACTGCGCCGCTTCAACCCATAGGGTGTCGCAGTCGAATCATCCGCGCTTCGGACGTACCGATGAATAGATCAGCGTGAGGCAACATCAAGAGCAACGTCAAAAAGTTTTTCGCAACAAAGTCACGCTGCCGGTGGAAATAGGTTTTCCACAGTATTGACCCCAACTGTGCATAAGTTTGATCCACTTCTCAAATAGGTTGCCGCGCCTATATGCGGCCTCAACGGCGCTCGGAATCGCGTGCGCGAGCGCCATCTCGGCAACTTCGCGTGGAAAGTTCGTTTGTTCGGCGCACCAATCGCGGAATGAGCTTCTAAAGCCATGTATGGTAATGCCGGGGCGGAGTTCTTGCAGCAACGCGCGCATGGTCCAGTCGCTGAGCGGGAACACTCGCTTGTTCTGCGGCATGTTCTTTTCCGCGTCCTTACCGAGGCCTTGCAGGATTTCTACCGCGCGAGCGCAGAGCGGCACTTTGTGCTCTCGTTTGGATTTCATCCTGGCGCCCGAGATTGTCCAGGTCTTCGCCTTCAGGTCGATTTCATCCCAGGTCGCGCCGAGCAGCTCGCCAGTGCGCGCGGCCGTGAGCACCAAGAATTCCAGCGCCCGAGCTGCCAATGAATCGCGAGCGCGCAGCGAAAACATGAACTCAGGGGCCTGGGCATAGGGCAGCGCGGCATGGTGTTCTTTGCCGTTTCTGACCTCGGGCAATGACTCGACGACATGGGAGGCTGGATTGTCACCTGTCCGATGTTCCCGAGTGGTCGCGTAATCCAGGACCCGTGTGACCCGTTCGAGCACCCGTGTCGCCGTTACATGCTTGCTGTGCCAGATCGGCTCAATGCAGCGCAGGAGGTCGGCCGAACCGATATCAGCCACGATCATATTCCCGATCTTCGGATAAACATACGTTACCAGCGTCGAGCGCCATTGAGCCTTGTGCTTCTTGTTTTTGAACGAGTCGAGATGCAGGTCCATATACGCTTCGGCGTCGGCCTTGAACGTAACCGCCCTGGCGGCCTCGAGCCGCGCGGCCCGCTGGCGAGCTTTTCGGGCCTCGATGGGATCAACCCCTTCGAGCCTTAACTTTCTCGCATCGGCGGCCTTCCTCCGCGCCTCGGCGAGGCTGATAAGAGGGAAGGGACCCAAGCCCATGTAGCGCTCGCGCGGGCTGGTCAGTGCGGTGTAGCGAAAGTACCAGCTGCGAGTATTCGACGGGCTCACCTGTAGCCAGAGGCCTCCGCCATCGCAGTACTTACCAGGCGATGCAGTTTGGACGAAACGAACGGTCAAAACCATGATTTCCTCCCGGACGTCCAATCCACGCCCCTATCCACGGACAGGACGCGGTTTCCGATACAACATTAAACAACGTCAACGAAGGATTGCAAGAGGAGATATGCCGATGCCATCGATATATTTTGCATTATCACGCAACGTCGTGCAACATAATGTAAAGGCGTCGAACGGAGAACCTCTCCGCCGAGGAGGCGCTGGCGGCCGGCTTTCTCGGCGAGATCGTGGAGGCGGGGGACCTCGAGCGGCGGGTCGCCGAGTTGTGCTCGCGTTTGGCGCAGCATGCCCCCATAACCATGCGCGTGAGCAAGGAGGCAATCGCCCGCCTCCTGCACGCGGGCCTGCCACAGGGCGATGATCTCGTGCGCGCGTGCTACGGCAGCGACGACTTTCGCCGCGGCGTCGAGGCGTTCGTGGACAAACGCGAGCCGCGATGGACGGGAAAGTGAGCGCTCGGGCGGGTGTTGGGAAGTCGAAGGCAACGCCTATGTCGGCTGGAAAAGCGAGGCGCTAAAATGGGCTCCCTTCGACAGGCCGGCAGCGTATAGCCGCGCAAGGGGCACGCCGCTCTCGCGGCACCGGGACCTTGGTGGATATGATCGACTCGCATCATCATTTCTGGTGGACCGGCCGGCACACCTACGCTTGGCCCGAGCGCGTCGCAGATCGCCTTGCGCGCGATTTCACGCCCGACGACCTGCGCCCGGAGCTTGCGCGCTGCGGCATCAAGGGCACGGTGCTGGTGCAGGTCCTGCATCAGGTCGGCGGCGAGACCGAGGAGTGCCTCGATCTCTGCAAAGAGGTCGATTTCATCCGCGGCGTGGTCGGCTGGCTGCCGCTCGCCGATCCCGACGCCACCTCGCACGCGCTCGGGCGGCTGCGCTCCCGCGGCAAGCTCGTCGGCGTGCGCCACCTCATCAGTAACGAGCCGGATCCACGCTGGCTGCTGCAGGATGGCGTGGTCGAATCGCTCAAGCTGTTGGCTGCGGCGGGGCTCGCCTTCGACGCCATCCCGGTGAACGCCGCGCAATTCGAATCCGTGCTCGACATCGCGCGTCGCCTGCCGAAGCTCAAGATCGTGATCAATCATCTCGGCCGGCCGCCGCTTCCGGAGCGGGGCTGGGAGCCGTGGGCGACGCATATTGCCCGCGCCGCCGAGCACCGCAACGTATCGATGAAGCTCTCGATCGGCCTCGATATCATCATGCGCTGGCGCTGGTCGACCGACGAGATACGGCGCTATAGCGATCACGTGCTCGATCTGTTCAGCCCCAATCGCGTCATGGCGGCGAGCAATTGGCCGGTGATCCTGCTGGGTGCAAGCTACGCGGAGACGTGGAACGGCATCAACGACCTGGTCGAGGCGCTGCCCGCCAACGAGCGCCACGCGGTGATGGGAGGCACCGCCACCCGTGTCTACGGCCTGTGATGGCTTAGCGTTGCGTGGATTCTTTCAGCCCGCCACCACTCGCGGCACGGGTTGCCGTTCCATCCCCGCTGCAGCGCTGGCGGGAAAAATCAGCGATTTGATCACGACCGGCACCGCGCCGGAATTCGGCAGCATGGTGCCGATGTCGATATAGTCGAACTCCTTGAGGTCGA
>Ga0306922_10007943_pt1 | contig 10279 bp, 9 predicted proteins | sample sta12Cox44000082_FD_203758 | JGI IMG/M metagenome (GOLD analysis project Ga0306922, IMG submission 203758) | Lab enrichment of tropical soil microbial communities from Luquillo Experimental Forest, Puerto Rico - statoxic.12C.oxic.44.000.082 (v2)... | ecosystem: Environmental > Terrestrial > Soil...
CGACGCTCCGGTCGGTCCGCCGTGCGGGTTAAGCAGGAACGGATACTTTCGCGAAGCCTCGAAGTCCACGGGCTTGGTTACAATCCCGTCAATTTCCATGCCGTCTTTGCTGCTCTTCCACTTCGCGACGTCCGTGCCGCCCAAGGCGTATTCGGCCAGCCAGGCGTTGTGATTGGTGATCGGCTGAATTGCGCTGAATTTCTGATCGCTCTTAAAGACTTCGGTGGGATGCTCGCGATCGCTCCAGGTTCCAATGGCCATCTGGCCATTCGTGCTGATTTCGCTCAGATTGAGCACCCCGGTCTTGTCCGTGAGTTGCCGCACCGTTCCGGACGCGACATCCGCGCCAAAGACTTCCATGGACTCGCGCGCGTTACTGCTGAAGTAGATGTTCTTGCCATCCGCTGCCCAAATCGGCTCGCCCGCATTCAGCTCAAAGGCGTTGCTCAGTTTCCTTTCTTTTCCACCGTCGGCGCTGGCCACGAACAGATTCGTCTGATCAAACGGAGCCTCTCGACTGACCAGATAGGCGATCCATTTGCCGTCCGGCGACCACCGCGCCGTATGCGTGAAGTCGGTCGAGTCGGACACTTTGCGCTGCTTGCCCGTGGCAACATCCAGCACCCATGCTGTCTGCAAGCCGATATCATCGAGCCTAGGCGTGGGGTTGCTGGTAAAGGTGATGTGCAAGCCGTCAGGTGACCAGCGTGGATCGCTCGCCGTGAAATCGCCCTTGGTGATTTGCTTTTCCTGACCGGCGGCGATGTCCCAGATCCAGAGCTGCGCCATTTTGAGGTCGTGGTCCACCACTTCGGCGTCATCCTTGTTCTTCGTGCGTTTCTCCTGATCCTCGGTCTCCGGCACGGTCGCCACCAAGAGCAGCGTCTTTCCGTCCGGCGAAAATTCGAACGACCGCACGCCGGACTTGTGTTTGCTTACCTGCCAGGGTTCTCCGCCATCCACGTACATAAACCACACCTGCTGTTTCTTGTCCTTTTCATCGCCCGCGTTCATCAGGAAGCCGACCCGCTTTCCGTCCGGTGACCACTGGACGTCCGAGAGGCTCTCGTCGCCCCGTGTGTATTGCCGCGAAGCGTTCGCCGGCCCTGACGTCGGCACGACCCATAGTTGGGTCACCGATTTCCACGGCTTGTCTTTCTCCATCTTGTTTTCCGCAACCAGATAAGCCACGCGCGAGCCGTCGGAAGATATTCGCGGAGAAGAGACGCGGGCCAGGCGCAGAGCTTCGATTGTGCCAAACAGTTTCTTTCCGTCCTTGCTCCTTGGAGCTGGATCCTCGGAATCCTGCTTTGGTTTCCCTTCCTGCGCCTGGACGCCGGCTGGCGCGGAAGCGATTACGGAAGCGGCCAACAGGATTGCAAAAAAGCAAAACTGCGATTTCCTACGAATCATCGCGCACACTCCTCTTCTAAAGCATGACGGGAAAAGTGCTGGAGAACACGGCGCGCAGTATACCGACACTTCCCGAGCGGCACAATCGTGAACGGAGCCTTTCCGGAGGGCCACCGGTCACGGGTTAAGGAGCCACCGCCCGAACCTTGACGCCTTGTTGAGACGGCGATCTCAGTGGATTTGCTTGGTCTTGCGGGACATGTAGTCCATCAGCAGGTACTGCCCCAGCGTGTAAGGCGTAGTGAAGTAGGCTTTTCCCCGGCACATCTGAGTAATCTTTTGCACAAAATTCACCAGCGAATAATCGCTCGCCAGCATAAAGGTATTGATCATGATTCCGGCGCGCTTGCATTTGTTCACTTCTTCGAGCGTTTGCCCGACCACAAAAGGATCGAGGCCAAAAGCATTCTTGTAGATGCGCCCGTCCTCCAGGGTCAGGGCGGAAGGCTTTCCGTCGGTGATCATCACGATTTGCCTCATGTCCTTCTTCTGGCGCAATAAAATGCGCTGCGCCATCCGTAGGCCTTCCCGCGTATTGGTGTAATACGGCCCGACCTGCACGCGCGCCAGTTCGCTAAGCGGCACTTCTTCGGCCGAATCATGAAACAGCACCAGGCTCAGCGTGTCGCCCGGGTACTGCGTGCGAATCAGATGCGCAAGGGCCATGGCCACGCGCTTCGCGGGAGTGAAGCGGTCTTCGCCGTAGAGAATCATGCTGTGGCTGCAATCCAGCATTACCACGGTGGCGCACGAGCTTTGATACTCGCACTGATGCACCATGAGGTCCGAATAATTCATTTCAATGGGGACCTTCGCGCCTTCGCGGCGTACCGCATTAAACAGTGTCTCGCTGATGTCGAGGTTCAGCGTGTCGCCAAATTCGTACGGGCGTGAAACGCCGCCCGATTCGACGCCGGTGGCCAGGTCCCGCGTGTCGTGGCGGCCAAAGCTGCTTCGCCCGAGGGAACCGAGCAGGTCCTGCAGCGTCTTGAACCCCAAGAAATCGATGGTCTTGTCGGTGATTTCAAATCTCGCTTCGGTGCGGTCCCGTGGCTGACCGAGTTGCCCGCGCGCTGAAGTGTTTGGCGGCGGCGTGACTTGCGGCGGCTGCTGGGGATTGATAAAGCCCTCATTGGCCAGGCGCTCGGTGAGCTTGTCAAGCAAGTCCCTCACCGCTTCATTATTTATGGCGTCGGGATCGTTGAGCATTTCACGCAGCTCATCACTCATCGCGCTGTCTGGGAACAGGTCGCCTTCTTGCAGCGCTCGCAAGATGGCCTCTCGCAGCGCTTCCATCGAGCGCTCGGGATCCATCTGCGAGACGCCGTAAAATTGCGACTCAAATCCGCTCTGGAGGAAAAAGTTGCCCAGTCGCTTAACCAGTTCTTCCAGGTCGATCGAGTCGGCCGGTTCTCCCGTGTATTTGCCGTACTTAATGAATTTCATTTCGCTTGTCGCTCGGTCACTTTGGATACTTCCTCGGATCGTCAGTTGTACTGCCGCCGCGGCGGCCGCCCTGGCAGATCTCTTTCGCGATGCTCCGCTTGCTTTGGCTTTTCCGCGTGGAAGCCGCGCTCTTCGCTGCGCCCGATGCGACGATGCGCCCACAGCCCTTCCAGAATCATTTCCGCAGCCGCGGCGGCCCAACCAGCGTCTTTGCGGTCGTGAGCGCCAAGCCTGCCGGTGTGGTCCATCAGACCCTGAATCTTGGAAAGTTGCTGGCAGCGCTCGGAGGCCGTCGCGAGTTCGGGCAGCTTCAGCTCACCACCCAGCTCGAACCATTGAATGACCGGTTGAAAATTCACGTCCGTGAAATGCTTGCTGAATACCCGCCCAAACGCCGTTCGCATCAGTTCGCGCGCGACGATGTCCGCGCCTTTCAACTCGCCTTCATATTCCAGTTCCATCTTTCCGGTGATCGCCGGAAGCGCGGCGTAGACATCGGCGGCGCGCGCGACGGTCGATTTCTCTCCGATGCGCGCTGCCCGCTGTTCTGCGCTGCTTACCACGCTTTCGAGCGTCGTAATCGGCAACCGCTGGCTCACACCCGACCGCCGGTCTACGCGTTTGTCTTCTCGTGCCTGAAACGCAATCTCTTCGACCACTTCCCGCAGATACGCTGGTACCTCCACTTTGCGATTCGAATCACGCCCGACCCACGCTTCCTGCGCGGTGATGCGCATGCCTTCTTCCAGCGTTGAAGGATAATGCGTGCGAATCTCCGCCCCGATACGGTCCTTTAGCGGCGTGATGATTTTGCCGCGCGCGGTGTAGTCTTCGGGGTTTGCCGTAAAAACAAGAAGCACGTCCAGCGGCAGACGTAGCGGATAGCCTTTAATCTGGATGTCGCCTTCTTGCATAATGTTAAAAAGCCCGACCTGAATTTTCCCCGCAAGGTCTGGCAATTCATTGATGGCAAAAATGCCGCGATTGGCGCGCGGCAAAAGACCGTAGTGAATCGTGAGCTCGTCCGAAAGATCGCGGCCGCCCCGCGCCGCCCGGATAGGGTCGACGTCGCCGAGAATGTCCGCCATGGTGACGTCGGGCGTGGCGAGTTTTTCGACGTACCGGTGCTCGCGCGGCATCCAGGCCAGTGGCGCGTTATCGCCTTCGGCCGAGATTGTTTCTCGACAGCTGCGGCAGATGGGCTTGAACGGATCGTCGTTAATCTCGCAGCCGGCAACGACCGGCATTTCCGGATCGAGCAAATGGATCAAGCCGCGCAAAATCCGGCTTTTTGCCTGTCCGCGCAGTCCGAGCAAAATGAAATTATGTCGCGACAACAGCGCGTTCACGATTTGTGGAATCACCGTGTCTTCGTACCCATGAACCCCGGGAAAAAGCGTCTCCCCTTTTTCCAGCGCGCGCAGCAGGTTGCGGCGAATCTCGTCCTTCACCGACCGCGATGCGCCGCGCGGATCGAAGTCAGGGATTCGCCTGAGTTCGCCTAGAGTGCGGGGGCTCGGCTGTCCTGAAGGTTGCGACGATGTGTTTGTCGTCATGCGGGTCCCGTTCCGCGGTCCACGAGCGATAGACCGCACAAAATTAATTCAATCCGTGCCCATTGCCTCCAGCGCGCTGCCGCAGGGCCTTGCTATTCTGTAGATGCGGCGCCCACTCGCGAAGATATCCCACCAGCCGTTCCTTCCGTTCTTCCTCCGAGCGCAGTTCCAGGATTTGCTGCTTCCACAGGAGGTCCATCGGCAGCGTGCTCGCGACGCGGTAGGATAATTCCTCGGTCGGGGCGCCCTCAAGGTTTTTTGGGTAGTCTTCGAAAAGGAGCGTGTGGCAGGCTTCGTAGAGCTCGACGAGCTGCCGTTCGACGACCGGATTGCCGGGAGCTTCGCGGTCCTCCAGATAGTCAACCTGCCCTTCTAGCAAAGGCTTCTCCGTAAAGAGCTCTACCACGCGGAAGGGAGCGCGACCCACGGTAACAATGTCCATGCGCCCGTCGGGATAGCGCTTCACAACTTCCAAAATCTCCGCCGTGCAGCCCACATGCGCGATTCCTTTTGGCAGCGAGAGAAGCATGCCGAATTCCGATTTCTCCTGGAGACAGTTTTTCACCATCTCTTTGTATCGTGGCTCGAAAATATGCAGGGGCAGGGGCGCGCCGGGCAGGAGAACGACGTTTAACGGAAAAAGCGGGATGCGTTCTGGCCGCATGGTTCCCATACCAAATGATACCAAACCGCTGCCGCTCGGTCAGTGTCGCCCTTAGGCCTGTTCGAGGATTGCCTCTGCGTCGATGGTGATTTCAACGATTTCCCCGACCACCATCCCGCCGTCGTCCAACGGCGCGTTCCAGCTTACGCCGAAATCGTGCCGGTTTATCGTGGTCGTGGCCGTGAAGCCGGCACGGGTCTTGGGGCCCTTGTCCACGCCGTTCTCCCACCAAGGCGTTTGCCACTGCCCCAGATAGACAACCCGAAGTTCCGAGGGGCGGCTCACGCCGCGAATGGTCAAGTCCCCCGCAACCGAGTAGTCATGGTTGCCGAGCAAGGCTACTTCGCGGCTGCGGAAGGTGATGGTGGGGTAGTGCTCGACGTCCAGGAAATCCGCGCTGCGCAGATGTGTGTCGCGGTCCGGCTCTCCTGTCCACAGTCCCCGGGTGTCGATCTCGATCTCTACCGAGGAGTTCCGTGGAGCTGTGGGATCGAAGTTGAGCCGGCCATGGACATTCTTGAAGTGCCCCCGGACATAGGTGACCATCATGTGGCGGACACAGAATTCAGCGGCTGTGTGCCCCGGTTCGAAGGACCATCGTGCCAAGGGAGTCGTCTCTCCTCTCCGTGATTTTAACCCCTGGAGCGAATCTAGTATAAGTGGGTCCGAAGGCTGGTAAAGCCTCCTCGTTGATGGAAAAATGGTAACTGGCAGCGGTTTCTACGCGTGCTGATTTATCCTCCGTTTATCTGGGGATGCCGAAAATGTGTACGAGGGGGAGCGGGAGGAGAAGTGAATTACGGCGCGCTATTACGGTCTGCCGTTGTGGCGCTGATGCGCAATAAGATGCGCAGCGTCTTGACGGTGCTGGGCATCACCATCGGTATCGCCGCGGTGATCTGCGTGGTGGCGATCGGCAAAGCCGGCCAGGCCCGCGTGGAACAGCAACTCAATAATCTCGGTGACAATTTTGTGTGGATCGAGGCGGGCGGGCGCGCGGTCAACGGCGTCCGCACAGGCACCCATGGGACGAAAACGCTTGTGCTTGCCGACGCCGTGGCCATCAAGAATCAAATTCCGCTAATCAAGACCGTCTCGCCGAATGTGGACGCTTCCGTGCAGATTATTTATGGCAACCAAAACTGGTACACCGGTTACCGCGGCGTCTCTCCGGAATACTTCGATATCCGGCGATGGTATATCGACCAGGGCGCAGCGTTTTCGCAAGATGACGTGGACCGCGCGGCGGACGTTTGCGTCATTGGGCGCACCGTTCGCGACCAGCTGTTCGGCGTTGAGGACCCTACCGGCAAAGTCATTCGCGTGAAGGATTTGCCCTGCAAAGTTGTGGGGACATTGATGCCCAAGGGGCTGTCGTTTTCCGGTCAGGACCAGGACGATACCATCATCCTGCCGTACACGACGGCCATGAAGAAAATCAAGGGCATCACCTGGCTCGATGACATTTTGTGCTCGGCGGTCTCCCAGGATGCGGTGAAGGCTGCGGGGCAGGAAGCGGCGGCGCTGCTGCGCGACCGCCACCATTTGCGCCCAGAAGAAGAAGATGACTTCAACATCCGCAACCCGGAAGACATCATTCAAGCACAGCTCGAAGCCAGCAAGACGCTCACGGTTTTGCTGATTGCCATCGCTTCCATTTCGCTGATTGTCGGCGGGATTGGAATCATGAATGTCATGCTAGTTTCCGTCACCGAACGCACGCGGGAAATTGGCGTTCGCGTTGCCGTCGGCGCGACGGAAGAAGCCATTCAACTTCAGTTTCTGGGTGAGTCCGTGATGCTGAGCCTGGTGGGTGGTGGCGCCGGTGTAGTGCTTGGGATTATTGGTTCCTACTTGGTTGGCAAGACGCTGCAATGGCCGATGATCATGTCGCTCGAAGCGGTTATCGTCGCGGCGCTCTTTTCCGTTGCGGTTGGCGTCTTTTTCGGATATTACCCGGCGCGCAAGGCGTCTTTGCTCGATCCCATCGAGGCTCTGCGATACGAATGAAACCAAGAACAAAATGGCTGCTCCTGGCCGGTGCTGTGGCGGTCGCCGCGTTTCTTGTCGTGCTGGGGTTAAACCGCACGGCGCAAATCCAGAATTTCACCGCAAAAGTTGAGCGCGGCGACATCCACGACGTCGTCGAGGCCACCGGCACGATCAACGCGGTCATCACCGTGCAGGTCGGCTCGCAAGTCTCGGGAACGATCTCAAAGCTCTTCGTCGATTTTAATTCCCGCGTGCACAAAGGCGATCTGGTTGCATTGATTGATCCCGCGCTCTTTAAGGGGGCCGTCGAGCAAGCAACTGCGGATCTGGAAAACGCGCGAGCCAACTTGGTTGCCGCGCGGGCGAATCTTGAGAAGGCCCAGGCAGCACTGGTTCAAACGAAGGCCGATTACGACCGTACGATCGGGCTGACGAAAGACGGAGTCCTGAGCCAGCAGCAACTGGACTTGGCAAAGGCCAACTACGATTCGGCGACTGCCGCGGTGGGGGGCGCGCGGGCCAACGTGACGCAGGCGGAAGCGCAGGTCAGCCAGAAAGAAGCGGCGCTGGCGGTGGCACAAACCAATCTCAACTACACCGTGATTCGCTCGCCGATTGATGGCACGGTAGTGGCGCGGAACGTCGACGTGGGCCAGACGGTTGCCGCGTCGCTGCAAGCCCCCACGATTTTTACCATCGCGCAAGACCTGAAGAAAATGCAGGTCTATGCGAAGACCGATGAATCCGACGTCGGAAACATTAAGGTCGGCAAAGAAGTCACATTCAAAGTTGATGCCTTTCCGAAAGAGACGTTTCGCGGCGTGGTCAGCCAGGTGCGCATGAACGCGACCACGGTGCAGAATGTGGTTACCTACGACACCATCATTGATTTTGCGAATCCCGAGTTGAAGCTGTTTCCGGGAATGACCGCTTATGTGACCATTCCCGTGGCCACCGTGCAAAACGTGCTGAAGCTGCCGAACACCGCGCTGCGCTACAAGCCGCCGATGGAACCTGAGGAGGTCCTCGCGCTTTATCGACGATTCGGAATCGAGGGCGGCGACAGAAAAAGCGCGAGCGACGCGGCGGCGGCAGCGGAAGCCCCGCAAACAGCTGACGGTGGCCAGAATCGGCCCCGCACGTCACGTTCAGATACGGCCATCGTCTGGAAACTTCACGCGGATAACAGCATGGAGCCGGTGAAAGTGTCGCTCGGAATCACCGACCATTCCTATACGGAAGTGACGGCGGTAACCAAGGGTGGATTGAAAGAAGGGGACGAACTTATCATTCGCTCCGTGGTGGCGAAGTCGTCGGCGCCGGGAGCTCCGGGAGTGCGGCGGTAGTTGATTTCTTGGACAGAAACGTCATGCAGGCCACCAATCAAGCGGAAACAGCGCCAGCCGGCGGAGCGTCGGCAGGACAGGCGGTGATCCGCGTCGAGGAGATCCACAAATACTATGAGCTGGGCGAAGCGCGCGTGCATGCGCTGCGCGGCGTGACCGTGGAGGTAGAGCGCGGCGAGTTCATGGCGGTGATGGGTGCGAGCGGCAGTGGGAAATCCACTTTCATGAATATTCTCGGCTGCCTGGACCGGCCCAGTTCCGGCCGCTATTTGCTGGAAGGTGTGGACGTCTCGCAGCATGATAAGCGGACGCTAGCGCTCATCCGCAACCAAAAAATCGGATTTGTTTTTCAGGGATTCAATCTGCTGGCGCGTACCACGGCTCTAGAAAACACGGAACTGCCGACGCTATATTCCAGGGTCAGCAAGGAGGAGCGCCATCGAAGAGCCGCGGAAGCGCTCGAGCTGGTTGGATTGGCCGACCGCGCCGAGCACTTTCCTTCGCAAATGTCCGGCGGGCAGCAACAACGTGTGGCGGTGGCGCGGGCACTGGTGAACCGGCCGTCGATTCTGCTGGCCGACGAGCCCACGGGCAACCTGGACAGCCGCACTTCGGTCGAGATCATGGAAGTGTTTCAGGACCTGAACGACAAGGGCCTGACCATCGTCATGGTGACGCACGAGCACGATATCGCGGAATTCGCGAAGCGTGTGCTGGTCTTCCGCGACGGAAAAACCCGCAAGGACGAACCCGTGGGCCACCGCCCGCGTGCCGCGGAGGTCCTGAAAACCCTGCCAACGCTTGAAGATTAGTTCAAATAACGGTCAGGAAAGTTCATTCAGGAGCGCTTCCATCTCGGAGCGCGCGTGCTGGTTGCCTGCTTTGGTCGCCGCATCGATGCCGGTCGAGAGTACGCGTCGCGCTTCCTCCGTGCGCGCTTCGCGAGCCAACAGCTGACCGTACATCTGATAGCCGGGAACGTAAGCGGTGTGGTGTTCGAGGAGCGTGCGAAAGTGCTGGTCTGCGGCGGCCGTGTCGCCGGCGTTCATGCATTCGACCGCCAGACCGTAGCGAGAGAAGGCGTCGTCGGGCTTTTGCGCCACGAATTCCTCGAGCATTTGGCGGCGGGATTTCTTTTGAATTGGCGTTTGCTCGGCCATTGGTCAGACGTTTGTTTGGCTACCGGAACGTCCCGTATTATACGGGGACACGAGGGAATCAGCCAAACGCCACAAGAAGAGGGTGTGCATGAGGAGACAAAGCGCGGAGCACGAACCGAACGGGTCAGAGCTGGAAGGCAAGCCAGTTAGCGCTTCGCGATCGGAAATGACGGAAATCGTTTTGCCCGCGCAGACAAATCCGCTGGGCAAACTGCTTGGCGGTCATGTGATGCACCTGGTCGATATGGCCGCGGCGATGGCGGCGCACAGGCATTCGGGCAGCTATGTCGTGACCGCCTCGGTCGACTACATCGACTTTCGGAACCCCGTGAGTCTCGGGGAAATCGTCATTTTGAAATCACAGGTAAACCGCGTTTTTCATACGTCGCTTGAAGTGGGCGTGGAAGTTTATTCAGAAAACGTGCTCACCGGCGAGAAGAAGCACACCACCACCGCGTACGTGACTTTCGTGGCGATTGACGAACACACCCGACTGCCGAAGCCCGTGCCGCGGCTGATTCTGAATACCGAGGAGGAAAAAAGGAGATTCCGTGACGCCGGCAAGCGGCGCGAAGTGCGCTTGGCGCTGCGCTATGGCAAGAAGTAGCTGATTCGCGTGTCCTTCCGTAAGACCTGAATTTCGCAAATCCCGGTGATGACGGAACTGTGATCAGGGTGTTTGTTGTAATCCGCCATCAGGAA
>Ga0306922_10007946_pt1 | contig 10277 bp, 12 predicted proteins | sample sta12Cox44000082_FD_203758 | JGI IMG/M metagenome (GOLD analysis project Ga0306922, IMG submission 203758) | Lab enrichment of tropical soil microbial communities from Luquillo Experimental Forest, Puerto Rico - statoxic.12C.oxic.44.000.082 (v2)... | ecosystem: Environmental > Terrestrial >...
AGCCATCAATTATAGGGCAACGTGCGCTCCGCTCTCGACTCTGCCTGCACCACTGCGTCCGCGTCACCACCGGGGATCGACGGCCAGCACTTTCACAATGTGATCTTCGCAACCCGCACACGGTAGTGGCGCGAGGGACCGGGGTGTTCATCGGAAGCGAATGTTGGCTCGGCCATATAATCCAGGAACCGCGATTTTGAAGCTTACTTCGACTCGTAATGACCTAGGTAGTCGAGTTCAAGTGCGTTGAGCGGGCGGCGACTCTTGTCGTCCAGCAATGCGTACCAGATTTCATTTCAATCCAGAAGCGATACAGACAGTGCGAGAACGATGGCGCGCAGTAGGCAAAATCTAATCCTGTCAGATAAATGCGTTCGAGACGACAAGAAGGATTCTCAATCCACTCTGAGTTCTCAATCTGATAGCAATAGAGATCGTCCGACTCTAAGACAGTGTAATCGCCATTCCGCAGCACCCGGAGGTACCAATGAGTGCAGGATTGAGAATCTGAAAGGAAATGCAATAAGCTCCCCTCGATTGCGCCGATGGTCTGTACAATGCGGTGTCCGGGATCGAGGTAGCATGCCGTGCACGAGCCGACTCGGGACTGCATCTCGAGAGAACTCATGAACCGAGTGAAGCTTTGCGAAAGCGGCACGCCTACGATCCGCGCCATTTAATTGCGTCGCTCACCGCAACGCGCTACTCTTAACACGGAATAGTGCTGAAGCAGTTCGTCTGGTCGGACCCGATTCGCCGTCTCGCGGCATTCGGTGTTGCGCTTCCATTTGAAGTTATCGTGGCCTGCAATGCATTGTGCGGATGCTGGGTGACGAGGACGCCATCAACTGGACAACTGGGTTCTGGTTCATTGCTGGAACGCTTGTTACAGGCATCGCCCTCATACGCTATGCGCTAAGGCGGCACGATTAGCCCCATTGATGAGACCACGAATCGGCTTTCTTGGCATAAGCGGTCTGGAAGTCCTAGGGCTGTATCGGAAACGCTCCGGCAGACGTGAACTTCGGGAAGGCGCTGAAAGCCGGGGCCGGAGCGTTTTCGATACAGCGACTTGAAGTGAGCAGACTGGAAGCTGGGCGAAGAGCCGTATGCGTGGACGCGCTCGTACGGATCCGTGCCGGGGGGCGATCAGCGATGGTCGTCCCTACCGCGACAAGTGCCGGCGGTCAATCCGGCGGGATCCGGATCCACCTCGGACGGTGGCGGGAATCCGCCTTAGATCGATAGGTAATCGATAGGCGACAAGGGAGGATCTATCGCTTTGAACGCCGGGTTCGGACCCTCGGACGGGCCGAAGTCCGAGTCGGGGAGGATTCATCATCTGGAGGGCATACGCCGTCGGCAGAGGCTTATTTATCGACAACTGTGATGCCGCGCTTGTCCTCACGAAGCCAGGTATTTCTGTAGAGGCTCCCAATAGTTTACTTTCCATCCGTCCGCCAGATGTTGTGCCTTACCTTCCGGGAATCCTGTATGGTCAAAAATGATTTTGGTATCGGAACCCTGTTCGGTGAGTTCGAACTTCACAATCGAGTAGACGCCTGGAATCCAATCCACTACACGCCAAGCTTGGACAATTCGGTGGTCCGGCACAAGCTCGATATGGCGGCCTGTGATATGGCCACCGAAAAGTGCGAACGCGCCACCCACTTGCCGGCTGATTTCGGTGGTTTTCTTCCCAAGCGCCGTGCCCGACTGCATGGCCCCACTGAGTTGAACGATTTTGTCAAATTGTCTGACATCGGTGAGCGCCTCATAGATACGCTTACGGCTCGCTTGAAACACGGGCTCCTGATGAATAGATTCCGCCGCATGGGAAATGCCGTCTTCGGCACTAGCCCGAACCCGGATCGGGACCGCACCACAGCCAGCAAGCGCAACTGCGGCATTGACCAGTTGTCTTCGAGTCGGCGCATCGGTCGTCAGCGCCAGCCGGTCTTGAAGGTTCATGGTTGCATTGAACTACGAATAAAAAATATGATCAAGATCATATTTTAGGAGCCCACTATGCCGTATCCAACGGGTCATCGCGAGGAGGTTCGGAGCCGAATCGTCGAAAGTGCGCGCCGTTTGTTTAATCGAAACGGATTTGAAAGTGTCTCAATCGATTCCATCATGGGGCAGACGGGACTGACCCGGGGCGCATTCTACGCTTACTTCGAAAGCAAGAGTGATCTCTACGCGGAGACATTGGGATGCTTCTTCACCGATCCGAATTGGACGAGCCGATGGGAAGGCGTCGACGTCGACCTTGCGTCGCCCGAAGCCGGTCCGCAGATCGTTCGCGCCTACCTGTCGCAACAGCATTTTGACGATGTGGAGAATTCATGTCCGATGGTGGCGCTACCCAGCGACGTTGCGCGCAGCGATCCAAAGGTCAAGGCGGCGTTCGAGAATGTGTTCCGGGCAATGGTAACGGTTCTCGGCCGTGACGTAAGACATTCGATGCAGGCGCCCGAAGAGACCGCCATGGCAATTGCGGCGCTCTGCATAGGCGGCATGGTCGTGGCACGCTCACTGAAGGACAGCAGATTCAGTGATCGCCTTCGCGACGCGTCGGCACATGCCGCCCTGGTTCTGGGGGGTTGGAAACGTGATGCCACAACTTTGCCGAACACCAGTCCCTCAGGAAACTCTCCGGCGGTTCTGAAACGAAGGCGTAAAGACTTGACGCGGACTACCACTCGAGTAAAGCGCTGATCAGCCCACGCGGCAAACGGCCACTCGCATGTATCGCGCGAGACCGTGACATGTTGACGACAACGCGGTAGCGTTTACCGACAGCTCCGAGTCCTGCTACGCGGTCGGTGGGCGATATGTGAGGTTAACAGGAGAAGCGCCTCTAGCCGACGCTTTTTTGCCCCCCAGCAGTCCACTTCTCCGCAAACGCCGTTTGCCCACAACAACCTGGATCGGCTCAGCGTCCGAGTGGCCACTCTGGAACACATTGGGGCAATTGCACCCGACTCGGGCACAATCTCAGTTCAGGCTGATGGCCTTGTTGCGCGAACTGCTGGAAGCTTTTTCAGATTCTTTTGAGACCGCATTAACGACTGTGCGCACGCTGTTAGGAAGAAGACGTCGACAGCCGCACCCACGGCTCGAGGCAGCAGTGGTTGACCCTGTGTTGTCAGCAACCCGTAGCCGAGGAGAACAGCGAACCTATGGCCATCGCAATGGAGTTGTGCCAGGATACTCCTTTGTATATGCCAAAGGATCGCTCGGAAGTTCTGCAAGGCACCTTGGATCTGATGGTGCTGAAGACGCTCGATGCGCTGGGGCCCCTGCACGGCTACGGAATCGCCCGGCGTATCGATGCCACTGACCAACCGAGTACCCCATCCATGATGGTTGCGGGTCTTTGGGCATACTGCGTCCGTCAGTATAGATCTGGCGCGGAGGATCGCCGTCCTCCGCTAGCACGACGATCTCCTGAGGTGTTTGAATGATCTTAAATGTATAAATGAACAGGACCGCCGGTATGCCGCTTGGTCAGCGGAAATCCGGTTGGGTTTTTCCTACGCTGGTGGACGATCGCCACGGCCTCAGGACGAAGCGGCCGGTCGGCTGGTTTAACGTCCCAAAAGATGTTGCTCACGTACTTCGTAATATCTCCTAGGTCGACCTGGATGTTTGACGGGTCGGTGCCGAGGGCGCGAATATACTCGCTCACCGCCGTACGTTCGGCTTGCCAGACACCGGATAAATTTGGTTTGCCTTTTACGCGCGGTGCCGGTGCCGACAAGTTCGGGTTGCCGTCTTTGGTGCGTGGCGTCCGCGAATCCGGATAGTCCAGCCATTGGGCTGACAAGCGCGTGCTAACGGCCATCAACAGAATCGCTACGCTCTTCATTTAAGCCTCATCCCGAATCCCGAAGCAAAGTGCCGGTTCGGGCGCTAGATTGAATCATCATAGACTGACACTGCTGTGCTCTTTGACCAGCGTGAGCAGGTGACGTCCCCGCTACATCTCTGCTCGTAAAACGCAGGATGCTGATATGTCGGAGCTGTGCCGCCAAGGGGCCGCGTCGTTCGAAGCCCGCAAAACCATCGGGCTGTTACTTGCGGAAATTTGGGCGTCAGCCATCTCACCCTCTAGCTCCGGTGGCTTGTCGGCCGCGAAATGCGGCTCCTAATCGCTGAACACAAGGCATTCAGGGTAGTTTCCCGTGGGCGACGATCCGCTCGGGAGCCCCAGGATGGCGTGTATGTGCCCGTCACGAAAGTTGATCGGTGGTTAGGAAACGCTAGCTTGAAGCGGACCGTAGGCGCCGGCGCAGCGCGTACGGCGATTCGCTCGGTACCGGCAGTGCGCGGGCGAGGTCGAATGCCACCGGCTCTTTTTGGCATATTGGATCCTCATCAGGACGCCATCGCCGCCGCGCGGCACAGTTCACTCAGCTGCTCTTGCGTGCCCTCGGGATCGGGCGCCTTTTCGGGAGGCACCCACTCGAGGGGCGATCCAGCGGCGATGAGCAGCCGCGCTACGCCGACATGGTCGGCACCCGCGTGACGAGCGTCATGACTCCATCCTTCGGATGCCCAGACCAGCGGCGTGGCGGAAAACATGCTGTCGAGCGCATGGGCGGATGCACTGTGGGAGAGCAGCACGCGGACCGCTTCCGCGCGACCCGCCATCGCCGCCCGATGCAATGCGGTGACGCCATCGTGATCCTTCACATTCGGATCGAAACCACACGCGAGCATGGTCTCAAGGATCGCTGCATCTCCGCGCTCGGCCGGCACATGCATCAGCAGATGATGCTCGATCTGAAGCTCGCCGCGCAGGTTGGGGTGCTCCCGCAGGAGTTCGCCGGCGCGCGCCCGGTCACCGAGTGCACAGGCCGACACAAAGTGTTCGAGCAACGAGAGTTCATCCTTGGCGCTGTGAGCTAGGAGCCATGCAGCTATATCATCGTTGCCATGCAGTGCGGCCACCGTGTGCGCGGTCCGGCCGTCTGCACGCCGCCGATGGATATCGGCGCCGTGATTCACGAGCAACTCCACCATGGGGACGTCCCACCGCTCAGCTGCGATGTGCAGGGGAGCGTCGCCAGACTCGTCCCAAGCAAGGTTGGGGTCCGCGCCGTGCTCCAGCAACCAGCGTACGCCGGCGCAGCGCTCAGGGGTGTTGGCAGCCCAACCCAGGATGTAACGCAGCGGCGGAACACCGCCATGGATTCCGTTCACGTTGACGCCAAAGCGGTGCAGCAATTCCAGGGCACGGAGATTGCCGGATCCGGCAGTGATGTGCATCGATACGCCGTCTGTCGGATTCGCTCCGGCTTCGAGCAACACCTCCGCAAGCGGGAGGTTAGTGACGGCGCACAGCGCTCCCCAAAGGGCGGTTCGCGGAAGCTCGCGATGCCAATTCCAGTGGTATTCGGCATTGGGATCGGCACCCCGTTCCAGCAAACCACGCGCGATCGCGACGAGCCCGGCTGCGCGCTGGGGCGCGTCGTGATGCAGACAAGTGTGACAGACGTAAAGAAGTGGCTCCCAATTCTGAATTCCGCCCCGTGGAATCGCTGCTTCGGGATGCTTCCGCAGCCGCGCCTCGACTGACTCAGAATCGCCGAGCGCCAGCTCGGTGTACAAATTGGCATGGGCGATGGCGGGGTATTGCGCAAGCAACCGAAGCGCACGGACCGGCGCGCCTCCGGTTGCACAGCGAACGAACTCATCCACAGCCGCGGCAAAGGGCAGCGCACGATCCTGCACGTGTTCGCGTAACTCATTCCATGACTTGAAACCATATTCGCGAGCGATGACTGATTGGGCGTCGTGCAAGGCGAGGCTCATGGCGCCTAGCTCGACGAAGGATCTTCGGGTCAGGCCGGGTAGCGCCTGAAACCGTTGGAGCGCCACGGGTTCTTTGGCCTGCGCGGCGTGGAGTAGAGATTTGGCCTGTTTCTTGAGCTGCTCGAGATTGGCACGCTCGGGTAACTTCTGCGACGTCATAACGACCTCCATGCTTGAGCCTGCGGTTCGCAATCAGGCAGCACGTGGTCAATGGACGTGCAGTCAATCTATAGCAACAGTGGGCTTAGCCCTTCGCGCGAACCTGCTGGCGCCTGGTGCGCACGATTACGAGTAAACACGAAATTACTGCGACTGTCAAGGAGACGACTGTTTCGCAATTGGGTTCGCATCAGACCGCGTCTGTGCGAACGTACGTGCGGCTTATGTTTTTCTTTGATCGGCGCATTCGGTTTATCGCCCGACGGCAGAATGACGACTTCGGTGGCTGCCATCAATGGGAAAACGGGGGTCATGCAGCCGAATATCCGGGGCTTAAATGTCCGAGCGCTACCAATCGGACCCAAGCGCCCGGGGATCTAAGGACTCATGGCCGTGTAAAGCGTGGTGTGGTCCACTTTCAGATTTGGTCAGTTCCGCATAACGCCTGCCTGCCTCCCAGAAGAAATTTGAACTCCGCAAGCCGGCAGCAACGAGACAAACATTGGGCCACTGTGGATTTGGTGGGGAAGGCCGCTCACATCCGTACCGTCCCCGTGCCCGACTGGGTCGAGAATTTGCGTCCGGCCCGAACCCAGCGAATGGTCGATTCTGTTCAAGCTCACTAAGGAACTGCGGACCGATGTCCGGTTTGTAGATGCCGGTGTGAGAATGGTATCCTCGGCAACCTGGTGAATGCCGCGATATTTCTTTCAGTAAGCCCAGTGGCCGTGTGGGGTTTCATTCCATTGACCCGGCGGGCGGATCACCCCAGCCCAGGCACCCCGGCAACTTGGATGAAATCTCGTCTTTGGTCAACTTGACCCCCGTTTGCAAAACTTCCGGGTCGCGCATCGGCGCTTTGGCAACGTGAGTGATACTAAGCGCCCGCGAGGTGTGCTTACGGGGAGGGGTTTTCGGGTGTGCCGATTGCCGGCAGGGGTGATGGGCTGCGGCAGAATCTTTGATAGGCGTAGGCCGCGCGGATGCCATTGAAGAGGATGACGGAGATTAAGATGGCCACAACGGAAGGGATCTGGCCCGCGACAATATTCGCGATTTGTTCCAGGATGTAAAGCACGAAGCCCCCAACGGCGGCGGTGCGGAAGGCTTTACGGAGGCCAAGGCCGATGAGCGCGAACAGGCCGGCGTCGAGGAAGGCGGCGTGGTTGACAAAGATCGCCAGTGCTGCCGTGACGATGGCGACTATGAAGCATGCCCAGGACGCGCTGTGGCAGGCCGTGAGGGCGGACACGTCATTGGAAAGGTCGGGGCGGAATAGGTCCTTTAATCGGGAGGTGGGTTTGGGCGTGGAGTCGGAAAGGCCGAGAGTTTGCATGAATTCCCTCCGCTGGAGATTGAATTATAACTTAACGAAGGGTGAGGTACTAACGATCAAGTGATCACTGAGGATTGACTATCACCCACTTTCAAGACCGCGCCCGGTAGTTCCATAACTTCAAGCGCGAGGCCAGTGCGAAGGAGGCACTCTCTCGGTGGCGGTCTGGCTCAGGAGTTTGCATATTCCCTGCCTGTTGGTACGTTTGACGCGCCGCGTGCTACCAAGGTCTATGCATTCGACCCGTCGCCCGCCACCGGTTTCCTGAGCGTGAAGAGGGCGACACGGAATGAGAACAAAAAGGGCCTCAAGACTGACAGGATCTACGAAAGAGGAGAAGTGCTTGCTATCCTGCGCTCAATTACCAATGAAAATGCTTAACGGCAGGCGGAGTCGAGGGTGGGGTTCTGGGAAGGCTGCGAATAGCGTTCTGAATCGCGCTCGCGGTTTTTCGGCGCGCGGTATCGGTGTGCCGTGTCCAACAGCGAATCATCTCCGCTCGTCGTCACTCAAGACAACCCGCCAATAATCTGCCGATATTCCTGTTCAGTGAAGGCCCGACAGGTTTCGGTCTTGACGTAGCCTTGTGCCGCCGCACTGAGTATTGCTCGTGCCAACGTAGTGTCGTCCGGTGCCTCGCACATCAGAATCATGTCGTACTGGCCCGTTAGCATATAAAAATCTCTGACCGTGACACCAACGCCCTGAAATCCTTTCCGTAGAGCGTCAAAACGAGAAGGACTCTGTTTGACGTTCTGAAGCCCTTGGGCGGTCCAATTGAGAAGCGTAATGTACATCGGCATGTATTACCCCTCCAGCGTGTATTGTACATCGATGATGCTGCGGCCACCCGTTCGTACCAGCCCCGCTCGACAATCTCTTCGCTGATCCATTTGTCGATTGAGATTGGCGCTTGGCAGCGTCAGGCCCTCCTGCCTCCCCCCCTGCTCTTGCGGCCTCACAGACCCGCCAGCATTTTCCGGCAAACCCGCAAGACTTCTCGGTATTCCGCCCGTTCCGCTTTGACCTGCTTCGTGTAGCGACCATGCTTTAACTGCCCACGCCGGATACGCTCTATTCCTTCCGCAGTCTTCGGCCCTGTACTGAGCCCGCCGTGCAGACGGCAGCGGCCGTTCGCCATCGGACACTGGCACGGCGTTCCCCGCCTGTTCTTCGCCCCGCAGCGCGGGGCCTTGGAGAAATCGCCCGGTGCATTGCCGTTCTTCAACCAGCCATGACGCCGTGCCTCATGGGTGCTTTTCTCATTTTTTCGCTGCCCTCCCCCGCCGCTTGGCCCCTGGGTGTCCGCCTTAAGGTTCCCAGCAACCACGGCCTGCCCCTTGAGATGTTTCGTCATTCCACTCGGCGCCGCCGCTTTGGCAGCTTCCTTGGCATTCGGCGGATCACCTGATCGTTTTCCACGAGGCCGGTCTGCGCCGAACCCTATCAGCGTATTTCTCTTACTACCAGCGTATTTCTCTTACTACCATCGAACCCGTCCGCGCTTGGCGCTCGATAAGGATTCACCGGAGTCACGAAACGTGCAACCGCCGGAACTGGGTCGCGTTGTGGCGATTCCGGAAGTCGGACTGCACCATCGGTAAGACCGGCGCGCGGCCCGAAGCCATCGCTGTCGGCCACGTTCCGGCACGCCTAGCTCGCGCTCTCGGGTTTGCGCGTTGTTGCCTTCCGTGCCGTGTGGCCCTGACGGCTACCTGCGGCGCAACGGATCGGCGGGCTTAAACTTCAGCTCGGCCGACAGGATCTGGACCAGTTTCGACAGCACCTTCGCCCGAGCCCAATTTTTATCATCTCCTTCCACGAGACACCAAGCTGCAGTGCGCGTGCTGGTTTTCACCAGCATATCCTCGACTGCCTCTTCGTAGGCGCGCCACTTGTCGCGGTTGCGCCAATCTTCGTCTGTAAGCTTCCAGGCCTTGTAGCCGATCGCCTTTCGCTCCTCGAAGCGCCGAAGCTGTTCTTCACGTGAGACGTGTAGCCAGAATTTGGCAACGATGGTGCCGAAATCACGAAGCTGCCGTTCGAAGGAATTGATCTCCTTGAAGGCGCGCTTCCATTCCTCATCAGTCGCTAATTTCTCCACTCGTTCTACTAGCACGCGGCCATACCAGGAACGGTCGAAGATGGCGATCTGGCCGCGTTCCGGCAGACGCCTCCAGAAACGATACAGGTAATGGCGGGTCTTGTCTTCGCCTTGCGGCGCGCTGATGGGATAGACGACGTAACCGCGCGGATCGAGCTTCTCGGTGACCCGCTTGATAGCGCCACCCTTGCCCGCTGCATCCCAGCCTTCAAATAGAATAATTACCGGCTTTTTTTGAATGTAAACCTGGTAGCCAAGCTCGCGTAGTTGAATCTGGCGCCGTGTCAACTCGCTGACATATTCGGTGCGGTCGAGTTTCTTGCTTAGATCCATCGTCTCGAGCATCAGAGGGATCCTTCGGCAAGTGTATCCATCGCCTCGCGAAGGTCGGCATCCTTCAGGACCGCCTCGTTGATGTTGCCGGTGGAAGGCGCATTCGGGCCGAGACGCTTCTCGAGCGAGGCTGTCATCGTGTCGAAAATCTTCCACCGCGCATACCGTTTCGAGGTAGCCTCGACGATGGTCCAGGGCGCGAATTCGGACTCGGTCAGTTCCAGCATCTCCTCGACTGCAGCAAGATAATCATCGTACTTTTTGTGGCGGGCCCAGTCCTGGTCGGTGATGCGCCACGCCTCCAGCGGATCCGATTCGATCGCTTTGAACCGTTTCTTCTGCTCTCTCTTGCTGATATGCAAAAAGAATTTGAGAAACAATGTTCCGTCGTCGGCAAGCAGGCGCTCGAATTCGACGATGTCGCGATAGGCCTCGCGCCAAGCCTTTTCGGGGATGGTGTCCTCGACACGCTCCTCTAATACGCGGCCATACCAACTGTGATCGAAGATCACCATTTCGCCG
>Ga0306922_10007947_pt1 | contig 10277 bp, 9 predicted proteins | sample sta12Cox44000082_FD_203758 | JGI IMG/M metagenome (GOLD analysis project Ga0306922, IMG submission 203758) | Lab enrichment of tropical soil microbial communities from Luquillo Experimental Forest, Puerto Rico - statoxic.12C.oxic.44.000.082 (v2)... | ecosystem: Environmental > Terrestrial > Soil...
GGCGTGATCGGCACCCTCGTGTTCGGGATCGGGGCCGCGAATGTCGGGCATCTCCCGCTGCTGCGCACCGGCTGGCTGCTGTGGGCGATCGTGCTGTTCGTGATCTCGGGCGTGGCATTCATGACCCAGGTGGGACCGCTCCAGCGCCGGCTCGCGAAGGTCGCGCGCGCCGGGGCGGACGGCGGGGCGATGGACTGGACCACGTACCATGCGCTCTCGAAGCGCTGGGAGTTCTGGGGCGGCGTGGCGCTGCTCGCGCCGCTTGCGATCGCCGCGCTCATGGTCTTGAAGCCCGGGCTCCCGGGCCTGTAATGAACGCGGCGTCCGCGCTCGCGGCGCTCGGCGGGGTCGCGCTGCTCGCGATCGTCCTCTGGGACGCGTTCGAGGTGGTCCTGCTGCCGCGCCGCATCCCGCGCGCGCTGCGGCTTTCGCGCCTGCTGCTCAAGGCGCTCTGGGTCCTGTGGGCGGTCCGCGGCCGCGCCATCAGCGATCGCAACCGGCGCGAGGACTTTCTCGGGCTCTACGCGCTGCTCTCGCTCATCGTGCTCGTCGTGCTGTGGGCGGTCGGACTCATCGTCGGGTTCGCGGCGCTGAACTGGGCGTTCGGCTCGCACCTCGCGTCCGCCGGCGGCCACGCGGGATTCCGCACCGATCTGTACATGAGCGGCACGACGTTCTTCACGCTCGGTCTCGGCGACGTGAGCCCGACGTCGCCGCTCGCGCGCCTCGTCACCGTGATCGAAGCGGGGACGGGCTTCGGCTTTCTCGCGCTGATGCTCGCGTACGTGCCGGTGCTGTACCAGTCGTTCTCGAAGCGCGAGACGCGCACGACGATGCTCGACCAGTGGGCCGGCTCGCCGCCCACCTCGGCCGTGCTGCTCCGGCGCTGCTTCGAGAGCCGCGATCCCGGGGCGGCGCTGAACCAGCTGCTCCGCGACTGGGAGCTCGCCGCGGCCGAGATCCTCGAGAGCCATCTCTCCTATCCGATCCTCGCGTACTTCCGTTCGCAGCACGACAACCAGTCCTGGCTCGCGTCCGTGGGCGCGATCCTCGACGCGTGCACGCTCGTGATCGCGGGGGTCGAGGGGGTCGATCCGTTCCAGGCCCGGCTCACGTTCGCGATCTGCCGCCACGCGCTCGTCGACGTGAGCCAGAACCTCGGGCGCTCGGCCGTGCTCAAGGAGGCCGAGCGTGAGGATCCCGCCGCGCTCCAAGCACTGCGCGACTGGCTCGCGCAGGCCGGCGTGCGCCTCGACCGCTCCGCGGACGCGGAGGCGCGGCTGCATGCGCTGCGCGCGCTCTACCGCCCGTATGCGCGCGCGCTGTCGGACCAGCTCCTCATGCCGCTGCCGGGCTGGCTGCCGCTCGGGAACGCGCGGTTCAACTGGGAGACGACCGCCTGGGCGAAGACGCGTCCGGGCCGCACGCATTCCGGCTGACGGCGCGCCCCGCGCGGCGCCTCACGGCGGCAGCACCACGACGCCTGCGGCCTTGAACGCCGCATAGGCCCAGACGCCCGGCGCGAGCCCGAGCAGGTCCGCGGATTGGCGCGACACCTGCGCGGCGAGCGGCGGGTGCGTGCCGAGCAGCACGCGCACCTGCTCCGCCCCCGGAGGCTCCGGGAGGATTTCCGTGACCGGGCCGCCCAGCACGTTGCGCGCGCTTCCGGAGGGCGCCTCGCGCGAGAGCACGATCTCGCGCGGGTGGACGAGCAGCCGGATCGCGCCGGACCTCCCCGGATCCGGGATCGCGAGCCGCGTCTCGCCGACCCGCACGCTCACGAGGCCGCCGGACGGGGCGCCCAGGACCTCGCCCTCGAGCAGGTTCAGGCCGAGGAATTCCGCGACGTACGCGGAGCGCGGATGGCGCACGAATGCGTCGCGGGATCCCGACTGCGTGACACGTCCGCGCTCGAGCACGACGATCTGATCGCCGAACGCGAGCGCGTCGCCCGGATGGTGCGTGACGAACAGCGTCGCGCAGGGAAGGCCCGTGAGCATCTGGCGCAGCTCGATGCGCACCGATCGGCGCGTCGCGGGATCGAGCGCGGAGAGCGGCTCGTCGAGGAGCAGGATGCGCGGATCGAGCACGAGCGCGCGCGCGATCGCCACGCGCTGCTGCTGGCCGCCCGAGAGCTCGGCGGGGCGCCGGCGCGCGAGCGGCGCGAGCGCGAAGCGCGCGAGCGCGGCGTCGGTGCGCGTGCGCACTTCGGCGGCCGGCAGCCCGCTCGCGCGCGGCCCGAACGCCACGTTGTCGCGCACGGTGAGGTGCGGGAACAACGTGTACTCCTGGCCCACGTAGCCGACGGCGCGTGCGCGCGGGGGAAGCCGCACACCGCTCGCGTGATCGAACAGCACGCGGCCTTCGAGCGTGATGCGGCCCTCGTCCGGGTGCGCGAGCCCCGCGACGAGGCGCAGCAACGTAGTCTTGCCCGCGCCGCTCTCGCCCACGAGCACGGTGATCTCGCGCGCCGGCGCGGTCAGCGCGGCATCGAGGACGAACTCACCGAGCCGGCGGCGGACCTGGAGTTCCAGCATGGAATCGGGCCCCCATCCAGCCGGCGGGCGCGGAGCGCAGACCGAGAAGCAGCGCGAACGACGTGACGAGCAGGATCACCGACAGCACGACCGCGAGATCGAGATCCGTTTGCAGCGCGAGATAGACCGCGAGCGGCATGGTCTGCGTGGTGCCGGGAAGGTTCCCGGCGAACGTGATCGTCGCGCCGAACTCGCCGAGCGCGCGCGCGGCGGAGAGCGCGAGGCCGGCGCGGATCGCGGGGGCGGCGAGCGGGAGCACGACGTGAAAGAACCGGAACGCCTCGCTGGCGTGAAGCGAATCCGCGGCCTCGAGCAGCCGGCGATCGACCCCGCCGAAGCCGGCGCGCGCCGGCGCGACGTAGAACGGGGTCGCCATGAACACCTGCGCGACGATCACGCCGAGCGTCGTGTAGGGGAGCGAGATCCCGAGCGCGCGCAGCGCGCCGCCCGCGAGCCCCGCGCGCCCGAACGCCATGAGCAGCGCGAACCCGGCGACCGTCGGCGGCAGCACCATGGGAAGCTCGATCAGCGCTTCGATCCCGCGCTTGCCGGGAAACGAGCGGGTCGCGAGCAGGTAGGCGGCCGGCGTGCCGAACAGCACCACGACCGCGGTCGCCGTGAGCGTGGTGAGGAGCGAGAGCTCGAGCGCCGTCAGGACGCGGGGATCGGCGAGGTGGGAGAGGAGCGCGCGCGGAGTCGCGCGGGAGAGGAGCCCGAGGAGCGGAAGACCGAGGAACGCGAGCAACGCGACGGTCGTGGTCACGACCCACGCCGACCACAGGCGTCCTTCGCGGTCCCGCGGCGATCCGGTGTCCATGCGCGGGCGCTACTCTACCGCATGTGCGCGCGCCGCCCCGATCGGCGTCCGCGCGGCCCCGGCTACGCCGCGGATCAGCTCGGCGGAGTGAACACGAACGGCGCCTGGAACGCCGTCACACCCTGGGGAATCGCGGGGAATCTCCACTCGCGGATCTGGGACAGCGCGCAGCTCGCGAGACGATCCGAACCAACCGTGTTCTGTACGACGGTGGCCTCGAGCACCTCGCCGGACGCCGCGACCGTGATCGCGACCACGAGCTTGCCGCGCAGAGTGGGATCGCGCTTGAGCTCGTTCCCGTAGCAGTACTGGATGCCGGCGGAGTAGCGCTGGATCACCGCGAGCAGCGACGCGTTGCTGCGATAGACGCCGGGCGCCGACGGGCCGCGCAACCCTCCGCCGCCCGAGCCCGGGCCGGTGCCGCCGCCCGTTCCGGTTCCGACGCCGCCGCCCGAGCCACCGCCCGTGCCGCCGCCGGAGCCGCTGCCGACACCGTTGCCGCTTCCGTCCCCGAGCCCTCCGCCCGTGCCGCCGCCGGATCCGCCGCCGCTTCCGCTGCTGCGCTCGTTCGAAAGCTCCCCGATTCCGATCAACGAGCCGACGACGACCGATCGCCCGAGGTCGGCGCCGCCGGTGCTCGAAAGCGACGTGTTCACGTGCGCGAGGTTGCTTTCTCCGCGCGCCGAGCGCAGCACGCGCGCCCGCCCGCCATGCGCCGCGATCGGCACCTCGGAGGCCGTCGCGCCGAACGAGGTCGAAAGACTTGCGAGCGCGCCGGTCAAGGCGCGGCTCGAGGTCGCGAGCGTGCGGCGCACCTCCGCGTCCGCGCGCGCGCGGCCTGCCTGGCCGGCATTCGGCGCGACCACCGAGCCGCGCGACGGGGACGCGAGCGGCGCCGGCTCGGGCTGGTTCTGCTTCGGCGCCTCGCCTTCCTTGCCGCCTCCGCCGCCGCCACCGCCGCCGGGCGGTTTGGTCGGCGCGGCGATCTCGGACTGCGCCGGGGTCGGAACGGGGCCGGGGTTCACGGCCTTTTTCGGCTCCAGGATCAGGCGCGCGAAGCGGGGTGGGAGCTGCTCGACGTGCGTCAAGATGCGTTGCCGGATCGGCGTCAGCAGCACCGCGACGAGGAACGCGAGCCCGATGATGCCCGAGCCGGTCAGGCAACGGCGGAACAGCTCGTCGCTCGGATCGAACCGCGGCCGCCGGTAGTCGTACGCGGTCATCGTGGACATGGGGACCTCAAGCCTTCTTGATCACCGCGAGCGCGATGTCCTGGAATCCGCCCTCGTTCAGCGTGTACATCACCTTCTGCAGCACGCGGAACTCGATGTCCTCGTCGCCCTGGATCGTGACGACGCGCGTCACGGTGTCCGCGCCACCCCGCAGGATCGCGATCTCGTGCATCTGCTCGCGCGCCGCCCTCAGCCGGTCGGCGAGCGGCTCGATGCTCATCCGATCGCTCGCGAGCGCGTCGTGCACCGACACGACGCGCTCGCTGCCGACGAGAATGGCTTCCTTGTCGATCGCGATCACGAGCGACGTGACCATGGGCTGCTCGGCGGTGGACTTCGGCAGCTCGAGCCCGGGCGGCGGCACGGTCGCCTCGCCGCCGGCGACGAAGCTCTTGAGCACGAAGAACAGCAGACACGTGAGGATGTCCATCAGGGAGGTCAGGCTCACGCCGTGGCCTCCGTGCGGACGGACGCTGCGCCGGTGATCGCGACGGCTCATCCGGTGCATGTCAGAGGCTCCCGCTTTCCGCGCCTTCCAGGGCCGCCTGCGGCAGGCCGGCGGCGCGCGCGAGATCCATCACCGCGACGATCTCGCGGTAACGCGTCCCGGGCTCCGCCACGATGCGCACCTCATGGTTGTCGGGATGCGACGCGCCGGCCGAGGCGAGCGCGGCCGAGATGCGCTGCGCGGCATCCGCATCCGGGGCCGCCCGCCCCGCGGCGTCGGCGCTGCGCGGGATCACGGCGAGCTGCGTCCCGTCCGCCTCCACGACGTAGGCGTCGGCCCGGATCCGGATCGCAAGATCGAACGGCGGCGCGGGCGGCGTCGCCTCGTCGGCGATCGCGGCGCGCGGCAGCGTCATCTCGATCACGCGAATCTCGAGGAAGACCGCCGACATGAGCAGCATCGGGATCAGCACGATGAACACGTTCATGAGCGGCCGGAGCTCGAGATCGCAGTTCACGATCTGCCGGAACACCCGGCGCTTGCGGCGGCGGCTCATGGACTACTGCGCCCCGCCCTGCGCGGCCATCCCGGCGCGGGCCGCGGCGCCCTTCGCGGGCAGCGGCAGCACGTGCCCCGCGGCATGCGTGGCGTTCCGCTCGCCGAGCGCCTGGCTGAGCCGGATGCTGGTCTCGTCCACCTGCTCCGCGATCCCCTCGACCAGGCCGGTCAGGTAACCCTGCAGCACGAGCGTCGGGATCGCGATCATGAGCCCGAATGCGGTCGCGTTGAGAGCGGTCGAGATGCCGGCCGCCATGAATGCGGAGCGCTGCGACGGATCGGCTGCGCTCACCGCGGAGAACGCCATGATGAGGCCGGAGATCGTGCCGAGCAGGCCGAGCAGCGTCGCCACGTTCGCGAGCACGTTGAGGTGGGGGAGGCGGCGCGACAACGGCGCGAGCGCGAGCGTCGCCGCATCGTCCGCCACCGCCTGCATGCGTGCCTCGTCCGCTCCGGCGACGAGCAGGATCGCTTCCGCGACGCGCGCCGCGGGCGCGTTCGACATGCGGCTGCAGTTGCGCGCCGCGCCGAGATTCCCCTTCTGGACGTAGAAGATCAGGTCGCTCACGAGCTTCTTCGAGTTCAGGCCTCCGGCCCGGGTGATCACGATGAACCGTTCGGCCGCGATCGCGATCACCACCACCGCGAGCGCGAGCATGAAGTACATGACCACGCCACCTTCCTTGAAGAAGGTCGCGACCATCGAAAGCGCGTTCATCGTGATGCCTCCTTGTCCGGGGCCGGCCGGACGCCCGTCACCACGATGCGCGACGGGAGCACGGTGTCCTCACCGACCATTCGGCTCGTCTTCAGGTAACGCCGGTGCTGGAATTCCATGAAGCGCCGTTGATCGCGCGCCGTGATGAACAGCACCTGCGGCACCGGGATCTCCCCCTCGATGTGAATCTCGTCCAGCGTGCGCGCCGCGGCCCCCGCATGGCCGGGAGCCTCGGCCTTCGTTGCCGGCGGCTTCGCGCCCGGCCGCTTCGCCCCGGGCGGCTTGGCTTCCGCCGGCGCGGCGAGCAGGGCGAGGAGGAGCCCGATCGACAGGATCTGTCCTTTAGTCATCGGCTAGTTCTCCTTTCCACTCACGTTTTTCGTGAGCGCCCCGAACCCCGCGGCCAGGCTGTCCGGATCCGCGTGGGAGCGGCTCCAGTAGCGGCGGAACGCGTCCGCCGCCCCGGCGTCGTCGAACCGGTAGAACTTCCCGAGGATCGCGAGGTTGTAGTACGGGCCCGGCAGCGTCGGGTCGCGCTCGATCGCCGACATGAACGCGCGGCGCGCGGCCTCCACGTCGCCGGCCCGGAGCCGCGTGATGCCGTAGTTGTTGAGATTGATCGCGCTCGAAGGCCCGTCGTTCAGCGTCTTCGCCGCGAGGTCTCCGGCCGAGTCCGGCTTGTCGCCGTGGAGCAGCACGTACACCATCGCCGACCCGGTGTGCCCGAGATCGCGCTGTCCGATCCCCGCGAGGATGCCGCGCGCGCTTTCCGACCGCCCCAGGGATTCCTCGTGGAGCGCGAGTCCGGCGAGCAGTGCCGCGCGATCGTCCGCAGCGAATGCGTCGGGATGCTGGCGCACCGGCTCGAGCAGCTGCACGCCCTCCTCGTAGCGTCCGTGATCGAAGTAGAGCTTGGCGAGCATCGAGAGCGCGGGCGCGTAGTTCGGATCGCGGTGCAGCGCCTCGTGGAGCATGGCTTCCGCCTCGGGAAGCGAGTCCGCCGCGCATTGAATCTGGGCGAGCCGGTAAGGCCAGTACGGCTGCGCCGGCTCGAGCGCGAGCTGCTCGCGGAGCGCGGGCGGGCGGTCTCCACCATGCGCGCTCTTCGTCTCCGCGACCGGCTGTGCCGGTGCCGCGGCGTGACCGCCGTGCAGCGTCGCGCAGCCCGGAACCGCGGCGGCGACGAGCAGGACGAGCGCCTGGCGCCACGCGGAGGCGCGGCGGCGCGCATCGCACGCGACGAAGCCCGCCACGCAATGCGAAGTCCGGATCATCGGTGATCGCCCTCCTTCTGAGCCACGCTCTTCGAGGAGCGCGTGCGCGTGGAATCCCTGCCGTGCTCGGCGTGCGCGCGCTCGTCCGTCTCCTCCGGCTTCACGGCCTCAACGAGCGGGAACTCCACCTCGGGCCGGTAGTAGAACCGCGTCGCGAGCTGCTTCCAGAGCGACGCGCGCGCACGCGTCACCCACTCGTCGGCCGGCGCATCCGCCTTCACGCGGCGCAGCATGTCGCTCCACACCCCCGCGGCGCGATCCATGAACGCGCGGCTCTGCTCCGCGACGACATCCTCGTACGCGCGCAGGTCGTCGCCCTTCAGGTCCGCGGGCCGCTCGCTCTGATCGAGCGCGTCGCCGAATCCGGCCAGTGCCTCGCCCATGCGGCAGCCGCACGCATGCGCCCACAGCGGCTCGCCGGTGTCGATGCCGCGGCGGTAGCGGACGATCACGCTGTCGAGCAGCTTCTGCTTCGCGCCGATGGATTTCGCGAGCGGCTGCACGAGGCGCGCGGAGGAGTACGCCTGGAACGCCTCCTCGCCCTGCAGGAACCGCAGATGTCCGATCAGCTCGCGGGAGACGAGCGCAGGATGCGCGCGCCCGAGCTTCAGGTATTCCGCGAGGTGCGACGCCGGCGCGGCGGCCGGCACCGGCACCCTGGCCGCGGCGCGGGCGGCGGCGCGGAGAGGCGGCGGCGCGGGGAGCAGGTTCGAGACCGGATACGCCGGCGTCACGCTCTCGAGCTCCTGGCGCGCCAGCGGCTCGAGCACTTCCATTGCGGCCTCGAAGTCGTCGGGGTGATGCTTCACGTAGTCGAGCCGCAGCGCGTTCGCGCGCTGATCGAGCCCGGCCGCGGCGAGCAGATCCCCGGCCTTGAGGTACGCGCCGCGCGCGCTCGCATCCGCGGGAAAGCGGGTCGCGAACCCGAGGTAGGCGTCCGCCGCGGCCTCGGGCTCGGCCAGGCCCTCGAGCGTCCGGGCGACCTCGAGGTGCGCGTCGCGCTGGTACTCGCTGTTCGGGAACTTCTCGATCAGGTCCCGCATCACGCGCACCGCCTCGCGCGACTGGCCCGCGCGCTCGTACGCGAGGCCGGCGCGATAGTCCGCGAGGTCGGCGTGCGCGTACTGCGGCCAGTCGTGCGCGACGCGCTCGAACAGCGCGGCGTGCTGGGCGTAGCGCGTGGAGTCGGCCGCGACCGCGGCCTCGGCCTCGCGGTAGTAGCACACCGGGATCGCCTGCTCGGCCCGGTGCGCGAGCGAATCGCGTCCCGCCTTCCGCGCGGTCGCGAGCGCGAGCTCGAACGCCTCGCCGGCGTGGTGGAAATCGCCCTGCCGGAACAGCGCGTCCCCGCGCTGGCCCGCGGCCAGCGGCGCGCGCGGATCCGACGGGTATTTCCCGGCCATCCGCTCCAGGTCCTTCGTGGCGCGATCGAGCCAGCCGTGCGCGAGACCGAGCTGGCTCTCTCGCCAGACGATGTCCGCGGCGCGCGGATGATCGGGAACACGCGCGAGCAGCTGGTCGCCGGCCTCGAGCACCGCGTGCGCGAGCGAATCGCTGCCGGTCGGACTCGGCGGGGCTCCGGGCGCACCCTTCCGCCGCGTGCTCTCGTACCAGCGGTCCGTGATCGCGACGCGCTGCCACAGCGCGAGCACGACCGTGCTGTCGTGTCCCGCGGACGCCGCGGCCCCATAATGGCGGAGCGCCTCGGCGTATTCGCCGAGCGCCGCGCTCGCCTCGCCGGAGTTGAGCTCGATCGTCGCGCGATCCGAATCGTCGGGCCAGCTCGCGAGCAGCAGGCCGTAGAGCCGCAGCGCCTCGCGCCAGTCCTCGCTCGAGCCCGTCGCACGCGCCGCGAGGTGGCGTTCGAGCGCCACGGACTTGAGCGATGCGTGCGCGAACGCGGCGCCCGCGTTGCGCAGCGAGTCGTCGTGCTGGGCCGCGAACCATTCGCCGCCCGGGGCGAAGAACGGCGCGAAGCGCAGCCGGGCCTCGCGCTCCATCACGGGCTGGTTCGACTTCTGATACGTCTCGATCAGCCGCTGGGCGGAAACCAGCGCGTCGGCCTCGCGCGGATAGCGGCGGATGAACAGCTCGTCCGTGGCGCCCGCCTTCGCGAACTGGCCGTAGCGCCGGAAGTGCTGGCCGAGCGAAAGCAGCAGGCGCTTCTCGTACGGCCGCTCGCCGATGCGGTCGAAGTACGCGGCGAACGCGGCGGGTCCGCCCGCACCCGCGAGCGAGTAGACGATGTAGGAGCGCGCCTCGCCCTCGATGTCCACCTGGAGCGTGCCGGGAGGATGCGCGGCATACAGGTCGAGCACGGAGCGGAACGCGTCCGCCGCATCCAGGTAGCGGTCCTGATTGAAGTCGGCCCAGCCCATCTTGTAATACGCGATCGCGGACAGGCTCGGGTCCGGCCCCTTCGCGGCGTGGGTGTAGAACTCGACGCTCGCCGGGAACTCGTGCGCATCGAACTGCATGTCGCCCATCCGCATCCAGGCCTGCTGGCCGTACGGCGAATCGGGATGCTGGTTCACGAGCTCGATGAAGTACTTCGCGGCTTCCGGATTCGCTTCGTCCGCGAGGATCATCCCGGCGTTGAAGAGCACGGCGTCGAGGTGCGGAAAGTCGCGATCCTCGGCGAGCATCTTCCGGTAGAGCTCGAGTGACGAGGCGTGGCTGAGGACCGGGAGCGG
>Ga0306922_10007949_pt1 | contig 10276 bp, 9 predicted proteins | sample sta12Cox44000082_FD_203758 | JGI IMG/M metagenome (GOLD analysis project Ga0306922, IMG submission 203758) | Lab enrichment of tropical soil microbial communities from Luquillo Experimental Forest, Puerto Rico - statoxic.12C.oxic.44.000.082 (v2)... | ecosystem: Environmental > Terrestrial > Soil...
CGATATAGATTTTCGCCTTCGACAGGTCATCGAGCGAGGTCGCGTCCGTGACGAGATTATTTTGCGGATCGAAGATGCCATAGGAGGGCGCGCCTCCCGTCGATGGCAGGCCTTTCCAGGTGTAACCATCGGAGAGCGTGCCGCTCGCGGCGGACGGTATGTCGGCCGACATGCCTTGCGACGCGTAATATTCCGCCAGCATGGCGTTGTAGGCATCCGATTGCGGATTCGATGTCGGGGTGCCCGGGATGGAGGAAAGGTCGAGTTGCCTGGCGCCTGTGGGAGTGCCGCTGAACTGCTGGGTGATCTCCTTGACGCCTTGCTTGAGGCGTGCCTGCGTCTGGACGTTGGCCTGGGCGGCTTCGGCAGCTTGCTGCTGCTGCATCGCCACCATTTGGTTGTTCGTGGCAACGGCGCCGCCACCTTTTCCGCCCATTACATAAGGCCTTTCCTCAGGATATAGCCAAATTCCTCCATGCCTTCCTTGACCAGCATGTTCCGCATTGTCGTGGCGGCTTCCTTCATGCCTGAAGCCACGGGCGCGTGAAAAGCACAGGCACCCTCGTCCTTGGCGACCCAGAGCGCGGTCTTCATCAGGAAGCGCCCGATGGCGGACTTCCGGTATCCGGGCTCGACGTAGAACTCAAAGAGCACGCCGACCGGCTTGACCGAGAAGGAATGATCAAGCTCCCAGGCGATGAAGCCGACTATTTTCCCATCGACTATGGCCAGCACATGCGGCCGGATGTGATGCTTGATGCGTAATTCGATGGTGGTCGTGGCGCGCTCGTCGTCCCACTGGATGTAATCCTTGTAGACGGCTTCAGCGTAGAACCGGCGATACAGCGCCATGAGCGGCTTCAGGTCGTCGGGGAGCATAGCGTAGCGGAAGCTCGCCTTGCCGATTGTCCTTGAAGTGATGCGTGTGAGGGGTTGATGCTGCATGTGAAGCCGTCCACGCGTAAAGGACGAAGTTCTCGCGTCGGACGCCGAATTCCGACAGAACGGCTTCTGCGAACCACCCGAGAGAGGTTAGCCAGAGGCGGGTGTCCTCGCGTTTTTCGAGAGCGCGGCACTCCGCACGGTGGAAACCATTCTGGAGCAGCGTCGGGATCATAGTCCTCCTGATGTGGCGTGTCACGCTGCGCACCGTGCGGGGCCAGGCGGGGGTGCCGAAGGCCCAGCAGCCTGCGGTGCCTGCGTTGATGCGGTAGGCGCCCCAGGTGGCGACAGGCTCCAGCGTGTCCTCGCGCCAGGCGATCCAGCCGAAGCCATTGCCTGCGACCAGCGTTATTTCTTGCGCGAACCCTGACCAGTTCAGGTCCGGTCCACGCGCGGCGAGGATTTCCTCCCGGTCGTCAAGGCGCAGGTTTGTCACGATGTGGCGCATCGGCTGATACGCCGTTTCCGTGATCCTGGTCATGGGGAGCCTCCTGCTTGATCATGTCCGCGAGCAGGGATTGCACGATGCCGACGCCTTCGTGGAGCTTATCCACCTCGTGGCTGGAGCGGCGCCAGTCCTCTTCCTCGAAGAAATCCCAGAGGCGGCGCAGGCTCCGGTCGAGCCGGTCGATCTGGCCCCGGATCACGGCGAGGCATTCGGTGCGCGTCTTGTCGTCTTGCATGGCGAGTCCTTTCCAGATGCGCTCGATGTCCTCCCATTTCATGCGCTTAGTCCGTGTCTGAAGGCGAGTAATGCACGAAGAGCTTGGAGAAGGTCGCAGGCCCTGACGTGTTGCATGTCAATTGCAACTGGACATGGGTCGAGCGTGACTGCACCGGGATGCGACCTAAGAGCATGGTCGGGCCGGTCAACTGGCACCATTGGTCCCAAGGTTGTCCGGCCTGACCATCGAGCGCGGGGTCCAGTGACGCCTGCACGTTCCAGGTGTTCGTGCAGATGGCGTCGAACCCCTCATACCATTTGAAGGTGGTCGGCTTGTCGAAGGAGAGCCACGGCAAGAGGACCGTTACGGGCGAGGCGTCATATTGGAGCGGCCCCGTGTTGCCGAAGCGATAAAGGTGATTGTTGGCGTCACGCAATATGATGTAGGGGTCCGCGAAGACCGCATCCGCGATCTGGAAGGCCGTGCCGTTCTGGTCGGTGGCCAGGTAGACGCTCCAGGCCGAGATGTTCGGGGACGCGAAGTTCGACAGGATGTAAATCCGGTCGGGAAACACCATCCAGATGCGCCCAGAGCGAGGCGAAAGCACCGCGATGCAGGTGGACATCCAGCCTTGGCCGGGGTTGCCCAGGAGCTGCTGGATCAGGGGATCGAGCGGCGAACCCACATCAGCCACAGCCGCCGTGAGGGAGAGATCGCGGGCACGCAGGGAACGGATGCCGTGGGTTCCGAGGAAGTAAACGTCGTTGGCGACGTATTGCTTGACGGATCGGGCCGCGACCGTGCCTGCGTCACGCAGTGTCTGGTAGTATTGGTTGAGAGAAGGGTCGGGATCAAGAAACCAAAGCTGGCATGACAGCTCGGAAAAGATAGCCATCTTGTCATAATAGACCTCCATCGACACCAGGTTGTCGCTGTCGGCGTCATTGGCGCCAAGGTTGCGAAACCCGGAGCCGTTGTGCGCGACATTTCCCGAAGCATCGGGAGGCGGGTCCACCCAGGTCGTCGGATCGCCGACCGCCGAAAAATAGAGCGTGCGCCCGATCAGCCCATACATCTTCTCCTTGTAAGTGCGGATGTAGACACCCCGCGCCCCGCTGCCCGGGGAAGACGAAGGTCCGGTGATGAACGCCCCGTTATAGTAATGATAGATGCCCCAGTTGCTCGATGCGTCGTAGCCCCAGAAAATCGCATAGATCATGCCGTTATAGACATCGAAGGTGCCTTGCGAATATAAGGTGATGCCACTTGGAGGCGCGATCCCGACCACCCCGATATTGCTGTCGCTGGGAGCGACATTCGAGCCTCCCGGCAGGTGCGTGTAGGGCTGGCCGTTTGCCGCCGAGAGGCCGATCGATCCCGCAGGCGCGTCGCACCAGTATTGGAAGACGGAGCGCTTCTCGATCTCGCCGCCTGGCGTGATATGCGCGTTTTGAAGCAGGCGCATGGTGCCTGCGGGCGCGGTCAAGGAAGACTTGCGCAGGTCCATGCCCGCCTTGAAGTCAGAAATTTCGTAATATAGTGTAGGTCCGCCTTTACCCCCGCCGCCTTTTGCCATGTATAAATCCTCCTAGTTCAAATGGTTCCAGGAGCGGCGCGTAATAATCTTTGAAATAGTTCCAGGTGTTACATTAAACTTCTTGGCCAATTCTTCCTGGTAGCGATCATGGCGTGGATATGCTCGAATGAAAGCTATGACTTTACGCATCAAGGACCACCCATCATCGGAATATAGTCCAGCCACGGCGTTAGTCTTCTCAGGTCGTCGTATTGCATGTCGCCGCCGTCACGCGACAGCGAGCGCATCTGGCGTTGCTGGGCGCCCAGGCGCGCGACCATCATGCGCTTATAGGCCTGCGCCTTCTGGAGCTTCATCGTCGCCGCCTCGTTCTTCTGCTGGGCCAGGATTTCGGCAGCGGCCATGAGCACGATGAGGGTCGCGTCGAGCACACACGTGTCCGTGTCCGCGATCAGCTGGTTCAGAGGCGCGTTGCCTTCGATGCGCAGCGAATACGGGTAGCTCGGCGGCGGGATCGGCCATACCTCGAACTGGGCTGCGGCATTCGTGCCGGTCGTCGCATCCCAGGTCGCGCGGTTCTGCCAGCGCCGGGGCGGCCAAGCCTGGACCGTCTCGCCGCCCATCGTGGCGTAGACTGGAGGCTCGATGCCATAGGCAAGCTCCACCCAGTTCACGCCTTGCGGCCACCAGATGCGAAGGATGGCGTCGAAGGACAGCTCCGGGGGGTAGGTGTAAAAGCGCTGACCCGCGACCATCGGCATGTCATGCCAAAGCTTCAGGTGCGGCCATTCGATGTCGTTCCACTGCTCGCGCTGCACACGGGCCAACTGATAATTGTAGAAGCTCGTGAGGTTGGTGGTCTGCGCCGGGGTCGGTGACTGGAACGTCTCGGCGAGAAGCTCAGTGCGAAGCTGGCTGAGAGGCACCCCCAGCCGCATTTGGCGAAAGGCCATGACTGAACTCCTTAGACTGCTTCTTCGATGTCCTCTGGCTTGAACATCTTGACGCGCGGAGGCGAGGGCCTGTCAGGCGGCCGCTTCTTGGTGCCTGTGCCGGTCGGGTCCACGGGCCAGCCTGGCGCGAAGAACTCCATGTTGAAGCTTCTTCCGGCATAGACCGCGTCCACCGCCTCGAAACCATAGATGGAAGCCAGGCGCTGCTTCTCGTTGAGGTTGGAGGCGCGCGCCATCAGGCCGATGGGCTTGATGTCGTAGATCGCGTCATCGCCGTGCAGTAACTGGAGCACGGCGATCTCGGTCCAGGTGACGGGATTATGCGCTTCCCGGACCACGACCGTGCCTGGATCGCCGCCCACCACGATCTTGCAGGCACAGAGGTGCTGCGCGTTCTTCTCGTTAAGCTCGGGCTCGGAGAATTCTGGGTTCTTCTCGCTAAACTCGGGCTCGGGGGATTTAGGGTTCTTCATATCGTCACTCCTTCAGCCCCCAATCCCGTTATATCCCCGTTATATCAGGCGATGTCGAACACCAACGATGAGTTCAACTGCGTCGCGCAGACCTGGCCCGTCGATGTGATACTTCTGTAGAGCACGAACTGGTTCGCGGGACGCGCCGGGGTATGGTCGTGCCTCCATTCGTCCTCCATTGCCATCAGGAAGATGCACTTCGGGTCGAACCAATAGAGGCGTTTCGGGAATCCGAGGTCATCGAGGGTCGGATCGTATTCGACCTTGGTGCCTCCAGGCAGGATGGTGTCGCCCACCGACACGTCCTGCGACTTGTCGAAGCCCGTGATCGAATAGTAGCCGTTGGCGCGGCGCTCGGTCTGGATGGCGTCGATGAAGGAAGAGCCCGCCAGCGCCTTGGTCGGCTTCCCGCCATAGCGGATCAGTTGGTAGTATTCATGCTGCAAGGTCTGGAGGATCGCGCCGCCATTCGCGACATTCATGGCGACAGGCGCGCCGCCAAGCCCTGCGGCAAAGGTCGGGTCGGCGGCGGCATAGGCGGCCGTATAGGCCCGATTGCGCCACCAGGAGTAAGTAGCATTCGAACGGTCTAAGCCGCCGCACAGACCGGCCATAGGGTTTGCGACGACAATCGATGCCATCCCGGCGAGCGCCTTGGCGTCTGCGGTTCCGTCCTGCCACATCAGCTTGTTCATGGTGCGTGCATATTGCTCGCCCAGCGAGAACAGCTTCTGCTCCAGGAGGTTCACCAGCACGGTCAGCTCGCGGCGGGTGTGCTCGGCGGTGCGCTCGCCGTTGGTGTCCACCACCGAAATCCCGTCGATCTTGAGTTCCGTGTGGGTCAGCGTCAAGCCGATGTGATGCTCACGCCAGGGGAAGTTCGCCCGCTGGATGTTGGCGGGCGTGAAGAAGTTGACCATGTCGTTATGGGTGTAGCCCTTGACGACATCATTGCCGGAACCGTCGCCATAGACGCCGACGACCGCCAGCGAGATGTTGCCTTTTCCACCCGGGAAGGTCTTCTTCGAACCCTCGAAATGGTTCAAGAGCGGCTTGTTCTGGATGGTCTGGTCGAAGACCGATCCCTTCTTGAAGTAGAAGTCGAGCGATGCGTTCGCAATCGACGCAATTTCACCTGCTGTGAAAGCCATTGCCTAACCCCGTCCGGTCAGGCGCGTCGTGCTCTCTCCAGGCCCAGCAATGCCGCGTCCATCATTGACTTCGGCTCGGGGCGAACACCGACAGCGCCGCGCTGCGATGCGCTCGGAGTTCGCTGGGTGGCTTTCGGGGTCGGCGTGAACGAGCGGGCTGTCTCGCTGGCGCGGCGGTAAGCCTCGTTGGCGATCCAGACGGCTTGCTCGGGTGTCTGCGGCGCGCCGGTTTCCTGAACCACGGACCAGAGAAGGCTCCGAACGAGCGGTTCCTTGCGCGCGTAATCGGGGTCATGCGCCTTCACCTGGGCTTCCCACTGGTCAACGGTGCCTTGCACCGCCGACTGGAGATAGACCTGCTCGCCTTGCTGCTGATGCGTGGTCAGTTGCTGGGTCGAGCGGATCGCTTCCTGCTCCGCAAGCGCCCGCGCGTATCTGTCGCGGGATGCCTGCGCTGCCATCTCCTGGGACATCCGCCCTTGCTGGACGGCAGTCTGGAGATCGGACGGCAGTGTGATGCCGAGGGCGTGGGTCGCAAGCTGAACATAAGGGGCGACACCTGTGAGAAACGCATTGAAGTCACCACGTCGCATGGCCGCAGCGAGGTCGAGCGTAAGCTGGAAATCCTCTTTCGCGATGTCGTTGCGAACCAGGAAGTTCCGCAGCGTGTGCGTGACTTCGGCGTCGGTGCGGGCGACGTTGCGCTCGCTGATCAGTTTCTCGATGCGCTCCCGGGTGCCTTTCTTGTAAGCCGCGAGTTCCTTCTCGTCGGGGTCTTTGGAAAGGTCCGGTCCCTCTGAGGGTTTCTCACCCTCCTTATCCGATTGCTCGCGCTCCGGGGAAGGCGATTTCCCGGTGAGAACGTCTGGCTCTTCCGTCTCCTTGAGGTCTTTGCCGACCGCCTTGAGAACGGCTTCGAGCAGCGTCTCCTTGTCGTCTTCGCCTGCGGCTTTTGACGAGGAAGCCTTATCGTCTTGTTCTCGGGAGAGTTCAGCATCGCGTTCGGCCTGGCTGGGTTCGATCTCAACCCCAGCTTCAGGATCGATGTCGTCAGGTCTGATCTCGATGCTTCCGGCGCTCGACGAGCCCGCCATTTACGTCGATCTCCTTCGAACGGTGCCTACAACTAGCGCAGGCACGGGCGGATGCGCAAGTTAACGCGCCATCATTCCTCCCGGCGCGGGCGGAACGGGACCGGGGGTCGGGTTCGGTGGCGGGGGTCGTCCGGTCTGGTCGGGTGGCCGTTGGGCTCCGGGCGGGGCTCCCTGGGGAGCGTTGGCGGCGCCTGCCGGTCCCTGCGCCGCGCCTGCGCCCGGGAAATCCATCGCACCGCCTGGTCCTTGCGGCCCTTGAGCCAGTTTCGCAGCCATTCCATTGAGCGCCACAATCGAGGGGAGAGCACTCTGGAAAGCTTGAGTCAGGTCAAGACGATCATCAAGCCTGCGGATCAACTCCTTGGCCAGGAACTCGGGATTAATCCCCGGTAGCTGCATGAGCATGGGGAAGATGCGCTCGGCGTTGGCGATTTCCTGCGCCTGGTTGGGACGCCCCGTCGAACCGGCCTCGATTTCGAGCCAGAGTTCGTCCGCGATCTGCTGACGGCTCATCTCGGGCCAGACCGAACCCTCTCCCACGATCCGCTTTACGGTGTCGATGGTGACTTCCTGAAGAAGGATTTGCGACCCCGTGCGGGCGATCTGGGTGAGAAGGTCATCGATGTCATCGATGTTGGAGCCCATCGCGGTCGCACGCGAAGCTTCAGCGATGTTCGACTGCGTCGCGGTCGGCGAGCCGCCCGTAGGCCCCATATTGGCTTCCTGCACGCCCGTGACACGCAGCATGTCGGTGTAGAGTTGCTCGGTATCATAGAGGTTCGGATCGATAGGCGGCCCTTTGAACGGCTGGAGCAGGTCGTCCACCTTCTGTCCCGGCTGAAGCCCGTTAAGCTCGATGATGGCGTTGTCTGGATGGTTGGAAAGCTTGTCGAGGTCTTCAGCGTCCACCATGCCCGACGCGACCACCGTCTTCGGCCTTGCCGCGCGGCGATGCTCCCGCATGCCCTGGCGGGCGCGGTTATACTCTTGCTGCATGTCCTTGATGAGCTTCACGTCTGATGGCGGGTAGACCATCAGCTCGTGATCCACGTCGTTGAGGGTCAGCGGGAACCAGGGCCAGAAGCGGTCGGTATAGACATCGGGGCTCGCGGGCTCGCGCAAGAAATCCGGGTAGCCGTCGCAGACGGCGTAAACCAGCCCGTCCTTCTTGTTGTAGATTTCCCAGACACAGGCATTGCGGCTGTCGCCGCTGTCCGAGATGTCGTCCTTGTTGATCTTGCTTTCGAGGACCGTGAACCCGTGGCGAGTGACCACGGTCGCATTGTCGCTGTCGAAGTTCTTATAGGCGGTGAAGTTCGTGCCTACGTCCTTCTCGTAAATCTCCTTCACCTCGTTCGGCGACAGGATGTATTGCTGCGCCACCCAGTCGGCCCCGAGGAACTCCTTTATCGCGATCACCTTGGGGTCCATGATGATGTCGGTCGAAAGGGGATAGTCCAGCGCCAGCCCCTCGCGCACCACATATTCGACTTCGGTGCGCAAATCCTGGAGCATCAGGCGCATCTGCTCGGCCTCGGCGCCGTCCGGGTCCACCTCGTCGTCATGGATGTCTGCGGACAGGCGTTCCAATGTCGCCAGGCGGTTCGAGATGTCGGCGATGCGGGCCTCGATTTCCGGCCGTTTCTGCATGACCCGCTCGAAGCCGATCTTCACCCAGCCGATGCCGGTGGTGCAGGCACGCCTGACCACCATCTTCATCATCGCCTTGAAGTCTTGCGGCTGCTGCGCGATGTCGTGCTCGAAAAGGAGCTGAAGGGTCTTGGCGATCTTGTCGAGCTGCTGCTCCTCGGTTCTGACGCGCCCCGCATCCTGGATGATCGGCAAGGCGGCTTGCTGCATCTGGGCGATGCCCGATTGCATCTGCATCGCCTGGCCGGGATCGCCCATGCCTTGCGCCGCAGCCGTTTGGGCCGCTTGCGCCTGGCCCATCATCGCCGAGCCTGCGGACTGGATCGCGACGAGAGTGCTCTGATCCCCGTCCCAGAGGGTGTTCAGAATTCTCTCGCGGCGCTTGGCCACGAATTTAGGGTTTTTTGCGTAAAAGAAGGCGACCCGCTGCGAGATCACCCGCAGGCACAGATTCGCAACATAGCGGTTGTCCCGCTCGTTCTGGGTCCACTGATAGCCATGCGCGAAGTCCTGGTCGTCGCGCATCCGCTCGAAAATCGGCGCCCAGTATTTGCAGGCGCGCTTGAGCTTCTCGTTCCACTTCTTGACGAGCTTCTCCCGCGCGTCGTGCGGATCGGGCTTGTCCCGGTCGATGATGTCCTGCTTGGCGGCTTCTTCCAGCACGCTCTCGGGGATCGAGGGCTCGACCCCTAACAGCTGCTCCAGCATGGACTGCATCTGCGAGGTCGGCGGGCCGTTCTGGTCCTGCAAGAGCATGTCACCACCCGCCTGTGGTCAAAGAGGTCTTTTTCTCTTTCTTCTCGCGCTTGCTGTCCTCGATGACCCAGCCCAGCGTGCCCTGCTTCGGAGCCTCGGCTGGAGGCGTGAGGCGCTTCGGCTTGCGGGTATGATAGAGGCCCAGGCCGATCAGCGCCAGCGTGTCCACGAAGTCGTCGTGAACCCCTGAAGGGAACTTGATCATCTGGTCGTGCGCCTCGGCCCACCACGCGGCAAAGACCGGGAACAGCACGCCTTGCTGGGATATGCGCCCCGAGATGCTCTGGGCTCTTTGCTCCTTGTCGGTCGCAGGCACCAACTCGTAGAGCGAGCAGAACACCCGCTTTTCGAGCATCCGCTTCCTCAGGAACGGCCCGATTGACTGGGAAATGTGGTGCTTCTCCGAGAACCAGAAGACGGGATGATATTTCTCCATCATCAGAATCATCACCTCGATGACGGTCGCTGTATCGGCTTGCCGCCAGAAGAGATCGGGCATAATCCAAATCTGGTCGTGCTCGTCCACGCCGACCGCCATAAGGCACGTCTTGTCGCGGCCCTGCTTCAGGGAGACGGCATGATCAGAGGCACAATAGAACCGCATCCGCTCCTTATCGGGCATCGACTTCAGGTGCTTGTAAGGGCGGAAATGCTTCGACTGAAAGAATGCGCCTTCTTCCGGCGTAGGCCGTCCCTGATAGAGCGCCTGGAAGCCCCTGACATCGGTCTGGCGGATCGTGGAGAGATAGTCACGGTCGAATCTCTCCGGCCAGAGCGGCTCGTTCACCATGCGCCCGAGAACGTCACCCTTGAGGGCGAGCGCTGGCATCTCGATGACGCGCCACTTCTCGGCTTCAGCCTCGACATAGGAGGGGTTGAGCGGGTCGGTGAGGCGCCCGATGAGGTCGTCCTCGTGCCAGCGTGTCTGAATGATCACTATGGCACCATTCTTGGTCATCAGGCGTGTCTGGAGCACCTGGGTATACCAGGCCCAGAGCTGCTCGCGGATGGTGGGGCTGTCGGCTTCCCTGCGGTCCTTCAGCGGGTCGTCCAGG
>Ga0306922_10007950_pt1 | contig 10276 bp, 10 predicted proteins | sample sta12Cox44000082_FD_203758 | JGI IMG/M metagenome (GOLD analysis project Ga0306922, IMG submission 203758) | Lab enrichment of tropical soil microbial communities from Luquillo Experimental Forest, Puerto Rico - statoxic.12C.oxic.44.000.082 (v2)... | ecosystem: Environmental > Terrestrial >...
TCCGCGCAGGATGAAGGAATGGTCGTACTGTTTCTCGCCCTGCTTGTCGGTCCAGTTGTTGGCACGCACTTGCGCTTCGACGATGAGCTGGTCACCTTTGCGCGCGTTGCGCGCCAGAGCTTCGCCGAGCGCGCCGAAGGCGACGAACCACAGACTGGTGGTGACCTCGCGGGCGGTGCCGCCTTCATCCTTGCCCGCGTAGTCGTTGCCTACGAGGCAGAAGCGTGTGTAGTTCGTATCGTTCTTGGCGACGAACTCCGGGTTGCGGGCCAGGTTGCCGACCGCGGTGAGAGTGAAGCTGTTCATGTTGGTTGCTCCTCGGCTGACGGTGTGCGCGTGACGGTGGTGGGCAAGTCGGGCGCAGTCTAGTCAGCGCGCCGATGAATGGAATTGCGATTGGCTGCCTGTTTGTGCAGAAACGCGTGCAGCGTCGGCGCAGAAGAAGCAGGCGCCGAGAAAGTTGTGTATGGTCGGTGGTGGGACGCCGCAGCGGAGCATGCACATGCCATTGACCGACACCGGACGCGACGATGGCGCAGTCGAGCAATGCCTCGATGAGTTGAACGATTTCATTGCCGGACTCGACCGCTTTGCGCCGGCGGTGTTGGCCGTGGCATTACGGGTTCATCTCGAGGCGCTGCTTCAATCGCTGCTCGAGGCGCGGATCTGCACGCGCGAAGAAGTGCGCGAATTTGTCAGGGAGCTGGAGCGTGACGCTCTGCAGTACGACGAGGATTGAGCCGGGTCAGATTGACCCGTCGGATGCGCGCGTCATGCGAACGCCTAGCGCAGCACCCGCTCGCGCGAATCCCGGTCCCCGTGCGGTGCGGAATCGCGCGGCTCCTTGCTGGGCTGCGCGTGCGTCGGGCTGGAGGAATGCGCCGCGGGCGGAGGCGGTGCGGGTGTGGCCGGGTGCGGGGCGGGCGTGGCCGGGTGCGGGGCGGGTTGAGGCGGGACGGGCGGATTGGCCTGTTGCGGGTGTGTTGCAGTCGCCGGATGTGTCGGCACGTCGCCCGCCGGGGGGAACTGATACACGGGCAACGAGCTCGGTCGATCGACCGCGCGTGTCGCATCATCGGCGCCAGAGGCGCGCTGCGGGGTAGCCACCACCGCATCGACGCTCATGTTGGCGGGGGACGCGGTTGGAGTTGGATTCGCTCGCGGCGATGCCGGTGGCAGGGCGCTTTGCTGCAGCACGCGCTCGCGTTCCGCGAAGCTCTGAGTCGCCGCGCCCGGTGCCGGCGGGCTGCTGCGGCTGGCGACGATCCTGACCGGCGCCAGCGGCGCGGCAGGCTGCAGCGCTGCGAGCTCACTGCGTGCGAGAGGCTTGTCGCCATTTCTCTGGATGGCCGCCAGTTGACGCTCGAAGGAGGCGGGCGCCGCTGGCGGCACGGTGCGAGCCACTACCGCCCGCTGCAGCACCGAGGCGGGCGGCCTCGGCGCGCGAGTCTCCCCCGGTCCCAGCACGCTCTGGCGCAGGGGCGCGATCGCTGGTGCCGCGGCCGCGATGCCCGCGGTGGCAAGCATTGCCGATGACAGGGGGACGAGGTGCCCGCCGACGCGCTGGCCGGAGGTGAAGGCCGTCCCGGGCACCGTGGTCACGGCGGCCGCCGTGGCATTCATGTAGTGCTGCGGCGTCATGTTGTTCCGGACGTTGGTGATATAGCTGTTGGTGATGAGCGTCGTGTTGGTGATGTTGATAGTGCGTACGTAGCTCTGGCTCGCAGGATAGCCGGGCACGTAGACCTCGCGGGGTCCGAGCGGAAACCAGCCGACGTTGCCGCCTGCCCCGCCGACCCACGCGACGAGTGCCGGCGCATAGAAGCTGCGGGTGGCCTGGCCGTGCTTGGGTGCCGGCACCCAGACCCAGCCGTGGTTCCAGACCACCCAGCGGCCGTAGTGGAAGGGCGCGTAACCCCAGCGCGCATCATCGACCCAGGTCCATCCCCACGGTGCGACCCACAACCACTGACCGTAGCGGTACGGCACCCAGCCGGCGGCGACCGCAGTCGGCACCCATACGTAGCCGTATTCCGGAGCCTGCTGCCAATAGCCGGAGTTGTCGAGATCCTGCGTGCCGGGGACATCGCTCGCGACGTATCCACGTGCGGCTGAGTCCGCGAGATCGCGCTCGCGCTCCGCCGACCAATCGTCGAACGCATCCGGTGCGCCGAGGGTGTTGCTCTGCCAGGCGAGCGTCTCGACACCGGTGAAGATCACTGCCTGCTGCGCCAGGATCGAGACGGCCTGCCCACCGCCCCCGACTGCCTGCGCCGCGCCGGAGCTCACCGCGGCCGCGGTGGCGGTCCCCTGGTCGTTGACCTCGACCCGGTACACGCCGGGCTGCTGCAGTGCCACTGCAATGTTGGGCGTGTCGACTTCGTAGCTCTCGCCGCCCTGAAGATCGCGCACGGCCACGATGATCGTTCCGGCGGAGAGCTGCATCTGGACGCTGTGGTCATCGAGGTTGAGGAAGGCGAAACCCGTGTTGCTGCCCAGTCGCACGGCGACGGTGCCGAGGTCGAGCTCGGCGCGCGAGTTCTGATCGCTCCACAGCCGATCACCGGTGGTGAGTGGGCGGTTGAGCGTTGCGGCGGTCCATTCCTGGACTCCCGCCGGCTGCAGCGACACCGCGCCCTCCCCGTAGCTGAGGCGCGCGGCGCGGCCCGGTGGGTCCTCCTGAGCATGCGCGTCTCCGAGGGCGGCGCACAGCAGCAGCAGCGTGAGGTGCCACGCGACCCGTGTGCCCCTGCGGTATGGCCTCACTCGCATCCGCTCACCGGTGAACAGAACGCTCCACGCCCCTGCGGGGATGACTCCGCGGGTCTGCTCTCAGTGTAGTGGCTCGGATGCGAGCCGTCGCGGGGCGCCGAGTTAAGTCAACGCCGTGCCGGGAACGCGCCTTCAGCCTCGTGGACGATTGCGCCACCAGTGTGCGAGGCCCGCGAGCGGCGCGAATACTCCGACCACTTCGTGCGCGAACGCGGCTGCATCGTGCGGTGCGCCCGTGGTGTAGTAGAGCGCGTAACCGCTGAAGACGAGCAGCAGCGCGGTGCCGCCGAGCGCGAGTCCCGAGCGGCGATTGCGGTCGCTCGTCCAGCGCGTGGTCACGTGAGCCGCCGTCATCCAGCCGATGAGGAATACTGCGCCTACCGCGATGAGTCCGTGCACGCGCATGAGCGGCGCTTCCCATGGATTCGGCAGCGGGCCGAAGGGCGTCGATTGCGGCAGCATGTAATGCAGCACGAGCCATAGCGCGCCCGAGAGCCACAGCAGGGCTCCGATGCCGTAGATCGCGGCGCGCAGCGCCCGCGGGAGGGGTGTGCGGGTGGCATCGCGTACCATGGGCTCTCTCGAGCCTTGTCCCGAACCGCTCAGCTCCGGTCGATGCAACACCGCGCGCACCATGCAGACCTCAGCCCGAGGCCGGCGGCTGCAGCGCCACCTGCCAGAGTGCCACGAGCCAGCGAACCCCCTCGGTGAGGTGCTGGCAGGAGAGCGTGGCGCCCGCGATGTTCTTGATGTCCGTCTGCACGCGCAGCTGTCCGAGACCCTCGCGCCCGGCGAATTGCTGCAACCAGGCGGCGGTGCGGATTTCGCCGCCGTGGCTCTCGCGGTAGGCGAGCACCTCCGGGGCACTCAGCCGCCCGTGTGCATCGATCGCCACGGCGTAGGTGATGAAATCTTCCTTGCCGATCACTTCATCGACGAAGACAAATCCGAGTGGCTGATCGCCCTTCAGGGCGCGCCATGCACGCAGGCTCCGGTGCGGAGGCTGCGCTCCGGCGAGCGCCGCGACTCTGTCCCGCTGCGCGGCGCTCAGCGAGAGAATCACTTCGTTGAAGCGGTCGGCCTGCGGGAAGAGCGCCTTTTGAGCGGCCTCGACCGAAAGGTATTCCGTGGCGACCACGACCTGAACAGGGGCAACGCTGGCTATTGCGCCGAGCCCTGCCATCCACCCTGTTCTCCCGGTGTCGCCCATGCGTCCTCGATGCGAATGCGAATGATTCTTAATTGCTATAGGATAGCTCCACCTGCCGCCCAAGGTCCAGACCATGCCTGAAACGCCCGCCATAGCGTCCCGGCGCCCCCTCCCCGCTCTCCCAGGCGCACACCGCCGGCCGCCGGCCCGTGAAGCGCAGGTCGCACGGCTTCGCCCCGCTATGGGTACCTGGGTGGCCGTCGAGGCGACAGCGGCGACGGAGGTCGGCGCCGTTGCGGCAGTCGAGTCGGCGTTTGCGGCGATCGCTGTCTCCGAGCGCCTGTTTCATCCCCACCGTCAGGGAAGCGACCTGCAACGGATCAACTCTGCGCCGCTGCAAACCCGCGTTCCGATCGAGGCATCGACCCGGCGGCTGTTGCAGCTGTCGCAGGCGATCTTCGGGCTGACCGGGGGCACTTTCGACCCGTGCCTGCCGACACGCCGCGGACGCCTGTGCGATCTGCGGCTCTCACCTGCGGATGACCCATCCACCTGGGCCCTCAGCCTCGCGCCGCTCGCACTCGACCTCGGTGGGATCGCCAAGGGGTACGCCATCGACTGTGCGATAGATGCGCTGCGCGCGGACGGCTGCAGCAGCGGACTTGTGAATGCGGGCGGCGATCTGCGCGTCTATGGACGGTGCGCCGAGGTTCTCCTGCGGCACGCCGATGGCCGCTGCACCCCCGTGGCGCTCACCGATGAGGCGCTCGCGGTGAGCGACTTCGATGCGCAGCGGCGTCCTGCGGAGCACCAGGGTTATTACTGCCGCATCGGCAGCCCGCGTGCGGTGGCTCGGTTTGCTGCCGTGGTGGCTGCGAAGGCGGCGCTCGCGGATGCTCTCGCCAAGTGCGTGTTGCTCGCGCCGGGGCGCTGCACTGCCTGCACGCTGCGGGTACTCGAGGCGCGGCTCGCCGCCCCGGTTGACTAACGCGAGCCTCGACCCCATGTCGGGATTTCATGACGTTGATGGAGGCTTCCATGACCAACCGCAGCGCGGCGAGCCGTGTCGTACGACGTGTCGTGAAGGGTATGCCGACTTCCGACGGTGCGGGCGTGAAGCTGCGCCGCGTGATCGGCCAGCCTCAACTGCCCGATCTCGATCCATTCCTCATGCTCGATGAATTCGGCACCGACCGCGCCGAGGACTACATCGCCGGATTTCCCGATCATCCTCATCGCGGCTTCGAGACCGTCACCTACATGCTCGACGGGCGCATGCGCCACCGCGATAACCACGGTAACGAGGGCGTGCTGGTGCCGGGCAGCGTGCAATGGATGACCGCCGGCCGCGGCCTCGTGCACTCGGAAATGCCCGAGCAGCAAGAGGGCCGCATGCGCGGCTTCCAGCTGTGGCTCAACCTGCCGGCGCGCGAGAAAATGACAGCGCCCAAGTACCAGGAATTCGGCCCCGAGCGCATCCCGGTGGCAACCCCCGCGCGCGGAGTGAGCGTAAAGGTCATCGCGGGACAGGTGGATGGTATCTCCGGGCCCATCTCCCAGCCGGCCACCGATCCGACCTACCTCGACATCGCTCTCGAGCCCGGCGCCCAATTCACGCAGGCGCTCCCGATGGACTATGCCGCGTTTCTCTACGTTTTCGAGGGCAGCCTGCAGGTGGGTGTCGCACCTGAATCGAGTGTGCTGCGCACGCATGAGCTCGGAGTACTCGGTGAGGGCGGTGAGATCCACCTCGAGGGGCTTACCGCCGGGACGGGCAGCAAAGTCACGCGCGCGATACTCGTGGCGGGACGGCCGTTGCGCGAGCCGGTAGCGAAGTACGGGCCGTTCGTCATGAACACGCGCGAAGAGCTGCAACAGGCCTTCGAGGATTTTCAGCGCGGCAGGTTCTGAGCCGCGCATGTCAGCGCCACCGCTCGCCCGGGCGTAATACACGCTGAGAGCCGCCGCCGCCGGGCAGCAGCCAGAAAAGCACCGACCGCGTCGCGGAATGCGCAGCTTGACGCGCCCGACGTCTTGCCATGGCTCCGTTCCTTCGCTATGAGGATACGGTTTGCTTGTCAAGCACGGCCGTCGCAAGCGTAGCAGTCAGTCACGACCCGAGGGCGGGTCGTCCGAACTGCTATCTATGGCAGCGGTGCCCGCAAGGACCGCGCGCACAATGCCAGGATGTATTGGCTCGCTCCTTGATGGCTCGGGGCTCACTCAGGGCATGGCACGCGGCTCCCCGATCTGCCGAACCCGGTCGCCCGCGTGGCGAGCCGGGATTTCCCTCCCCAACTTGCTGGCGTCCTCCACGCTGGTGCTTGCCTTGCTGGTGCTTCCGGCGCGCGCTGCGACCTCTGAAGTACCTGCCAGCGCTGAAGCACCTGCCAGCGCTGATGCGCCTGCCAGCGTCGATGCACTTGTTGCGGACGACGGATCGGCCAGCGGAGACCCGTCCGCCGCCGCCCATGGCGAGAGCAATCCGGAGACACCCGCTCACCGCTACGGCGCGATACCGGGAATGCCTTCGCCGGATGAGCTCGAGGCCGCCGGCGCCGTCATCGGCAAGGTGCTCCTCGACAACCAGAACATATTCGATCTCGACGAGCCCAAGGACAACAAGGAGCTGTTCCGCCTTGCGAACGATCTGCACATCAAGACCCGGCCCGATGTCATCCGCAAGCAACTGCTCTTCAAGCCCGGCGATCGCTACAACCGGCATGTGATCGACGAGTCCGAGCGCATCCTGCGTGCGGACGGCTATTTCTATGACGCCTGGATCCGCGAGGTGAGCTATCACGACAATCAGGTCGACCTGCGCGTCACCACGAAGGATGTCTGGACGCTGAATCCCGGCTTCAACTTCAGCCGCTCGGGCGGGACCAACTCCATTGGCGTGCAGCTGCAGGACACGAACTTCCTCGGCAGCGGCGCCGATTTCAAGGTGTTCCACACCAATACCGTCGATCGCAATACGACGGGAATCCAGGCGAGCGACCAGCATACCTTCGGCACCTGGGTCTCATCGGCGCTCACACTCTCGAACAACAGCGATGGCTACCTGCGTGAGGCGTCGGTGCAGCTGCCCTTCTATGCGCTTGACACCCGCTGGGCCACCGGCGCTTACGGAATCAACGACCTGCAGAACGATGACCTGTACGACCGCGGCCAGATCATCAACAAGTTCCAGGACCAGCATCAGGGAGCCCAGGCCTATTTCGGCTGGTCATCCGGCGTGCAGAACGGCTGGGTGCGCCGCTGGAGCACCGGGTTCACTTACGACGAGCATGCCTTCGCGCCGGTGATCTGGGGCGGCCCGAGCGTGGTACCGCAGGACCGGCGCTTCCTTTATCCGTTCATCCAGTTCGATCTCATCCAGGACGACTACGTGCGGATGTGGAACCACGACCAGATCGGGCGCACCGAGGACTTCTACCTCGGCACCTCCTTCAGCGCACGCGCAGGCTACGCGGACGCCCAATGGGGCTCGAGTAGCAGCGCGCTCATCTTCCAGAGCTACGCTTCGACCGGGTTTGGTGCCACCGGCGCCCGTCGCGCGACCACGCTGTTGTTCTGGGATTTTTCGGGACGGGTCGCGGGCGGCGCACTCGAAAACGGGCTCATGGACGGTTCGGTGCGCTACTACAATCAGCAGAGCAAGAACTGGCTGTTCTTCACCACGGTCGCAGCCACCAAGGGATGGCGGCTCGACCTCGACAACCAGGTCACGCTCGGCGGTGATAACGGACTGCGTGGCTACCCGCTGCGTTACCAGGACGGTACCGCGCGGGCGCTATTTACGATCGAGCAGCGCTACTTCACCGACTGGTACATCTTGCGGCTGTTCCGGGTCGGCGGTGCGGTGTTCTTCGACGCTGGACGCACCTGGGGACGGGCGCCGCTCGCAGCCCCGAGCCTCGGACTCCTCACCGACGCCGGCTTCGGTCTGCGCTTCGGCAATGCCCGCTCTGGGCTCGGTAACGTGATCCATGTCGACCTCGCCTTCCCATTCAACGGCGACCCGACGATCAAACGCGTGCAGTTCCTGGTGCAGACCGAGCACAGCTTCTGACGGCGCGGTTGCGCTCACGCCTGTAGCGCCGTCCCGTTCCCACCCAACCCGGTTGACCCGGCGGTTTTACCTGGGCGCTACGGCGCCGCGGCCGAGTAGTACCCGGTAATGCTCGCTGTGGCGAGCACATGCCCGTCGCGGCTCGCGGTGATCAGTTCGCGGTAGAGCCCCTCAGGGCCGGCGGGCGCGAAATCGCCGAATGTCGCGACGATAGGCAGGTATCTGTCGAGCGCATAGACCGTAAAGACATACTTGTGAATGAGGGGCAGGGCATTCGTCGGTGGACACGGGCCGTTATAGCCGGCGATGAAGAAATCGTTGCCGTTCTGCTTCCCGAAATCACTTCCGGGGGTACCCGCGTTTTCCGGCAAGGCAGTCGTGGGTGCGGGGATGTTGTACATCGCCCAGTGCGTGAACTGGGCCGTGACATCGTAGGCTATGACCACAAAGGTGCGAGTGTCCTCGGGGGCGTGCTTCCAGGTGAGTTGCGGTGATTTGTTGCCCCCGGGGACGCCGCTGGCCGTGCAGTGACCCGGTATGGTGCCGATCGTGCTGAGCGGCAGTGTGCTTCCGTCCTCGAAAGTCGCGCTGTGCAGGGTCATATGGGGGTCGTCAGCCCAGGCTGCAGCGGAAATCGCCAGGGCCAAGACCGCTGCCGACAGGGCCGGCAGCGAGCGGCGCACGGGCCAGGATCTGAGTTCAGCGTTCATTGGGTCTGCTCCTTGGCCGCGGTTGGGGGATTCTTTTGCTTCAGCGGCCCACGTTGACATCTAGCCTACGCCTGCCGGGGCGGCCTAGGGTTGTCTGAAGGTTGGCTGAAACCGGGGGGGACTGGCGTCGGTGAAACGCACCCGGACGTGAGACGCCGCCTCCGAGGCTCGATGTCCCGCTCTCGGGGGGGCTGACTTACCCTGTGTGGAAGTTCAGCGCTTTGGCGTTGCGGGTGGCGGCGGGGTTGGCGGGGTGCGGCCGTTGGTGGCCACCGGCATCTGCGCCGGCATGGTATCGACGGAGAGGCTGAAGGTGCGCTTCTCGGCCCCCTGCAGGGCCCCGACGCTCACCACCTGCCGCGTGACCTCCTCGCCGCGATCGTTGCGGATCGAGATGACGACGAAGTATTCCCACGCCTCCTCGACCGGAGGATGGCGAATAACGCCCTCGACGCGCAATGCCGACTTGGCAGCCACCTGGCGCTTCGCCGCTTCGGTGTCGAAGCGCAGGTGGTGCAGGCAGCCCGGGCAGATGCTCAGGCTTTCGAGAATCGTCGCCTTGCAGTGCGGACAAACGCGCGTCTTGCCCGCGATCACCGGGCGAGAGGCGACGTTCATGCGCTACCGAAGCCCTTGGTCTCGGTCTTGGACCGCGTCTCGCCCTCGTAGCCGAACTCGACCTGGCCACGCATGCGGGACCCCGCGGCGACGGTCAGCGAGCCGGCTTTGACATCGCCGTTGATCACGCCGGTTTCGAGCAGCTCGACTCGCTTGGCATTCTCGATGTTGCCGATGAGCTCACCGCCCACGCTCACCACGTTGGCCTTCACGTGCCCCTCGAGGCGCGCCCCGGATTCGAGGCTGACGTTGCCATCGACCTGCACGTCGCCCTTGAAGCGCCCGGCAATGCGGATGTGGCCCGAGCCGACGATCTTTCCCTCGATCGTGAGGTCGGCGGAGATATGTGACTCCCTTTGTTCCACGCGTTGTGTCGGTGCCGGCGCAGGCGCCGGCCGGCGCGGGGCCTCGGGGGTCAGGGAGGCCACGTTGGTCTTCTCCGGCTCCCGCGGGTGGTGCGAAGTCGGGGTGCTCCCCGGCGGACTGGTCGCGGCGGGGCTGGTTCCGGTCGGTGAGTCTTTCCAAAGCGCCATGGGTTATCCCTGCGGTAATTGAACGGGGTTGAAGGTACCTATCGGTCCGGTATCAAACCAGTGTCTCCGTGTGCAGACAAGCACTCCCCACGGTAGAGTTCCGGCGACCGGACCGGAAGAGCCAAGGCAAGTGTAGTCCGATATGCGCATCGCCGGCATGTCGGGCCTCTCACTCCGCGCGATCGGCGATCCGGTCTCCATGGAGGCCGACAGCGCGTGAGCCCGAGAATCATCCACCTGATCGCCGCCGCGCGCCCGAATTTCATGAAAGTGGCGCCACTGTACCACCAGCTCGGCCGGGAGGGCTGATGCGCTGATCGCGTACGAGGTGGTATGTGAGCGTGAGCGGCGCGCCGCCGGCCGCGGCCGCCCGTACGCGCTGGCCGGCCACTGGCCTCGCGGTCGGCGGCCGGAGCTC
>Ga0306922_10007954_pt1 | contig 10274 bp, 11 predicted proteins | sample sta12Cox44000082_FD_203758 | JGI IMG/M metagenome (GOLD analysis project Ga0306922, IMG submission 203758) | Lab enrichment of tropical soil microbial communities from Luquillo Experimental Forest, Puerto Rico - statoxic.12C.oxic.44.000.082 (v2)... | ecosystem: Environmental > Terrestrial >...
ACCGTGAGGAAGTAGGGTAGGTAAGGCGCAAACCTTCCCTTCGGTCCCGACGGAAAGCCGTGGGTCCAGCACTGCTCAGCGACCTGCGGCGCGTCGCGCTTGGCGACCGCCCAGGCGCTCGGCGGATTCATGATCAGCGCACCCTTGCCGGCGACCAGCCATTTGTTGTTGGAGGCATCGTCCCAGGCGGCGACGTCGGGCGGCAGGAAGGCGATCAGCTTCTTGTAGTAGTCGAGCGCCAGTCGGACCGCGTCGGTCTTTACGGTGAGGTTGCCCTTGGCGTCGACGAGTTCTGCGCCGAAAGACTGGAAGATTGCGCCGGCGGTGTCGACGCTGTCGCTGGTTTCGCCGAGACCGATGCCGAAGGCATAGCCGCCCTTCTGACAGGCTTCAGCGGCCTTGAGGAAGGTATCAAACGTCCAGTTGTCCGCCTTCGGCGGGCTGCCGGCCGGATACATTTCCTGTACGTCGATGTTGGCATATTTCTTCATCAGGTCGATGCGCGTGCAAGGCCCCTTGATCTGGCTGCCGATGCAGAAGGGAACCGCATGCCACTTGCCATCGAGCTGACCGAGATAGGATGCCGTGCCGTTCACCGCGCCGTTCTGCGCGATCAACGGCTTCATCACGTCGTCCATCGGCTCTAGCAATTCGGTGTTGGCGTGCGGCCACCAGGTCGGCATCGCCAGAATGTCATGGCCTGACTTGGCCTGCGCTTCGGCGGCGATCGTCACCAGGTTCTTGTTGCCTTGGCTGGTGATGTAGTCGATCTGGACCTCGACCTTCTCCTTCTCGGCCCATTCATTGACGATGTCGGTGGAGGTCTTGTTGGCGCCAGGAACCCAGTGATCCCAGAAGCCGATCGATACCTTGCCCGCAGCGTGCGCGGAGCGGACATAGGGCGCCGCGATCAGGGCAGCTGACGTGGCGGCGGTCGCGGCAACGAATTGACGTCGTGTAAGCTTTCTCCGTGACAATGGCGTACCCTCCCTGGTGGGCCAATCGGATATGTTTGGAAATCTCGTTGTTTGTTCTCTTTCGCCCACAAGCCGAAACAGGCCTTGCGAAGCTCGAGATTTCGTCGATTGCGATCAGAGCAGAATTGATGGCTTGTGTCGAGAAATCAGGTGGGTAGGCATCTAGAACTAAGGATGTGGTTAGAAAAAGTGCAGCCGGCTTCCGCCCATGGTGCAAGCCAAGCCGCGGCAGGCATATTGCGTCGCACACAGCTTGCACGAAAGCACTTCGGCGATGCTGGCGATTGTACCGCAGTCAAGCTTAACGGGCTCGCTCGCCACGCTTTTCTTGACAGTCGACAATCCCGGCGGCGGTGGACGAGTTAGATGCCGACACGCTAGAGTCAAAATCGGCCCGAGCCCAAAATCCAGATTGATTACGGAGACCGAACAATGACCAGTCCGACGTCGAAGCTGCGTGCGCGGTTAACGCTGTGTGCGATGCTTGGGGTCGCCACCATCATGCTTCTCAACATGCCGCGTCTCGTTGACGCACAAGGTTTGGTCAAAGGCGTCGAGCAGGGCGCGCGCGAGGGAAACAAAGCAGCAGGTCCCGTCGGCGGCGTGTTGGGTGGAGCGATTGGAGGCGTGGTCGGCGTGGTCAGCGGCGTTGCCGGCGCCATTACTGGCCAGAACAATAACCAGCCTGCGCAGGGCGGGAAGGAAAAGGAAAAGGAAAAGGAAGGCAAGGCTGCCAAGGCGACCAAGGGAACCAAGGAGGTTGCCGCAGCGAAAGATGCCAAGCAGGTGCAAGTGCTGACGCAGGAGGGCGCGCCGCAGCTCACTGCTGATCAGATCGTCGCCAACAGCGACGCTAACATCGACAGGATCAAGAAGGAGTTGAATCTGACTTCCGACCAGGAGAAGAACTGGGGCGCCTTCTCCAGCGCGATGCATTATCTCGGCCATAACGGTGCCGACCGCCTCAACCTGCGCATTGCGCGCGCCAAGCGCGATCCGCCCGACGACATCGTCGAGCAGATGCGCAATGAAGCGCAGTTCCTGGTCGATCGCGCCCAGGATCAGCGCAGTGTCGCGGACGCCGCCGAGCCGCTTTACGGCAGCCTCGACGACAAGCAGAAGCAGATTTTCATCGACGAGATGGTGCGGCTGAGCCACGAGCGCGGGCTGGACTGAAGCAGACGGTGTCGCCAGTCCCGGCGGCGGGTTTCTGCTGCGAAATGCTTGCGTTCGAGTAGCCCAAATGGGCCTTCGGATGCCGGGGCAGGCCTGATTAAGGCACGTCTCGGCATTGCACCACCGGTCCGATACTCGCTAAGGGAGCGAGTTGGCCTCGGAAAGCCGAGAGGATTGCCCAAGCCACAACCGGCCGACCACGGCGCGAATAGCCGGGCGCGCGTGCCCTGGGGTAGGTGGAAGGCCCGGCACCCGGCTATCCTGCCGCAGCGGCGCGGCCTCTTTGACTCGCCTTCAATGATGAAGAAAAGCGGACCAATTCACGCCAGAGTGATGGCTTGCGGGTGATCTTGTCAGGATCTTTGCCATTTCACCAAACAAATGCCATTGACCAGCCTTGCGTCGAACGATGTTGCGCGTTTGCACCGTAGATTTACGGTCAGATTTTTGGAAAATTCAATTCCACACCGACGCCATCAGGGTCGTACATGAAGAACTGCGTGTCGCCGGTGCGCGGCACGATCTGTTCGCGGAACTTGACGTTGTGGGATTGCAGCCGCTTGCGCACGCCCTCGACATCGGAAGCGGCGAACGCAACATGGTCGAGCCGGCCGGTGTCTTCGAACTTCTTCTCGGTGCCGCGGACCACGATGCCCTCTCGCGGCTTGCGCGTTCCCATCAGGTGCACGGTCGCAGTGCCGCCGGAATAGAGCCAGTAACCAGGAAAATCGAGCGGCGGACGGTGGCCGACCTCCAGCCCGAGCACGTCGACGTAAAAGCTCTTGCTGCGTTCGAGATCCTGCGGCTCGATGGTGAAGTGCTGCAATCCGCCAAGCGGCATGGTTGTTCTCCTTGGTTGGCGTTTCACTAAACCCAGGTGAGATCAGTATCGACACCCAGCATCCAGGCACCGACGGTCTCGAAGTGGCTCAATCGTCCCTGCAATTGCTGGGTCACGGTGTGGATGTCGCGAAAGCGGCGCTCCAGTGGATGACTATCGAAGATCGCGGTCGCGCCCGCCGCCTGATAGGCGAAGTCGACCGCCTCGCGCGCCTTGTGGATCGCATTGGTTGCGGCCATGCGCACAGTGATGCGCTGCTCGACCGTGATCATGGCGCCGGCGCAGAGATGCTTCCAGATCTCGGCCATGGATTGCAGCACAAAGCCGCGCGCGGCACGCAAGTTCACCTCGGCCTGTGCCAAGCCGGACTGCACCACCGCATTGTCGCGGATGGGGCTCCGGCCGCCGCGTACCACCTTGCCCTTGGCCAGTTCGACGAAGCTGTCCAGCGCACTGCGGGCGATGCCGCAGGCGACGCCGGCAAAGCCGACCTGGTAACAGGTGCCATTGCCCATGCGGTAAAGCGGTCCGTTCTCGCGGCATTCGCGATCGAACTCCCGCGTGATGGAATGATCGGCGCGGACGAAGAAATCATTCAGCGCGAACTGGTCGCTGGCAGTGCCGCGCAGGCCCACGGTGTTCCAGATATCGGTCCATTCGACGTCTTCGGACCGCACCAGCATGGTGCGCTCCTGCTGGGCGCCGTCGGCCTCGAGCCTTGGCGATCCATCGGCCTTGAAGATCGGGCAGTGCGCCCCTAACCAGGTCGCGTGCCGACCGCCAGAGGCAAACGCCCAGGCGCCGGTGACCTTGTAGCCGTCATCGCATTCGACGGCGCGAACCCTGGGGCCAGGGCCCCAGGCCAACACCGCGCGCGGATCGTCACCGAACACAGCACGTGCCACTGGCAGGTCCAGATAGGCCGCCGACATCGCGCAACCGCCAGCCTGGCTCAGGCACCAGGCGGTCGACGCGTCGGCCTGCGCAATGGTCTCGATCACGTGAAAGAAGGTGACCGGGTCGGTCTCGATCCCGTTGGCAGAGCGGGGCAGCAGGAGGCGAAACAATTGCGCCTCGTGCAACTTGTCGAGCAGCGCCGGCTGGACCATCTCGGCGCGCGCGATCACGGCGCGGTCGCCCGTGAGTTCAGCGGAAGTTGCAATCAGCATGCCCTATGCGGTCCTCTTGGCGCCGACCTCGGGGATCAGGGGGGTCGCCGTCGTCAGTTCCCTGTCGATCTCTTCGATCGACTTGCCCCTGGTTTCTATCCCGAAGAAATAATAGACCACGCCGGCCATTAAAAACCAGCAGCCGAGGTAGAGGAATGCCATCGGAATTTGCGTGAGCGGCACGTCCGGCTTGACGTAATTGTTGGAACCGACGATCAGCGCCAGCCCGACCGGCCCGAGGATCTTGCCGATGCCGCCGAATCCATAGGCCGAGCCCATCCCGGAGGTGCGCAAATGCGAGGGCCAGACCTCGGCGGCGTAGGGGCCGACGATGGCAAAGCCGCCATCGGCGAAGAAGAAGGCGACCGCCAGGATCAGCCAGAAGGCCGATACCCCCATCAGTGTTGAGTCATAGTTGTATCCGGCAACGATAATCAGGAGCCCCGCACCGAAGCCGAGCAGACCGCCCGCGTTACGCCGTCCAATCGCCTCCGAGAAGAACGAAAACGACAGCCGGCCGACAAAGCCGAAGGCCGTGAGCAGGATCATCATCTTGGCGGCTTGCTGCGGGGTGACCTTCAACAGCAGCACAAACAACGACGGCGCCCACAAAGTGACCCCATAGACACCGGTCTGTGCGCCGGCATTGCCGAGCCAGGAAACCAGAAGGCTGCGCGGATATTTGAACAGGTCAAGCCAGTTGGTCTTGATGATCGGCCCGGCATCGGCGGCGGTCGGCATCGGCAGGGTCGAGGGGTCGACCTGCAGCGCCCAGGCCAGCGACTTGCGTGCGTCCTCGTAGCGGCCCTGGCGGCAGAGCCAGCGCGGGCTTTCCGGCACCCACATCCGGACCAGGAGCACAAGCAGCGCCGGCAACAAACCGATTGCGAACAGCAGGCGCCACTGGTCGGTGCCCATGAAGGCGCCGAGCACGGCGCCAAGTCCGACGCCGAGCGGGATGACGCAGGTCACGAGTCCGCCAACCCAGCCGCGCTTGGCGGAGGGCATGAACTCCTGCACCAGGGGAAGGTCGACGCAATAAAGTCCGCCGACGCCGGTGCCGACAAAGAAGCGCATGATGGTCAGATAAGTCCAGCCATTGTCCGGCGTGAAGTAGAGCAGTCCGGTGGCGATCGAGAAATTCAGCACGGTGCCGATGAAGACGACGCGGCGCCCGACGCGATCGGCAAGCCAGCCCCAGGCATAGGCGCCGACAATCGCGCCGATGCCCGAGCTCATCAGAACGGTGGCGGACTGGCCGAAGGTCAGCTTCCACGGCCCAATGAGGAAGGCCAGCACAAAGCCGATCAGGAAGTAGTCGAAAAATTCAAGCGCGTCGCCGATGATTGCCGCCGTCAGGATCTTGATCTGGTTGCCGGTCAGACTCGTGCGTCGATCGAGTACCTCGAACATGGCGTCTCCCCTCGGCGCATGTTCGTTTTTCGGGGCGAGCGTCGCGCCGCGCGCACAGCCCTCGCCAAGAGGCTACCCTGCGCGCGCGGCGAACGGCAAGGGTATCGCTAGTTTCAGCCGCCTTGCGCCCAGTGCACATCGGCAGGCCGGCCACAACGGGTCGGGGCGCAGCCAAGCACCCGATTTGTTTAAGAATTGCCGGTAGTCTCTCTTGGGGTGGGTTGGGGGTGTGGTGGGACATGGAAGAACGGCGTAAATACCCGCGAACCGAGATCAATCAGCCCGCCTATGTGTCGGCGGGTGGTTCGGTCATGAGCTGCGTGGTTCGCAATATCTCGCCGGAGGGCGCGGCGATCGATGTCGACAACCCAGCCTTCGTGCCGGCGCGCTTTCGCCTCGTGATGGCGGGCGACGCCACCGTCCACGAGTGCAGGGTGGCCTGGATCCAGAAAAACCGGATCGGGCTGACCTTCGTTCCAGCCCTGGAATCCGCGGATGCCCTGGAAACCGTGCCGTAGAGCGATCCTCAGCGCTTCAGGAGCGCCTCCAGCTTCTTGTCCAATTCCTCGAATGTCATCGTGCCCTTGAGCATTTCGCCGTTGATGAAGAACGTCGGGGTGACCTCGACCTTCAGCTGCTCGGAGGCGAATTGCAGGTCGCCTCTCAGCTTGTCGAGCTGGGCCTGATCCTTCACACAAGCTTCGACTGCCTGTTCGTCCATGCCGAAGCGATGGCCGATGGTCTGCAAGGTATCAAGCGGTTGCGCCAGCAGCGCCGGCTGGAGGATGAAGCTCTGGGCCAGCGAGTCGAAATATTTCTTGGTGTCGCCGCCAGCGATGCAACGCACCAGCATCGCAGCCGTGACCGCCTTCAGGTCCAGCGGAAACTCGCGCGAGACAAACCGTACCTTGCCGCTGTCGATGTACTTGGTCTGCAACAGCGGCAGCACGTTTTCCTCGAAATCGGCGCAAAACGGGCAGGTCAGCGAGAAATAGGCGACGATGGTCACGCGCGCCTTTGGCGACCCGAGCGCCATCTCGGGCAGCGCTGTCGGCTTTGCCAGCAAAGCAGCGGTCATGCTCTGGGCCTGCGCCGCGCCGACGAGCGCGAACAGACAGAGCGCAGCCAAGAGCCCGCGAGGAAACGACAAATGATTGCTCCAGATCGGTCGCAACGACCCCATCGAAGGGAGCGATCTCGCTAACGCGAAACGACCGATCTGGCAATGCAGCGCGAAAAGACTTCGCCGTTAGATATAGGCCGGTCCCAAATCGATCCCGAAGGTGATCAGGCCGATCGAGACGAGCAGGCCGACGCACGAGAACAACGCAATCAAAGACAGCGACTGGTCCGCCGGCTCCGCCGGATTGGCCTGCATCGCAACCATCGAAATCTGGTTCATAGTAGCCCCCTGTTTTTGGCCCCTGACGGGGCTCTGGACGGACGCTCTTACGGCAAAAAGCTTTAGAGCCGATTGCCTGAAATCGTTAATCAAGGCTTACGGGCGAGGCGTGCACGGGTGCGCGCTATCGGGCGCCGGTATCGGCGTCCGCCTCCAGGCAATGCAGCAGGAAGGCGGTGCGATCGCGTGGCAGGACTTTTTCCTGGGCGGCCTTCTTCGCGCAGTCACTCTGCCTGACCTGTTCGGCCCGGCGCTTTTCGGCGGCCTCGCGATACTCCGGCGCTACCGTTGAGGGGTCGACTAGTTTTTCGGCGAAAGCGGGCGCGGCGAGAACGAGCGACAATAGTGAAACGCGAATAAAAGAGTTCAATGCAGCCTCCATCTGAAAAAACTTGGCAAAATAAAGCCCGAGGACGACCGTCAAACCTCCTTTGCTAGCCGAAAACAGGGCGTCCTGACTGGATGTTACGGCAAGTCTTGTGCCCGACCCCATCGGATCGTTTCGGAAAAATGGTGCGGCCCGGCCGCCTGTCAGTTGGCCTTGCGGGTCCGCTTGCCGATGAGGTCGAGGACGATCGCGGCCGCGATCGATACCGCGCCGAAGATCGCGGCATGCCTGATCTCTCCGCCCGAGAAGCCAAGGTTGTCGCGAGCCACGCAGGCGAGCATGATCGCGACGTAGGTCGCGACCCCGAAGGCAGTGGAGGCCGTCAAGAAATCGATATCCTTTTCCATAGCTTCACCCGTTTATTTCCGGGCGGGATCAAAGCAGTGTTTGCATGCGCGCGGTGTGAGGTGGTTCACAGTGACCCCACCCATTCGATGACGCGTGAAATACAATGACAAATTGCGTCAGACCACGGGAACACGCTTGGCGGCAATTGCTGCCGGCGAGATGACCTCGATGTCGAGCGGCACGCGCCAGCGTTCGGTGTAGCGCACGTTCGGCGGCGCGTTGCTCGCTTTGGCATCTTCCAAAACAAAGCCGTCAAAGCCCGAGCTCATCACCTCATTGCACTTCTGCACATAGATCGGGAAGCCGCCGATATAGGGCATGAATACGCGTGGCCGGCCCGGAATATTGGCGCCGACATACCAGGAGCTGCAGGTCGAGCGCAGCGAGACTTTTGAGACCTCGTTGACGTGCTCGACCCAGGCGTCCTCTTCTTCAAGCCGTGGCTCGATCGCGCTGGCGCCGATGTCGCGCATGTGTCCGATCAGATCGGCAAGCCAGTCGACATGCTGCTCGATCGCCTGGATCATGCTCGCGAGCACCGAGGGACTGCCAGGGCCGGTGATCATGAAGAAGTTGGGGAAGCCGACCGTCGTAAGGCCCAGATAGGTGCGGGGACCGGCGCGCCATTTTTTGGCAAGGGTCAGGCCGTCGCGGCCTGTGATCTTCATCCTGTCGAAGGATCCGGTCATCGCGGCAAAACCGGTCGCGGTGACGATCGCATCGCAGGGGTATTCGACGCCGTCGACCTGGATGCCGTTAGCAGTGAAGCGTTCGATCGGCTTCGTGGAGACGTCGACCAGCTTCACATGCGGCAGGTTGTAGGTCTCGAAATAGCCGGTATCGACACAGAGACGTTTGCAACCGAACACGTTGTCGGGGCAGAGCAGGTCGGCGATCTCTGGATCCTTGACGATGCCGCGGATCTTGCGGCGCGCGAAATCGGCAATCGTGTCGTTGGCGTCTTTCTCGAACAGGAGATCGCCGAAGGCGCCGAGGAAGGGCAGGCCGCCACGTTCCCAAAACTCTTCGTAGTTCTTCTCGCGCTCTTCCGGACTCGCTTGTAACGCCGGGGTCATGTTGAAGGGGAAATAGAAGCCGGTCGGTCGGGCGCGCGCCTTGGCGCGCAGCGCCGGATAATCGGCCTTGATCTTGCGCACATACTCGTCGCTCAGCTTCTGGTTCCATGCTGGCACCGACCAGGTCGCGGTGCGCTGGAACACGGTGAGGTCTGAGGCCTGTTTGGCGATGATCGGGATCGACTGGATGGCCGAAGAGCCGGTGCCGATGACGCCGACCCGAAGGCCAGTGAAGTCGACGCCCTCGTGCGGCCACTGGCCGGTGTGGTAGATGGGCCCGCGAAAATCGGACATGCCCTCAAACTGCGGCTGATTCGGCGCCGAAAGGCAGCCGACGGCCATGATGCAGAATTTTGCGGTGACCTGATCACCGCGGTCGGTCTCGATGCGCCAGGTTTTCGTTGTCTCATCCCAGGTCGCAGCGGTCACGCGCGTGTCGAACACGATATCGCGCCGGAGGTCGAAGCGGTCGGCAATGTGGTTGGCGTATTCGAGGATTTCCGGCTGCGGCGCATACTTCTCCGACCAGGTCCATTCCTGGTCCAGCTCCTCGGAGAAGGAGAACGAATACTGCATGCTCTCGACGTCGCAGCGCGCGCCGGGATAGCGGTTCCAATACCAGGTGCCGCCGACGCCGCCACCGGCCTCGAATGCCAGCGCCGACAGGCCGAGCCCGCGCAGCCGATGCAGCATGTACATGCCGGCAAACCCGGCGCCGACGACGACGGCGTCGAGGGCGATGCCCACTTCGGGAGCGCGTGCGGCTCCAGCGTTCTTTTGGGCGACGCCTTTTGGGGCGGCGGTCTGGGCGGTCATTTTTCTTTATCCCGCGTTTCCTCTCGCTAAGGATTATGCAGCCATCGGCGGAAAAATCGACGCTCAAAATCGACGGGGCGGCCCGGCGTTTTCGTTAGGGGCGGCGGGCGGTAACCCTTTGGCCTGCGACCAAAAAGCCCGGGGCGCAGTGTGAGCTGTCGCACAGTCGCGCCAAAACCCTGGGCCCATAGTCCAGCGTGCCGGAATACTTCTGACGGGGTTGAACCATGAACTACGTAACCTCAGTGGCGGAGCGGACGATCTTCGCGGTGGACTATTTCCTCAACCGAGCGATGGTCTACGCCTGGGAAGCGACGCTGCGGCGCCAGCAGCCGGCGGCCGAGGAAGATTTTGGCGGCGGCGACATTTGTTCGTTGCCGACGCCGGCCTCCACCGACGACGACCAGCCGCTCGATTGATCGCATTTTGGAATCCTTATCTGCGCCCCGGCGGGCGCAACTCCGCATTCTCGCGACTCCAGAGGTCCGAGATTTTGCATCGATACCATCGCCCAAAGAGAAAGGCGTGGGGAATACCGGGTGCTTGGCCGCACCCATAGCCTAGTGTGCGAAGATGAGAAGCACACCAGCGCAATCACCACAGCCGAAGCCAAGACATCGGCATTCCCTGCGCCATGGTGTTAACGGCTTATCTCGTGCGCGCCCCGG
>Ga0306922_10007958_pt1 | contig 10271 bp, 10 predicted proteins | sample sta12Cox44000082_FD_203758 | JGI IMG/M metagenome (GOLD analysis project Ga0306922, IMG submission 203758) | Lab enrichment of tropical soil microbial communities from Luquillo Experimental Forest, Puerto Rico - statoxic.12C.oxic.44.000.082 (v2)... | ecosystem: Environmental > Terrestrial >...
CCCAGACCGCTTCATTCGCCCGCTGCGCGAGCGACTCCGCCCACAGCAGCGAGCGGGCCCGCAGCTCAGAGCCGTCCAGGTAGGCGTTGCCCAGCGAGAGCACAGCCGGGCCGAGGCTGTACTTCCCCGTATCAGGATCCTGGGCGACCAGGTCATGCTTCTCCAGCGTGCGCAGCAGCCCATGCACCGTGGGCTTGGCCAGGCCAACCCGTTCCGCGATCTCAGTAACGCCGAGACGTGGGGTACCGGAGCCGAGAACGGCCAGAATCCGGGCTGCGCGCTCCACCGACTGGATCATAACTACCTTTCAGCAATGCCGAACACGATTCAGGATATGCCATGAGCCCCGACCCCAGAGTAGGAATCGTCCTCGTCTCGCACAGCGCCACCCTGGCCGAGGGAGCGGCGGAGCTGGCCGCCCAGATCAGCGGGGGCACCGTGGCCATTGTCCCCGCCGGCGGCACCGACGGCGGGGAGCTTGGCACCAGCGCGGCGAAGGTGCAGCGGGCGGCAAAGCTCGCCGACAGCGGGGCCGGCGTGGTGATCTTGCCCGACCTGGGCAGTGCCGTCCTCACCGTCCGGGCGCTGCTCGGCGAGGCCGGTGAGCTGCCCACGCCGGTCGAGCTGGCCGACGCACCGTTCGTCGAGGGCGTGGTCGCGGCCACCGTGGCCGCGGCCGGGGGCGCTGACATCAACGCGGTTCTCGCCGCCGCCGAGGAGGCGCGTCATGCCCGCAAGCTATGAGCAGGTGATCACCCTCACCGGTGACCTGCACGCCCGCCCGGCCGGCGCCCTGGCGGTCGGCGCGGCGAAATTCTCCTCAGCGGTGTCGCTCACCGTGGGCGCCAGCCAGGCCGACGCCAAGAGCGTGCTCAGTGTCATGGGCCTGGGCGCGACCAGCGGCCAGCACATCACCGTGGCTGCGGAAGGGCCCGACGCGGAAGAGGCCGTCGCCGCCATCCTCGCCATCCTGGCCGAAGCAACGCGGGTAGGCGCCTGAAACTCTCCGAACCAGCATGGCCCTGCGCGAACCCCACATAAGAGTCAGGATGCATGTCCGCGAAGGCAGCGCATGAGCGGTTAAGTCATCGGCCCCTAGCAACGACCACGTCCTTACCTCTTTTTGGCGCGACTCGCTCGTCATGATCCTTTTTCTCGCGACCAGACCTCCACGCCAGAATGGGCATTATTGGCTCCAAGGGGCAAGGGTGATGACGCCATGCTGAGGGCGTCAGGTTGGCGCCGGTGGTGACTTGGCGGTTACGGGCAAACCCTCTGGTAGGGCAGGCCTGGCACGTATCGTGCCCACTCCGCGCGTGTCAGGGACCGCCTTGCCGATGCGCACAGGTGCGGTACCACGCTCACGAGGTAGGCGACATCCCACAGCCGGACGGTGTGGTCGGCGCTGCCAGTGGCCAAGGTCGTGCCGCCCGGGCTGAACGCGACCGAGTTAACTGCGCCGCCGGGGCCGGTGAGGGCGGTGATCTGCCGGTGGGTGGCCACGTCCCACACCCGGACGGTGCCGTCGGCGCTGCCGGCCGCGAGGGTCTCGCCGTCCCGGCTCAACGCCACCGAGGTGACCCGCCCGGCGGGGCCGGTGAGGGGCGCACCTATCGGGTTGCCGGTGGCCACGTCCCACAGCCGGACGGTGCCGTCGGCGTTGCCGGTGGCCAGCGTCACGCCGTCCGGGCTGAACGCGACCGAGGTGGCTGGGCTTGTGGTGATGGTGGTATTGAGCGGGGGCACGCAGGTACACGAGGGGGGCGTCAGGTCCCACACGCGGACAGTGTGGTAGGGGCTAGCGCCGACCACGGTCGCGCCGTCCGCGCTGAACGCCACCGAGGTGACAGGGCCGGTGAACGCAGGGTCGCGCAGGGCGGTGATCTGCCGGCGAGTGGCCACGTCCCACCTCCGGACGGTGCCACCGGTGCTGCCGCCGGCCAAGGTCGTGCCGTCCGGGCTGAACGCGACCGAGTTAACTGCGCCGCCGGGGCCAGTGAGGGCGGTGATCTGCCGGTCGGTGGCCACGTCCCACAGCCGGACGGTGCCATCGGCGTTGCCGGTGGCCAGGGTCTCGCCGTCCGGGCTGAACGCGACCGAGGTAACCGCGCCGGTGGGGCCGGTGAGGCGGGCGCTTAGCGGGCGGCCGGTGCGGGCGGCGGCGGCCAGCATGGCGTAGCGGGCGGCGCTGGAGGGGTTGATACGCCAAGCCGCGACGCTCAGCAGCCGGGACAGGGCGGGGTTAGCGCCGCTCAGCTGCCGGCTTTGGCTGATCAACAGCCCGGAGATCGCGATGTCACGTTGCCGCGCCACCTGCTGGCTGGCGCGCACGGCCAGCACCGTGACCGTGGCGAACCCGAGAACCAGGGCAGTGAGCAGGGCGATGAGGCCGCGCCGCCGGTGTACGGCCCGGCGGTGCGCGCGGCCGCTGGCGTGCAGGAAGTCGGTTTCGGTCTGGCTGAGCGGCGGGTGGCGGCCGGGATCGGCGGCGGCCCGGGCGGCGGTGTCGGTGGCTGCGGCCAGCAGGCTGCCGCCGTAGAGGTAGGACGGGTCGCGGGCGTGGCGGGCCCAGTCGGCGGCGGTGGTGTGCAGCCGGGTGCGGACGATCCGGTCGGCGCGGGTGTCGGCGAGCCAGGTGTCGCGCAGCAGCGGCCACGCGGTCAGCAACACCTCGTGGCTGAGCTCGACGGTGCCTGCGGCCAGGGTGAGCAGCCGTTCGGCGGCGAAGGCCTCCACCGCCGCCTCCACATCCTGGATCTCCGCGGCGCTCTTGCCGTCGGTCAGTTCCGCCCGGGTCGCACGGTCGGCGGTGTCCGTCCCCTCGCTGCTGGTGGCGGTCAGCCGCAGGAAGACCTGCCGGGCGGCGGCTTGCTGGGCCGGGGTGAGATGGTCGTAGGCGCGCTGGGCGCTGGTGGCGACCGCGCCGTCGATGCCGCCAGCCCGGTCATAATCGGCCAGGGTGAGGGAGTCTCCGGCCCGGGCCCGCCAGGCCTGGTCCAGGGCGTGCGACAGCAATGGCAGCGCGCCCGCGCCGAAGGCTCCCGGCTGGCCAGTACGCGCCTCAGCCAGCAGCAGGTCGGCCAGGTCGTCGTCGACCTTCGACCCGGTCTGCTTGGCCGGCTCGGTGATCGCCATCCGCAGCTGCCGCCCGGTCATCGCGGTGACCAGGTACCGGTCTTGCACCGGGCCGGCCAGCTGCGGGTAGTCGGCGCACCGGGCCTCGAAGTCGGCGCGCACGGCTAGGACCACCGTGGCCGCCGGGGCCTGGTCCGGGCCGTGCCCGGCGGTGGCGGCCGCGTGCAGCGCGGTGATGAACGCCCGCCGCTGCCCCTCATCTGGGCACTGGGTGAACACCTCCTCGAACTGGTCCACCACCACCAGCAACCGCCCCTGCCCCTGCTGCCGGTCCTGCTCCGCCGAGCGGCCATCGGAATTCCCCGCCGGCCCGCGCGGCCGCCCGAGGGCGGCCTGCCGGGCGGTCAGCGCGAACCAGGCCGGGGCAGTGTCCAGCCCACGCCGCACCGCCACCGCGTCCGCCCCGGCCAGCACCGCCACCCGCAGCGCCAGCTCATCCAGCGGCGCCCGGGTCGGGGTCAGCACCAGGCACGGCCACGACTGTGACCCTGGTGCCGCCGCCAGCCCCGTGGCCCGGATCCGGGGCAGCACCCCGGCCCGCAGCAGCGACGACTTCCCCGCCCCCGACACCCCCGACACCACCAACAGCCCGGCGCCTCCCAGCAGCCGCGACATCCGCCCCAGCACCTCGGTAGTGGCCGCGTCGCGGCCGAAGAACAACCCCGCGTCCTGCTCCTGGAACGCGCTCAGCCCGCGGTACGGAGAACCAGCCACCAGCCCCGGCTGCGGTCTCGCGCTCTGGATGGCCGTTAGTGCGTCGCCGGCCGCGGCCTTGCCGCGGGCCGCCGCCACGAACAATTCCCCGGCCGGCCCGGCCAGGCCCAGCGCCCCGGCCAGCAGCACGGCGGTGTCCTTATGGGTGGTGCGGGTGATGCCCCGCTCCAGGCCGCTGACCGACCGCGGGGACAGGCTCGCTGACTGCGCCAGTTCCTCCTGGGTCAGCCTCGCCTCGGCCCGCAGCTGCCGCAGCAGCCCGGCGAAGTTCAGCCCAGGCTCGGTCACCGCCCAGCGTCCCCCCTCACCCACCTGCCCGCCCCGGCAACCAGCACGGGGTGGAGCTAATCGTGCACTCAACAGTACGCAGGCCCAGGCCGCCTCCGCTATCCCCGCCGCCCCGGGCGGATTCTTGTGAGCGGTCTTGTGACCGGTCTTGTGACCGGTCTGGTGTGGTGCACACCCCTCGCCGCGGCCAACGGTGGAACCGGCCCCCGGTCAACCGGGCGGCTGCCCAGCACGGACAGGAGACCGTCGTGAACCCGATCCGCGCCACAGCCGCCGCCTGACATGCGCCCCAGGCGGCCGCACCCACCACACGCCAACCAGAGACCGAGGCAATCGCGATGGATGCCAACGACGCCATGCTGACCGCACTGGCCACCGCCCAGACCGGCAGCACGGTCGGGCACACCGCGCCCAACGCCCCCGCCAGCGCCAGCTTCGACCTGGTTGTTGACGCGGTCGCCGGCAGCTCCCTGGGCAGCTCCGGCGCCCCCTACACCCTCACCATCAGCGCGATCGACCTGACCGCGGTCAGCCAGGGCTGGCCCACCCAAACCCTCCACCAGGCCTTCGACACGGCCAACGGCTGGGAGCTCAGCGGCGCCGGACCCGACTACCGGTGCACCCAGACCGTGGCGGTCCCCGTCCCCGGCGGCGGCCCCGGCGGCCCGCTGGCCGGGCACGCGCTGCAGTGCGTGGCCTCCCTGGTCAGCCAGGGCGCCCAGATCGCCTCGATCATCCACAGCGACCCGTTCGTGCTCGTCTAACGCGCACGGGTCTTCCCCCGGAGGTTCTAGTCATGCGGACCACAGACCAGCACAAGATCGCCGGTACCGGGACCGGCACACCCCTTGCGGATGGCAGATCCGCCGTCCGCCGGATCCTCGTTCCGGTGCACACGCCGGGCGAGAGAAGAGCAAGGAGCAGGAGATGAAACGAACTCTGATCATCGGTGCCGCCTCGGCGGGCCGTAGCCTGCGGGTTCTGGTAACAGCGGCGATGCTGTTCGCGGCACTCGCCGTCACGGGTGCAGGCATCGCACCGTCCGCGGCCTGGGCCGCAAACAGCGCCTGGCATGACGGCGCGGCGAGCGTGTTCTACACCACCTCCGGCGCCGGCAACGGCCTGCCGAACGGCGCGGAAATCTTCGCCATCACCGTCCGCGGGGCCGCCGTCACCACCCGCGATGTCGGGCCGACATTCGGGGGGGACTGCGGGTCGCTGGCGCTGTCGCCGCACGGGACGCTGTACAGCATGTGCGGCCACTTGTTCGGCGCCCAGCGGCTGGCAACCATCAACCAGCAGACCGGGCGTGCGGACCAGTTCGGCGTGAAGGTCCCCGGGCTGGCGGTCATGGCCATGGCCTTCGGCCCCAATGGCACCCTGTACGCCGTGGGCGGCTGCAACCCCGACCCGGTGACGTTCGAGTGCACTCCCGGCCCAGCTGACTACAACTCCCTTTACAAGGTCAATGTGAAGACCGGAGCGTTCACCCGTATCGGCTCCACGGGAGCACCCCAGCTCTTCATGGACCTGACCTTTGACAGTCACGGCACCATGCTCGGCGTGACGACCACGGTCAACCCCTCCGGCACGCCCGCGATTCTCTACCGCATCAACCTGGCCACCGGGACGGCAACCAAGCTGGTCAACCTGGTCGGATCTAACTACGTGATGGGGCTGGCGTTCGGCCGGGACGGGAAGCTATACGCGACCGATGCCTTCCCAAACTCGGGTCTCTACCGGATCGACACCAAGACCGGTTTTGAGACCGCGATCGCAGCCCTGCCCTTTGGCTCCTCAAGCGATCTCGTATTGATGAACCCGGGCGGATGAGGGCGGGGGCCGGCACGGCAGGCCACCATGCCTTCGTCTGGCATGACGGCCCCAGGCAGAGGCGCAGGCCCGCCGCGCGCTCATAGAGCACGGCCCGCGGCCTGCCCCCGGCCTCAGGCCCGCGCGGGCCGGTGCAGGTTCCGGGAACTGGGGTGGCGGCGGCGGGCACCGACGTGCTCTGGCGGCACCGGCTGGTCGACCTGGCCGATGACGCCGGCCAGACCCAAGCCGGGGTCGTCGCGCTGCTCGACGGACCCGCCGGACTGGTCCGTGTCCGGGCGCGCTGGTGCATCGGTGCCGACGGGGCCCGGTCGGCCGTGCGTCGCGAGCTGGATATCCCGTTCGAGGGCGTGACCGACGACGCCACCTTCTGGGTTGCGGACCTGCGTGGCGTGCCCGGGCTGCCGGACAAATCGATGGCCGCCCGGTTCGGCGACGCCACGTTCGCCGTCGCCTTCCCTCTTGGCCCGGCCGGTCACACCCGGCTGGTGGGCCTGGCACCGCGAGACGATATCGGCCAGGAGGAGGCTCTTGCGGCGGCCCGTGCTGACCTCGGGCTGACTTACAAGGGGGTGGATTGGTTCTCCCAGCTACCGGGTGCACCACCGCGTCGCCGCAGCATTCCGCAAGGGATCGGTCTTTTTGGCTGGCGATGCTGGGCACGTGCACTCCCCGGTCGGCGGCCAGGGAATGAACACCGGCCTGCAAGACGCCCACAACCTCGCGCTCCTGCTCGCCGACGTGCGGCAAGGACATCTGGGCACCGCCGCGCTCGCCCGGTACGAGCAAGAGCGCCGCCCGGTCGCGGTCATGCTCGTCAAGGTCACCGACCGGCTGTTCGGCTTCATCGGCCGACGAAATCGGCGGACCGCGCTATTGCGCCGCCGGGTGAGCGGAATCGGCGCGCATCTGGCGCCTGCTGAGCACCCGGTTCGGCCGGCGCATCGGCGGGTACCTGGGCCAATACCGGATCCGCTACCACTTCGCCGCCACCAACGCCCCTGCGCCCACCTGGGCGGCCGACCCCGCCGTGGGCCTTCGGCTGCCGCCCGTGCCCGGCAATCACGTGCCGCTGCGCACACTGGCCTGGCAGGTGCACGCCTACGGCACCAAGGCCGCGCGGCCCGGCCTGCCCGCCTGGATCGAGGGCCCGCACCACTTCCCCGCCGACCCAAAGGGCCGGCTGCAGGCCGGCCGGCTCTATCTGATCCGGCCAGACGGATACATCGCGGCATCGCTGCCCATCCATTCCGGCCAGGTCAACGATGCCGACCTGCGAGACTGCCTGGCCGCACACCAACTCCGCGCCTGACCGCGATCAATCCATCCGGCTGGCAGCCCGCAGATGCACGCACACCGCGGACCGGACAGGATATTTATCGCGACCACTGTGCAGGCGAAATGCACGGACATGCCGCCGACAGGGCGATCCATCCAAGCCCGGGAGCTGGCGACGCGCCCGGGCTCGTCAGGCCCCAGCAAGTGCTCGTTCAGCCTGCCGCTGCGCCCCTCTCGCATCAGCCCGGTGAAGCAGGGTTGTTACAGAGCGTTGCCGATGGGCTGGGAGGCGGCGCGCACACTCCCGCCGATTTGGTCGCTGAACGACTTGATCACCTTTCGCTGAGGGTGCCTGCTGAACCGGCTGATCTGCGCGGCCAAGCGTGCCCCGTCGCTGGCGGTCAGTTCTGGCGGTCGTGGCCGCGGCCGGCGCGTTCGGAGCGGGCCATGGCGTTCTTGGCCGCTGGGATGTGGTTGATGATCCGCATCATGGTGCGCATCGTGGCCAGCAACGCGCGGCCGGTCACTGGGGTGTAGATCGGGTTGCTGGCGGTCATCTGCTTTCGGGACTTGCGGACCGCGTCGAATCCGTAGCCGATCATCTGGGTCTCATAGTCGCGGATCGCCGCCAGCAGCGGGACCTGCCCGTCGCGGGCCGCGGTGAGCTTCTGGCTGAGCAGCCGGGCGTCGCGCAGCGCGGTGTTGGCGCCGACGCCCCGGCCGGGGGTCATGGTGTGGATGGCGTCGCCGATCAGCGTGACGTTGGTGGTCTGCCACTGCGGCACGGGGACCGAGGTGCGGATGTTGATCGGGAAGAAGCTCAGCGGGTCGGCCAGGGCGATCAGCTGGCGCAGGTCCGGGTGCCAGGTTCGGGTCAGCTCGGTGACGAGCTGGTGGAGCTCGGGGGCCTTGAGGTCCATGACCCCGGCGGGCAGCCGCTTGGCCGCGCCGGCGAAGCCGATGGTGATGTAGTCGCGGGTGTTGTCGAAGGCGAGCCCTGGCCAGCGGGCGATCAGGCTGGCGTCGGTCGAGCCGATGCCGGTCTTGGGCGCGCCGTCGGCGTCCCAGGGAAACTCCATGGCGTAGATGACGGCGCCGTAGCCCTTGGGCGCCAGGATCAAGGACAGGCCGTGGAGCATCTTCGGGGTCAGCAGCGCCCGGGTCTGTGCGGTCAGCGGCGCCTTGCCGCCGATGGAGATGATCCCGGTGTCCTCGAGGCGGGCGTCGGGCAGGTACTGGCGGCGCACGGCTGAGCCGGTGCCGTCCGCCGCGACGAGCGTGGTGCCGGTCGCGGTAGTCCCGTCGGCGAAGAACGCGGTGACCTTCTGGCCGTCCGGTTCGTAGCGGGTGAAGGCCTTGCCGAAGTGGACGATGTCGTCCAGGCCGGTCAGCAGGACCTGGCGCAGCGTCATCCGTGACACCGATTTCTCGCTGCTGACCGGGTCGGCGCCGGGCGGGCCGGCCCAGCCGCCGGTGGACAGGATCTCGGCGCGCCGTTCGGTCAGCATGTTGGAGTACTGCGGCGGGCGGGCGCAGGTGGCGACCAGGATGTCGAACAGCTGCGGCGGGAGGCAGGCGTGCAGGGCGCGGCTGCCGTCGGGGTCGATGCCGACCCGGTAGCCCTGCAGGCCCTCGTCCCGGGTGCGGGTGGTGTCGCGTTCGTAGACGGCGACGCTGATCCCGGCCCGGCGCAGGCCGTGGGCCAGGCACAGCCCGCCGGTTCCCGCGCCGATGATGACGACGTGGAACACAGGTTCTGCTGCGGACATTGAAAACTCCCTGCGCTGGGGGACACCGATGTCTGATCGGTGATCAGGTTATTTATCAATGATATGCTAGCTTAGCGATGATAAATTAGCTTAGCAAGTGTAAAGGTATGATGCGCCTGTGAGCAGACGACGCCCGGAGGCCAAGCCCCGCCCCCGCCTCACCCTCGACCAGGTGGTGCAGGCGGCCGTCGCCCTGCTCGACGAGGAAGGGCTCGACGGTCTCACCACCCGCGCCCTAGCCACGCGGCTCGGCGTCCAGTCACCCGCGATCTACTGGTACGTCCGCGACAAGGGCGAACTGCTGGATCTCGTAGCCGACGCGATCTGCGCCCCGGCGCTGGAGTTCACCGCCGGCGGCGGCCGGGCCGGCGATCTCAGCTGGCGGGCGCAGGCCGCGACCGGCCTGCGCCGCTACCGGGCCGTGCTGCGGTCCCACCGAGACGCGCCGCGGCTGCTGGCCGAGCGACCGCCAAACGGGCCGGTCCGGCGCCGCCTGGCCGACCTGGCCGTCGGCCAGATCCTGCGGGCGGGTTTCCCCGAAACCGACGCGGCCGTGATCTCGTTGCTGCTCGGCGACTACGTGATCAGCATCGTGAATGAAGAGTTCCGCATCCAGGCGCAGGCCATGCTCTCCGCTGCGGACGGGGAGATCCCCTGGCAGGGTTCGGCGGAGTACCCCAACCTGGCCCGGATCGCCCCGCAGCTGGCGGCGGTCAAGCCGGACGGCCTGTTCGAGGCCGGGCTTGAGGTGCTCCTGGACGGCCTGGAACAGCGCCTGGAACGCCTGCGCGCCGCAGCGCCCTAGCCCGGCCGGTGGTGCGCTTGACGTCGGCCTCTTCCCGACGGCCAGGACGGCGGCGCTGCGGGCGCGGCGTGGTTCGGCGAACCACCGTACCTGGTCGGCCAGGTCCCGCCCGGAGAAGGCACCGGCGACCAGCAGCAGATCGGTGCCGGGCCGGCACGTGCGGCTACTCGAGGTCATCGAATACCAGGCCAGCATGTCGCCCCAAGTTCCTGGCCTAACGGCACGGAACCAGGCATTATGCGCTGGCTAGATCGTGAATCCCTATGAAGCAACTAGACATCCATAGTCGGCAGGGAGGCACGGTCGCCTGAGTCAACGTCACTTTCTGTGATGGCGTCATAGGCAGGGCAAGCCAGGAACTGGGCGGGCCAGTAGGCTCCGGCTCATGGTTAAAGACCTTGAGGACCCCAGACGAACCGAGCCGCCCCAAGACGGCCTCGGCGAGCGAG
>Ga0306922_10007959_pt1 | contig 10271 bp, 9 predicted proteins | sample sta12Cox44000082_FD_203758 | JGI IMG/M metagenome (GOLD analysis project Ga0306922, IMG submission 203758) | Lab enrichment of tropical soil microbial communities from Luquillo Experimental Forest, Puerto Rico - statoxic.12C.oxic.44.000.082 (v2)... | ecosystem: Environmental > Terrestrial > Soil...
ACAGAGTGCGCTAACCGATAAGCCTGCCGGAGATACAAACTCGACTGCAGAGTAATTGGCGTGAACGCGTGGGATTGGACGGGTGCAGTGGGAGTTGCGGTCATACACATTACACGGACTTACTAGTTTTGTGAATTAAGTCCTACTCGTTGATCATTCCAACTCGATGCGCCGCCCAACGCTCACGCTTCCTCCTCAATCCCTTTGTGTTCCCGCATTTGCAGCTTATGGCAAGACTGTTGTCTGTAATCAGTGGACGAAGTTGATGGCTACCGCCGGCGTAATCGTGGCGGCCGTATTGCGTCCGACGGGGATCAGGCGGGCCCCAATCAACACGCCCAGCTTGGAGCTCCAGTTGTATTCAATTGCGGGCGCCAGGCCGAACGCATTGCTAGCGCCCGAGTCGAGGGTGCCAGGGAGGTCGGGATACCGGATGTTGTATCCGCTTACGCGGGTATTATCAACGTAGTGGCACGTGGCATCGAGGGCCAAAACCCAGCGTTGGGTCAGGCTGTATTCCCATGCCGCGTCAACGAAAAATGATTTGCCAGGCTTGGAGTTCCCACGGAATCCACCTGCTGTGGCATACACACTGGCCCCTTCTATCTTCACGTTGCTGGAGAACGCTTGCGATAGATTAAACCGCATCCGCAAAATGCGGCCATTCGGCAGCCAGAAATACGTCTGGGAGTAAAGCGCCAATGTTGTCGTGAAGGCGCCACTGCCGAAGCCATCAGTAGGCCGATCGCCCAGCCGGTCGTACTTCCCGGTCGGAAGCGCTTCCTGGACGGCGAAGGAGATGGTTGGCAACCAACTGCGCTCGTGAAATTGCCTGAGCCGGTACTGAGCTTGCAACGTGAGATCGCCCAGGCCGACTCTAGTGCTGCTCATACCTCCACTCACAGTATTGAAACCTGCGGTGGGAATTAGCCCGACGGTCAACTTGTCTGTGAGGCCGTAGAGCATGTAAGTCAGCCATCCGAAGCCATTAGCGCGCGGAGCATTGCGCCGCACCCCGTTGCGATCGTATTGGCCTTGCGTAATCACGTCATAGAGATAAGGTTCGATCAGGAAATGTCGTTGCGGCAACGTCGCAGCCGAGGGCGCCAGCATGGGACCGGTCCACCAGGCCTCGTCCAACGACTCGCGGTCGGGGCTGGAAGGTGGCGCACCCTGCTGGGCTGCGGCAAGGCCAGCCATCACCGCCATTACAGCGAATGTGAGCTGCATGGCTCTCCACCCGGTCATTTACCTTCGCCTCCCTTCTGTCATCCCGGGGACTCTCCGGCACCGCATAATGGTGTGCGAATATGTGGTACTTTTAAAGAGCCAGTTCTTATGCCATTGGTAATACCACTTTCGAAACAGAGCGGGCCTCTCTTCCGGCAGGTCTACTTCGCTTTCCGGGAAGCGATTTTGTCGGGAGCTTTCCAGAGTGGGGAAAAGCTCCCCTCCACCCGTGACGTGGCTGAACAACTCGGAATTTCTAGAACGGTTGTGCTGCTGGCTTACGATCAGCTTCTGGCGGAGGGTTTCGCGATGGGCCAACCGGGCTCTGGAACGTATGTGTCCGGCGGGGTGGATGTGAGACGGTCACCTCGACCGGAAGCCTCGGCTAAGCTCCGCCTGTCGCGCTTCGGGTCATCCGCCGCTGCTGCGTGGTCCAGAGTGAACTTTCCATCGCGGCGCACCCCTCCACTCTCTTATGATTTCGCTTATGGGCGTAGCGACTTGGAAACATTTCCCTTCGAGATGTGGCGGCGCATGCTGCTGCGCTGTGCTCGGAAGGCACCGGTTTCGGAGCTCGACTATGGCCCGGCCGGTGGCCATCTTGCCTTGCGGGAGGCTATCAGCACTCACCTGCGACGGTCCCGTGCCGTCGTCTGCGAGCCGTCGCAGGTGATCGTTGTAAACGGTTCGCAGCAGGCACTGGACCTGATTGCCCGCGTATTGATTGAAAGAGGTGACAGGGTCGCTATCGAAGATCCGAGCTACCAGGGCACGAGGGAAGTCCTTCGTGCTGCGGGCGCGCATTTGCTTCCAGTGCCGGTTGATCGCGACGGGCTAGACCCGGCCGAGTTGCCCGCGAGCGCTCGCCTTGCCTTCGTGACGCCCTCTCACCAATTTCCCACCGGCGCGGTCCTTCCACTGCCTCGACGGGTTTCCCTTCTGGAATGGGCCGCACGCTGCGGCGGGGCCGTTGTCGAAGATGATTATGATGGAGAGTTCCGCTACGAAGGCCAACCGCTCGAGTCGTTACAAGGTCTCGACCGGGAAGGACGTGTTATCTATATAGGCACGTTTTCCCGTACCGTTTTTTCCTCCCTGCGAATTGGTTATTTGATTGCACCGCCGCGATTGGTCCCCGCATTCACAGCGGCAAAGTGGCTATGTGATCGGCATACCGCTACTCTCGAGCAGGAGACGCTCGCGGAGTTTATTTCCAGCGGAATGTATGAGCGCTACCTGCGTCGTGTCCGGCGCAGAAACACCGCTCGTCGCGCTGCCCTGCTCGATGCCGTTCATACTCATTTGGGCGATCGGGTCGAAGTAACAGGTGATGCCGCCGGCGCTCACGTCGTGCTGTGGCCTAGGCGTCGCGTTTGGGAAAAAGCTTTGATCACGGCTGCTGCATCTCGTGGAGTCGGCATCTACGGAATATCGCCATATTTCCTGAGACGGCCATTGCGCATCGGAATCATGCTCGGGTACTCACGTATGAGGGAACGGGACATTCGAGAGGGAATTCGACGAATAGGCACGGTGCTTTGAGCCCCTCGACATCGGCGCTGGAATTCAATCAGCGCATGACGGGCGAATCGCTGCTGGTAAGTTTCAAACGTAGTCAAAGAGCATCATAAATCCGAAATCCATATGCAACTGTTGGTGGCAGTGGAAGAGGGTAAGCCCTGGATTGTCCGCGACAAAGTCCACCTCAGCCTCTTGGTAAGCGCCTAACATCATCACGTCCTTGAATATCCCGGCTGTGGGCCTACGAGCCAAGCGCGTCAATTCAAAGCTGTGGCGATGAAGATGGATCGGGTGAATGTCATCGCTGGCATTGCGCATACGCAGCCGATACCGCTTGTCTTGCTTCAGGTGGAATGCGGCCGAGGTCGGCTCACCGGTCATGGGATAGGCCACGCCGTTGATTGTCCAACGGTTGAAGCCTTCCTCGGCGGCATTATCTTTCGCGAATGTCATTTCGAAAGTCTCGTCCGGCGCAGGGACGCTTGCGTCAACATTCCCAAAACGTGCGTAGTTCCACTTGTAGGCAGGAGGTGCAATCCATCGCGCCTTTGCAGTGCGGCCTGCGTATTCCACAATTATTCCCATACCGTGCCTGCGATCGTCATCGTCGAGATCACCTAAAATCCACACCCCAGGATGATTCATGTGGACGATCGTTGAGATGCGCTCAGCCGTGCCAATCCATAATACTGGGACTACTTTTGGACTCGAAATGACATTGCCATCCAACGCGACAACGCGAAATGAATGACCGGGTAACGCCAGGCTACGAATCTCAGTGGCGCTTCCGTTTAAAACATGAAACAGGACTCGTTCGCCTTCCTTCACTCGAATCGGTTCTCCATGACCCAGCATGCGTCCGTTGACGGTGAAGGACCGATAACCTACCTCGTATCCATGGGGCATGCCTTTCGCCAGCGATGCCTTCATTGAGGTCTCGCCGATTTCCTTCAGCTCTTTGTTCGGTTCTGCCGGCGACAGGAAGTCCTGTGGCATGTCACCACCGCGGCTGAAACTAGGCTCGAACTCTTTCAGAACAAGGAACACTTCGCGGTCGTAACTACCAGGTTCGTGTGCGTACTCAATATAGACGGGTCCGACTTCGCCGCCGTATTGCCCCGCCGCAAGGTTGGCTCCTGCCCGATTGTGCGTGTGATAAAAGCGAAACCCTGCGGGGTTTGGCGTAAACGTAATCCGCCGTTTTCCGTGCGCCGGGATGAATGGAGTACCCTCCTCAGAGGCCCCATCGACATCGACAGGGACTCTTTGACCGTGCCAGTGCAATTGCTCTGGCGTATCCGTATCGTTGTAAATGTCTACGGTGGCCTGGCGGCCCTCCTTGAAACGAACTAACGGTCCGGGGAACTGCCCGTTGTATGTAACGACCGAGATGATTCGGCTCGGGGCAATCTCTATAGGAGAGTTCTTGATGTGCAGGGTATAGTCTACAACCCCCGGGTCCGGCACGTTTGCTGCACGTCCCGATGCAACCCCTGAGTACGGCAAAGCAAGGCGACCTGATGCCAGTTCCGCACCCACAAACGCACCGGCGCCGGCCAAAAATTCCCGCCGCGAAATATTGAGCGGCTTCATTTGCGGCCGTCCTCGAGATCTTGCGTAAAGTCTGTCGCGAGCAACGAGCGGCGAGGGTTAGAACCGGTCCGATAGCTTTTTGTGGGGTATGGAGTAATTGTGGAGTATGGAGTGCCGCCAATGGTAGGTTGCCGAAAACATGGCGGAGGGATTCGAGTCTTGGCATGTATGGACATTGAATGATTTACGCTGGCCATACAAAGTTTAAAGCAGCATTGTGAAGTCATCAAAAATCTTTAATGGCTAACGTCATAGTCGAGTCAGGGGACGACCTTGTCCGGGCCTCTGTATGCAGCGAGAAAGGGTGCTGCGGATTTTGTTCTTCTTGGAGCCAACGTTGTCTTCAATCTTGATGCGCTCGACCTTCTCAATGACTCTAACTGCTGGGTGAACCGCTGCTGACGAATCCCAGCTGAACCTGTGCCGAGCCATTTTCGTAGACCCATCTCTGGCTGGGGATAAGGTTCGAATGGGAATCAGACGCGTTTTGACAAACGGTCGCGGAGCTTGAAACGCTGTAACTTTCCTGTCGCCGTTTTTGGCAGCTCGGACAAGAACTCGATCAAGCGCGGACGTTTGAAAACGGGCAGGCGACCAAGCACGAATTCCTGCAGTTCGCGGGCCAGCTCCGGGGTGGGTGCAATTTCGACCTGCGGCACCACGCAAGCCACCGGTATCGAAAGTTCGTCGGCATCCTTCTGGAAAACAACAGCTGCTTCTAACACGGCGGGATGCTCCATCAATACGCTTTCGATTTCGATCGGGCTCACCCAAGCGCCGCTGACCTTCATCATGTCGTCGGTACGTCCGGCGTACCAAAAAAACCCATCCGCATCCTGATAGTACTTATCGCCAGTTCGGAGCCAGTGCCCCTCGATAGTGTTCTTAGTCTGCTCGTGCTGGTTCCAATAATAGCCACAGGTGGAATCGGAGTTGACCAGCAGATTGCCGATTTCGCCGGTCGTTACTAAGCATTCATTGTCATCGACAATTCTGGCGTCGAAACCGGGAATGATCTTTCCGCTGGCACCAGGACGCAAGTCCCCGGGGCGATTCGAGATCATCATGTGGAGGGCTTCGGTGGAGCCGAGCCCATCCAGAATTTCGACGCCGAAGCGCTGCTTGAAGCGATAAAACAGTGCGGCAGGCAAAGCTTCTCCCGCAGAGATGCCGTAGCGAATAGAGGAGAGATCAAACTCCCGGGCGCCCGAGGGATGAGATAACAGTCGCGAATAGGTTGAGGGGACCGAGAAGAACAGCGTCGGGCGGTGGCGCTCGATCACGGCAAAAATGGTGGCCGGTTTGGGAGGACCGGGCAGCAAAATGCTGGTTGCGCCTACCGCTAAGGCGAAATAGAGTCCGTTTCCCAGTCCGTAGGCGAAGAACAATTTTGCCACGCTGAACAGACGGTCGTTTTCATTCACATTCAGAATTCCCTTAGCATACCGTTCACTGCTTACCACCATGTCATGTTGCAAGTGAACACAAGCTTTGGAGCGTCCGGTGCTGCCGGAAGAATAGAGCCAGAATGCAGCGTCGTCGCGGCTGGTCGGTTGAGCCACCAGCGAGGCAGAGTTCCCCATAATCCACGACTCGAACCGCAACGAGGCGGAACACAGCTCACCTCCGACGACGATGACGGTGCGCAGATATCGCAGGTGCTGCCGCGGGATTGCATCAATCAGCGGGAACAGCGAATCACTCACAAAGGCCACACGTGCGCGCGAATTGTTCAGCAGGTATTCGTAATCGGCGGGTTTCAGCAGCGTGTTCACGGGAACTGGAACCGCTCCAATTTTGATCGCGCCGAAGAAGCAGGCGGCAAATTCGGGACTGTCAAGAAGCAGAAGGAAGACGCGCTCTTCTATCTGCACACCCAAGTCCTTCAGACCATTGCCGACCCGGTTCACGGATTCGAAAAGCTGTCCGTAAGAAACCCGGATGCTCCCACACTCGATGGCGACTCTATTCTTACGCCCCTCGTCGATATGGCGGTCGATAAAGTGGGAAGCGGCGTTGAAGTCTTCCGGAATCGTCAGAGGTAAATGCGAATACATCATGTTCTGAGATTAAGAATGGCCTACAGTTCCTGAATCTGTCACGTACATCTCAATGCTCACCTGTTTGCGCGCGCTGCCAGACTAGGACCCGCTTTTCCACGGAAGGATCCAAGATCTTCGTGGTGATGATCAGGCGATCACCTTCGAGGCGAAACGGGCGCGGCTGGGTCGAGCCTATATAAGCAGGTGTCCAGGCGATCGTCGGGTAATGGGTAACGACCGACTTTTCTGGATCGAGCTTGTACGTTCCACAGTAAGCAATCAAGGTGTCGTAGTAGGCGATCTTCTCCGCGTCGGTGGGTTTGCCCGGATCCTTCCAAATTGGACGATCGCTGTTCACCAGGGTGGCGCACATGTGGCCATCCGGTTCGTACATGAGGAAACCTTGCGGGTGTGGGCCGAACTGGGCTGAGGGCTGGGCCTTTCCATCTACCGTGTCTTGGATCGAGATCAACGTCCAGGTACCGACGAGTTGTGCGATAGTGGGGAGGGACGAATTGGATTGAGCGAGCGTTGTTTGGGCAAAGAAAGACACGCTTAGCAAGAGAGAACTCAAGAGTACTTTCATAGCAATTTCCACCGGTGACCTACAAATACTCGATCTTCGAGCTTACGAAGCTCTCAGGTCTTCAAAAAGACAGGAGCTGCTGCTCTCTTGCCTCACCATTTTTCCTTCTCTGAGTTGGAACGATGGCGAAGGCAGCCAGAAGAACGGGTAGCCGAGGTCGGGTCGACGCCGGAAAACAACCTCCGGAACACCAACACGACCACGTTGCGTAGCTATAAAAATCGTGGAATCCGATGATTGCGCCAATCAGGCTGGCACCCAGCACCTGCAAAAGCCGACTCACGGCAGGCATTGTGTCCGCGCAGCTTGTGCCCGCCACTTCAATGATCTTGACATGCTTCGTCACCGAACTCCCGCGCTTAGCTTGGCCGCTCACCGAGTATAACCAAAACCCCCGCGATCGCTCGGTGAAGCAACAGGAACACGTATAAGGTGCACCTAGCGAGCCCGTAGGGAAAATCACGACAGCAGGCCATGGCCAGAAAACACGTAGCACACGGTGGTGCTGGATGAGGACTGTGAACCAGCGCATTCTAAACCTGGACCGCGGTTTGAAAGCTAGGTGCAATGCAAGTTGCGGCTTGCTGGAAGCAATTCGGGACCGCGCGATGCCTAGCGGTATACTCGAACGCCGGAGCAAAAGACTCCAGGTAGAGCGGAGATGCAAAACGAAAAATGTTACAAGGTTGATGATAGGTGGATACTCTCTTCTTTATTCGTAGTCTCGGCACCGGCTGGCCAGCCTGCCCGAAATTCGCCCTGTCGACCGCCTTCTGCACAAGTGCTGCAAAGATCCCAGCAACACTTGCAAAACACACCTTGTGCTCCCGTTGCCACTGCTTGCAATAAGGGAGGCTATATTCTCGGTTGCTCAGTAGTGAAAATGGGCTTGGTTTGGCAATGCATGCTGCCTCTTCTTGGCGGTAAACAGTGCAGGGAGTCGAAATGCTTCCAACAGATCCAGACGTCGCAGCTTGCAAGCAGTTCTGTGGTCCTGATTTTGGCAAGGCAGCGGGCCTTGCAGAGAGGTCAAGGGTGTGGCGGATCGCTGATCCGCTGAGTCCCTGACATCGCGGCCTACCGTGGGCAGGCATACGGCGGGGGATGCACCAAGATTGTGGGCAGGATTCGACGGCTTCAGGACATTCCTGTTTGACGCTTATCTTCGTGACGGGTTTATTCTCGGAACTTCAACCTGGTTCGCGCCCAGCTTGGCGATGGGCAACGAGGCAGGCACGCGCAAGTTCCCAACGAGTTTCCTCAAGCTCTGGACCGATGCCGATCCCGACATCCCATCTACAGGCAAGCCAAGGCAGAGTCCGCACAGCTTCAGTGAACTGATATCAGCGACTCAGGAAGAAGCGGCAGCGATACGCCCAGAGCGGCCTACAATGTTCAAAAGAGAGTTATCCCTGGCAGCACTGGGGTTAGTGGGATGACCGTGATGTACCTACCGCGCAAACAGCAAGAAGTCGTCAGTCGTGCCAGCGCCAACAGCCAACTCTCAACCCTGATCACACGATGCTGCTGCATGTCGGCGAGCGGCAAAGGATGTGCGGTCGCGATGCTTCCGAATTACAGACCCTGTCGTTCGCACCTGTGAAACCATCGATGCGGAGAAAACAAGGTGGAGTGCTGCTTGGAAGAGCGGAATAAATTGATCGAGAAGGGGGCAACATGACCGAGAACGAGTTCATTCTTCATCACATCTCCGATACAGCACGCTGGTCGGCTTACTTTCGAGCGCGTGAAACGGAACGGCCCGATGCGCTCTTTCGTGATCCTTTTGCACGCCGCCTCGCGGGAGAACGGGGCGCGATGATCGCGAAAGCTACGCCTTTTCACGAAGAGAACTCGTGGTCCTGGGTAGCGCGCACTTACGCTTTTGACGACCTCATCAATCAGCAGATCCGGCAGGGTGTGGACATGGTCGTCAATCTAGCGGCGGGCCTTGATGCACGGCCCTATCGTATGCCGCTGCCGGCGCCGCTTAAGTGGGTGGAAGTGGACCTGACGGACATACTCGATTACAAAGAAGAAATCCTGGCGGACGAGAAACCACGCTGCGAGTTGAGACGCGTTCGGCTTGATCTTTCAGAGGTGGATGCCCGCCGTGAGCTCTTTCGCGAGATTGGGAGTCTGGCTCGGAAGGCCCTCATCATCAGCGAAGGACTTCTGATTTACCTCACGGAGGAGCAGGCGGCCATGCTCGCGCAGGACTTAGCGCAGCCGCTGAGCTTCCAGCATTGGGTGTTCGACATCGCGTCCCCAGGCCTGTTGAAGCTCCTGCAACAGAGAACGTCGGCCGACTTTAGGTCGGGAACTGCCGCTTTGAAGTTTGCTCCTACCAATGGACCTGAATTCTTCAGACCACATGGATGGGAAACGGTTGAAGTTCGCTCAATGCTCAAAACAGCAGCGCAAGTACGCAGGCTAACCCTGAGGCTGCGCTTCTTTGCGCTGTTTCCCGAAAACCCGGCGAACATGGGATCACGACCATGGTCTGGTGCGTGCATGATGACCAAGCGACCGATTGGGCTCCAGGTATAGCCAAGAGGTTCCCGTGCGAGTCGCTATCCCAAACTTGTTAGCCACCTCGGTGTAGTTGGTCCGGGACCACTCCGGTTGTCCGCACTGGGCGAAGTTGTTCTCGCTAATGCGCAAGCTCTTGCACTAAGGAGACCGCGGCAGTAACCCTAGGCTCTCGAGGTCAAGCCGCCTGGTTGCGACATGGAGCACATCCTCCTACTATTCCGCTGTGCCAACGCAAAGAACTGCTCGAGAGACAGAGCAATCCGAAGTGCTTGATATGCGTGGTCGGAGCATCACGCACAGTCGAACCGCAGATTCTGACGCACGAAGAATTGGCAGCTGCCCGTAATGTACATCCCAAAAAGCCGATGCGGACAATGATCATAACTGCACTTGATCTTGGACTCAGGCGGTCAGAACTAGATGGTTTGACGTAGTCAGATTTCGACGGGCAAACCTTCGACGGCGAGATGCGCTCTGCACACCTCCGACCAGCCAATACCTGATTTTCCTGAAACGAATTCTTTCGATCTTAATGAGAACTCTCAGGACTCGTCGCGCAGCTGGTTTGTGTGGCGAATTGCAAGATAATCCACGTTGTACTTTGAACGTCTGACGGCTGGAGACAGCGACGGCCCGGTAAATTGGGGTCCCGGGCCGCGCTGACATCCTGACTGACGGGCCAGCGTACCTTAGCCTCGAGGGCCTGGCGCGCCGTGTCAGAACGATTCAAAAAAGAGAGCGATGGCGGTGCAATGCTGTCGTTG
>Ga0306922_10007965_pt1 | contig 10266 bp, 8 predicted proteins | sample sta12Cox44000082_FD_203758 | JGI IMG/M metagenome (GOLD analysis project Ga0306922, IMG submission 203758) | Lab enrichment of tropical soil microbial communities from Luquillo Experimental Forest, Puerto Rico - statoxic.12C.oxic.44.000.082 (v2)... | ecosystem: Environmental > Terrestrial > Soil...
CGCGGTCGCGTTTCCGACCGGGATCGGAGCCAAAGGCAATGAAGGCGTTGCCGGCTTCACGGCCCGGACCAAAGGCGCCATCGGCTATGTCGAACACGCCTACGCGATCCGCAGCAAGCTTGCCTACGTTTCATTGCAAAACCGGGACGGAGAATTCGTTACGCCAAGCAGACAGGCGTTTCAGGCTGCCGTCGCTAACGCCGATTGGGCGGCTGCGCCCGCGTTCTATGCGTTGCTTGCCGACCAGAGCGGCAAGCAGACCTGGCCGATCACCGGCGCAACCTTTGCGCTGGTCTACAAGCAGCAGCAAAGGCGGCTCACGGCAATCGAGATGCTGAGATTCTTCGACTGGTCATATCGCGCCGGCGCCAAATTGGCGGATGAGTTGCAGTACGTGCCGATGCCCCAAGACGTTGCGCAAATGATCGAGTCGGCGTGGGCTGAGGTGACGGATGCCCATGGCCAACCGGCATGGACGGAGCCGACGACGGCTAAACATTGACGCTTCATTGCCGACGGCCAAGGTCCCATCAAGCGAGTTCCATCACCCGCGAGACGCCGAGGCGAAGCGACTTCACACGACGCTTTCCCGACCGACGGAGCGGCAATCCATCTCGAATTCGAGCTCTTGCACCGGCGGCCGCGCATAGTGCCAGGTCAGCCCGGCACGCGCCGCGCCGCGCCGCACGATCTCGTCGGCGAGAAACGGATAGAGGTCGCGCACGGTGTAGACCTGCGTCGCCGTGGCGTCGGCCCAGCCAAGACCGAGTACCGCAAGGCGCCGCTCCATCTCGCCCATGACGTAGCGCGCCTTCTCGCGCATCGCCTCGGGACTGGTTTCGCCGCGCCGGATGGTGCGTTCGCTGTAGCTGCCGCCTCCCTCCCGCGTCTCGGCGCTGCCCGCGATCACGAAGCTCGGGGCGGCATCGGCGTCGGCGGCGGTGAACGAGAAGGCGTAAAAGCACGGCTCCGGCGGCGGATCGATGTCGGGACACACATTGCTGCGCGCGACCGGATTGACCTTGCCGTCGAACAAACCCCACTTCTGCAAAGTAACCACGTAGCTTTCGTTGAAGGCGCGGAAGCCCTGCTCGGTGAAGGGGGCCGGCGAGCGCAATTCGCACGCGCAGAACGACGTCAGCGGCCGGCCGGCCTCTCCAATCAGCCGCTCGATCCGCTCGAACCCCGCTTTGAGCGGCAATAACTTGCGGAAGCGCACGCGCTCAATGGCATGACCCGACAGCGCCGCGACCCCGCCCGAATACTGGAACACGCCCGGCAGGAAGCGGTAGCCGCCGGCGGAAAAGTCAACCGTACCGGTCATGTCCTTCTCCTAAGCGCAAACCTGGCACTGGCGAGAGTCACATCGCGGCGAAGCCCTGCTCATCCGATTCCGTCTGTTGCGTAATGCAATTTAGTATATCATTCCCTCGACAACCGGCAGTTTAAGCCCGGGCATTGCAGGGAGGACAAGATGAATCTGCGGCAAGTTCTGTTTTCAACTGCTGCCGCAATCGGCATCGCCGCGATGGCGGTTGCCGGGCCGGCTCCGGCCGGCGCACAGCAAGCGGCAGTCCAGATCGACAACGATGACATCGGCGGCGTGGTCACCGGCGCGAATGGGCCAGAGGCCGGCGTCTGGGTGATCGCGGAGACGACCGAGCTGCCGACCAAGTATGCCAAGGTCGTCGTCACCGACGATCAGGGCCGCTACGTCATCCCGGACCTGCCGAATGCGAACTACCAGGTCTGGGTGCGCGGCTATGGGCTGGTGGACTCGCCGAAGGTGCGCGCCAAGCCCGGCCAGCAGCTCAATCTCATGGCGGTGCCGGCGCCCAACGAGCGCGCGGCGGCGCAGTATTATCCGGCGATCTACTGGTACGCGATGTTGAAGATTCCGCCCGCGAGCGATTTCGGCGGCTCGACCGAGATCCCGAAGAACATCACACGCGAGACCTGGCGCCAGCGCATGGGTAACGTCGATTGCATTGGCTGCCATCAGCTCGGGCAGGAATCGACGCGCACCGTCCCGGCGCAGTTCGGCGAATTCAAGACCGGTGCGGACGCGTGGATGCGCCGCATCGCCTCCGGACAAACCGGCGAGTTCATGGTCAACCGGGTTGCCGGACAGCTCGGCGGCGTGCCGTTCAAATATTTCGGCGAATGGACCGACCGCGTCGCCAAGGGCGAACTCCCCAAGAGCAAGCCGCCACGGCCGCAGGGCGTCGAGCGCAACGTCGTCGTCACGTCGTGGGAGTGGGGCACCGAGAAGCAGTTTACCCACGACCTGATCTCCTCGGACCGGCGCTATCCGACCGTCAACTCCTACGGTCCGCTCTACGGTTCGCCTGAGTACTCGAGCGACGAGATACCGATCCTCGATCCTAAGACGCACAAGGTGACGTTCTTCAAGATGCCGGTCGCGGACCCGAACGCACCCGAATCGTTCGGACCTCCCTTCCATGCCTCGGCCGTCGCGAAACCGACGCAGCCCTCGGCCTATTGGGGCGAGGAGAAAATCTGGAGCCAGCGCGCCAACAACCACAACGGCATGTTCGACAAGAACGGCCGGGTATGGTTTGCCGCGGCCGTGCGCGGGTTCGATAATCCAGCATTCTGCAAGAAGGGCTCGGACCATCCCTCGGCCAAGGTGTTCCCGCTCGAGCAGTCGGGGCGCCAGGTGGCGATGCTCGATCCCAAGACGATGAAGTACAGCTTCATCGATACTTGCTTCGGGACGCACCATCCGCAGTTCGGCTACGACGCCGACAACACGCTGTGGCTCTCCGGCACCGGCCCGGTCGCCGGCTGGGTCAACACCAAGGTGTGGGACGAGACCGGCGACGCCGCCAAGGCGCAGGGCTGGGCGCCGTTCGTGCTCGACGCCAACGGCAACGGCCAGGTCGACGAATGGACCGAGCCAGGACAGCCGGCGCAAGCGGGCAAGGACATGCGGATCGCGGGGTCAGGTCCCTACGCCGTGATGCCGCACCCGACCGACGGCTCGGTCTGGTATAGCCTCAACATCTTCGTCGGCACGCCGGGGTTCCTGCGCTTCGATCCAAAGACCAAGCTCAGCGAGTTCTACGCCATCCCGAAAGAAGGCATCGGGGTGCGCGGCGGCGACATCGACAAGAACGGCGTCCTTTGGGGGTCGGGCTCGAACGGCACGCTCGTTAGCTTCGACCGGCGCAAGTGCAAGGGTCCGCTCAACGGGCCTACTGCGACCGGCAACCACTGTCCCGAAGGCTTTGCCTCCTACAAGTACCCAGGACCGGCCTTCGAGGGGTTCGAGAACGGGAGCGCCGAGGCGAGCTACTACACCTGGGTGGACCACCACAACACGGTGGGGCTCGGCGAGAACGTCCCGATCTCGACGGCCAACCTCAATGACGGCTTCGCCGCGCTCAAGGATGGGCAGATGATCATGCTGCGTATCCCGTACCCGCTGAGCTTCTTTGCCAAGGGCTTGGACGGGCGCATCGATGACCCGAACGCCGGCTGGAAGGGCCGCGGACTGTGGAGTACGAACGGCGACCGCACGCCGTGGCTGAAGGAAGGCGGCAAGGGCTCCAAGCCGCGCGCCGTACACATCCAGGTGCGGCCCGATCCGCTGGCCCACTGAACGGGCGCGCATACGTTTGGGGCCACGCCTTGCGTGGCCCCAATGCGTTTGCGTTTTATCATGCAGTCTCGCCCGGCTACGCGCCAGCGCTTTGCTGATCTTGAGCCATCCAACACGCGTTTACATGATCGCGCGCGCAATTGCAGCGACCGCGGCCTCGATCTCTTCCGCGGTGTGATAGCAGCCAAAGCCGAAGCGAATGCGCTCGCCGCGCACGTCGGTGATGATGTTGGCGCGCGCGAGCCGATCGTGGATCGCTTGCGCGTCCGCCAATTCGAAGGTGAGGAAATGACCGCGGGCCGATCCGGCCGCGACCGGTGTGACCAATCGGGCATCGCAGAGCGGCTTGACCTTGGCGCGCGCGACCTCCGCGCGGAACAGCTCTTGCAGCGTCATTACGTGGTCGTGGATCGCGTCCACGCTCAGCCCGATCTCCTGCATCCAGTCGAACACGGCAGCGAGACGGTAAAGTCCGGTCGGATCGAACGTCGCGCCCATGAAGCGGGTGCCGTCCTTCGCGTACGCGACACTCGCGCCGCCACCGGCCTCAAGCGCGCCGAATGCGGCGAACCACCCGGTGTCGCGCGGCCGCATCGCAAAGCCTCCCGGGCAATGCATGAAGCAGATGCCTTCGCCCGCCATGGCATACTTGTAGCCGCCAGCAAGATAGAACGCGCGATCGGCGCTTCCCGCCAAGGCGGTCGGCAGCGCCATGAAGCCGTGATAGCCGTCGAAGACGACCAGCGTTTGCGGATCGCGCACCGCGCCGGCGATGGCGTCGAGCGATCCGCACGCGCCGGCCGAGTTGAAAAAGATCTGGCTGACGAAGACGAGATCGTGGCCGCCGCGACGGGCGGCGGAGGCGAAGCGCTCGGGGAAGCTTGCGAACCGTTCGGCGGCGATGCGCTCAACGGCGGCGAGCCTGTCTTCCTCGAGGCGGGCGATCTGGCGTGTAAAGGAATGAAACTCGCTGTCGCTCGTGAGAATGCGCGGCGGCGCGCCTGCCGGCAGCGCGGAGATGAGCCGTCGGACGAAATCGTGGGTGTTGGGCGCGAACGCGATGGTTGCGGGATCGGGCAAGGCGAGAATGGCGGCGACGCCGCGCTGCGCGCGCGGGATGAGCTCACCGAAGATCATCTCCCATTTGTTGTCGGCGAGCCGCGCGGCGTCGGCGAGCGCGCGGCGATGGGCGGCACACGCCGCGTCCGGCCAAAAATGATGGCTGTGCGCCGCGAGATGAATGCGCCCCGGCTGCGCCGCGCGAAACTCGGTGAAATGACCGCGCAGATCGAGCGTCATTACGCGCCCGGCCTTGCCGCGTACCGGTACCCCATGGCGTCCTCGAGCTCGCGCGGCAGCTTGGGCAGCCGCGAGCGCGGAATGAGGTAGGTCGACAGCCGGAACAGATCGGAGAAGATGCGATGCTTGGCGGCGGTGTCGCGCAGATAGTCGTGGCCGGCGGAGCCGCCGGTGCCGATTTTCACGCCGATCATTCGCTGCACCATCAGCGCGTGCCGGTAACGCCATAGCGTCAGCAATTCGTCGACGTTCATCAACGCGGCGAGCAGCCGGAAGGGCAATTGCAGCACCGGCCGGTCGCGATAGACGATGATGAACAACGCGGCCTGCACGGCGGAGCGCGACATCTGCCACGGCGAGGGGCCGGATGCCGGCGCGAATATCGCCTGGAATTCCTCGAGCGAGGCTTCGATGCGTTTGGCTTCGGCCTCCCGCTGCTCTGGGCTCATCGCTGCGTTGGCGCGCACGCGCGCCGCGTCGTCTTCGAGCATCTGCTTGACCGCTTTGCGGTATTCGCGCGAGAAATCGTAATCGGGCCGGTGCACGAACGGCGTGCGCGAAAGCCAACGGTCGAGCTGGTCGATCAGCTTGGGGCCGCGTTCGGCGGTTGCGATCCGGGATCGGTCGGCTTCGGTCAGCGTGTCCTCGAACGGCTTGCCGGCGTATTGCGAGCGCATGCCGCGCGCGAGGCCGAGCCTGATCTCGATCAATCGGAACTGCGCCGACTGGAAGCCCGACGCCGGAAACAAAAAGTCGCGGAAATCGAGGAAGTCGAGCGGCGTCATCGTCTCCAGCACCTCGAGCTGCTGGATCAAGAGCTTGAGGATCTCGTTGATGCGCTCAAGCCCGTGCACGATGCGTCCGAGATACTCGTCCTCCACCACCTCGCCGCCGAAATCGACCTGGATGCGGTCGAGCTCGTGCAGAATTTGCTTGAACCACAATTCGTAGGTTTGATGCACGATGATGAAAAGCATTTCATCGTGCGCGGGCCGGCCGTGCCGTACGCTCTCCGGCTCCTGGGCGGCGAGCAGCGCGGCAAGCTTGAGGTAATCGGCATAGTGCAAAGCGACCTGGGGCGAGGACTTGGACATCGATGACCCTTTCTCAACCGTGCCGAATACATCCGAGCTAGGGCGTGTACTCATGAATCCGCGCGGCTCAGTCAACGTCGGCTTCGCTCCGAAAGCGACCGAAGTGCTGCGTTGCCGCGAATTGACGCGATGTGCCAATAGCGGGCTCATGCACTGCAGCAAACCAGGTGCCCGGTTGCAACGTTAATTCGATCACCTCGTCGGGCGCGGGCAAGCGAAGCCGAGGCCAAGCACAGGCGCTCTTTCGCGCTGCACCGCAGTATCGCCTGACTATCCGGCCTGCCGATGAAGGCCGCTCGGTTATGAGCGGCCTTTTTTCGTTCAGGATGTGCGCAAGTGTTCTCGGCTCGGATAGAATAAATGCAGCCAGAGGCTCCTTGTGCTCACGCGCCGTCGCCTGATTGCCCTGTCCGCCGGGTCTGCACTCGCGCTCAGCCTTAGCGGTCGTGCCGCGTGGGTGCAGATGCAATCGCTGGATTGGCCCAATCGGGTCGTGCGCTTCATTGTGCCGTTTGCCGCGGGAGGACCGACGGACATTGTCGCCCGCGTCCTCACCGAGCAGCTCTCGAAAATCTGGGGCCAGCAAGTCGTCATCGAGAACAGGGGAGGCGCCGGCACCAATATCGGCAATGAAATGGTCGCCCGGTCCGATCCGGATGGCTACACGGTGTTGTTTGCCACCGCATCCCTCGCAGTCAACCGCAGTCTCTACAGCTCGCTCAGCTACGATCCGATTGCGGATTTTGCAGCAGTCTCCCTAGTTTCCAGGTTTTCATTGTTCATGTTTGTGCCGAACTCGCTACCGACCAAATCGGTCATGGATTTTGTGGCCTATGCAAAGGCGCATCCGGGCAAGCTCACACTGGCATCCCCCGGCACCGGCAGCACGCCGCATTTGGCCGGCGAGCTGCTTAAGCAAATGGCCGGGATCGAGATGACGCATGTGCCCTATCGCGGCGCGTCACCCGCCCTCAACGACCTCATCCCCGGCCGCGTGGACTGTTATTTCGGTAGCGGCGTGCTGCTCGAAAATATGCGGTCGGGCCAGCTGCGTGGACTTGCGGTTACCGGCGCCAAAAGAGATCCGGTGGCGCCGGAATTGCCCACGATGGCCGAGGCCGGCGTTCCGGGTTACGAGGTGTCGTCGTGGCACGGCTTGTTCGTGCCGGCCAGGACGCCGCCTGAAATCGTCAGGAAAATGAGTGTCGATACCATCGCGGCTCTCGCCGATCCCGTGGTCAAGAGCAAGCTGGAACAAGCCGGCTATATGGTGGTGGGCTCTTCGCCCGATGAGCTTAAAACTCTCCTCAAATCGGAAGTCGATAAATGGAGCGCCGTCATCGAGACGGTCCGGATCAAGATCAATTAGGACCAATGGCGCACGGAGTCTACTTCTGAGAAATGTGTGATGTGATCGCGGCGAAAGGACCGCGTCAAGCGGCCGCAACGAGCAGCATTCATTCCGCTTTGATGTTCGCCGCTTTAATGATCGGCCACCACTTCTCGATGTCGGCTTTTTGAACCGCGCTGAGGGCCTCCGGCGTCTGCTGCTCGCGCGGCACCACCTCCTGCCCGATGTTTGCCAGCTGCCGACGCACCGCCGGATCGGCCAACGCGGTCGCGGCGGCAGAATTGAGCTTGGCAATCACGCTTTGGGGCGTCCCTTTGGGGACGAACAGCCCGCCCCAGACCGAAATGTGCAACTGCGGAAATCCCGCCTCGTCCACCGTCGGGATATCCGGCGCGGAAGCCAAACGGGTGGCGTCCGTGACGGCGTAAGCTCGCAGCAGGCCGCTCTGCACCATTGCCAATGAACTCGCGGGCGAAGGGCACATCACATCGACGCGTCCGCCGACCACGTCCTGCAGCGCCGGAGCAGCGCCGCGATAGGGCACGAATTGCCAGCTTGCACCGACGATGCGTTGCAATTCGATGCCACAGAGGTGCTGTGCTCCGCCCGAACCATTATGACCCTGCGCAACCTGGGCATGGTTTGCCTTCAGCCATGCCATCAACTCTTTCAGATTTTTCACCGGGACGGCGGTCTTGCTGACGATCAGGATGGGGCCGCTGATCAGCAGCGCGACCGGTTCGAAGTCCTTCACCACATCGTATGGGAGCGGGTAGATCGCAGCATTGACGACGAACTGATCTGCGGAGCCGATGGCGAGCGTGTAACCGTCCGGCGCTGCGCGCGCGACGCGCCCAACGGCGATGCTGCCGCCGGCGCCACCCACGTTTTCAATCACCACCGATTGCGCGAGGGCTCCCCGCATGGGTTCGGCCAGAATACGTGCGAGCGCATCGAACAGGCCACCCGCGGGATAGGGCACGATCATCGTGATCGGACGCGATGGATAGTCCTGCGCCGGGGCGCTTCCGATCGATCCCAAAATTGCGACCAGCGCCATACTGAGCGCGAAGATTGGTTCCAAACGTTTCATCCTACGCACGGGCTGCTCCCTCAGTTTGTGGGTGACCGTCGGCTCTTGTCGGCCGCTCACTCTGGTACGCGAAACATTGGCGCTACTTGGCGCGCCGATACGTCACCTTGGCCGGCTCCCCGCCATGCGACGGCGTGGGGTTGAGATAGGTCACCTCGTCGTCGCCGTTGAACGAGAGGATGCGCGTTTGCGTGCCGCCGGTGAAATTCGGGAACGTGCTTCCTTCGACCTTGACGGTGATCACGCCCGTCGCCTCGTCGATGGTGTAGGTCCCATAATAGGCGATGCTGCCTTGCACCACCGAATTGTTCTCGTCCGGCGTGCCGACCATGCGGTTATTGGAGGCAAAGTTCGGAAGATCGGACCGCACGACCGTGATCATGAAGCGGCCGTTGGCGTCGACCATCATGGAGCCTGTCGGATTGGGACCATAAGGCAAGGTTCGATCGGCGCCCTCACCGGCCGTGAGCGAGGTGAGCGTCCACGATCCGACGAGCCGCTCCTTGGCGGTCCTTGCCGTTTGCCCCACCACACCGTCCTCCGGAAGGCAAGAAACGGCTCAGTCGAGCCATTTCCCATAGCTTAGACCTACGGGGTTGGCCCATCATTTTGCAAAAATGTCACAGCGGTCAACTTTCAGACCTCGCGCGGTTGCCGAGGGCGGACCTCCGACGCTAGTTTTCGACCTGCGAGAGGGGGCGGCGCGGCGAGCGCTCGCCGCGGAGTGGGGTGAGTTCGTGTCATGTGGTTTTTCAACCAGAAACGGGCAGACCAGGTCGCCCAGTCCATAAGCCAGCTCATCCACGCGCTCTCTGCTGGGCGAGAAAATCATGGCCCGACGGGTCCGGAACGGCTCCTGCGCGAGCTTGCGACCTTGCTCAGCGAGGACACGATCATCGGCCAGCGCGTCGTGAAGCTGCTGATGGCGACGACCACCAAAGCAAAGTTCCTGGTCAGTCTGGCGACCACGCCGGATCATTCCAGCCACAGGCTGACCTTCGACGGCCGCGGCGTGTACTCCGGATTTTCGCTCGCCTGCTTCCTGCCGCCGCGAACGGTCATGATCGACTTGCATCCAACCGCGGTCGGACAGCACGCACGCCTGCTGTATGCGGCCTGCAAGGCCATGCCCAACGTGGTCGAACGCCGCGACTTTCGCTGGGATCGCTGAAATTATCGCGGGTGCGCGCGTCCGCTGCCGACGCCGCATAACGCCTCGAGGTGAATTCGCAGGACGTGCGGACCGGCGGTTACATCGCGCTCGGTCAGGGTTCACCCGCTAGGCATTGCCTGCCTTCGTCCGTCCGCTTGAGCTCATCCAATATTTGCGCGGCGATGTCCCGATGCCCCTGCTTATTGGGATGCATGTCGAGCGTGTACGAGGCTCCGTTGTTCAAATCGACCGAGATCGGGAACACGTTTGCAGGCGCCGTTTCGCGGCTTAGCGCGGAGATGAAGCGGCCAGGGCCCATCACGAAGATCTTTTTGCCGTTCAACTCGGGGAAAGCCGCCAGGACGGCCAGGAACGCCTTCGTATCTTCGGTCTCTTCTCTGGGAGTCCCATTCATATTCATGGGGTCGTCATCTTCCAACGGGAAGTCATGCCATCCAAGGATATTTAGAAAAAACGCAAGCGGATTATTCCACATGACGTCGAAGGTCCGTCGCATGACATCTTGGAAGCCGACGTCGCGCTTGCCGTAGTCCGACACCAGCTGTTGAAATCTTCTCCGCGTGGGGGGCGGTAACGCGCCCCTGGCTAGAAATACGCTGTTCTCGTCGAAATCGTTCCAGCTGTATTGAA
>Ga0306922_10007966_pt1 | contig 10266 bp, 9 predicted proteins | sample sta12Cox44000082_FD_203758 | JGI IMG/M metagenome (GOLD analysis project Ga0306922, IMG submission 203758) | Lab enrichment of tropical soil microbial communities from Luquillo Experimental Forest, Puerto Rico - statoxic.12C.oxic.44.000.082 (v2)... | ecosystem: Environmental > Terrestrial > Soil...
GAAGAAGTCAGTCGCTTGCTCAGCGCATACGCGTCCGCCATTCTTGCTTCTGACTCCTGACTTCCGTATCCCGCAGGGATATCAAGGGCGAAGCCCTTGCCTAGTTAGAGCATGCTCCGTTCCTTCACTTCGAGGTAGCGGTTGACGAGCTCCGTCGACAAACCCCGCGGATCGACTTCCAATGTAAGCGTGCCCTGTTGGCGCACGCGCCCGAGCAAAACGCTGCGGCGCTGGACGATTTCGAGAGCGGCGGTGTAGCGATACATCTCGCTCGGGTTCTTGGGCGAGCTGGCCACCAGTTGGCGCAACTCGGTCTGGCGCATGATCGCCAGGAGCACCAGATGGCGGCGGGCCATCTTCGCGGCGCATTCGATCACTTCCGGCGTGGCGGCAGTTTCAGCGAGATCGCTGAGCCAGACAATCAGACTGCGGCGGCTTTGCAGGGAGAGCAAGTATTCCGCTGCTCGCAGATGGTCGGCTTCGTAGGGCTCAGCGCGAACCTCTGCCATGCTCTCCATCAGCGCGCGCAAATGCGAAACACCGCGTCCGGCGGCCAGGCGTTGCTGCGGTTTTCGACCGTAGGCGAGCAAGGCAACCCGGTCGCCGGAATAAAAAGCGACCTGTGCCAGGCAAAGGGCGGCATTGATCGCGTAGTCAAGCTTGCTGAGCCCGTCAACCTTCGTCTGCAGCAGGCGGCCGGAGTCGAGGACAAGCCACAATATTTGGCTGCGCTCGATCTGATGCACCTTGGTGATGAGCTTTCCGCGCCGCGCGGTGGCGCTCCAGGAGATGTCGCGAAATTCGTCGCCCTGGCGATAATCGCGAAGGCTTTCGAACTCCCGTCCCTGACCTCTCTGCCTCTTCAAGCGTTTTTCGAGTTCGATCTGCCGGCTACGGATCAGATAAATCCGCATTTTCTGTGTCTCTTCAACATTGGGGTAAACGCGAACCCTTTGTCCTAGTCGAGCGCGTGCCCATCGCTCAGCGAGGTTCAGTGAGCTTTGGTAGCGCAGCCACACCTGGCCAAAAGTGGCGTCGCCACGCGCGCGAGGATTAATCGAGTAGGACGCCGCGCCTGCGCCGTGAGCGGACGCTGAGATTTCGACCCAGGGAAGCTCCCGACGAAATGTGGGAGGCGCTTCGTCCCAAACGCGAGCGCGCATCGGCAACCGGGCGGTATTATGGATCTCGATTTTGATGTTGCTGGATCTTGCCAGCCCCAGTGGCTCACGCCAAATCCGCCGGACCTCGATCTGATTTGGGTTGGGCATCTGCGAAAGATCCCAGACCCAGACCGCCAGCAGAACGATATCCCACAGGCCCATGGCATAAAGGAAGCGCGCGTCGCGCCAGGCCGGAACGATCCAGGTGAGCCCGATAAAGAACAGGAGAAAGAATCGGCGGCCAAATGCTGCCGCCAAGCGGCCTTGTGGCTCCGCTTGTGCCGAGACATTCGGAGGAACGAGTCGACTCACGGCCTATTTAGGGACGGCAATGTTGGCCATCACTTCGGCGATGACTTGGTCGGGCGAAACGCCCTCTAAGTCGGCTTCCGGCTTGAGGACCAAGCGGTGCCGCAGGATCGGGGCGGCCGCGCTCTTGACGTCGTCAGGAATCAGGAAATCACGGCCCTCAGTGGCGGCGAAGGCCTTCGAGGCAACCATCATAGCCACTGCTGCGCGCGGGCTTGCGCCCAAGCTGGCTGCGGCAGAATCACGTGTCGCGCGGACGATCGCGACGATATAGTCAAAAAGCTTCGGCTCGACGCGAACACGAGCGACCTCCTCTCGTGCGGCGAGCAAAACCTCGCGCGATACGGACTCTAAGCCCAGTTTGTCGAGGTCCCGCACTTCGAATCCTCCTTGATAGCGCGAAAGGATCTCTGATTCTTGAGCGGCGTCGGGATACCCTATTCGGATCTTCATCAGGAAACGGTCCAGCTGGGCCTCAGGCAGGGCATAGGTGCCTTCAAACTCAATCGGATTTTGAGTTGCAAAAACGGAAAACGAACGCGAGAGGGGATAGCTGCGCCCATCGATGGTAACTTGCAGCTCTTCCATCGCTTCGAGCAGGGCCGACTGCGTGCGCGGCGGCATTCGGTTGATCTCATCAACCAGCAGAAGATCTGTGAACACTGGGCCTTGATGCAGGCGGAAGGTGCCTTCGCTCAGCTGAAAGATATTGCCGCCGAGAATGTCGGCCGGAATCAGGTCAGGTGTGCATTGCACCCGCTGAAAATGCAGCCGAAAAATGTGTGCCAGGCATTTCACAGCCAGGGTCTTGGCCAGCCCCGGCACACCTTCGATCAGTGCGTGTCCACCGGCCAGCACGACCAGAAGCAACTGGTCCAGCGCTTCGCCCTGGCCGACGATTACTTTGGAGAATTCCTTGCGCACGTGCGCCGCCAAATTCGCAGCACTCATCTCCATCGAGTGGTCTCCTGCTGGCCTGCAGGCTCCAGAAAGGACGAGTAGGCGTGAAGATGTCGAACGATGTCGAGAGCCTCGTTGTCATCAAGATGGATCGTTCGCATGGCTCGCTCTGAGCGCGCGAGTGTATCGAGAAGAGGCTCTTCGCGCCAGCCGAATCGCGCCGCCGCAGAGTGACAAATATCCGGTAGCTTGGCCGTAGCAGGTAGCGCAATCTGCCGCAACAGCAGAAAGCGGAATCGGCGATACGATACCCCAACCGCCCCGGGAGCGGCATGTGCCGATCGGTAGAGGTCCCCTAGCGTTTCCACAAACTCGAGAGGGGAAAGGCGCGACTCCGTCGCTGGCGCTCGCACGGGGCCAGAGCGCCGGGAAAAGGTGAACAGTATCGCTAGAAACGCCAGCGCAACCTGCAGGCCCGCCCAGGGAAGCGGCGTTCCGGCGATATAGGATCCCAGCGACTGTTTTGCGCCGTGGTAATACTCATCCCAATACACGTGCGAATCAGCGGGCGATCCAATGCAATCGAGAAAAAACGCCATGTTGTTTTTGTCACCGATCGAACCGTTGGTAAGCGCTGAGGGCGAGGCCCACCAAATCACTTCGCCGTTGCCAACTTTGTAGGAAACCACAGCCACCTTGTCGTCTTTCCCGTACAGAGCAAGCCATGGGCGCGTGCTCGATGTCCACGCGTCCGCTGCATTCAGGGTGATCTCGGGCGCATCGCGGGTGTAAGGGGAGGGCAACAAGGCCGAGTACGTTTTCGGTTTTGCGTTGAAATCCGGAACCGCGGTTGCGTAGGCATCGGGCACAATTTGCGCGGCCGCTGCGCCGGCCGCCAGCACTCTGCCGCCCCCGGTGACAAATCGCCGGAGGGCCGACTTCTCCGAAGCAGTCGCTCCTTCGAGTGGCTGGGCCAGCACCAGTACGGAACCTTGGGGAGCAAGCGGCAGATTTTCGGGGGATTGCTTCCAGCGCTCGACCCTATAGCCAAGTTGGCCGAGCAGGAGAAACGCCGCTTTGGCTCCCGCCCAACCTGACGAATACGTGGAAGGAAACTCGATCGTCTGCTGGGCCGGCGGTGGGGGGTTTACGGCGTACGTTAGGCCCAGCAGCATCATCATCACCAGTCCCGCCGCGATCAGGAGGCGGAGATCGCGGGCGTCGAGGAACCTAGACATCCAAGTGTCTCCAATTGACGCACAGCCTCATTCCAATCCGCGGAACCGGCCGGGCGGTAGCCGTACCAAACGAGTTCAAACCGGCGGGTCAACTGCGAAAGAGCTGCGTGCTCCGCGCTTTCCTGAATCAAACGGAGAGATTCCCGGGGAGTCCGCGAGCGGTCCTCAGTCAACACCTTGGCCTCTTCCAAGCGTGCGATGCCACCCCAGTACGCGGCGTGAATCGCCTTGCGGTAATCCCCCCTGGCGGCGAGAGACCGCGCTTGGCGGAGCCAGTAGGCCGAATCTTGCCTGGACTTGCTCGCGCCGCGAAGACCCATCTCCGGGCGCGCGCCGCCCCGACTTGCTGCACGCACCAGCCAAAACAGAAGCACCAGAGAGCTCAGCGCAATCACTGTCCACGCAATCACGTTGCCGACCGTGCGGCCGTGCGGAAGCCGGGTGTAGAGCTTCTCAAACTGGCGCACGATCCAATCGTAAAGGCGGGCGCGAAGGCTCTCGAGCCAGGTGGGCCCCCGGGTCGTCTGAAACTCCTTGGCCGCCAGAATGCTGCCCAATTTTGCTTTAAAGCTATCGAGATTTCGGGCTGGATCGGCTTCCGCAAGCGCCTGTGCCGCATCGCGACGCACGGAGATGTCTTGCTGGGCCTCTTGTAGGACGGACCGATTCCGGTGTAAGGCGGTCTCGGCTTTCGCAAGATCTGTGGCGAGCCAATCAGCGTTGACAACGTAAGTCTGGCCTCTGCTGTGGACCACCCACCGCTCTGGCACCGAGAGGCGGGCGGTGCGCAGCTCGCTCGGATCGTTCCCCGCGTTGGCTATCGCAGCTGAGCAGCGGTCGAGTTCAGAAACGTAATCCTCAAGACTGATCAGCTGAGCAGAGGGTCGAGCCTCCGCCCACTGGATCGGACTGGCGGCCAGGAAAATCAGGATTGCAAGCGGCGGACAAACTGAGACGCGTGAAGGGGTCATCTCGATGGAAAGGGCGCGCCTCACGCCGGCGAAACCGGGCCAGGCGCACATGGGCTGCTATCGAGCAAGGCCATCATGAATGCAGGCCAAGGCAAAAACGTGCTCCGCTATGTAACCACACGATTCCGGCCCACGCAACATGCGCCGAGCGGTCCCTGCTGTTTTGAGGACGCCCTTCGAATGAAGGGCAACCCCGGAAGGCCATACCGCGCGGCGGGCGAGCTAAGCGCAAATCGGAACAGTTACCATCGGCAGCTAATTCGAATTCCGTCGCGGCGATGTCCATCTGCCCGGGCCGAATCTCTACGCTGCCTTACGCGCGCCGGTCTGCCAGGCGTTCTCCAGAAGCGCCCGCACATCATCATCACTAAGCTGTGGGAATTCCTCATAGAAAAGGCCGACCGCACGAAAGTCGCGAGGCGTAAGCGGGCAGACAACTTCGTCAACTTCTGAGCGCAAGCGAAGGCTAGTGGACAGGGGCATGACGCCCGCGGCAATGATGATCCGGGCAGCCTTGAGCCTTTTCACGCCCTCGACCGCGGCGCGCATACTCGATCCGGTCGCAACACCGTCATCCACCAGCACCACGGTCCGGCCTTCGAGATCCGGCATTGGCCGGGAGCCTTGAAGGACCGCCTCGCGCCGTTGCAACTCCTGTTGGGCGGCATTCACAAGGCTTTCCACCTCGCTCGGCATCAGTCTAAATTCCTCTGCGATATCAGGATCTATGATTGTTACTCCGCCGCTGGCAATGGCCCCAAGCGCTAGCTCTTGGTAGCCAGGTACGCCCACTTTGCACACTAGAAATACGCCCAAATCGGCGTGTAACGATCTGGCGATTTCGCATGCCAAAGGCACTCCGCCCCGCGGCAGGGCCAGAACCGCCACATCGGGCCTATTCGCTAAGGATGACAGTTTCGTCGCCAGCAGTTGGCCCGCCTGCTGTCGATCATGATATCTGTCAGTCAAACTGCGCCCCAGTACTAGTCTAACTCGCTTCTCCAATTTGTGAATCCCGCCGCGCCGACCTGCCCTAACGAATTAGATTATTGATCGGCCAGAATTCCTCCCAGCATGCCATCCGAGCTGTAAGCACACTCATGGGTCAGGGTTTATGACCCAGTCCACGTCGTGGAACTTGAAACGGCGGGCGAGAACCTGGCCAGCGGTGCGCCAGCTGATCGGGCTGCCTACGCCGCCTTGATTTCCCCTTTGATACTTTTCGTTTTTGTTGCTTTGGGCAGACTCAGTTCGAGGATGCCGTTCTTGAGCGTGGCAGCAATGTTTTTCAGTCTCCACCTCGACCCGCAAGTCGACTCCTCGCATGATTTCATTTGCACCGATTTCCGCATAAATGGCCGTGATGAGCAGCCGGCGCGGCTCCAGGCTGATCGAGAGCTCCTTGAAGCTGGGCACTTCGGCTTTGACTTCCAGAGCGTCGCCCTACTCGTTGATTTGAGTGTGAACTGGGCGCAGCCGCTCTCGCTCGGGCTGGAATCAATTGTCGAGATCCCGCCCCGGCACACAGCCGTTTCCCTCGAAAATCTCGTAGGCCCGACGGGAGATCTCTTCAAAGATCGAGCTTGCACGCTCGAAAAAGTCAGAGCTAACGGTTTTGGCGTGATTGGCTGTTTGGCTAGTTGAACTGCGCTCGTCTTTTCGCCTATCGCGTGTACCTCTGTTTCGAGCGTTTTCGCCGCTGGCCTTGGTGCCTCCGTCTTTTTGGGTTGTCCTACCGAGCAGCCCCGCAAGCGTGAGCCCCGGGGCCAGGGCCCTGACAGCTGCGTGGCTATGCCGCCGCGATAAATTTGCGCGGCCCAGGCACAGGAGTACTTTCGAAATGAGGAGTAATTGTGACACCGACGCCGTCGTGGTATTCCAGCAGATACTCCGGGGAGCAGTTCCCGCACAACCAGAAGTGCTGGACACAGTGGGTGTTGGTCGGTAGGCCACCCTGAATGGGACGCTTGGGAAAGCGGAACAACCTGCCCTCGCGATGATCAAAGGTGGCAGCGCAGCTGGGATTGGCGCACTTTGATAGCATCGAACTGTCCTTCCTAGCCGAGCACACGATTAGACGTGTGATCCTGCCGGCCGGTTCATTTCATTTTCTGATCGGTTCGCACACTTTTGCGTAAGGCAACAGCAAAAGTTCCCTCTCTTAATGCAGTATGTTTCAAAATAAAGCAATAGAGTGTTCAACTGATTCGAATGAAGCTAACATCAATGCTGGGTTATGTCGGAGGATCGGCTGCTCTTCGATTGGTTTCTCAGATATTTAGGACGGCTCGTATCTGGGTGGGATCGGGACTCGCCTCCATCTCAAAGTGGAACCTCTTCGCGAGATTCCGCATAGGGGCATTTTCAGCAAGGACATAGGCCACGATCCGGGAATATCTCTCTTCGCGAGCAAATTCGATCAGCCGGCGCATTAGTTCTGTTCCCAGTCCCAAGTTCTGAAACTTGTCGGCCACCAGGACTGCGACCTCTCCCTCGTCGGGGTCGTCCTCGCGTGTAAGCCGTCCTATACCCAGCAGCTCTCGCTGATTACTCAATCGGTCGACGGCTTCGGCCACAAGCGCCATCTCTCGGTCATAGTCTATGAAGCATTTCCGGATTAAGCGCTCGTGCGCCACCCGCGCGCTTAAGCCTTCCATATGGAAATACCGCAAATAAATCGTTTGTTCTGAGAGCGACTTGTGGAAAGCGTGCATCAAGGGCTCATCCTCTGGCCGGATCGGCCGGATCAGCACTTCCCGGCCGTCCTTCATTTTCCAGGGCGAAATATATTGGGTCGGGTAGGGCCGTATTGCCGGCCGCGGCAGGGCTGCGTTCGGCGTTTCCTCTCCGAAAAGAGCGATCCGAGCATCGAGCGCCAGGAAACCTTCGGCTGCGGCGAGCAATGGATTCACATCAATCTCCCTAATCCGCGGCAGCTCGACGGGAATATAGCTGAAGCGGACGAGCACGCCTTCGAGCGCATTCAGATCGACCGGCTTTCGTCCCCGAACACCCTTCAGCGCGCCGTAGACCTTTGTCTGCTCCATCATCCGCTGCGCCAGTGTGGTATTGAGCGGAGGCAACGCCAATGCCCGGTCTCGATACACCTCCACCAGCCTGCCCCCGGATCCGAAAAGAATCACCGGGCCAAACTGCGAATCGACACTGCTGCCGAGGATCAGCTCATATCCGGCTTGCCGTATCATGGGCTGCACGGTGGTGCCTTCGAAAGCATCGGCTCCCGCTAGCGAGGTTACGTTCGACTCAATCTCGCCGTAGGCCTTCCCGACAGCCTGGGGTGTCAGCAGGTCAAGCTTCACGCCGCCGACATCGGTCTTGTGGGTGATCTTCTTAGAGTGAAGCTTCAGGACCACGGGGAAGCCAATAGCGCGAGCTATCTCGATGGCCTCGGTGGGGCTACGAGCCAATTTCGTTTCAACGGTGGGGATCTCGTAGAGAGATAGCACCTGCTTGGACTCGAGCTCGGTCAGCAGCGTCCGCCCCTCACCCACGACCGCGTTCAAGATTTCATTGGCCTTACGCACCCGCTCGACCGCGACACTCGGGTCATCCGCGATGGACGGCGTTTCATAGAGACCGCGGAGGCGATAGCTATAGCTCCACATGTTTACGAAAACCCGTGCGGCCGTGTCTGGGTATGAAAACGTTGGGATACCCGAGGCGTTCAGCGCTGACTCGCCTCGCTCGACGTAGCTTCCGCCCATCCAGCTGGCGAGAATCGGCTTGCCCTGCCCTCGGGCATAAGGCGCCAGCCGCCGCGCCACTCCCTCGGGATCGGTCATCCCTTGGGGCGCCAGGATGGCCAGTAAGCCATCACTGCCGGGGTCCTTGATTGCGATTTCGATCGCCCGTGCATATCGCTGCGGATCAGCATCTCCCAATACGTCGATGGGGTTCCCATGACTCCAAAACGGAGGTAGGAGGGCGTCCAGCGCTTTCTGCGATGCCTCGGAAAGAGTCGCGATTTCGCCCCCTTCCGCGAGTAGCGCATCGGTGGCCAATACGGCCGGCCCCCCGGCGTTCGTAACAATCGCCAGCCTGGGTCCGCTGGGGCGCGGCTGCTTGCTCAAGGCCTCGGCCATGTAGAAAAGGTCCGAAATACCCTGCACGCGTAAGATACCGCAGCGCCTCAGCACCGCGTCGAGAACTTCATCGCTGCCGGTCAGCGCTCCGGTATGTGAAGATGCCGCTTTGGACGCCGCCTGTGTTCGCCCGCCCTTGATGACAATGATTGGCTTGCTCATGGCCGCCGCTCGCGCCGCCGAAAGAAACGACCGTGCGTCGTCGACCGACTCCATGTAGATCAAAATGCTCTGGGTGTTGGGATCATCCCCGAAGTAGTCGATCAGGTTACCCCACCCGACATCGAGCATTGACCCGGTCGATACGAAGGCGCTGAATCCTACCTGTTCGCGCAAGCTCCAATCCAGAATGGCTGTGAGCAGCGCACCACTTTGACTGAGAAACGCGACGTTTCCCGGCAGCGCGATCGTTTGTGCAAACGTGGCGTTGAGTCCGATGATGGGATTCATCACGCCCAGGCAGTTCGGCCCAATGACTCGCAGGTGGTTACCGTTCAGTTGCTCCGCAATTTGCCGCTCGAGGGCCTTTCCCTCCGCGCCGTGTTCGCGAAATCCCGCTGAGATGACCACCGCACCTTTCGCGCCCGCCGCAACGCACTCGCCGATAATTCCGGGCACAGTCGGCGCGGGCGTAACGATGACGGCCAGATCGACCGGCTCGGGAATGTCGCCGAGTCGGGCGTATGCACGATGGGCCAGAATCGTGGAAGCTCGCGGATTGACCGGATGGACTTTTCCTTTGAAGGATGAGTGGGTGAGATTGAAAAGGGTGGAGAGCCCCACGCTGCCTTCGCGGTCGGTCGCACCGATCACGGCCACTGAGCGCGGCCGGAAGATGCTGTCGAGCGAGGCGCGCTTGCTCAACCGGCGCTTAGCAGTGGCCTGCGCCTGATCGCGCGGCAGAGTCGGTGAGCTCACGTTGACAATATCGACCGCGGGCACGTTTTTGACAAGCCCCGTGCCTTAGCCCGAACTGTGGGCACGGGGATAGCCCGTGCGCGACGAATTGTGTGGCCACCGCTCTGGATGGCTTTCACTTGCTCGCCTGACTTGCGCCCGCCAATCGAGCCGGAACCCGCCAAGAACCCTAGGTTACGCCTGCGACTATCAGACCGTCTGTGCTAGCATGTTCGGCCAAATGCGCGTTGTCGAAAAGCGGCAGCTCTTATCGACCGAGGAAATCTCCCGTACACTCAATCGCTTAGCCCACGAAATCGTGGAGAAAAGCGGGGGCGCGCACGACCTTGCTCTGATTGGCGTGCGCCGCCGGGGCGTTCCTCTTTCCGAGCGCCTGGCCGGCGCGATCAAGAGCTTTGCCCATGTTGACGTGCCGGTCGGTACTTTGGACATCACGCTTTACCGAGACGATCTCTCAACCGTCGGCCCACAGCCGGTGGTCCAATCCACCAATATCGATTTCCCGGTGGACAATCGAGACCTGGTGATCGTCGACGATGTGCTCTACACCGGCCGCACCATCCGCGCTGCCATGAACGGACTTTTCGATCTGGGACGCCCGAAGCGCGTTCGGCTTCTGGTCCTGATTGACCGTGGCCATCGCGAGTTACCCATCGAGGCCACG
>Ga0306922_10007968_pt1 | contig 10265 bp, 9 predicted proteins | sample sta12Cox44000082_FD_203758 | JGI IMG/M metagenome (GOLD analysis project Ga0306922, IMG submission 203758) | Lab enrichment of tropical soil microbial communities from Luquillo Experimental Forest, Puerto Rico - statoxic.12C.oxic.44.000.082 (v2)... | ecosystem: Environmental > Terrestrial > Soil...
CGGCGGAGCGCTGGCGGCTGAACCCTATCCCGATCGTCCCATCACCCTCATAGTGCCCTATGCGGCCGGCGGCAGCTCGGATGTGCTCGCTCGCCTCATCGGCGAGCGGATGTCGAAATCGCTCGGCCAGCAAGTCGTCATCGACAACCGTGCGGGCGCCGGCAGCCGCCTCGGCATCGAGATTGCCGCCAAAGCCGCGGCGGACGGCTACACCCTCGCTCGCCGACATGCCGCACACCATCATTCCGGCGATCCAGAAGGGGGTGCATTACGATCCCGTCCGCGACTTCACGCCGATCGGCCTGATCGGCACCGCCTCGATGGTTTTTTTCGTCAATCCGGCGGTGAAGGCCGAGACAGTCCGCGACTTCGTCGGGCTCGCGAAGGCCGACCCGGAAAAAATCACCATCGCCTCGGGCGGAATCGGAAGTGCCACCCATCTCACGGCGGAGCTCTTTCAGGCCAAAACCGGCATCAAGCTCGTGCATGTGCCGTTTCGCGGCGCCGGCCCGGCCATGAACGATCTCGTCGCCGGTCACGTGCAGTCGAGCTTCACCACGCTCGCGACGGCGAGTTCGGTCCTCGATCGCGTTCGCGCGCTCGCAGTCGCAAGCGAGACGCGGCTCGCGACGCCGGCGAGTATTCCGACGTTCAGGGAGAACAACATCGATCTCGTCGTCGAGCATTGGTGGGGCGTGCTCGCTCCGGCTGGCCTCCCGCCGGAGATCGCCGCACGCCTGACGGGGGACCTCAAAGCCATTCTCGACTCGCAGGAGTTCGCGATGCGCCTCGCGCCGCTTGGCGTCACGGCGTCTCATGCCTCACCGGCGCAATTCCGAGCCTTGATCGAGAGCGACACGGCGCGCTGGGCCGATATCGTCAAGGCGGTCGGGATCAGCGTCCCCTGACGCGTACTCATAAGGGAGGCGGCGGCCAGGACGCAGGCACACCTCATTCGTGACCGATGTGGGCGCCTCTCTCGGCCACCGACCGTTTCATCAGCAGCACCACGGGTACCAGCACCAGCGTCACCACGGCCAACATCAAAAAAACATCGAAATAGGCAAGTGCCGATGCTTGCTGCTGGCGCAAATTCTCGAGTGCTTGCCAGGCGAGTTGCTGCGCAGCAACCGGATCGCCGGTCTGCTGCAGAAACACTCCCCGAGCCTGCTCCAGGAAGGAAGTCACAGCCGGGCTGAGAGGATCGAGGGACTCGCCAAGCCGCAGGGTGTGAAATTGATCACGGCGCTCCTGCATCGTCTGCGCCAATGACGTCCCCACGCTGCCTCCCTCGTTGCGCAGCAGACTCAACAAGCCGACAGCCGCTCCACGTAGCAACGGTGGAGTATAGAGGTAGGCCGCCACGTTCGCGGGGGCAAAGCATATCGAAAGTCCAACGACCAGCACCACCCGAGGCCAGACGACTTGGCTCGGGCTGATCTCCAGGTTCAGCTGTGACATCCAATAGTTCCCGGCGGCCATGGTGAGCAGCCCGGCGACGATCACCCACCGAGCGTCCGTCCCCCGCCCCAGCAGGAAGCCCACGACAGGCATTGCGGCGACGGCAAAGAACCCGGCCGGCGACATGACCAACCCCGCGTTGAGCGCGTCATAACCAAACAGGGACTGCAGCAAACCCGGCAACGAGGTGCTGGCAGCATAAAGCACCAAGAAGGCGCAAAAGATGATGAGGCAGCACGCGCTGAAGTTTCGCTCCCGCATTGGGCGGAAATTGACCACGGGGCTGGGGTGGCGTAGCTCCCAGAAGATCAGCCCGATCAGACCCACGGCGAAGAAAATCGCCAGCGTCTGCACGCGCCAGAATGGATCGCTCAGCCAGTCCCACTCCTGTCCCTTGCTGAGCATCACTTCCCAGCAGACCATGACGATGACCAGCAGCGACAGGCCGATCGCGTCAAAACTGAACGGCTGCCGCTTCAACTCCGCGCGCTGCTTCGTGAGATAGTCCGGATCGCGGAGTACCGCATAACACGCAGCAAACGCCAGAAGACCGACCGGGACGTTGATGAAAAACACCCAGCGCCACGAATAGCTGTCCGTTATCCAACCGCCGAGGGTCGGTCCCACGACCGGCGCCAGCAGGGCAGCAAAGCCGAACAGCGTCATCGCTACGCCTTGCTTCTCGCGCGGGAAGGCGTCCAGCAGCACCCCTTGGCTGCTCGGCTGAAGACCGCCCCCGGCCAGGCCCTGCAGCACGCGAAACAGGATGAGCTGGCCGAGACTGGTGGCCATTCCACACAGCCCCGAGGCAAGGGTGAATACGGCGATCGACAGCAGGAAGTAGTTGCGGCGGCCGAGGTGCGCCGACAGCCAGCCGGTGATCGGCAGGATGATAGCGTTGGCGGCAAGATAGCTGGTGATGACCCATTCGCCATCGTCCACGGTAGCCGACAGTCCGCCCGCGATATAGCGCAACGCTACGATCGCGATCGTGGTGTCGAGCACCTCCATGAAAGTCGGCACCACGACGATCGCGGCAACTACCCAGGGATTTCCTCCCGCGCGGGATGCTGGGGGTGCAAGGACCGCCTCCGTCATTTTTCGGCGCCCGCCGAGCTTCCCGCCGACGTCGATGGCGGCGATCGCAGCGCATACGCTTGCAGAAACTTCCCGGCGTCGGGCCCGGTCGGCGGCCGGTTGACATAGACGTAAGGAACAACCGAGGTGCCGACGAACAGGGGGTTCTTATCGGGATCGTAGTCTTGGAGCTCGATGCGAACCGGCAGCCGCTGCACCACTTTGACGAAATTGCCCGTGGCATTCTGCGGCGGCAGCAACGCGAGCGTCGATCCGGTCCCGATGGTAAAGCCGGTGATCCGGCCCTTGAATACCTGTCTGTGGCCGTACATGTCGACATACAGATCGACCGCTTGGCCGATGCGCAAGTCGCGCAGTTGCGTCTCCTTGAAATTGGCATCGACCCAGATCTCGCTGAGCGAGCGGATCGCCATCAAGTTCTGCCCGATCTGAACATCGTTGCCCGGATTGACATTTCGGCGCGTGACGACGCCGTCGATCTCCGCGACGACGTCGCAATAGCGAAGGTCCAGTTCGGCCACAGCCAGATCGCGCTTGGCGGCCGCGAGTTTGGCCTCGGCTTGCTTGACGGCCGGCGCCTGCGCCGCCAGCCGAGCGAACGTGCGGTCGATGTTGCCTTCGGGATCGAGCTTTTCGAACTCTTCGAGCATCTGCTTCGGAGTCTGGCCGACCGAATGGACGACCCCCAGCTCAGCCGCGGTCTGAAACAGATCTGCCTGCGCCTGCAGGACCGAAGAGAAGGTCTGATCGAGATCAGGCGGCACCTGGCCGAGATCCCCGCCGCCCTCGGGTTGCGCCGGCAACCCCAAAGAGACCCGGATTTGGTACACATCCGCCAGTGACTGGGTGAGCTGTGCGCGAGCAACCGACAAGGCTGATTCCCGTCGATCGTACTCCTGCTGGGAGATCGTCGTTGATCCGATCAACTGCTTTGCCCGCTCGAATTCAAGCTCGGCCAGCTTCAGCGAAGCCCTGCTCTTTTCGACGCCAGCGACCCGGGCACGCAGCAGGGATACTTGATTCTCAACGCCCTCCATGGCGTGCTGCAAATTCCAGCGCCGGCTCCAGGCCTGTGCTTCGATACCGCGCACCTGGGCCCTGGCCGCCTGCGAATCCGCCTGTGCGGAATCGACGGCGGCCTTCTTCACGGCGACCGCGTCCTCAAAAGGCTCCTTGTCCAGTTGAACAAGAAGATCTCCCTTGCGCACACGGTTGTTGTCATCCACCAGAACGCGAGACACCTGACCGTGGACGCGGGCAGCAACGAATGTCACGTGACTGTTCACGAAAGCATCATCCGTCGATACCGTGGTGAGGGTGAGCCGGATCCAGGGAATGCCGAACCATAGGGCGGCCGCCAGGATCAAAACGCCCAGCACTCCCAGGAGCAACCTTCGCCGCGGAGACCGCCGAGCTCCTGGTGGGGCTGGCTTTGAAGCCGGATCCGTCTGCGGTGATTTGGCGTCGCGATCAGCCGCAGCACCCGCTTTACCTGTCGCGGGCGCGTCGATCGAACTTGACTCGCTCCTATGCTCGGTCATCTCGTTGACTCCCGAACTGGCGTAAATATTCGCGCTTCTCCGGGCTTGTCGCAACAGTGACGCGAGGTGTGACCAGCAGCTGGGGCAGCCCGAACGATGGTCGAGGGCCCTCGCCTATCGCGATTTTATGAGTCCGCGTCCCTAAACTAGATCGATGGGGCATCTGCTATCGCCACCGGTAAATCCCAGCGACCCGCTGATGTGGGCGGACTTCCAGGCGCTGTGCGATCTGGGCGGCCGCGTCGCCGGTTCGGCCGGCGAAGCCGCGGCGCTGTCCTTCGCCCGGGAGCGGCTCGCGGCCGTGCCGGGTGCAAAGGTTCGCGACGATCCCGTGGACTATCCGGGTTGGCGGTGCCGGACGGCGCAACTGACGAGTGCGACGACGGGCAGTGCGTTCCAATGCATGCCGCTTCTGGGCACGGCATCAGCGGCGGGCGTCGTGGCGGAAGTGCTCGACCTCGGCTTGGGCCGGCATGAGGATTTCGAGCGGCACGCGAACCGCATCCGCGGCCGCATCGTCATGGTTCGCCACGAATATCCGTTCACGAGCGGGCACGTGCACCGCCGCGTCAAGCTTTCCTTGGCGCAGCAGATGGGCGCGGTCGGGTTTCTGATCGCGCATCCGGAAAGGGGCGTCGGCGCCGTATCGGGGTCGAGCGGACGCAACGGCGGCGCCGGCATCCCGGCGCTCGGCATCGGCGTCGAAGCGGCGGACGCGCTCCGCCCTTTGCCGGACGGCACGCTCCCAGCCGCCCGCATGGTCATCGACGGCGATGATCATCCCGCGCGCACGCACATGCTGGTTGCCGACCTGCCGGGGCGAGGCCCGGATTGGGTCGTGGTCAGCGCGCACATCGACGGCCACCCGCATGGCGAAAGCGCCATGGATAACGCCACCGGCGTGGCGGTCGCGCTCGGGCTTGCACGCCTGCTCGCGCCGCACGTATCCGAATGTCCGCGCGGCTTGCGAATATGCCTGTTCAGCGCGGAGGAATGGGGCCTCATCGGATCTCGTATCTGGCTCGAACAAATGGACGAGGCCGCGCGGCGGTCGATGGTCATCAACCTCAATCTCGACGCCGTCGGCGGCGCCTACGCCTTGACGGCGCTCACGTCGGGCTTCGAACGTCTCGATGCCTGGGTCAAGGCGACCGCCGCGCGCGCCGATCTGCCGATCGCGACGCACTTGCCGCTCATGGCCAATTCCGATCACGCCAATTTTGCGGCGCACGGCATTCCCGCCGTTCGGCTGATCGCCGGATTCGACGCACCCGACAGCAATCTCCGGCTCGTGCTGACGGCGGCTGACACCCGCGACAAGGTGCACCCGGATGAACTCGATCAGGCGTTGAGAATCGCGATTACGCTGACGTGGGAGGCATTGGGTGCCGCCGATGCGACGCTGTTGAGCCTGGCGGCGGCGGGGCGCAGTTAGCCGTTCCGGAGGATCGCTAGCTCAGAGCTTGGCCTGCAACTTACGCTGCGCCTTTCTGGTTCGCGGGCCGCGTCTTCTTCTTGTTGTTGGCGGCGTCGCGCGCCAACCGCAGCGCCCGCAAGCGCGCAGTCTTTTCGCGCATCATATGCAGCTCGGCCTGGTACTCGGCCATCGCTTGCTGGGCCTCGCGCAATTGCTGTTCCTTCTTGAACAGCGCTTCGGCGCGGCGGCGCGCCTCGTCGGTATTCACGCTCAATATTGGAACTCCTTGTAAAGCCCTAGAGGATCATGGCCGCTCGATTTGCCCGCCTGGTATCGTGGCCCGATCAAAGCGACATCGTGGCCAACTAACGTCTCTGCGGCGGGAAAATTCGGACATGAATCGTCTGAGTAGATGAATTCTATGTAGTTACAGTTGAACAAATAACAAGGCGTCTCGGATGGATCGCGATTGCGTTTCACCTCACGATCGAACTCAAGCTCACTCTTCACTAGGGCTTTGACCCTCGGTTTTCTTCGTTTCTGGTGGTTCTGCCGCCGGCGCGCCCCGTGGTTCGGCCGCAGGTGCGCCACGCGGCTCTGCCGCAGGTGTGGCGCGTGGCTCCGCGGCGAGCGTAGTGCGGCCTTGCGACTGGTTCTTGGGGGCGGCGTACCGCGCGGTTGGATGCCGCGGCGGCGTGTTTGCCCAGTCTGGGACAATCTCTTCAAGCCTGCTGCTGCCTGAACAATTGGCGAGCAGCGCGCTCAAAATCCCTACCACAAGAATGCGCAGCATGACGCCGTTTCCCCGAGGATGCCGCTCTACCGCCGCTCGAGCGCGAGCGGTCTCATGAAATCGAGCAACGCCAGGTCACTCAGGCGCGCCACCTCATGCTCTCCCCGATCCATGTGTCGAAGGATGAGCAACGCCAGCCGCCTCCTCGCCCCTTCATGCTCTTTCAGATCAGGAGGGAACCCCTGGCATACAGTATCGAATGCAGCGCCCATTATTTTCAGGGCTTCGGGATCGTACACATACGTGACGTCGCTGAATGAGGGCACCTCGTCCTCCCTAATTCGCGCCGATGCAAGCGAGGCCGGCTTTGCCGTTGCGGGCGGGACGAAAAAAAGCGCCGCTCCCTTTCCCCTACATTTCAGGACGTTTGTGAAGATTCTAAGTCCGGCCGCGCGCGAGGATCCCACCCCCGGAACCGAGTTCCTGAGATGGAACCGCCGAGTTGACTGCCTCACACAAGCCACACATACCACAGCTCGTGACTACTATCGTCCTCATCGCCGCCGCGCCGCGTTCCTCGGCGGAGCCCTGAACTCGCTCGCCGGCGGTGGAACGCTGGTGACATTTCCGGCGCTCCTGTTTGCCGGGCTCAATCCCATCGACGCGAATGCATCGAGCGTGGTCGCGCTGTTTTCCGGAACGTTTGCAGGCGCATGGGCGTATCGCCGCAATATCCTCGCGGTCGCCGAATTCAGCGTCCTAGGCTTGTTCGTTTTGAGCCTCGTCGGCGGGCTGATCGGGGCACTTCTGCTGTTGTGGACCCCGACCGCTATCTTCGCGAGTCTCGTACCATGGCTGATTCTGTTCGCAACGATCGTATTTGCCGTCGGCAATCTCGCTCCGGTCGATGCGATCAAACGTATCCAGCTTGGCCCGCGCAGCGCCTTGGCGGCGCTTTTCATCATCGCGATTTATGGCGGCTACTTCGGCGGGGGAATCGGCTTTTTAATGCTGGCTGCTTTTACCCTATTCGGCATGCGGGACATCAACGCGATGAATGGCCTCAAGATGGGGCTGGTGGGTGTCATGACAATCAGCGCGATCGTCGCGTTCGTTGTGGCAAACGTGGTGCGCTGGCCAGAGACCCTACCGATGCTCGCGGGCTCGGCGGTCGGCTCCTACATGGCCGCGCACTGGGCGCAGCGGCTCGATCAACGGTTGATCAAGGGCTTCGTTGCCGTACTCGGAGCCGCCCTGACCGTTTATTTTGCCTGGCGCGGCGTCTAAGCAGGGTGCATCGTCAGGTGTGGCCGAGTTGCTCTTGATGCATGAGCGATCTCGTCACGCCGCCGCCGTGACGGAAAATCTCTTGGCGAGCGCGGTCGTGCGCAGCACCGCAGCCAATGCGGCAATTTCGTCGGCGCTGAGCGAGGCATAGGGCGGATAGGGATCGCCGACGGGCACGCCGATCAAGTTCATCGCCGCCTTCATGACGGGAGCGAGCCCGCGGTGCATCCATTTCGACGGAAACAGCGCGAACTGCTGCTGCAGCGTGGCGGCGCGTTCATGGTCCTTGGCCGCGAAGGCATCGATGATATGCCGCGCGATCTCGCACGCCGGCGGCGGCATGGTCGCGCCGGAGCCGCCCAGCTCGAGCGTGGCGAGCAGCATTTGCATGGTCGTGAAATAGCGGGCATGGCCGGCGCGGTCGATCTCGACGATCAGGCGTGACACGCGCGCGAGATCGCGGGAGCTTTCCTTGATGAGCTCAACGCGCGGCAATTTCGCCAGCGCGATCGTGTCCGCCATGGAGACGTCGGCGCCCGGCCCGGGATTGAGATAGAGCGTGATCGGAAGCTTGCTTTCGCGCGCAACCGCCTCGAAATACGCGATCAGGTCGGCGTGCGTGGGCGGACCAGCAAATGGACGCAGCGGCGCCAGCAATTGCACCGCCGCTGCGCCCAGACTTTCCGCAAAGTGCGCCAGCTCGATCGCGGTCCTGAACGAGGGATGCGAAATCCCGACCATGACCGGCACGCGTCCATCGACGAACGCGATGGTGTGGCGGATGAGCGCCTTGCGCTGTTCGAGGCTGAGATAGGTGTATTCCTGGGTCTCGACCCCGGCCGCGACCACCATGGTGGCGCGGCAGTCCCGCACCACGTAGTCGATCTCGCGCCGCAGCGCGCCTTCGTCGACGTCGAGGTCGGCGGTAAAGGGCGTGAGCGGCGCAACGATCAGTCCCGGCTTTTCCACCTGCATCCTCCCGCTACGGCGGTTTCATTTGTGCTTGATGAATAATCACGCCGCACACTCGTTTTGATCCCCTCCCCCTTGTGGGTAGGGGTTTGGGGGTGGGGGTCCTTCAGCTGATGCACCGCTCGACCCCCACCCGGCTCGCTTCGCTCGCCACCCTCCCCACAAGGGGGAGGGTAAAGACCCGAGTTCGCTGCTCGGACTCATTCCACTCCACACCAGGACGCTGCGGAGCGCGCACGTGGCGCTACGGTCACGCGACGAATTTGTAGCCGTCGCCCCAACGTCGCACGAGGCCGGTCGAGGGCGAAGGAAAATGCGTCACGCACATGACCGTGGCCGCGTCGCAGAAACGGTCGAACACTTTGCGCCGCGTCTGTCCGGCCGCACGCGAGTCGTAATCCGCCCGCATGCCGAGCTCGGGATATTTTCCCTGGATCGGCGAGTGGATCATGTCGCCGGTGATCAACGCATCTTGTCCGGGCCGGCCGACCAGCACGGAGTAATGGTCGATGGTGTGGCCGGGCGTCGGGATGAACTGGATCGACTCGTTGAAGGCAAAATCGCTCTTCACGATCTGCGCACGTTTGGCCTCGACGATCGGCAGCACCGAGTCGGTGATCCAAGGAACGCCTGACGGATCGTCCTTCTCTTTCTGCGTCCAGTACGCGAGCTCGCGGTCGGCCATGATGTATTTCGCCTTGGGAAAGGTCGGCACCCAGCGTCCGTTCTCGAGCCGCGTGTTCCAGCCCACATGGTCGACGTGCAAATGCGTGCACATCACGTAGTCGATGTCGTTCACCGTCAGCCCGGCGGCCGCGAGGCCCTGCTCGAAACGGTCGCTCTTCATCATGTTCCAGAGCGGCCGCGCCGGCCGCGGCTTGTCGTTGCCGACGCAGGAATCGATCAGGATGTTGTGGTGCGCGCTCTTGATGACGAAGCTCTGCACGCACAGCACCAACTTGCCGCTCGCCGGATCGATGAACGTCGGCTGCAACCACGAGCGGTTCTCCTCGAGCAGCTCCTTGGTGAGCGTCGGGAAGAATTCGAAGACGTCGAAGAACGGCGCCTGCTGCTCGACGACCGGATGAATGGTGATGTCCTTGAGTGCGATTGCCGTCACGGAAACGCTCTCCTCAGCCTGATCGAGATACCGCAGATGTTAGTGCCGTCGCGGGCCGGCGCATAGCCCGCGCCGCTATGCCCGGCAATGACGACGCCGCGGCAGCCCCGCCGGTGGGAAGACGGCAAGCCGATTTGTGAACGCAGTTAACCGTTGGTAACCCCGCCGGGGCGGTGAGGAATTAGCACGCGGAGCGGCTCAGTCCGAACGATTCTTGCCGCAATCTCGGAACGATTGTTGCCGCAATCGGGATGTTTGCTTGCGCCTGCGTCGGGGGACGTGCGTTGCCGTTGGACGCTGCGCCATAGGCAACGTGGGGTGCACGTGGGGGACGTATTGGTTCACTGGGGGGTCCGCGCGATTCCGGTCGGAATCGCCGCGATGGTTCTGGGGTTCGTCCTTAAATCGGCAGGAACGCAGGCAGGGCCAACAGACCCGGCATTGCCCGCTCCGCGCATTTCGGTTTTCGGGACAATTCACCCTGAGCTTTTCCGGCTCAGCGCGCCACTGGGATCAGGCTCCCCGGGCGATCGCATACGATTGGCGAGCCTCGAACCGCAGGTCGGATTGTTCGATGGCCCGGCCTATCGAGCTCCGGTGCTGACCGACGCGGCCGCGTCGGCGTGCGCGAACGCG
>Ga0306922_10007973_pt1 | contig 10263 bp, 10 predicted proteins | sample sta12Cox44000082_FD_203758 | JGI IMG/M metagenome (GOLD analysis project Ga0306922, IMG submission 203758) | Lab enrichment of tropical soil microbial communities from Luquillo Experimental Forest, Puerto Rico - statoxic.12C.oxic.44.000.082 (v2)... | ecosystem: Environmental > Terrestrial >...
GGTGGTGCGCTCGGAGGGACTCGAACCCCCACGATGTTACTCACTGCCACCTCAAGGCAGCGCGTCTACCAATTCCGCCACGAGCGCTATTTGAAGGGACGGCACGGGATTTGCGCCGGCACCGCGCCAACGGCGCCGATGTAACAAATCGCAGATGGCGCCACAAGACCCGCCGACGGCATGATTTGAGGCCTGGGAAAAGGGGAACGCAGGCCGCCGGTTCAGCGGCTGCCGACCGCTTTCGGCAGCATTTGCTTGACTTCGACCGCGATCCGGTTGCGATCCACCAGCACGACCCCGGAGGCGACGGGCAAGGTGTTGGCGAGGATCTTGACCTCGTCGGCTTCGGTGGCGTCCAGTTCGATAATGGCACCCCGGCTCAGCCGCATTACCTGATGAATCGGCATCGTCGTGGTTCCGAGCACCACCATGAGATCGACGCTGACTTTATCGAGGGTTGACACCTAAAAAGCGACCCGAACTGACAACGCAAAATTGCGCAGCCAGAGATCACCACGTTATGGTTAGCCAATGGTTAATGACCGCCAAAGCCTTGATTTGACGGCCTTCGCGCGCCCACCCGACGGCGGTGCGGTAGAGTGGCGGATCTCGGATACGCCGGTGCCGTACCCGGAGGCCGTGGCGGCAATGGAGGCACGGGTGACGGATATCGCCGCCCGTCGGGCACCGGAGCTGGTATGGCTCCTCGAGCATCCCCCGCTCTACACCTCAGGCACCAGCGGCAAGGCCGCCGACCTGCTCGAACCGCGTTTCCCGCTGTTTGAGACCGGGCGTGGCGGACAGCTCACCTATCACGGTCCCGGCCAGCGGGTTGCCTATGTCATGCTCGACCTCAAGCGGCGGCGCCCCGACGTACGGGCCTATGTCGCCACCCTCGAGCAATGGATCATCCGCACGCTTTCGGCCTTCAACGTGCGGGGCGAGCGCCGCGAAGATCGCGTCGGCGTCTGGGTGGCCCGGCCCGACAAGGGCGCCGGATTTGAAGACAAGATCGCGGCGATCGGCGTGCGGCTGCGGCGCTGGGTCTCGTTCCACGGCATCTCGATCAATGTGGAGCCCGACCTCAGCCACTTCGCGGCCATCGTCCCGTGCGGCGTCGTGGACGAGCGTTACGGCGTGACCAGCCTCGCCGATCTCGGCCATATCGTAACCACGGTGGATGTCGACATCGCGCTCCGGCAGGCTTTTGAGGAAGTCTTCGGCGCGGTGATGCCGCGCCTGCCGGAGGTCATTCCGTAGCACCATTGCCGCTGTGACCGGCGGGATGAACGGCCGCCCTACTTCGCAAGCGTTGGAAGAATGCGCATCTTCCACAAGTTCCAGATACGGTCGATTACCGCGAAATTGGTCTTGTCGGCCTTCTCGCCCTCGGCCTGCGTCAGATAATTCACCTCTCCCCCCAGTGCGATCGCCTGCGACTGAAGTTTTGCGTTGACGTCGGTGTAGTAGGCGCGAAACACGGCCATCCTCACGCTTGGTCCGACCGCCACGTCGCCATGGCCCCGCATCAACACGACTGGTTTGTCGCCAAGCGCCTGCGCCAGCGATTTGCCGATCGCGGAATTGCTGACCAGCATGTTGGTCTCGCCAAAATCCGTTCGGATATCCCAGACCGGCACGCCGACCGCGAGGAAGGATGGGTTATGGTACATCGCCCGCATCGGCACCTTGCTCACCGAGAACGGGATCACACCGGGAGAATGGGTGTGAACCACACTCATCACGTCCGGCCGCGCGCGATAGATTTCGGCGTGGATGAAGCGTTCAAGGAACAGGCTCCGGCCGCGGGCGTCCACGGCGTTGCCGTCCAGATCGAATTCCATGATGTCATCAGCGGTCACGAGCGCCGGCGCCAGCGAGCGGGACATCAGGAAGCGGTTGGGATTGGTTGGATGGCGCGCACTGACGTGGCCGAACCCGTCGAGTACGCCGAAATCGGCGAGGATGCGGCTGCCGATCACCATGTCTTCGAGAAGAGCGGCATCGACGCCGGCAATCGGCGCAGACTGGACTTGGGCAGATGTTTCGAGGTGCCCGGCAAGCAGTGCGACCATTGCTGTTGCAGCCAGCCGCGCCAGGCCTTTGATGGCATTCCTCGATGCTCGCATCATCAACTTCACCGTCATCCTCCCTTCGCTTCATCAGTCATATCGTCGCCAGCACCGAAAACTCTTCACCCGGATGCCGCAAGCGCAACACATCGGGGCCTACGTCCTCTTGCGCGAGGCGATCGACCCGCGCCGATGTCGGTCCACGCTGGCAGGAGATGACCATGTCGGTCACGACGTCTTCAGGTCCCGCAAACACTGCTTCGACGCTGCCATCTCTTCGGTTGCGTACCCACCCTTCCAGGCCACGCAGCATCGCCTCGTACTCGACCCAGGCGCGGTAGCCCACGCCCTGCACCCTGCCGATGATCGTGACCCGAAGGATCGTGCTGCCCATCTATTTTTTGAGTCCCAGAAATTGGTTCGTGCGCGCCTTCATTTCAGGTTCTCGCGTGAGCCGACCCATCAGTTCGGCGGAGGCAAGGCCTTTCAAGGCTTTTGGCGGCGATCCCCCACGCAGCGCCTTGAGCGTTTCGTAGACGGCATTCGCCGCCGCGGCGAAGGGAGCATGTCCCTGTAGCGCCATCCGCACCCTTTGCTCCCTGAGCCAGGCAAGGTCGGAGATGGCCTCCGGCGCGCCGCCAAGCACGATCGGCAAGGTTGTCGCGCTTGCGATGGCTTCAAGTTCGGCTCTGGTTTTGATGCCGGTGAAGAACAAGGCGTCGACGCCGGTCGCCTCATAGGCTCTTGCGCGCGCGATTGCGTCATCAAGCGAAGTGATGGACGCAGCACCCGTGCGCCCGATGATCACGAGCGATGGATCGCCGCGTCCATCGAGCGCCGCCTTCATCTTGCCGACCCCCTCCTCCAGACTGATCAGTTGCGTCACCGCCTCGCCATAGGCTTGCGGCAACAGAGTGTCCTCGATGGTGAGACCGCTGGCGCCGGCCGCTTCCAGCTCAGAAATCGTTCGGCGCACGTTAAGCGCATTGCCGTAGCCGTGGTCGGCATCGACCAGGACCGGCAGAGCCGATGCACGCGACATCCGTCGCATCTGCTCGGCGAGCTCGGTAAGCGTGATCAGCGCGATATCGGGATCACCGAGCACGGCAAGAGACGCCACTGATCCACCGAACATGCCGACCTCAAACCCGAGATCTTCGGCAACGCGGATCGAGATCGCGTCATAGACCGACGCTGGCCGCACGCATGCCGATCCCGACAGGACCGAACGCAATTTTTCCCTGCGTTGATGGAAAGTCATCGACCCTCGTTTGATCTATCGGCTGGATTGTCATCGTGAGGAGAGTGGCGAGGAAGTAATGCAGTACCCACTTTTCGAAGTTCGTGCTCCATCGCCGCGCCCATCTTTCACGAACTTCGAAAAGTTATGGGCACTGATAAACCTAACGATTCTAGTGCCGCTTTCCATTTGAAGTTCCTGAAAAGAATTTGCCGCTTGCAATGCAGGAACTTCAAATGGGCGGCACTAGACTTTCGCTGCGGCTGGACTTTGGATTGCTTCGCTTCGCTCGCAATGACGGCAGTATTGTTCTCAGGCAAATTCCAGTATCAGCGCGTCGACCGCCAGTGTGTCGCCGGGAGTGGCGTGAATTTTCTTCACGGTGGCGTCGCGTTCGGCCCGCAGCACGTTCTGCATCTTCATCGCCTCCACCACCGCCAGCGTCTCACCGGCCTTGACCTCCTGGCCTTCGCTCACCGCAATCGACACGACCAGCCCCGGCATCGGGCACAGGAGCTTTTTGCCGCTGTCGGAGGCTGTGATCACGGGCATCAGGCGGGCCGCGGCCGCCTCTGTCTCGGTGAAGACCTGAACGGCGACCTCGAATCCCTGATATGTCAGGCGGAAGCCGTTGAGAACCGGCCGCACCTGCATCGCGACCACTTGTCCATCGATCGTGCCCTGCCAGACCGGATCGCCGGCTTTCCAGGGCGAGATCAGCCGACGCGCCGAACCCGCCGCGCCATCGGCGCCGACGAAGCGCACGGCCATAACATCCGTCTCGCGCACGATCTCGAGCAGGATTTCGTCGCGCTCCAGCCATACCGCGCGGCGCCGTTCGCGGTACACCCTTCGATGGACCAACTGGCCCGAAATCTGCCGCTTGCGTTCGCCGAGCACGTGATCGATCGCAGCCCCGACCGCCGCCAGACGGCGCGCGATCTCACCTTCCGGCGCACGCACCGAAAACCCTCGCGGAAATTCTTCCGCGATGAAGCCGGTGGAGAGCTTGCCCTCGCGCCAGCGCGGATGGTTCATCAGCGCCGAGAGGAAGGGAATATTGTGACGAATGCCGTCGATGTAGAATGAATCCAGCGCGGTGGATTGCGCCTCGATCGCGGCAGCGCGGGACGGGGCGTGCGTGACGAGCTTGGCGATCATCGGATCGTAATAGATCGAGATCTCGCCGCCCTCCTGCACGCCGGTGTCGTTGCGCACCGTGATCCCGTCGACGCGGCTCTCGGCCGGCGGCCGGTACTTGACCAACCGCCCGACCGAGGGGAGGAAGTTGCGGAACGGATCTTCCGCATAGAGGCGCGACTCCACGGCCCACCCCGTCATGGTGACGTCCTTCTGGGACAATTTCAGTTTTTCGCCGGCGGCGACCCGGATCATCTGCTCGACCAGATCGATGCCGGTGACCAACTCGGTAACGGGATGCTCGACCTGCAGGCGGGTATTCATCTCCAGGAAATAGAAACTCTTGTCCTGACCGGCGACGAATTCGACGGTGCCGGCAGAGTCATATTTCACGGCTCTCGCGAGCGCGACCGCCTGCTCGCCCATCTTGCGGCGCGTGGTCTCGTCGAGTAGTGGCGAGGGCGCCTCCTCGATCACCTTCTGATTGCGGCGCTGGATAGAGCATTCGCGCTCGCCGAGATAGATCACGCTGCCATGCTTGTCGCCTAGCACCTGGATTTCGATGTGACGGGGATCGACGATGAATTTCTCGACGAACACCCGATCGTCACCGAAGGAGGCCTTCGCCTCTGCCTTGGCGAGGCCGAAACCCTCGGCGACTTCCGCCGTCGAATGTGCGATCCGCATGCCCTTGCCGCCGCCGCCGGCCGAAGCCTTGATCATGACGGGATAGCCGATCCCGTCGGCAATTTTCACGGCATGCCCGGCGTCTTCGATCACGCCAAGGTATCCCGGCACGGTCGAGACATTGGCCCTGGCGGCAGCCTTCTTCGACTCGATCTTGTCGCCCATCGCGGCGATCGCGTCCGGATTGGGGCCGATGAAGACGATGCCGGCCTCGGCAAGCGCACGCGGAAAGGCTTCGCGCTCGGACAGAAAGCCGTAACCGGGATGGACGGCCTGCGCGCCGGTCTTGCGGCAGGCCTCGATGATCTTGTCGATCACCAGGTAACTTTCGGCGGCAGCCGGCGGCCCTATCAGGACAGCATCATCGGCCATCTCGACGTGAAGGGCGTCGCGGTCGGCCTCCGAATAGACGGCGACCGTCTCGATTCCCATCCGGCGGGCGGTCTTGATGACCCGGCACGCGATCTCGCCGCGATTTGCGATCAGAATTCGTTTGAACATTTGCGGACTTGCGTGAAACCTCTCGGACGGCCAATCTGGCATGCGGGGGCCGGCCTAACAATTCCGTCGTACAGCAAAACCGAGCGGAGGCAACGGCTGATATGCCCGAAAGCCGATTCCGGGGCTTGATCGGCCTGCTCCGAGCCGGGGTTCGCACCCTCAACCCGGCCTTCACCCCCGCCACAAAATGCGGTTATCATTTCCGCCGTTGCCGAGAGCGATATTTTTCGATGCGTTGGTTGATCCCGATCCTGGCCATTTTCGCAGCCAGCCCAAGCTTTGCCGCCAGCCCGGTGGTCAGGGACGGCGGGACCATTGATATTGGCGAGGTGACGTATCGGCTCGCCGGCATCGAGGCACCCGCATTCGACCAGGTCTGTATTGACGACCATGCCGATTCCTGGGCGTGCGGCGTCGATGCGCGCGACCAGCTCGCCAAGCTTGTCGGCGGCCGCGATGTGCGCTGCGACGATTTCGGTCCGGATTCCACCTACAAGAAATGGCGCGTCGGGACCTGCACCGTCGAAGGCGAAACCACCAGTCTGAGCCAGCTTCTCGTACGCCAGGGATTTGCGCTGAGCCAGGAATCCTCGGCACAGGGCCGCTTCAGGGAAGACGAGGCGGATGCAAAGGACAAACGCAGAGGCCTCTGGAAAGGCTGCTTTGTCGCGCCGGCCGAATTCCGTGGCTGGCAAAAGGACGCGCCCCTGCTCGGGGGCGCCTGCCGGGGCGACAAGGACCGCGAAATACGCGAAGTGCTGTTCCCCTACGAACCAACGATGCCGTCGGGCTGCAGCGTGAAGGGCAAGTATGCCTTGCGCGCGCGGGTCACCGGCAACATCGGCATCTACCACGTACAGGCCTGCCGCAGTTATCCTGCGCTGACCCGCCCCGATCGCTGGTTTTGTTCGGAAGATGACGCCAAGGCCGCCGGATTTCGCAAGGCCTATAATTGCCGGCCGATCACGCGACCGCGCATCTGACAGCATGTAACATTTCGGAAAGCACCCGGTCCGGAGCCTGCACGGCGACCCACGTCAGCGCTGCAGGGCCTGCAGATTCTTGCTCCCCGACCCTTGCGCCCCTAATGTCGCAAATCTTTCAAATAGGACCGACCATGGCAGCAATGAAGCCGGACGCGAGCTTTAGCCTACTTACGGGCAACAAGATCGACGCTCTCCTATTCAAGGCCGGAAGCATCATCTTTCGGGAAGGCGACGAGGCGCGCGAGCTTTTCGTGATCAAGAGCGGCGAGGTTCGGATCCAGATCGGCAACCGGACGATTACCGAGCTTGGACCGGACAGTATCTTCGGCGAGATGGCGCTGATCGACAACGAGCCACGCAGCGCGACCGCGATCGCGCTCACCGACGTCGAGATGGTGGCAGTGTCCGAAAAGCAATTCTTGTTTTTGGTCGGCCAGACCCCTTATTTCGCCCTCAAGGTCATGCGCGTGCTGGCCCAGAGGCTGAGGGCGACAAACAAGACGTTCGGTTGAATGACTCGCGGACGTCGTCGAACCGGTCGTAACATTTCCGTCGCATCGCAAACCTAGACACTAACCTTGGCCATGCGACCCTCATCCGAATCTCCAGGAGAAATTCAAATGCGCCGTTCAGTGGTGATGTTATGCATCGGCCTTTTGCTGGGATGCGCAGGCACGGCGTTTGCGCAAAATGGCTCGCCGCATAACATCATCCTGTTTGTGCCCGACGGCTTGCGCTCCCGGATCGTGACGAACCAGACCGCGCCGTCGATGGCCGCGGTCCGCGACACCGGCGTCAATTTCAAGAATCCGCACTCGCTGTTTCCGACCTTCACCACCGCCAACGCATCGGCCATGGCGACCGGCCACCATCTCGGCGATACCGGCGATTTCTCGAACACGATTTATACCGGCTATCCGGTTGGCTCTGCGGAAGGCACGGTCACGCCGTTTCTGGAAATCAACCCCGTGATCATCGACGTCGACGAGCATTTCGGCGGCGATTACCTCAACGAGGAGACCGTGCTGAAGATGGCGCGTGTCAAAGGGTTCAGCACCGCAGCCATCGGCAAGGTCGGCCCCACCCTGATTTTCGACCACACCGACAAGCTCGGCAGTGATGGGGCGCATTCGATCGTGATCGATGACGCCACCGGCAGCAAGACGGGCGTTCCGCTTTCCGAAGAAATAAAGGCAGCCCTTGCCAAGGCCGGTCTTCCGCTCGCCACGCCTGCCCGCGGCGACAACGGCAAGTCGGGCGATGCCAAAACCCCTGGCACGACCGTGCCCAACACGGCTCAACAGGCTTACTTCGCCGATGTGGCGACCAAAGTCCTGCTGCCGATGTTCAAGGCCCGCAACAAGCCTTTCGTCATGGTATTCTGGTCGCGCGACCCCGACGGCAGCCAGCACAATCAAGGCGACAGCCTCAATACGGTCACGCCGGGAATCAACGGGCCGACGTCGCTCGCCGGCATCAGGAATGCCGACGACAACCTGGCCCGGCTTCGCAAGGTACTGGATGAGCTTGGCCTGGCTGCGAGCACCAACATCATCGTCGCTTCCGATCACGGCTTCTCGACGATTTCAAAGGAGAGCAAGACCAGTCCGTCGGCGAAAATCGGTTATCAGGACACCCCGAAGGGTCTCCTGCCGCTCGGCTTTGTTGCGATCGACCTCGCCAAGGCGCTCGATCTGCCGCTGTTCGATCCGAACGACAGGAATGCGCCGGTCGCCGGTGATGCTCATCCCAAGGCCGGAAATGCCTTGATTGGCAAAGATCCGGCAAAACCGGACCTCGTGGTGGCAACCAATGGTGGATCGGACCTCATTTACCTGCCGAACAGGGACAAGAAGCTGGCGCAACGTACCATCGCCGCGTTGCTGGAGCAGGATTACGTCAGTGGATTGTTCGTTGATGACAGCCTGGGGCGTTTTCCCGGCACGCTGCCGCTGTCGCAGATCGGCCTGAAGGGCAAGGCGGTAACCCCCACGCCATCGATCGTGGTCAGTTTCCGCTCCTATGCGACCGGATGCGACGAGCCGGTCAACTGCTCGGTCGAAGTCGCCGACACCGTGTTGCGCCAGGGCCAGGGCATGCACGGCAGTTTCGGCCGTGGCGATACGCTGAACTTCATGGCGGCGATCGGGCCGGACTTCAAGACGGGCTATGCCGATCCCTTGCCGGTCAACAACGCAGATGTCGGCATGACCATCGCCCATCTGATGGGTCTGCGCCCGTCGCATGCGGGCGGGCTGACAGGCCGGGTGATATCGGAGGCGCTGCCGAACGGAATAATCCCGAAGGCTTTCGATGGCACCGTTGCATCGAAGCCCGCGGCGAACGGCCTGAAGACGGTGGTGAAATTCCAGCGCGTGTTGTCGCAGCGCTATTTCGGCGCCGCAGGCTTCCCGGGCCGCACGGTCGGGCTCGATCCGGAAACCGGCAAACAAAAAACGGCGGGGCAATAGCCCGCCGCCGCGCTGTCCAAAATCCCGGCCTGCCTCACAGCCCGATATCGAAGACGTTCGGCAGGTGCGCGAACTGCAGTGTCGCGCCAACAAGAGTGGCGACAAGCCGCATCAGGGTGTGATTGGGGCGGCGGCTGCCGCGCATCTGGCTTGCGATCCAGTCCAGCACTTCGGTATCGACATTTGCCGCATGGGTCGGCGCCCAGCTTTCTATCGAAGTCTCGACCGACAGCGCAACCGAGCGTGGCGGGACCGCCAAGCCGGATACCGAGGCCGCGTGATGCACCACAGCCTTGGCCAGGAGATCCTCGAAACGCCCATTATCGCTGCGCTCGGCCGCGGCCTCGTCGATCTCAAACAGCGCCTCGACTTCCGCCCGGCTGACCGGCTCGTGATCGACCGCTGTTGCGGTGAGGATACTCGCGCACCAGGCCGTGTCAGCGGCATCCAGCGTGCGGGAGAAATGGACGCGGCCCCTGGTGGTAGGCCCCTCGCCTGTGATCACGCCATCGCGCACGACGGCCAGTGCAAGGGCGGCTGTGTCTTTGCAGGAAATCCTGGAGGGTTCGATGGTAGCGAGAGTTTCGGCGGCGATCGCCAATGGGGCAGGCATAGGAACTTACTCTTCCAGTTTCTTTTTCTGGGCTGGCGGTCCGATTCCAGCATTCGCATCCCGCCCGACAGGCGTCTTTTGCGAGAGTTGGCATCGAAGAGATCACCGGCAAGTACATCGCGTGCAGGCGTAAACGAGTGGTTAACGATTCGAAACTTGGTTTGTCATGTTCTTTCCAGGTCTTCAGTTTTGTCGCTTCAGTTTTGCGGCAGCGATGCCCATCGTTCCATCGCAGGGCCGCGACCCGATCGGGTTCGGACAGGCAAACCTCGCTGCGGGCGCTCGCCTTACCAAACTCGATGTGGCTTTTTCACGGCAGTTGTGTAAATCGAAGAGAAAGATACTGGAACCCGGCAGTGAGGGGAGAAGAATCTACCTTTTTGCCCGCCGCCGTTCACTTGAGGTTCTTCGGCTCCTATACTGAAGGTAGCGAATTCTTCCCCCACCTGAACGAAATGAGGTCGATTATGGCTCTCCCAATTGGCGCTGTGGCCCCGGATTTCGAGGCCGAAACCACCGAAGGCAAGATCAAATTCCACGACTGGATCGGCAA
>Ga0306922_10007976_pt1 | contig 10262 bp, 8 predicted proteins | sample sta12Cox44000082_FD_203758 | JGI IMG/M metagenome (GOLD analysis project Ga0306922, IMG submission 203758) | Lab enrichment of tropical soil microbial communities from Luquillo Experimental Forest, Puerto Rico - statoxic.12C.oxic.44.000.082 (v2)... | ecosystem: Environmental > Terrestrial > Soil...
CGGTGCGGCGGGCGCGGTCGTCGATGCCGCACAGCCGGTCGCTCTGCCGCAGATCGTGGTCGGCGACACCCAGGCCGCGCTCACGCGCGCCGCGCGTAGCTTCCGCTCCGCCTTCAGCGGGCCGCTCATCGGCGTCGCGGGCAGCAACGGCAAGACGACCGCCAAGGAGATGCTGGCTGCGATCCTCGCCGAGGCCGGCGTCTGCCTCGCCACGCGCGGCAATCTCAACAACCACATCGGCGTGCCGCTCACGCTCCTGCGTCTCACCGCCGAGCACCGCTTCGCGGTCGTGGAGATGGGCGCGAACCATGCAGGCGAAGTGGCGGCGCTGGTCGAGGTGGCGCGTCCCACCATCGGGCTGATCACCAACGCGGGCGCCGAGCATCTGGAAGGTTTCGGCAGTCTCGAGGGCGTGGCGCGCGCCGAAGGCGAGATGGTCGCGGGACTCGCGCCCACCGCGACCGCCGTCATCAACGCGGACGACGAGTTTGCGGGGCTGTGGCGCGGCATGACCCGCGCGCGGGTCGTCACCTTCGGCGTGCGTGAGCCGGCCGACTTCCGCGCAGGCGAGGTGCGTACCACGCTCGATGCCAGCGGCTTCCGCACCCGCTTCCGCCTGCACGGCCCACAAGGGCCCGTGGACATCGAGCTCGCCGTCGGCGGCGCGCACAACATCGCCAATGCGGCCGCCGCGGCGGCCGCGGCCGCCGCCGCCGGCGCCAGCCTCGCGCAGATCGCCGCCGGACTCGCCGCGGTGCGCGCCGTGGCAGGCCGGCTGCAGTTCAAGCGGACACTGAGCGGCGCCTGGCTGATCGATGACTCCTACAACGCCAACCCGAGCTCCATGCGCGCGGCGATCGAGGTGCTCGGCGCGCTCGAGGGCCGTCGCTGGCTCGTGCTCGGCGACATGGGCGAGCTCGGCGGGTTCGCGCTCAAGGCGCACGCGGATGTCGGCGAGCTCGCCCGCGCGGCGGGCATCGAGCGGTTGTACGCGACCGGGGAGCTCATGGAGCGGGCCGTGGAGAGTTTCGGCGCGGGGGCGCAATGGTTTGCCGACGCCGGCACCCTCACCCAGGCGCTCAATCGGGCGCTCGAGAGCGCGGGCGCGCAGGTGCGGGTGCTCGTCAAGGGCTCGCGCTTCAATCGGCTCGAGCGCGTGGTGGATGCATTGACCGGCGCGCGCGGCGGAACGACGGGCGGACACTGAGTGCTGTACTGGCTGACACAACAATTCACGGGCCGCATCAGCGGCGTGCACGTTTTTTCCTACCTGACGTTCCGCGCCATCCTCGCCACCTCCTCCGCGCTCGGGCTGTCGCTGCTCGTCGGTCCGCCGATGATCGCGCGCCTGTCGCGCTACCAGATCGGCCAGGTGGTGCGGGACGACGGGCCGGTGACCCACCTGCCGAAGGCCGGCACGCCCACCATGGGCGGCACGCTGATCCTCGTGACGACGCTCGTGAGCACGCTGCTGTGGGCCGACCTCGCCAACCGCCTGGTGTGGACCGTGCTCGGGGTCACCTTCGCCTTCGGCTTCATCGGTTTCTACGACGATTACCTGAAGCTCGTGGTGCGCAATCCGAAGGGCCTGCTGCCGCGCTGGAAGTACCTGTGGCAGTCGCTCGCCGGACTCGCGACGGCGGCAACGCTCTACTACACCGCGACCGATCAGGCGCAGACGACGTTGTTCCTCCCCTTCGTCAAGACCTTCCACGAGCCGCTCGCAGCCGCCGCGTTCATCGCCATCGCCTACTTCATGATCGTCGGCATGAGCAACGCCGTGAATCTCACCGACGGGCTCGACGGGCTCGCGATCATGCCGGCGGCGCTGGTCGCCTCGGCGCTCGGCATCTTCGCCTATGCCAGCGGCAACGCGGTGTACGCGCACTATCTGCAGATCCCCGAGATCCGCGGCGCGGGCGAGCTGCTGATCTTCTGCGCCTCGCTCGCCGGGGCGGGCCTCGGGTTCCTGTGGTTCAACTCCTATCCCGCCCAGGTGTTCATGGGCGATGTGGGCGCGCTCGCCATCGGCGCCGCGATCGGAGTGCTCGCGGTGATCGTGCGTCAGGAGCTGGTGGCGCTGGTGATGGGCGGAGTGTTCGTGCTCGAGACCGCATCCGTCATCCTGCAGGTCGCCTCCTTCAAGCTCACCGGCCGGCGCGTCTTCAGGATGGCGCCGATCCACCACCACTTCGAGCTCAAGGGATGGGCCGAGCCCAAGGTGATCGTGCGCTTCTGGATCATCTCGCTGCTGCTCGTGCTCGCGGGCCTCGCGACCCTGAAACTGCGATGAGCGCCGCCCCCGCAAAGCCGTACGCCGTGATCGCGGGCCTCGGAGCGACCGGGCTCTCGTGCGCGCGCCACCTGCATGCGCACGGCTGGCGGCTCGCGGTGACCGACACGCGCGCCTCGCCGCCGCAGCTCGCAGCGCTCACCGCGCTCGACTCCGGCATAGCGGTGCGCCTCGGGGAACTCGACGCCTCGCTCCTCGAGGGGGCGACGCTCGTCGTCGCCTCGCCCGGAGTGCCGCTCAGCGGTGCATTCTTCGCCGAGGCCGAGCGCCGCGGGCTCACGGTGGTCGGGGACATCGAGCTGTTTGCGCGCGCCGCCGATGCCCCGGTGGTCGGCGTCACCGGCACCAACGGCAAGAGCACCGTCACGACTCTCATCGCGCGCATGGCGCAACGCGCCGGGCTCAAGGTGCGCGCCGGCGGCAATCTCGGGCCCCCGGCGCTCGATCTGCTCGCCGACGGCACCGAGCTCTACGTGCTCGAGCTCTCGAGTTACCAGCTCGAGACCACGCGCTCACTTCACTGCCGGGCAGCCACGGTCCTCAACGTGAGCGCCGATCACCTCGATCGCTACGCGTCGCTCGCGAGCTACGCGGCCGCCAAGGCGCGCATCTTCGCGCGCTGCGACACCGCGGTCATCAACCTGGACGATCCGCTGGTGGTGGCCATGCCGCGTGCCGCCTCCACCACCCTGTCGTTCTCGCTGCGCGCGGAGCTGGGCGCGGACTATGCGCTCGCGCTGCAGGAAGGCGCATGGTGGCTGACGCGCGCCGGCGCACCGCTCCTGCGCGTGGCGGAGCTCAAGATCCGCGGGGCGCACAACGCCGCCAACGCGCTCGCTGCACTCGCGCTCGGCGAGGCGCTCGCGCTGCCGCAGCCGGCCATGCTGGCAGAGCTGCGCAGCTTTACCGGACTCCCGCATCGCTCGCAGTGGATCGCCGAGGTGAACGGCGTCGCCTACATCGATGACTCCAAGGGCACCAACGTCGGCGCGACCCTCGCCGCGGTGGCCGGCATGCCGGGGCCGGTGGTGCTGATCGCGGGCGGCGAGGGCAAGAACCAGGACTTCACGCCGCTCGCCACGGCGTGCCAGGGCAAGGTGCGTCACGTGGTGCTCATCGGGCGAGACGCGCCGCTCATCGAGCGGGCGCTCGCCGGGGTGTGCAGGACTGAGCGCAGCGCGACGCTCCCGCAGGCCGTGCAGGCGGCGGCGCGCGCCGCGCGCCCGGGCGACACCGTGCTGCTCTCGCCCGCCTGTGCGAGTTTCGACATGTTCCGCGACTACGCCCATCGCGGCGCCGTGTTTGCCGAGGCCGTGCAGGAGCTGGCGGCATGACCGGCGCCGCGCTCTTTGAGTTTCAGCGCGGCGGCGCGCGCGCGACCGCCGTGCACCTCGATCGCGTCACGCTCGCGCTGATCGCGACGATCGTGCTGCTCGGGCTCGTCATGGTGACCTCCGCCTCGATGTCGATCGCGGGCGAGGACTCGGGCCAGCCCTTCTACTACCTCGAGCGTCAGCTGCTGCTGACCTTGATCGGCCTCGGCTGCGCGGCGCTGTTGTTCGCCATTCCGAGTGCGGTGCTGGAGCGGGCCGCGGTGCCGCTCTTCGCCCTCGGCGTGGTGCTCCTCATCCTCGTGCTGATCCCGGGGCTCGGCCATGCGGTGAATGGCAGCCGCCGCTGGCTGCGCCTCGCGGGGGCGAACTTCCAGGTCTCGGAGCTCGCGCGCGTGCTGGTGCTCATCTACATCGCCAGCTACGCGGTGCGCCGCGAGGCCGAGCTGCGCGAGTCGCTCGCCGGGCTTGCCAAGCCGCTCGCGCTGCTGTGCTGCGTGAGTGCGTTACTGCTCGCCGAGCCCGACTTCGGCGCGGCCACCGTGCTGTTCGCGACCGGCTTTGGCCTGCTGTTTCTCGCCGGCGCGCGGCTGCGCTACGTCATCGGCATGACGGTGATCGCCGCGGCGGGGTTCGCGGCGCTCGCGGTGAGCTCCAGCTACCGCGTGCGGCGGCTGACCGCCTTCCTCAATCCCTGGGCGGATCCCTTCAACAGCGGCTTCCAGCTCACGCAGTCGCTGATCGCCATCGGCCGCGGGGAATGGCTCGGCGTCGGTCTCGGGGACTCGGTGCAGAAGCTGTTCTACCTGCCCGAGGCCCACACCGATTTCCTGTTCGCGGTGCTGGCGGAGGAGCTGGGGCTCGCGGGCGTGCTGCTCACCCTCGGCCTGTTCCTCGCACTCATCTGGCGCAGCTTCCGCATCGCGCGTCTCGCCGCGGATGCGGGACTGAAATTTCCCGCCTACCTCGCCGCCGGCTTCGGGCTGTGGATCGGCATCCAGGCGTTCATCAACATCGGCGTCAACATGGGCGTGCTGCCGACCAAGGGGCTGACGCTGCCGCTCATGAGCTACGGCCGCTCGAGCCTCATCGTGGCGCTCGCCTGGACCGGGCTGCTGCTGCGCGTCTACCACGAGGCGAGCGCCAAGCAGCGCGGCTCGGCCACGGTCAGGAGCGGCGCGTGAGCCGCGGGACGCGCGAATTTTCCTGGCGTGCGCGCCCGGTGCTCATCATGGCGGGCGGGACCGGCGGACACGTGTTCCCCGCGCTCGCTCTCGCGCGCCACTTGCGCGCGCAGTCGTTCGAAGTGGTCTGGCTCGGCACCCGGCGCGGCCTCGAGTCGCGCGTCATCCCCGCCGAAGGCATACCGATCGAGCATCTGTCGGTCGCAGGGCTGCGGGGCAAGGGCCCATTGAGCTGGCTGGCAGCGCCGTTCCGCCTGACGCGGGCACTGCTGCAGGCACTGACGATCATGCGGCGCTACCGGCCGGTCGTGGTGGTGGGGCTCGGCGGATTCGTCACCGGACCGGGGGGCGTCGCGGCCTGGCTCACGCGCCGGCCGCTCGTGATCCACGAGCAGAATGCCATCGCCGGCCTCACCAACCGCGTGCTGGCGCACGTTGCCCGCCAGGTGCTGGAGGCTTTCCCGGGCAGCTTCGGCCAAAAGGTGCACGCGCGCGTCATCGGCAATCCGGTGCGCGCGGACATCGGCGCGCTGCCGCCGCCCGCGGCGCGCTTCGCCAGCCGTACCGGGCCCGTGCGGATCCTCGTGATCGGGGGCAGCCAGGGGGCTGCGCGGTTGAATGCGGTGGTGCCCTTTGCGCTCAAGCGCCTCGCGGGCGTGCTCGCTTTCGATGTGCGGCATCAGGCGGGGGAGCGCTGGCTCGAGGCCGGCCGCGCCAGTTACGCGCAGGCGGGCGTGCGCGCGGATGTGCGCCCCTTCATCGAGGACATGAGCGAAGCGTACGGCTGGGCGGACCTGGTCATCTGCCGCGCCGGCGCCCTCACGATCTCGGAGCTCGCCGTGGCGGGCGTCGCGGCGATCCTCGTGCCCTTTCCGTACGCGGTCGATGACCACCAGGCGAGCAACGCGCAGTACCTGGTGCGCGAGAGCGCCGCGGTGCTGATCCCGGACCGGGAGCTCACCGCCGAGCGCCTGGCGAGCGAGCTGCAGCGCCTGTGCAACGGGCGCGGCAAGCTGCTGGCGATGGCCGAGCGCGCGCGGCTGCTCGCCAAGCCGCACGCGACGGAGGAGCTCGCCGCCTCCTGTCTCGCGCTGGCGCGGAGCGCCGCATGAGCGCCGAGCGTCGCCACATCCCGGGGGGACCTGGCGCGGAGCGCCGCCTCGTCCCCGAGCGGCGCGACCGCATGCGCCGCATCAACACCATCCATTTCGTCGGCATCGGCGGCAGCGGCATGAGCGGCATTGCCGCCGTGCTGCTCAATCTCGGCTACCGGGTGCAGGGGTCGGATGCGCGGGCGAGTCCGACCACCGAGTGGCTCGCGGGACTTGGCGCGCGCATCACCATCGGGCATGCCGCAGCCAACATCGGCGGCGCCGACGTCGTCGTGGTCTCCGGCGCCGTGCCGCACGACAACGCGGAGGTCGCCGCGGCAATCGCGCGGCGGGTGCCGGTGGTGGCCCGCGCCGAGATGCTCGCGGAGCTCATGCGCTTCCGCTACTCCATCGCCGTGGCCGGCACGCATGGCAAGACCACGACCACGAGCCTGCTCGCCAGCATTCTCTCGGAGGGCGGGGAGGACCCCACCTACGTGATCGGCGGACGCCTGAAGAGCACGGCGAGCAATGCCCGCCTCGGTGCGGGCCGTTACCTGGTCGCGGAGGCCGACGAGAGCGACGCCTCCTTCACGCACCTGCAGCCGCTGATCGCGATCGTCACCAACATCGACAACGATCACCTCAGCACCCATGACGGAGATTTCGGTCTTCTCAAGCAGAGCTTCATCGACTTCCTGCACAACCTGCCGTTCTACGGGCTCGCGGTGCTGTGCATCGACGATGAGCACGTGCGCAGCATCGTGCAGGAGATCGGCCGGCCCACGCTCGCCTGCGGACTTGCCGCGGGCGCCGACATCCGCGCGAGCAACATCCGCCCGCAGGGGCTGCAGACGCGCTTCGAGGTGACCCGCAGCGGAGCCGCGCCGCTCGCCGTGACGCTCAACCTGCCGGGGCTCCACAACGTGCGCAACGCGCTCGCTGCGATCGCGGTGGCGACCGAGCTCGGCATCGACGATGCCGCCATCGCACGCGCACTCGAGGGGTTCGAGGGTGTCGACCGCCGCCTGCAGCACATCGCCGATGTAACGACCGCGGCGGGTCGGGTAACGGTCATCGACGACTACGGCCATCACCCCACCGAGATCAGCGCCACGCTCGAGGCCGTGCACCAGGGCTATCCGGGACGGCGCGTGCTGCTCGCGTTCCAGCCGCACCGGTACACGCGCACGCTCGCGCTCATCGACGACTTCGGCCGGGCACTCTCGGGGGCGGACGTCCTGTGCGTCACCGAGGTGTACGCGGCGGGCGAAGCGCCGATCGCGGGCGCCGACGGCCGCGCCATCTGCCGCGCGGTGCGCAGCCTCGGTGCGCTCGAGCCGCTGTTCATCGAGCGCGTCGAGGAGCTCGCCAGCGTCCTCAAGGACCTCATCCGCGACGGCGACGTCATCGTCGCAATGGGGGCGGGCAACATCAGCGCGGTGGCGCACGCGCTGCCCGCAAGGCTCGCGGCGCTCCTGCCGCCGGAGGGGGCCCGATGAGCTTCGCGCTCGCTCCGCAGTTCGCCACGCGCGTGCGGCGCGATGAGCCCCTGAGCCGGCACACCTCCTGGCACGTGGGCGGCCCGGCCGAGATCTTCTTCAATCCGCGCGATCGCGAGGATCTGGCGGCGTTCCTGCGCGCAACGCCCGCGGACGTGCCCATCCAGTGGATCGGCCTCGGGAGCAATCTGCTGGTGCGCGATGGCGGGCTGCGCGGCATCGTGATCAGCACCCACGGCACGCTCGATGGGCTCGAGCGACTCTCCGAGACCAGCGTGCGCGGTGAGGCGGGCGTCGCCTGCGCACGCATCGCGCGACAGTGCGTCAAGTGGGGGCTGGGGCCGGCGGAATTTTTCGCCGGGATCCCCGGAACGCTCGGTGGCGCGCTGGCGATGAACGCCGGCGCCTTCGGCGGCGAGACCTGGGCGCACGTGCGCGCGCTGGAGACCATCGACCGCCGTGGACGCACGCACCAGCGCGCGCCCGCGGAGTACCGGGTCGGCTACCGCGAGGTGATCGCACCCGAACCGGATGAGTGGTTCATCGCCGCGGAACTGAGCTTCGAGCGCCGTCCGGGCGCGCACAGCGGCGAGGTGCAGAAGCTGCTCGCGCAACGCAAGGCCTCGCAGCCGATCGGCGAGTGGAGCTGCGGCTCGGTATTCACCAACCCGCCGGGCGATCACGCCGCGCGCCTCATCGAGGCGGCCGGACTCAAGGGATTTCGCATCGGCGACGCCTCGGTATCGGAGAAGCACGCCAACTTCATCATCAATCACGGACAGGCGAGCGCTCAGGACCTCGAGCGCCTCATCGGGCACGTGCGCGAGACCGTCGCACGTGTCCATGGCGTCGCGCTCCATCCGGAAGTGCGCATCGTGGGAGTGCCGTAGCCCATGCGCCTCATCTACCAGCCCGAGCGGCTCCGGCGAGTCTCAGATCCGCGCGAGTTCGGCCGCGTGGCGGTGCTGCTCGGCGGCGATTCGAGCGAGCGCGAGATCTCGCTCCTCACGGGTAACGCCGTGCTGGAAGCGCTCAAGTCCCGCGGCGTCGACGCGCATCCCTTCGACACCCGCTCCCTGCCGCTCTCCGACCTCATCGCCGCGCGCTTCGAGCGTGTCTGGATCGCGCTGCACGGTCCGGGCGGTGAGGACGGGACACTGCAGGGTGCGCTCGAGTACCTGGGCGTGCCGTACACCGGCAGCGGCGTCATGGGCTCGGCGATCGGCATGGACAAGCTGCGCACCAAGCGCCTCGCGCTCGCGGCAGGAGTGCCGACCGCGGATTTCGTGGTGCTGCGGGAGGAGGCGGATTTCGAGCTCGCGCTCGAGCGGCTGAAGCTGCCGCTCATCGTCAAGCCTGCCACCCAAGGCTCGAGTGTCGGCATGACTAAAGTCGAGCGCGACGCCGATCTCGCCGCCGCCTTCGCGGCCGCACGGCAGCTCGAGTCGCTGGTATTCGCCGAGCCGTGGATCCCGGGCAAGGAATACACGGTCGGGATTCTCCAGGGCGAGGCGCTGCCCTCGATCCGCATCGAGACCCCGAAGACCTTCTACGACTACGAGGCGAAGTATTTCCGCGACGACACGCGCTACTTCTGTCCTTCGGGGCTCGGCGCGAGCGCCGAGGCCCACCTCAGGAGCCTGGCACTCGCCGCCTTCGAGGCCGTGGGAGCCTCCGGCTGGGGCCGTGCGGATTTCATGATGGACGCCGCCGGGCGGCCGCTGCTGCTGGAGATCAACACCATACCGGGGATGACGAGCCACAGTCTCGTGCCGATGGCGGCGCGCGCTCTCGGCATCGACTTCCCCGAGCTCGCCTGGCGAGTGCTCGAGACCAGCCTTACCCGCGTTCCGGCACCGCCGGCGCCAGCCAGGCCCTGAGAGGTACCGCAATTCATGCTCGGTCGACCGAAAAATCGTCGCAAGCTGGAGAGGCGCCGCTGGCGGTTGCCGGCGATCAACTGGCGCGCGCTCGGGGTCGTGCTCGGGGTGCCGGCGGCGCTCGCCGGCGGCGCGCTCGCGGCGCTCTGGGTGCTGAACCAACCGATCGAGAGCGTGGCGGTGGCGGGCCGCTTCCAGCGTGTCACCCCGGTGGACGTCGAGCGCGCGGTGAAGGCACAGGTGCACGGCGCGGGGCTCCTCTCGGTGGATCTCGCCGCGGTCGGCGGCGCCATCCATCGCCTGCCGTGGGTGGATGCGGTGAGCGTGCAGCGTGCCTGGCCGCGCGGGCTCGATGTGAGCCTCACCGAGCAGACCGCCGCGGCCCGCTGGGGCGAGCACGCGCTCCTCAACACGCGCGGGGAGCTGTTCAACGCCGACGAGCGGCACATCCCGCCCGAGCTCGCGCAGCTCTCGGGCCCGGCGGGCAAGGAATCCGCGGTGGCGCAGCGCTATCTCGCGGCCGAGGGACGGCTGCTGCAGGCGGGTCTTCGCCTCACCGCGCTGCGGCTCGATGCACGCGGTGCCTGGGAGCTCGACCTCGCCAACGGCGTGACGGTACGCCTGGGAAGGCGGCAGGTCGATGAGCGCTTCGAGAAGTTCATGAACACCGCGCTGAAGCTGGTCACGCAGCGCGGCGAGGACATTGCCTACGTGGACATGCGGTACACGAACGGGTTCGCCATCGGCTGGCGCGGCAACGCCGCCCGTGGTGCGGGGAAGGCGGGCGGTCACGATGCTTAAGCGCGCAGAACGCAACCTCATCGTCGGGCTCGACATCGGCACCTCCAAGGTCGTGACGCTGGTCGGGGAGGTCGGGCTCGACGGCTCGATCGAGCTGCTCGGGCTCGGCTCGCAGCCCTCGCGGGGACTGAAGAAAGGCGTGGTGGTCAACATCGAGTCCACCGTGCAGTCGATCCAGCG
>Ga0306922_10007980_pt1 | contig 10259 bp, 12 predicted proteins | sample sta12Cox44000082_FD_203758 | JGI IMG/M metagenome (GOLD analysis project Ga0306922, IMG submission 203758) | Lab enrichment of tropical soil microbial communities from Luquillo Experimental Forest, Puerto Rico - statoxic.12C.oxic.44.000.082 (v2)... | ecosystem: Environmental > Terrestrial >...
GGCGTTGTATCGTGGCGAGCTTCATACCGCCGTCGCCAAAGACGCGCTGGCCAAGTATTTGTCCGCCTTCAGCGCTTCGTGATGGACTTCCTCGAACGGCGGGATGCGGTCGTCCCACTCGAGCAACGTGGCGGTGTGGCCCACACGCTGAATGGCACAATCGTAAAGCCTCCATACCGGATCGATCACCGGATGGTCGTGGGTGTCCAGGATATATTTGCGATATTTCGAGTGCCCGGCGATATGGATCTGGGCCACACGGTCGCGGGGAACGGCATTCACATAGTCCAGCGGATTGAAATTGTGATTCTGCGACGAAACATAAATATTGTTCACGTCGAGCAGAATGCCGCAATCGGCGCGCTCCACTACTTCATTTAGAAATTCCCACTCCGTCATTTCCGACACGTGAAATTCGGCGTAGCTGCTGACGTTTTCAACCACCACCGGCACTTCCAGGTAATCGCGCACTTCGCGAATCTTCTGCGCCGTCAGGCGCGCGGCCTCGAAAGTGTACGGCATCGGCAACAAATCGTGCGTATAGCGACCATCGACGCTGCCCCAGCAAAGGTGGTCGGACAGCCAAGGCGTTTTCGTGCGACGCACCAGCGTCCGCAAACGCCGTAAATGTTCGCGATTCAGCTTTTCGGCGGAGCCGAAATACATGGACACGCCATGCTGCACCACTTTGTACTGCTCGAGAATCTGTTCCAGGACCTCGAGCGGCCGCCCGCCATCAACCATGAAATTTTCCGAGATAATTTCGAACCAATCGCACGACGGTTTTTTCGACAGGATGTGGTCATAGTGCGGGATGCGCAACCCGATCCCGACACCGTACGTCGTGAAGCTATTGAACCGATTCGCAGGCATTCCGCAAGCTCCAGTCCTGCGGGGGAGAGCCGGCCAAGGCAAGCCGGCCCCCTCCGGAGGAAAAAGGATGGAAGTTTAAATGGAAAAAATTACTGCTTTTCGTCGGGCATTTTGGAGCCGTCGGTAGCGCAGCCGCCCTTGCCCTTGCAGGAGTTCTTGCCCTTGCAACCGTTGTCGCTACTCTTGCAACCGCCCTTACCCTTACAAGAGTTTTGACCTTTACAGGCATGCTTTTCCTTGACCTTGGTGTCGCTCTTCTTATCCTGGTCCTGCGGGGACGAGAAGGAGGACTTGGCCGGGGTGAGCACATTGGAAGCCATCACGGGCGCGCTGGTGCCTGCAAGCAGGCCGGCAAACGCCGCACTGGCGATGAGAGCCTTGGTGGTCTTTGTCATGGGTAGTTCTTTCCTCCAATCGGATTTGTACCGCGATCGCCGTTCGGACAAACTCCGGCCGAGGGGATTCGAGAGGGCTTTGGGCCGGGGAAGCGCGAGGTCCGATAAGCATCGGAGCCCCGTCAAGGCTCGCGATTCCAGTGGCCGAAAAGCGATTCCTCCGTGTGACTGCGGAGGTGCGGCAAGGTTACAACGGATGGAAGAAAAAAGGGGAAGAATCTAAGGCGTTTGGCCGTTCGTACAGGAAGATACTGAGGCTGCAAAAAAGCCTGTTACCTTTTACCTCAACCGCTATCGCATATGGAAGGTTGGAGTTCGGCCGCGACCTAGCGGCTTCGGTTGGGTTCAGGGAAGAAGTGTTTAACGGATGAAGGCTGCCACGGCAAACGAGTCGGCGCTGATCGCCCGGATTCTGGGCGGTGAGACCGGGCTGTTCCACGAACTCATCCGGCCGTACGAGAAACTCGTGTACGTCACCATCTTCGCCATCGTCAAGAACGAAGCCGACGCCGAGGACGGCGCGCAGGAAACTATGATCAACGCGTTCCGCCACCTCAGCAGTTTTCGCGGCGAGGCCAAATTCAGCACCTGGCTGGTCACCATTGCCATGAACGAGGCGCGCAAGCGCCTTCGCAAAGCCAAGGTCTCGGCGGAAAATTCCCTTGAGCAGAGGGAGGAGGAAGCCGCAGGCGACTTTACCCCGGCGGTGCTCACCGATTGGCGGGAGGTTCCACTGGCTGCGCTCGAACGCAAAGAACTGCGCGCCAAGCTGCGAGAAGCGGTCGGCGCGCTTCCCGAGAAATACCGCGAGGTTTTCGTGCTGAGGGATATTGAGGAATTGAACCAGGAGGAAACCGCGTCCGCGTTGGGCATCAACGTCACGCTGGTCAAGGTCAGGCTGCACCGGGCACGCATGATGTTGCAGAAGTTGCTCGTACCCTACCTGAAGAGCCAGGCGCCGGCACGGCCTGGAGTCCTTCGAAGGTGGTTTTCATGAAGCTGGAATGCAAACACGTTTGGGAACACATCTCCGGCTACCTGGATCAGCAACTGGATTCGGAACTGCTGGCGGCCATCGAGAAGCATTTGGAGACCTGCGAGGTTTGTTCCGCAATTCTTGACTCTACGCGAAATATTCTCGTGCTCACCGCCGATGACCGCACCTACGAATTGCCCCTGGGATATAGCGAACGTCTGCATGCACGGCTCGCAAGGCTCATCAGCCAGGGCGGCGAAACCGGTTGATCGAAGCGCAGGCGGACTCTTTTCATGGGTATTGGCCGTAAGGAGTTCGGATTTGGCGCACTAGTCTACTCTTCGCGACAGCCTACAGAAGACGCGGTATCGCGGAATCGCCTGGTTGTGTGCGATTCATGGCGCAATGAGTGCGCAGACTCCTTCACTCCGTCCCAGCCCGCTCGAAATTCCTCCGCAAACGCCTTCGCAGCTCCCACCGGGGCCATCGCGGCCACGACGGAGACGGCTGGCCATGACTCTCGGCGGCGTGATTGTTCTGCTTTCGATAGGAGCAGCATTTGTCGCGCCCCACTGGCCGTATTCCGAGCAGGTTTTGGTGCCGGCCATCCAAGAAGCCTTCAAGACCAAGGTGACCATTCAGAGTTTCCATCGTCATTATTTTCCTCATCCCGGTTGCGACGCGGAAGGCGTCAGCCTTACGTTTCCGCAGAATGCCCAAGGCGAACGCACCGTCGTCGCCGTGCAGCGCATCGCCATCACGGGCCGCTACAGCGATCTGCTATTCAATCCGCAACACTTCGCCCACGTCCGGCTCGATCGCCTCTATGTCCGCATTCCTCCGCGCTCCGCCCGCAATCCGTATAGCGCTCCCGGGACCGAAGGCGAGTCGGACGTTGCCAAGGTCTCGATCGGCTCCGTGACCGCCCACGATGCCGTTCTTGAATTCGCCAACGAAAGCCACAGGGACCCGCTCAAGTTCGAGATCCACAAGCTACGCGTCGAATCGATCGCCGCCGGGCGGCCCATGTTTTATCAGGTGGATATGCGCATCTCCGAACCTCCCGGCGAACTGCAATCACAAGGAGGCTTCGGTCCCTGGCTTTCGGGCGACGTCGGCAACATTCCCTTGCACGGCACGGTCACGTTGAAAGACGCCTCGCTCGACAAGTATCACGCCATCCGCGGTATCGTGCAGTCCCAAGAACACTTCAACGGCACGCTCGACCAGATCTATATCGAGGGCGAGGCTTCCGTTGCGAATTTCGAACTAAAAACTGCCCACCATCCCGTCGCCGTTTCGACGCAGTTTCAAGTGGTCGTCAATGGACTCCGAGGCGAAGCGCAACTCAAGACCGTGACCGCCACGGTCCGCCGCACGGTGGCATACGCGCATGGCAGCGTCGACAAAAATCCCCTCCGGGATCGGCGCGAGACCTCGGTCGACTTTAGCGTCCAACACGGACGCGCCGAGGATATCCTCTGGCTTTTCGACGACAATCCGAAGCCGGCAATGCTGGGGGCCTGCAATTTCACCGGGCATGTCCGCGCGCCGCAGTTTGGCCCCGGCTTTCTCGAGAGCCTCGAGTTCCAGGGCCGCTTCGAAGTCCGGGATGGTCATTTTCAGCCGGGCACACAATCCAAAACGAATGAACTCAGTGTGCGGGCGCAAGGCAAGAAGCTCAAGGACCCTCACGACGCCCCGGATGCCCCGGTGCAGAGTCTCGCCAGCGATGTAACCATGCAACACGCCATCGCCACTTTTCCGAATCTGTTTTTCGAGATTCCCAACGCCCGCGCGCGCATGCATGGCACCTATAATTTCTTGCACCATCAGGTGGATTTGCACGGCGATCTCTGGACGCAAGCCACAATTTCCCAAGAGACTTCGGGCTTCAAAGCTGCGCTGCTGAAACCCTTCGATCCCCTCTTCCAGCGCAAACACGCCGGTGCGCGTATTCCCGTGCTGATGGATGGTCCGATCAACAATCCGCACTTTGGAACCGAGATCGTGTCGAAGAAATGATCGGCGAAGACGCAGAGGGCATTCCCGGAAAAGCTAGAGTGTGCCTTTCAGACGGAAATGCGCGATCCATTCCGCACCCAGCAAAAGCAATGTGGCGACGGAAAGAACCAGCTGAAGTGCTTCGGAACGCCGCTTACCCGGCGTAATCGGCTGCTGCCGCCAAGCCCCCGCGGGACGCGCACGCAAGCGCCGCACTTGCCACAACGCCGCAAGATTTAGAACGGACGCGGCCAATGCGACCAACATCATCGGAACGCGAATCGCGTTCACGTGCAACTGCTCTGCCAACTTCCACGCCGAGGAGGCCAATACCACCGCACCCATACCGATCAGAAAACGTAACCCGTGCAGAGCGAGGAACGCACTGCAAACACTCTGAATGAACGCCAGGAAAAAGCCCGACCAGTTGAGCCAGCGAATTCGGGACGGCGGCGTGGTGGCGCTAGCGGAATCGGTCACCGCGTCCCTCCTGAGGCTGTGGGCCGTGCCGGCATAGTTTGACGGGAGAGCACCATTCGGGAACACAAGGCAGCGTCATGCCCAGTGACCGGGAATCAAAGTGTCACAGCTGGGGCACTTTCCCGCTTTCAACCGATTGCGCAGCACATCGTGCCACGAGCGTCGAATCAACAATTCCTCGCAGTTCGGGCAGTAGGTATTGGCGGACTCCGAAAAAATGTTGCCTTCGTAGACGTAATGCAGGCCCACCTCGCGCGCGATCTGGCGAGCATGGTGCAACGTTTCTGGCGGCGTCGGCGGTTTGTCGCGCAACTTGAAATCGGGATGAAACGCGGTGAAGTGTAGAGGAACGTTGGGGCCGAGGTTCGTCATAATCCATTCCGCGAGTTCGCGCGTTTCGGACGGATCGTCGTTCAGGGTCGGAATCATCAGGTTGGTGAGTTCGAACCACACCGGCGTCTCGTTCTTGAGCCACCGCAGTGTGTCCAGCACCGGCTGCAAATGGGTAAGCGTGATCTTGCCGTAAAACCTTTCCGTGAACGCCTTCAGATCGATGTTCGCCGCGTCGATGTGGTCGTAGATGTCGTGAAAGGCCTCGCGCGTAATGTACCCGTTGCTCACCATAACCGTCCGCAGACCCAGCGGTCGCGCGGCTTTGCAGATGTCGATGATGTATTCGCCCCAAATCGTCGGCTCGTTGTACGTAAACGCGATGGACTTGCACCCGTACCTTTGCGCCAGCAGCGGCACCTCCTCCGGAGGAATGTTCCGGGAGTTGACCTGGTCGTGGTGTGACTTCGAGATGTCCCAGTTCTGGCAGAAGAAGCAGCCCATGTTGCAGCCGGCCGTGCCCATGCTGAAAACGCGCGAACCGGGGAGAAAATGGTTGAGGGGCTTTTTCTCGATGGGATCGATTTGCAGTGCCGCTGGAGACGCATAACCGAGGCTATAGAGCTTGCCGTTCTGGTTCACCCGGATGAAGCAGAAGCCCGACTGGCCGTGGCCGATGTGGCAGTGCCTTGGGCACAGGTAACAGTGCACGCGCCCGTTCGCCTCGGGCTCCCACCAAAGCGCTTCGTGAGGCGCAGACACGGACTGGAGGATCTGGAGCGTCGACATAATCGCAGACCTCTAGGTCATTATACGCCCGGGTATGCAAAGGGGGTTGCCTAGGCGCGGTAAGGCATCAGTGAAAAATCAGGAACGATCGTGCTGAACCGCCCGCCGCGTGGCGGCCCAGGCGGAGAACGATTTCAGGCCGTTCCGGTACTTCCAGCACAAGTGAAAGAAGGAACCAGCGCTCAGGTGCGCAGCTTCTTTTCCCAGAAACGTCTCGAAGCGCCACTGAATGTAGGGGCTCGCCCAAGGACGAAGCCGATAACCGCGCGCAGCGAGCCAATAGAATTGCAGCATGTGCCACACCATAGAAGAGTTCTAAGTCATAGGGAATACGTTTGAACGCACCGATCTCCCGGATCGCTTCCAGACTGCGCGAGGAGCGCGGTTGGATCTTTTCATCCCGCAATCGGCGCGGACAAGTGCTCGTGCACCAGCACCCAACTTTTTCCGCGCTTTTCCCAAATGCCCGTATAGCGCACCGGCGTATCGATCGTCGTGCCGTTCTTCATTTTCGCAAACGCGTGCATCGATACCGTAGTCCAGGCAATATTCCCGCGACGCGTCGTCTTCAGATCCTTTTCGGCGGTCAGCGAAATCGACTCCACATTGGTCGCCAGCAACTCCCGCATTGCCTGGTCGTATTCTTTCCAGCCGTTATACGAGAACGGCGCCAAATCGTAAAAGGTGAGATTCGAGTCCTTGGCATAAAACTTTGCGGCATTGTCGGGATTCCCCGAACTCCACGCCGCGCAGTATCCGTCAATCAACTTGCGAAACGTAGCATCGTCGGTGGCCTTCTGTTGCGCGCGAGCCCCCACAAAAGTGAGCATCGCGCCAAAAAAGGCAAGCAGCACATAGAGAAACCACTGGTAACGCTGTGCACGTGAACCTGGCGGGGATAGGGCGGCCATCACAAAACCTCGACTTGGAAATGAACGCCGTGCGAACCAGAGCAGGCGGTAACGATCGGATACCCTTACCTTAGTCAGATTTGAACCGGTTTGCAAGGCGTCCCGGCGCCCCCGTCAGCCGATGGCCGGGCGGCGTTCGCCGACACTCGGGCGGTATTCGCCGATTTGCCCGCGCGCTCCCCACGGGGGTAGCCCTAAGCTGCCTTTGGTCACGGAGTCAAAGTGGGGAGGCCGTCATGGTCGTAGCAGCAAGCGGACGACGGGCAAGCAGCGGATATGGATGGATCATGTGGGCATTCTGGGCAGCGGGCGTGGCGTTGCTGCTTGTGGAACTCAACACCGGAATGAAATATTTTGAAGCCGGCTTGCAGCAGAATATGGGAAACCTGCTGGGTTGGGCGCCGGCCATGGGTATGATGACCCTGAAGGTCGCCGAGCAATCCATCTGGCACTGGGGCACGCTCGAAGTCGTGCTACGGGCCGTGCCGGTCGCCGCGCTGGGCCTGCTGCTGGTAGCGGTCGGCCTCCGGCTGAACAAGCAGTCGCGGTCCGGCCGAAACGTAAGGTAGTCGTGAAGTAAGGAGAGATCTGCGTGGGCAGCCAAGACCAATTCGATCCCAAGAAATTCAGTGACAACCTCCACGCACGGGTTCACCAGGAGGTTCACGACCGGATCGCCGGGCGCCGCCAAGTCCACCTCGGTCGCTCCGGCGGACTGTTGCCCGGTGCCATCTTGATGATCATCGGCACGGCCATCTTGTTGGACCACATGGGAGTGATTCCGGTCGATCGTTTGTGGCGATTTTGGCCGCTGCTTCTCATCGTCGCGGGCCTCGTCCGCTTCGTGGAAACCCCGTGTAACCGCGTATTCAGCGTGATGCTGATGCTGATCGGAACGTTGTTCCTGCTCGGGAATCTCGGCTTGTTGCGCCTGGGCTGGGGCGAGCTTTGGCCGCTCGTCCTGATCACCATAGGCGCCATGATGATCTGGGGACGCATGTCCATTCCCAATCGCCCGCCCGACGAACCCGGGAATCCCAACAAATTAACGGCCACCACGTTGTTCGGCGGGGTCGAGCGCCGCATCACCACGAGCAACTTCATCGGCGGAAACGTTACAGCCACCTTCGGCGGCATTGAGTTGGATTTCCGCTCTGCGGACATCGAAGGCGAAGAAGCCGTGCTAAATGTCGAGGCCGTTTTCGGTGGAATCGACATCGTTATTCCGGAGCGCTGGATGGCCATTTATGAAGGGCAGAGCATGTTTGGCGGGTACAGTGATCAAACCCGCCCGCCTCTCCCGGAGGTCCCCGGTGCGGCACCACGCAAGCATCTGATCCTGCGAGGGCAGGCGGTATTCGGCGGAATCACCGTCAAGAATTGAGCTGAGTGATGGCCACGAAGCGCTTCACCCCCGCACAACAACTGGCCTTCTGGGCCGGCTGGACCGTTTTCGGCCTGGTGCTCGCGGCGTTGCTGAATTCCTCGTCGGGCATGCCGGTGCGCCATGCGTTGTTCTTCGGCACGGTGCTCTCCGGCATCGCGCAAATGAACGCGTGGTGCGCCGTATTTTCGTGCCGCACCGCTCCGCTCGAAAGCACGCCGGCTTGGAGATTGCTCGCCACGCACCTCACGGCGGCGGTCCTGCTAACCTTTTTCTGGGTGAAAATCGGCGGCATCGTCGCACATCAAATGGCGACCCTGCCCTCGTGGCAGGATACTTATCCACAATACTCCGACCGCGCGGTACTCCTGTACGGCGCGGGCATCTTCTATTACGTTCTGAGTGTGGCGGTCAATTACGCGCTCATCGCCCAGAAACAATCCAAGCAGGCTCAGGAGCGCGTCCTGGAATCCACGATGCGCGCACGGGAAGCGGAATTGGCCGCGCTCAAGGCGCAAATTAATCCGCACTTTCTGTACAACAGCTTAAATTCTATCAGCGCGCTCACCAGTATCGACCCCGCGCGGGCGCGTGACATGTGCGTTTCGCTTGCAGATTTCCTGCGCCTAACGCTCGGCATGGGCGAAAAGTCCGTAATTCCGCTGCGCGAGGAGTTGGGCCTGCTTGAAAAGTATTGCGCCATCGAACGGGTGCGCTTTGGCGATCGCCTCACGCTGAAGGAAGACGTCAACGACGAAACCAAGGACTGCCTCGTCCCGCCGCTGTTGCTACAGCCGCTGTTCGAAAACGCCGTCGTCCACGGTATCGCCCAGATGCCCGAAGGCGGCTGGATTTGTCTGCATGCAGCTCGCAAGGGCGATCGCCTTTCGCTTGTCGTTGAAAACTCCTGGGACCCCGAGGCAGGCAGTTCGCGCAAGAACGGCGTCGGCCTCAAGAATGTTCAGCGCCGACTGGAGGCACGGTACGGTTACGATGCGCAACTACAGGCAAACGCCGAAGACAATGTGTTTCGCGTGAAGTTGCAATTCCCTGCGGAGACGGAGAAAAGCAAGTGAGCAGCACGGGTCGGAAGTGGAAGGCGTTGATCGTTGATGACGAAGAACTCGCGCGCAAGCTGTTGCGAGAAATGCTCAGCGGCCACGATGAGATCGAAGTCGCCGGCGAGTGCGCCAACGGCATGGAAGCGGTAAAAGCGGCGGCCGAACATAAACCCGATTTGCTATTCCTCGACGTCCAAATGCCAAAGTTGACTGGCTTTGACGTCCTCGAACTGATCGACCGCGGCCGCGTCGCGGTCATCTTCGTGACCGCCTATGACCAGTACGCGATGAAGGCTTTTGACGTCCACGCCGTCGACTACTTGCTGAAACCCTTTAGCCGCGAACGATTCGAAGCGGCTCTCGACCGCGCCAAAGCCCAAGGTCCGGAGAAGGCCGTCGACGCCGCCGAACTCGCGGCTGCAGCGCGCCCGGCGGGCCAATTCGCTGAGAGAATCGTGGTGAAGGACGGCAGCAAAGTTACGCTGATCCCGGTCGCCAAGCTCGACTACGCGGAGGCTCTCGACGACTACGTCTCGCTTGTAAGCGACGGCAAGAAGCATCTCAAGCAGCAAACCATCTCGGGCCTCGAAATGGCGCTCGATCCCGGCGTATTTGTGCGAATCCACCGCTCCTACCTCGTGAATCTGGAACGCGTGTCGCGCATCGAGCCTTACGGCAAAGAAAGCAAAGTGGCGATCCTCCAGAATGGCGCAAAGCTGCCGGTCAGCCGCACCGGATACACCCGTCTGAAAAAACTGCTCAACGAAAAGTCCTGAATCATTTGGCGTGTTGCTGCTTTTTCAACTCCGCCTCGAATGCCTGTTTTCGGTCCTGCACATATTTCTTGTACCCCACGGGATCGAAAAACGCCTCACGGTCCCCTTCCTTCGCACGCTGGTATTTCTCCTTCATCCCGAAATAGCTGCCGTGCGCCCCGAGAAAGATGTCGGCCGGCAGACTCTCGAGCACTTCGAAGCTATGTTGATAGTCGTCGACGATCTGCGGATATTCCTTGTTGCCCACCAAGATGTACCCGGGATTCACGTTTGGGCTCCC
>Ga0306922_10007981_pt1 | contig 10259 bp, 9 predicted proteins | sample sta12Cox44000082_FD_203758 | JGI IMG/M metagenome (GOLD analysis project Ga0306922, IMG submission 203758) | Lab enrichment of tropical soil microbial communities from Luquillo Experimental Forest, Puerto Rico - statoxic.12C.oxic.44.000.082 (v2)... | ecosystem: Environmental > Terrestrial > Soil...
CCGGTCTGGTACCGCCACGGAATCATCGCCGTCGCCAACGCCCACAAGGGGAAGGTGAAACTTACCTTTTCCTACGGGGCGAGCCTGGCTGATCCCGACAAGCTTTTCAACGCGGGCCTCGAAGGCAACGCGAGACGGGCGATCGATTTTTTCGAAGGCGACAAGATTAATGAGCGTGCCCTCAAAAATCTCGTCCGGGCCGCTATTGAATACAATGAGAGCAAATTGAAGAAGAAAGCGCCTTCGCGCAGTCGAGCGAAAGTAAACAACAGCAAATGGACCTGATGCTAAGGCGTTTTACGGTGCTGTCTTGCGGACTGGCGATGCAAACCGCGACAGCGGAAGATCATCTCAGTAATTGACGAGCCCGAGCTTCTTGATCACGGCCTGCCATTTGCTCTCTTCGCGGTGGATGTTCTGCCTGTATTCCGCAGGCGTGGAGACGATCGGATCGCCGCCCGCATCAAGCAGCCGCTGCTTCATCTCTTCCGAACCCACGATCCTGCGCAGCTCCTGGTTGAGCCGCTCGATGATCGGCTGCGGCGTGCCGGCCGGCGCGACCAGCCCGTAATACTGGACGATCTCGAGGCCCTGCAGCCCGGCCTCGGCAATGGTCGGAACATCGGGAATCGCGGCCATGCGCGACGGCGACCCGACGGCGATCGCGCGCAGTGCGCCGGATTGAATATTGCCGATCGCCGGCGGCAGCGTGTTGAAGGCGAGCATGACATGGCCGCCGACGAGATCGTTGGTCAGCGGCCCCGTCCCCTTGTAGGTGACGATGGTTATCCGGGTGCCTGTCATTGCCTTGAATTGTTCGGCGCCGAAATAATTCAGCGTCGGTGCCGGCGGTGTACCGACCGTGAGCTTCTCGCCGTCTTTCCTGGCAAGCGCTATCACCTCGGCCAGCGACTTTGCTGGGAGCGATGGATTGGACATGATGACAATCGGAACCGAGGCAATCAGGCCGATCGGCGCGAAATCCCTTTCCAGGTCGTATCCCGGATTGGCTGGAAGGGCGGCCCCTGTGACCAACAGCAGCAACGTGTAGCCGTCCGGCTGCGCCCTGGCGACGTCGCGGGTGCCGATCACCGAGCCGGCGCCAGGGCGATTGACGACGATCACCTGCTGACCCAGCGCCTCGCCGAGCTTCTGCGCGATCGCACGGCCGACGGTGTCGACGCCACCACCGGCCGGAAACGCAACCACCAATGAGACGACGCGCGACGGATATTCCGCTGCGGTGGCGACGCTCGATTGTAGAGTCGCAAGCAGGATGGTGAGGATTAAAGTCGTGCGTCGAAGCTGTGCAGCGAGGAGCACCCTTGCCATGGTCCGACTCCCTGTCGTTTCGCGCAGACGTTGAACTCAACTCCCGAAAGCCTTCACCTGCCATCAACCTGCAAGGTGTACAACAAGTCGCCTGCGGCTGGCGCGTTGCACGGAGGCAACAGGTATTGGAAAAATTGCTGGCTTGCGGTTTCCGCCATTGCGCGCTCACATTGTGACCGGAAAAATCCGTGCTGTCGCATGCTTGGCTGTGCAACTTGGCTCGGACAGAGCCTTTGGAGGCTGGGATCATGAACAGGCGGCGGTTGACCACGGCGGCGGCGGCGTTGTGCCCAACGGTCGTTCTCGCCGGTTGGGTGGTCGCGAGCCTTGCTGGCTTCGGCTCGGCCAGTGTCGAGAACCGCGGCGCTAAGCCAGGTGACGACCGCCGCGCACCACCTCTCTCCGCCAACGCCGAGCTGACGGACCCACCGCAGGTGACCGCAATGAGCGATGTCGCCGCCGGCAGCTCCGAGGCGTCAGCAGCGGCCGAAGCTCTGACCACGACCAAAATGGCGGCCGCCTCGGATGAGCCGGTAACGATTGGCCAGGCGGTCTCGACCAATTTGCCGCACTCGACCGATTTACCGCAGATGCCGGCGCTGCAAACGCCCGCTGCGCGGGTAGCGACGGCGAGCACGTCTGATCCGGTGCCTGACAACGGAAAGAAGGCAGTGGGCTCGATCGAAATTTTCGACGAGTGCCTGGCCGTGGACGTCTGCATCGACCGCTACCTGTGGGCGCTCTACCAGCGCACGCCCAAGGAAGACAGCATCAAGGTGGAAGAGCGAAGGAAGGTGACGGTTAAGCGGAAGGGCAAGATGGTGACCGTCACCAGAAGTTTCACCAGGCTCGTGGATGAGGATTTTGGCTGGAAGGATCCGAAGGCGGCGGACAGGGTCGGCATGCCGATGATGGACTACGTGATCGGAGGCATGGACCGAAACTTCAAGGTGAAGCTTTTTCATACGCTTCACGCAGCCGAGCAAGCCGGCCTGTCGCCGGGCATCACCAGCGCGTTCCGCGACGACTACCGTCAATCGATCGCAAGCGGCCTGAAGGCGGCAAGTGACAGGTCGTATCATGGCGGCAGCTCGCGCGGCGGCTATGGCCACGGGCTTGCGGCCGATATCGTGAGCGTCAAGGGCGCGACGCGGGATCAGCGATATGTCTCCAGTGAAAACCTCTGGAAATGGGTCGATGCGCACGGCAAGGAGTTTGGAATCGGGCGGCCCTATACCGACAGGGATCCGCCGCATGTCGCACCGATCGACGGCAAGGAATATGCCGCTCACCATGGCGTAACGAAAGCTCATCACGCCGGATCTGACGCGAAGAAGCGCAAGCACCTGGCTGCGCGCGATGATCACCGCGCCGCCAAACGGGCGAAAACCGCAAAGGCGTCGAGGGTGCGGACGACCTGACCCCCACGTGCGAGCACCCCAAGCTGCTCGCCCTTGATACGCGCAGGATCAAGCCCGCGAGATTGGTGGCCGATTTCTTTACCGCCACACGATGGCCCGGAGTTTCCTTGCAGTTTACCCAGACATTTCAGCTCCACGATTTTTTCGACACGCTCGTGAGCCTCTTCGTGGCCTTTGCCTTTGGCACGCTGATTGGCGCCGAACGTCAATATCGTCAGCGCAGCGCCGGCTTGCGGACGAACGTGCTGGTTTCGGTCGGCGCTGCGGCCTTTGTCGATCTTGCTGAACACCTGAACGGCACCGAGGGCGCCGTGCACGTGATCGCCTACGTCGTGTCCGGTATCGGATTCCTGGGTGCCGGGGCGATCATGAAGGAAGGCATGAACGTGCGCGGCCTCAATACTGCCGCGACGCTGTGGGCGTCGGCGGCCGTCGGTTCGTGCGCAGGGGCAGACATGGTTGCGCAATCGGCGGCGCTCACGATTTTCGTCCTGGCCGGCAATACGCTTCTTCGTCCGCTCGTGAATGCGATCGATCGCACACCTATCAGCGAGCTTTCCTCGGAGGCGACCTACGAGATTCGCGTCACCACCGATGCCAGACACGCGGCGGAAATCCGCGATCTGATGAACGAGCGGCTCGAAGCAGCCAGCTACCCGGTGCGCGAAACCAGGATCCTGTTTCACTCCGACAACAATGTGGAGGTTGAAGCCGTCCTGGTGCCGCTCGCGGCCGAGCCTTCCGACCTCGATGCGGTGGTCAGCCATCTTTCCGCCGCGCCCGGCGTCGTTCACGCAACCTGGAGCATGAGCGCCCTGGACTGAGGCATCATCCTTTCGAAAGCTGCCGATTCATGCGAAATCGGTGAGGGGTGGTCGCTCCTCAGGCGGCTTCGCGCTCCGTCGTTCCGGAAGCTAGTTCAAGGCCCTCAGCCACGTGCCGATTTCGCTGGCTGCTACGTTCGCCTGCTGCAGCAGCTTCCCCATAGTGAAGAAGCCATGGAATTGGCCGGGGAATGTCCGGTACGTCACGGCAACGCCGGCCTGTTCCAGCCGCCTCGCATAGTCATCGCCTTCGTCGCGAAGGGGATCGGCGCCCGCGGTCAGCACATAGGCCGGCGGCAGGCCGACCAGCGTCCCGGCAAGGGCAGGCGATGCACGCCAGTCATGGACGTCGGCTGTGCCATTGAGATAGTGATCGCGAAACCATCTGACGACGGAATGCGTGAGTAGGATGCTGGTTTCCGGTTCGCTGTGTGAGGGCTGCGCCATCGTGAAATCGGTTGCCGGATAAATCAGCACCTGTCCGGAGATCGCCGGCCCATTGCCGTCGCGCGCGGCGATCGCAACCACCGTTGCAAGATTGCCGCCCGCGCTGTCACCCCCCACCACGAGCCGCGAGGCGTCGATGCCGAACTCCTTCGCCTGAGTTGCGATCCATGCCGTTGCGGCGATCGCGTCATCGACGGCCGCGGGGAATTTGTGTTCGGGCGCGCGACGATAGTCGATGGAGATGACAATGAGCCGGCCTTCATCTGCCAGCTTCCGGCAAACCACGTCGTGGGTATCGAGATCGCCGATCACCCAGCCGCCGCCGTGAAAGAACACCAGGCATGGCGCAAGGCCATCGGTTTGTCTCAGCTTGTTCGGCGTATAGATGCGCGCCGGTATCGACCCGTGAGCGGCGGGGATCGCGAGCGGGGCGACCGATTTCAGTTCGGGCGGTTCGGGATTGCTGACAAAGCGCGCCTGCCGATAATATTCGCGTGCCTCTTCGGGCGAGAGGGTCTCGTAAGCAGGACGGCCGGCTTCCTGAAAGGCCTTGAAGACGAAAGCGGCGTCGGGATCGAGTGTCACGGGCATGATGAGTGAACCTTCGCTGGTACGTTCTTGTGACTCCCGGTCTGGTCCCTTGATTTGTCCGGGAACGGCGGTCTCGGGCTTGCACGGTCAGCTCGCAATGCGCCCACCGTCGATGGTGTGAGCCGAGCCGGAAACATAGCTCGCCTCGTCGGAAGCGAGAAACGCCACCATGGAGGCGACCTCCGAGGCTTGTCCAAGCCGGCGCGCCGGAATCCGCTCCAGGATTTTCGCGGAAACGGCAGGCGCCTTTCCCGGATTGCGGCCTTCGAGGATGGCGCTCAACATGCGGCTCTCGATCAATCCGGGGCACACACAATTCACGCGCACGGCGGTTCCACTGCATTCCATGGCCGCGCTCTTGGTGAGCCCGATCACCGCATGTTTGCTGGCCGTGTAGGCCGCAATCTGGGGAGATCCGATCAGGCCTGCGATCGAAGCCGTGTTGATGATGCTGCCCCGGTTCTGCTTGAGCATCACCGGAAGAACATGTTTGAGGCCGAGAAAAACCCCGACCACATTGACGTCGATGACTTTCCGGAATGCCTCGAGCGAATATGCCGTGATCGGCGCAATTTCCCCCTCGACCCCCGCATTGTTATAGAACACGTCAATGGCGCCGAACTTGTCGACCGCCGCGCGCACGTATCCCGCAACCTCGTCTTCGTTCCTCACGTCGGCCGACACCGCGAGGCCTTCTGCCGATGGCGGCAAATCGAGGATGGCAGCTTCGATATCCCGTTGCAGGCGATCTACTGCGACGATGCGCGCCCCACGAGCGGCCAGAAGCCGCATGGTGGCACTCCCGATCACGCCTGCAGCGCCGGTGACGACGGCAACCCTGCCGTCCAGGCGAATGCGATCGGTCATGGAGGCGTTCCTCTGCTTTTTTTGCGATTTTTTGCTGATGTTCGCTGCCGCCAGGCAGTGCGACCCCGATTTGCACTAACTATTCCATCTCGCGCGCAGGCTGAAAAGTAGAACTGGCGCCTCCGGTGCGTAGCTGAGCGCGGCAATATACCAGCGAATGGAGCCATAAACCGCCCTTTCCCCGCCGTATTCAACGTGTTAACCGGAACGCGAGCGAATGGCGGTAAGCCTGTAGAATGTCGCAAGTCCGATTCGGCCTTTAAAACCGCAAAATGTTTCGAGCCATTGCACTGACGGGTTTTGCGGCCTTTTTGGCCGCCGCGATGATCTCGCTTGCGCCGCCCGCGCACGCGCAGATCGGCAACATCTTTTCGGATCAGCCGCGCCCACCCGGCAATGTGCCGCGCGGCGCTCAACCCCAATCCTTGCCTGACGACGAAGAGGAAGTGCCGGAACTGCCGCGGGGCCGCCTGCTCCCGACACCCAATCGGCCGTTGCCGGGGCAGGGCGTGCCGCCGCCGGGAAGCGTGCAGTCGCAGCCGCTCGCCCCGCCGCCGGGCACGACGGTGATTCCGCAAAACACGCAGCCGGGCGTCGCGGTCGCGCCTCCGCAGCCCAACCAGGGCGTCGCGGCCGTGCCTCCCGCCGCCAATGCTCTGCCATCGCCCCAGCAGCGGCAGCAAAAAGGTGTGCCGCAGACGCCTGCCACCTTGCAGCCCGGCGACGAGGTTGTGACCGAGCCGCCGGCCCAGAAGATCGTCAACAAGAAAGCGAGCTTCTCGGGCCTCGACAAGATCACCGGCCGCATCATCAATTTCGACGAGGATATCGGCGAGACCGTTCAGTTCGGCGCGCTCCGCGTCAAGACCGATGCCTGCTACACACGTCCGGCGACGGAAGCCGCCAACACCGACGCCTTTGTCGAGGTCGATGAGATCACGCTTCAGGGCGAGGTGAAGCGGATTTTTTCAGGCTGGATGTTCGCCGCAAGCCCCGGCCTGCATGGGGTCGAGCACCCGATCTACGATATTTGGTTGACCGACTGCAAAGTCCCCGACACCACGATCGTCAGCACGCAACCCGAGCTGCCAAAACCGGCGCCGCCGCAGCCGGCGCAAAAACGTCAGCCGCCAGCGAAGCAGGCCCAGCGTCCACTACCGCCGCCTCAAGCTCAGTTCCAACAGCAGCCTCCGCCTCAGCCACAACCGCCGCCGCAACCGGGCGGCCTGTTCGGCATTTTCAGACAGTAGAGGACGGCTACTCTTCGTGGCCGGCAATGATCTGGAGCGCTTCAGCGCCGCTGATCGGTGACTCAAGCGGCAGCTTCGCGAAATTCGCCTCGCCCTGGATCGCCTTGTCGAGCAGGGCAGTATAACGGCGCCTCGGAATCTCGATCGCGCCGAAACTGCGCAGGTGCGCCGTGACATATTGCGTGTCGAGCAATTCGAACCCGCCGGCAATCAGGCGGGCAACGAGGTGGACCAGCGCCACTTTCGAGGCGTCGCGGACGCGGTGAAACATGCTTTCGCCGAAAAAGGCCCGACCGAGGCTGACGCCATAGAGCCCGCCGACAAGATCGTCATCGCGCCACACCTCGACGCTGTGAGCGTGTCCCATCTCGTACAAACCGGCATAGAGGTTGCGGATGCGCTTGTTGATCCAGGTATCCTCGCGGCCCGGCTGCGGTGTCGCGCAGCCGGAGATCACGGCCCGGAACGCCTTGTCGACGGTGGCGGTAAAGACGTCGGAACGCACCGTGCGGGCAAGACGCGACGCGACGCGAAAGCCGTCCAGCGGGATCACGCCGCGCATCTCGGGTTCGACCCAGAACAGGGTCGGATCGTCTGCGCTTTCGGCCATCGGGAAGATGCCGCAGGCGTAGGCGCGCAGCAGCACTTCGGGCGTGATCTCGGAGCTTGCGGAGTCGCGAGACGTCATGGGTCGAGAGGATAGCAGGATGAGGGCCGCAGCCGCTAGATCCTGCTCTCGAACAGGTTAATTCGCATCAATGGTCTGATCTGCTTGTTTGAACCGGATCGCCACGCAAACGCGTTTGTTCACGCGGCAAAACCTTCCCCGCTTCTGCGTGCCTCGCGGCTTTCGGGGGGGATTGCGCTCTAGCTTGCCGCGGCGCAACCGGCCTCAGTCGCAGCGGGCTGGTTGACCCGTGGAAACCGAAGCAGGATCCGGGTGCCAGCATGAGCGTCATCGCGCTCGACGGTTGCCTCGAGTTTTGATGCCATGGCATCGACGATGCGCTGCCCCATGCCGGTGGAACGCGGATCGGTCCTGGCGTTGAGACCGACGCCGTTGTCGGCGATCGACAGCAGAAGATCATCGCCCTGCGCGGCGAACTCGACATGGATAGGACCGGCGCCGTCGGGGTAGGCGTACTTCACCGCGTTCATCACGAGCTCATTGACGATGATACCGATCGCGACCGCGCGGTCGGGATCGATCTCGATCGGCTCGGCCTTCAGTGTTAGCCGCGACATGCTGTTGCCCTCGGCCGATCTCCTGAGATCTTCGAGCAGGGCGTCGAGATACTGGTTCAGGAGCACGCTTTTCAGATCGTGCGAGGTGTAAAGCCTGCGATGAACCTGTGCCACAGCCGCCACGCGTCCCATCGCATTGGTCAGCGCGGCCTTGACGTCGTCCTGCGTGCTCGAATTGGCCTGCAGATGCAACAGCGACGCGATGATCTGCAGACTGTTGCCGACACGGTGATTGACCTCGCGCAAAAGCAGTTCGCGCTCGGCCGCGAGCGCGGCAAATCGGTCGCGCGAGGCGTGCACTTCGGCCTCGGCCTCGTCGCGCGCCTTTTGCAGGCGCGCCTGGCGCAGCGCGCCGTCGACGGCGACCTGGAGCAGGGGGATGAAACCGCCCTGGGCGTCCTTGACCAGGTAATCGGCGGCGCCGGCTTTCAACGCGGTGACCGCGATGCTCGAATCCTGCGCGGCGGTGACGAAGACCACAGGCGGGGCATCCGGGATGGACATGATGCGCTCGAGCGTCTCCAGTCCGTCCAGACCGGGCATGTATTGATCGAGCGCGACCACGTCGACGCCGCCTTTTGCGATGCGGTCGAGTCCCTCCGCGCCGCTCGCGGCGTGAAGAACGCCAAACCCGTGTCGCGTCAAGCCGCGATGAACGAGGCGGGCCAGCGTCTCGTCATCGTCGATATAGAGCAGTGTGGGGTGTTCGAAACTCATATCGTGGCGGCGGGAACCTGGATGACCGAGAAGAACAGTCCGAGTTGGCGAATGGCGGTGGCGAAGCTCTCGTAGTTGACGGGCTTGGTGATGTAGACATTGCAGCCGAGCTCGTAACAGCGCTTGATTTCCACCGAGTCGTCGGTGGTTGTCAGTACCACGACCGGCGTGGATTTGAGGTACCTGTCCTCCTTGACCCGGCGCAGGATTTCGATGCCCGTCATGTCCGGAAGGTTGAGGTCGAGCAGTATCAGCAACGCTTCCCCCTTGTGGTTGCCAAAAAGGTAACGCAGCGCATCTGTACCGTTGGTGAACGGTAGAATCGCGTTGTTGACGCCGGAACGACGAATGTTCCGCTCGATCAGACGGGCGTGTCCCTCGTCGTCTTCGATCATGATGATGGTGACTGGTGTGCTCATGAATCCCGGTTCCGGTTGGTCGCCGACCAGCGGATCGGCAGCGTTATCGTGAACGTGCTCCCCTTATCAATTTCAGATGATACGGACATGCTTCCACCCGCCGGACGAGGGCGCGTACATGGGCCAAGCCGATCCCCTGTCCCGGTTTGTCCTGCGTACCAGAGCGCCGAAACAGCTCGAAAATGCGCTGATGGTCCTTCGGATCGATCCCCCTGCCGTTATCGGAGACCTCGAAAATCGCGAAATTGAGCTTGGTCCTGCCCCGGATCACGATGTTGCCGGGAACTCCGGGCTTGAGGTATTTGAGTGCGTTATCGATCAGGTTGGAAAAGATCTGTTCCAGCGCCAGACGATCACTGGTGATTTCGGGAAGCGGCCCGATGCGAATCTGTGCCTGTGCTTCGCCAGCCTGATGCGCAAGCGTCGCCACGACGGCTTCGATCAGTTCGCGCGTCTCGATCCGCACTGGCTCGAATTCGCGCCGGCCCTCCCGGGTCAGATTGAGGATGGCCGAGATCAGACGATCCATCTTGTCGATCGAGGATTTGATGAACTCGAGCGCCTCGGAAAAATCCTGCAGCAGCCGCCTGTCTTCGCCGGCCAGTGCGAGGGTGGTGCTGTCGCCATCGATCGGCGGGGGCGGCAGCGATGTTGGGGCTCGGCCAAGGGCAGCGATGCGCTTGAAAATCTCGGAGCGCAGCTCTTCGAGTTCACTGGTGAAGCCCATGATATTGACGAGCGGCGAGCGAAGATCATGACTGACGATATAGGCGAAGCGCTGGATTTCATCGTTGGCCTCGCGAAGATCGGCGGTGCGCTCCTCGACGGTGGTTTCGAGGTTGAGGTTGGCGTCCCGCAGCAGCATCTCGGCCTGGTCGCGCGCGCGCGCCGAACGCCGCAGGAGAAAGATCGAGACGCCGGCCAGCACGATCACGAGCGCCGAGCCAGCAACGGTGAGGATGGAAGCAAGCCGCTGCGTGTGTTCCGCAGCCGCGGTTCGAAGCGAAAACAGGCGGTTCTCTTCGGTCCGCATGGTGCCGGCTATTTCGCTGATCTGCCGAACCGCATCGGTGGAGTTCGCCTGACGCAGGAGGGCGTTTGCACCGTCGGTGTCGTTGCGCTTGACCAGATCGACGATTGCAGCGA
>Ga0306922_10007983_pt1 | contig 10259 bp, 9 predicted proteins | sample sta12Cox44000082_FD_203758 | JGI IMG/M metagenome (GOLD analysis project Ga0306922, IMG submission 203758) | Lab enrichment of tropical soil microbial communities from Luquillo Experimental Forest, Puerto Rico - statoxic.12C.oxic.44.000.082 (v2)... | ecosystem: Environmental > Terrestrial > Soil...
GGCACAATCCTCCGGAGTTGCTCTGTACTTGTAGGGGATGGAATAGATGAGCCGCTTGTAGCGCTCGATCAGCGAGTTCCAGGCCTGCTGGTTGCCTTCCAGGCATTCTCGCACGAGAACGGCGTCGCTGCTTGGATCTTCCTCGGCCCGCGCCGCCACCGGGAGCGTATCGATCTGTTGGGTGCTTGCATTCATATTGTGTATCGACGAAGCGGCTGTAATTTTCCGCAGTGTAGCGGCAGACATTCATAGAAGTCTGTGATCTCCGTATGATGTTTTTGTCATCTTCCAGTAATTTTCAGGGGCGCCAGTAAAGCTCGTCGGCATTCCACAAGGTGTAATGGTCAAGAATGGCGGGCTCGAAATTGGTGAGTCTGGCCTTTGCACCGACGAGGATGTTTGGACTCACCAGGCAAATGATGGGTAACTGAGTAGCTACGATTTCCTGCACTTGATCATATTCACGCTTGCGTTTTTGGGAGTCGGTTTCGCTCTCCTGCGCCTGCATGAGACGGTCTATCTCAGCCTCCCAGTTGGTGGCAGGTTGTTTCTGGCCCAAGTGCCAAAGGTGTGTGCTGCCGGTGGAGAGCCAAACATTCATCTCGGCAGTAGGATCGGCATCGCCACTCCCCAAGGCCATGATCGCCGCATCGTAATCGTGCGTTTGAAGTATCCGGTCGAGCTGCGCTCGGAATTCCATCGGCACCACTTGCACGGTGATGCCAAGCTGCTTGAGGTCTGCCTGAATCAGCGTCGCCATCTGCTTGCGCTGCGCGTTGCTGGCGCTGACCAGTATGGAAAAACTGACGGGCTGTCCGGCCGCGTCGATCAATGTCCCATCCGGCCTCCAGCGAAAACCCGCAGTCCGCAGCAGGGCCCTCGCGTTCGCCAACGAGTACTGTGGCTTAGGAAGTGCGTCATTCCGCCAAAGCTTGTTGCCGGGAGTGACCTGCGAGGCGAGTGAAACTGCCCGCCCCTGATAGACAAGCTTCACAATCGCGTTGCGATCAATGGCCGTCGAAACAGCCTGCCGGAACTTCTGATCCCGAAACCATACTTCATGACCGGCGATCTCCGGCAGCCGTCCTGCGGTATCGTCGTTTAGATTGAACAGGAGAAAATTGTATTCCAGTCCGGGGCCCAGATCGAAAAGCTTGAAACCGCGCACCTGTTGGTCTTTCTCGAGCACCGAAAAATTCTCGGCGCTCATGCGATTCAGGATGTCGGTTTCGCCCACCTCAAACCGCAGTACTTGCGCATCTTCGGATGGGACAAAGATGTACACAATCTGCTGAAGGTACGGAAGCCGCGTTCGCTTGCTATCTATCTTCCAGTAATAGGGATTCCTTTCCAGCACCATCCTTTGGCCGGCAACATATTCCTTGAGGCGGAACGGTCCCAAACCCGCAATTTGGTCCGCAGCAACATCGAGACCCCAGGCACTCGCCAGCTTCCCTTCTTTATAGGGTATTTCCAAAAGATGCCGGGGGAGCATCGCAATGCTGTCGAAGAGCCTCTCAGCGGCGGCATACGCTTTGGGCAGGTCGAAGCGTACGGTGTACGGATCGAGCTTGGTTACGATTAACGGCTTGCCATCAATCATCAGCAGGTCCCGCTGTACGGAGTGGACCTTTTCGTCGAGATATACCTGGAACGAAAAGACCACATCGCTGGCATCGAATGTATGCCCGTCGGAAAATCTGATGCCGCGGCGCAACTTCAGCGTGTAGGTCCGCTTATCGGGCGATACTGTCCAGGACTTCGCCAGCGCTGCTTCGGTGCGCTGCGTGTTCCGGTTGATGCGAATGAGGTCGGCAGTCATGCGCCGGATGACGTCCCGCGAAGGACCATCGAGGGCGGTGACCGGATTAAGTGTCTTGGGTTCAGACCGTTCGGCCACCACCAGCTTGCCTCCCGACGCGCCCGGTTCGCTGTTCGCAACCAGAAATTCTTCCGTGCCGGAGGCAGCGAGCACCAGCATACCTGGGAAGCACATCAACACAACCAGCTTGCCGAGCAATGCCTTGATAAGGTCCCGCATTTGTTTGGCTCTAGTAAGACGACGATTCTACTCGCGACTCGAATGATCGCGCCAGGATGTAGTAGCTGAGAAAAATCGGCACCAGCAGGAATCCCGGCACGATCATCCACCAGTACGAAGTGAGAATGCTGTACTGCTGCAGCGCCGACAACATGTTTCCCCAACTCGCCATGGGCTCGGCCACACCGAGTCCGAGAAAGGACAACGTAACCTCGGCAAGGATGTACTGCGGAATCAGGATCGTCGCCTGCGTCAGGACTACGCCCCGGGTCTGTGGCAAGACGTGGCGGCGCAACAAGTACAACTCAGTCGCGCCAAACCCTCGCGCAGCTAAGACGTAGTTGTGTTCTTTCGCGCTGAGCACAATTCCGCGCACGAGCCGCGCTGGGCGGCTCCATCCCACGATGCCGATCACAGCGATGATCAGGAGGAACGTCGGTGCTGGGTCAAAACCGAGAGGCAGAACCGCCCGCAAAGCCAGCAGGAGGTACAACCACGGAAGGGCGGCAAAGATCTCCGTCGTGCGCATAAGGGCAGCGTCAAGCGCCCCACCGTGATATCCGGCCGCCGCGCCGAGCAACAAACCGAGTGAGAGCGACAGGAATGCCGCCAGAAGCCCTGCGAACAGGGAAATCTGTCCTCCGAACAGGAATCGGGAAAATTGGTCACGGCCGTAGCCATCGCTCCCCAGCAGAAATAAATGTGCCGGCTCATCTACGCCAAACAGGTGGAGGTTCCAGCGGAATAGTCCCGCCACGGAGTATGCGTTGCCCGTTACGAAGAAACGGATGGGAAAAGCTCGGTTCCGGTCTTCCACATATTTCGCAAATTCGACGCCGCTTGTCCAGTCGTACACAAATGGCCGAAGGTGGAATCGCCCGTTAACATCGAAGAAGTGTACCCGCGAGGGAGGCGCAAAGGGATCTTCGCGGAACTGCGTCGCCGCGTTGTAAGGCGTCACGAAACCCGCCACCAGAACAATGAGATGAAGGAAAAGCAGGAACATCAGCGGCAAGACGATGGCTCTCGACACTCTCATTGCCACTCCGCCCGGATTCGTGGGTCGTTCCAGTACAGCAAAACGTCCGCAAACAAGTTCCCGATGATCACAAGCACGGCCGAAAGGAGGACCACTCCAACAATAACGTAAACGTCCCGCGCCAGGATCGATTCCAGTAGCATCGGACCAAGTCCCGGCCAACTGAAGACCACTTCCACCAGCAGAGAAGCGCTTAAGAGCAAGCCGAATGAAAGACCGAAGAGTGAGATGAGCGGATTAGCCGCGGCGGGAAATGCCTGCCGGAAAAGTATCTGGTTTCTCCCAAGGCCGTAACCTCGCGCCGCCTGTACAAAGGGCGAAGCCAGGGCCTCAGCCAGGCTCGACCGCACGTGCCGATAAAGGATGGGAAAAACTCCCAGCACAATGGTCAGAACAGGGAGAAACAGGTGCTCAGAGAAATCCTGCGCCTGGGACCAGAGTGAGTGTTCCGCCGCCTCCAGACCTAGCATCCCGCCTGCGGGAAATCGCCGCGTGCGCACCGCGACCATCAGCAAAGCCAGCGCGAACATCAGATCAGGAACCACCAGCATGGTTGAAGTCAGTACCGCGCTTAACCTGTCAGCCCAGCCCTTGGGATGTGCTGCAGCCCATGCGCCTAGTACCAGCGCGAACAGCCACGCTGCCGTCAACGCAACGGTGTTCAGCAGGAGCGTGTTGCGTACGCGCGGCCACAACAGCGAGGAGACCGGCCGGTTATATGCGAACGAGAAGCCGAAATCGCCCCTCAACGCTGACCTCAGCCACAGTCCGTACTGCGCCGGCAGGCTGCGGTCCAGCCCGTATTGCACTCGCAGCGCATCGACCGTCGCGGGAGCGATCTGGGGATTCAATCGTATCTCGGAGAAGAACTCGCCGGGGGCGATATGCAGTAGCAGGAACCCCACTATCGAAATTGCAATGAGGACGAATGCTCCCTGCGCCGCGCGATGAAGTAAGAATCGCACTCAGCGACTCCCTTCGGCGCTGGGGCGGGCAGCAGCTCCGCCGAAGGCCACGGAAACAAGGCACTGCGTGTACCCCTGTCGAGGTGTAGCGAGCACTGATCCCGCGGCGCCCCTTTCCACAATTCGTCCACCCTGCATCACTGCAATCTCATCCGCGAGAGCACTTACCATCGGCAGGCCGTGGCCGATCAGGAGGTATGTCAGAGAGCGCTCGCGCTGCAGTGCCAGAAGAAGGTTTGCGATCTGTGCCTGGATGGAAACGTCAAGGCCCGTGAACGGCTCGTCCAGAACCAGCAGCTCAGGCTGCAACACCAAAGCGCGAGCGATGACCAGGCGTTGTAGTTGTCCGCCGCTCAGTTGGTGTGGCAGCCGCTCCGCCAGGTCGAGGGGTAGTCCAACCTGTCGCATGCATTCCAGTGCTGCCGATTTCTGTTCTGCGCCGGTTCCTCGTTTCAGAATTTGCAACGGTTCCGCGACCACCTCCCAACTGCGAAAGGCCGGATTGATAGCGGCAGATGCTCCCTGCAAAACCAACTGTATCCGCGATCGAAACGGCCTCAACTGGCGCCACGGCAGACGAGTTAATTCGACGCCAGCGAACCAGACCTGGCCCCACGTCGCAGGCTCCAGTTGCACGACGCATCGCGCCAGGGTCGATTTTCCCGATCCTGATTCGCCGACGACCGCAAGAGTGTGTCCGCGAGCGATCGACACATTGACCCCGCGCAAGGCAACGACTTCAGCGCCTCCGGTGCCGAACATGCGCGGCTTTACATAGGTCTTGCGGAGCTCGCGAACCTCCAGCAGACTCTCACTCATCCCGTAGTCCCAATTCCTGGAAGCATCGCACGGTGCGCTCCGCCTCCACATCCACGATCTCCGGAGGATCGTTAAGTGAACACTCTCCAGCACGCTGCTGACAGCGAGGCTCAAAAGCACAGCCAACGTGCTGTCGCACGAGATCGGGGGGACCACCGGGAATGCTTGGGAGTTCCCGCTTTCCCCCCAGACCCAGGTGCGGGCGCGATCGCAGCAAGCCGGAGGTGTAAGGATGCAGCGGAAAAGCACAGACTTGGGCTGTGGGACCGGCCTCCACGACGCGCCCCGCATACATGACAAGTGTCCTGGCAGTCAGGCGTCTCACCAGCTCAGGGTCGTGGCTAATCAACAGCAGGGCGGTCTTTGCTTCGCAAACCAGGCGCTGCAGTAAATCCATGATTCCGGCTTCGGTGATGGGATCGAGTAAACTTGTCGGCTCATCGGCGATCAACAACGACGGAGAGCAGACGAGGGCCTGCGCAATGGCTACCCGCTGCCTTTGTCCGCCGCTGAGCTGATGAGGATATGCGTTGTAGTGCCGCGCTTCGTCCAGTCCGGCCTGCTGTAGCATGTGGCGTGCTGTTTCCCGGCTTCGCTTTGCCGATTCGTCCGAGTGGGCCCTCACCACCTGCCTCACCTGTTCTCCCACGCGGAGGACCGGATTCAACGCAGAAGTGGGGTCTTGCCCCAGGAAAGAGATTCGCCCTCCGCGGACGCGCTCCATGGCCCGCTCGCTCAGCGCGAGCAGATTTACACCCTGGAACCATACGGACCCGCCACTTACTTCTGCGGCCGCAGGAAGCAGGCGACTGACAGCCAGCGCCATGGTGCTCTTGCCCGATCCCGACTCGCCTAGCACTCCGACGATCTCTCCCGGCCGAATGGCGAGACTAACTTGGCAAAGCCCTCTGACGAGAATGCCGTGTTCGGGCCGATACGTCACGGTCAGATCGCTGACCCTTAGTAACGCATCGTCGTTATACAACGGAGCCGGCGGAGACATTCTTGAGATCCTTCATCGAAGTGGTTTGCCGGTTTTAGCACTAAGGACCTTGGCCATGGGCAACTTCAACACGATCAACGCTCCCCCGCCCACGCGGTCGCGGATCTGCACCTGTCCACCGTGGGTTTCAATGGCTGCGTTGACGAAGGCCAATCCCAGGCCGTGTCCGCTTGAATTCTTGCCCCGCACGAACCGCTCCAAGACACAATTGCGGAGCGCGGATGGGAAACCCGGGCCGTTGTCTTCGATTGCCAGCTCTCCCGTACCATTTCTGGCGCGCAGACCAATGTTAATGGTGCAACCGGCAGGCAGATGGGCAAGTTCGTTGTCGAGCAGATTCGACAATACGCGGTTCAGCAGAGAAGGGTCGGCTTCGAGAATCACCGGCTGCAGTTCCAGCAGCACCCGGTGTCCACGGTCCGACAGGGAAGGCTGGTAGAGGTCGGCCATCTGTTGTACCAACTCCGCCAGATCGACGGGTTCCTTGCGCAATTGCAGAGCTCCGGCGTTCGCTTCGGCAAGATCAAGAGCTGTGTTGATCAGCTGCGACAGCCGGTCGAGACTGTCGACAGCCGCAGCCACGTGCTCGCGCCAACAGCCCTGGCTCTGGTCGGAAAGCGCAACCTCAAGCTCGCCGCGAATGGAAGTCACCGGACTCTTAAGGTCATGCGCCACAGAGTCCGTGAGGATACGCATCTGATGGACCGACGACTGAACCCGGTCGAGCATGTGATTGAAGGTGCGCGACAACCGTGAAATCTCGTCGAGGTGCCTTCCTTCCGGCAAGCGGCTGCTCAAGTCCTCGTTGCCGATGCGCGATACGGTTTCAGTAATGCGCTCCACTCGCACCAGGGTGCGGTATGCCGCCAGCCAGGTGATAGCAAATCCCAGTGCGACCGTCGCGCCCCATACAATCAGGCAGCGCTCCATCAGGCGGTCGAGCATCGCCGCCGCCGCTAGGTCAGCAAAGCCCAGATACAATCCGCCGCCGTCGGACTGCTGGCGGTACACCACACGAAACGGTTTTCGCCAACCCTCGACCCAGACGTTCCCAAGCGTGTTCTCCGCCAATTTCATGCCCACAACCGCGGGGATGAATTGTTCCTGCGGAGTCGGCCCCACCCAGATCGGTTCCTGTCCGGGAGAGGATTTGAGAAAAAAGACGGAGGGCTGGCGGCGACCGGAAGCGTCACTGCTGTCGGGAACCTCGCGGGAGGCCAATTCGGCTACTTCCTGCACGAGCTTTTGGTAGATCGCGTCGCGCGGTGTGTTCTCGGAAACCTCTGCCAATGTTTCCGCCTCTCCACTGAGCCACGCATCGCTACGCGTGCGAATGTCCCGGGCGATGAGCAAGTACATAATCGAGAGCGCCAGAGCGCTGCCGATCGCTAACGCCGCGGTCGGCCAGATGGCGATGCGCCATGCCGCCGAAGCCTCGTCGGAGCTAGCTTTGTTTGAGAACATAACCGACACCGCGAATGGTATGAATCAGCGCACGCTTGCCTTCGCCGTCCACCTTGTTGCGCAGTCGATAGATCTGCACATCAACGACGTTCGTGGCAGGATCGATACGCATGTGCCACACGTTGTCGAGAACCATGGTGCGCGTCACCACTCGCCCGGCATTGCGGACCAGATACTCAAGCAGCGCAAACTCCTGGGTCGTTAGCTGAATTAATTCCCCGCTGCGCTTTGCTTCGCGACTCAGCAGGTCCAGTTCCAGGTCGGCGACACGCAGACGCACCGCCTGCGACTGTGCGGAGGCGCTTCGCCGGAGAAGATTGCGCACTCGGGCAAGCAGTTCGGCCAATGCGAAAGGCTTGGTGAGGTAGTCGTCGCCACCCTGCTCCAATCCTCGGTCCCGTTCATCGACCGACCGGCGCGCTGACAAAATCAGAACAGGAGCGATCTGCCCTTGCGCGCGACACTTTCCGATCAGATCGAGACCGTCCATGTCGGGCAGCCCGAGATCGATGATAAAGCCGTCGTAGACAGCGTCTGCTGCTAACGTGAGCGCAGGCTTTGCCCCCCCTGTGCCATCGACCTGATAACCCGCCTCGGTCAATCCGTGAGTCACGAACTCTCGAATCGCGGCGTCATCTTCCACCACCAGCAGTCGCACAATTCTCCTCGCGCACGGCAATCGCAGTATGCTGCTTGCTGAAGACAATACGAGCATAATGGGAGCAGGTGGCCTTAACAACCAGACCGCGAAGCCTGGAGACCTCTCCCAGCACAGCGGTACGAAGCCGCCGACCCGCTCTTGGTCCTGAAAGGGGCACGCAAAGTATCGGTGCCCCTATCCCGCCCGACCCTAGAAGAACCTTGGGTACAACCAAGGAGGTGCTAACCTCTAAGCCCTTCTGGGATCTGGTAACTGAAATTAGCGCTAACCTAGCTGACAACTACGGTGTATAGAGTTCGGCGCTGGTCAGGTCCTCAGTAGCGCCGCTCCCAGATGCGTCGAGCACCATTCCTGAATGAAGTAGCGTGGCTGTGTGGCCGGTGCGGGCATTGTGCAGGTTTCCCGTCCTGGTCCAAACACCAGTAAGGGGATTGTAGATCTCTGCACTCGAGAGCACAGTGCTGCCATTCATCGTTACGTTCATTCCTCCAGAAATCAGCACGTGGCCGTTCATTAAAAGCGTTGCCGTGTGTTCGATTCGACTGGTGTTCAAGTTACCAGTTAGGGTCCATTTCCCGGTCAGTGGGTTGTACAATTCCGTCTTCGCTGTGGAGATGCCGTTGATGTCCTCTCCACCCACCGCAAGCACATTGCCGGTAGTCAACAAAACGGCAGTATGCTCGTCGCGGGCTATGTTCATCTTGCCGGTCAGTGCCCATCTACCAGTTGCTGGGTTGTAAAGTTCCGAGCTCGCCAAGGCGTCGCCAGCGGCAGTCTGTCCTCCGGCGGCCAGAACCTTACCGTTTGGCAGCATTGTTAACGTGAGAGCACCGCGACCAACAGCCATCGATCCGGTGGCTGACCATTTATCGGTCGAAGGATCATAGATCTCTGCCCTGGCTGTCACACCGGCGCAACCATTGATGTCGAACGTGGTACATCCGCCGGTAACGAGGATCTTGCCACCCGGTAGCATGACAGCGCCAAAATAGGCACGTGCGGTCAACATGTTGCCGGTGAGCGACCAATGGCGAGTGGCAGGGTGATAGATTTCAGTGGTGGCGGTGGTTGCGCCTTGACAGTTCGCAATGCACCCTCCCATCACCAGCGCCGTGCCATCGGCTAACAGGATCGCGCTTCCGTTCACGCGTGCCACGTTGAGGTTCCCAACGGTGCTCCAGAGACCCGTGCTTTGGCTATAGACCTCACTGGTATCAAGGGCGACGTTGTTAAGTTCTCCCCCAGCGACAAGCACTGTACCGTCAGTGAGTCGGGTGGCGGTGTGTCCATCGCGTGAGCTGTGGACACTGCCTGTGAACGCCCAAGTTCCGCTCGCAGCGAACAACGTTAGATTCATGGCAACGATGAATGCCGCAAGAAAGATTATGGACACAGAGAGCTTTGTGAACCTTGTTTTCACCGAATCCTCCTTCAACACATCGAAGCTGGATACCCCAACAGGGACAACGAGGCGGTGCGACGAGGCGAGGACATGAGTTGTACTCGTATCGTGTTCGTACCTGACTCCTGGAGCCTCCCACAAAGAAGCTTTGTACTGCCGGGATCCGCTTACAAACATGTAGGGGCCAGCTGAGGGAGAAAAAATATGCACCGATTACAAAATGACGAACTTGTCATCAACCGGTTGTTTGCGTGTCAAAAACCGTTCTCAGAGGTGGCGCTCAAGGATGTTCGCGCCGACCTGACCAAACTCTTAAGGAACTAATGAACCCGTAAAGAACCAGCGCTTGGGCAAAGCCGGTGCGCGCAGCCTCGCGATGGTGGAGATTACCTTTAGGGTATTTCAGAGCAAGCCGAATTACTTTTAGGCTGAGTGCCCATGACACCCCGAAGGCATTGTTGCCGGTAGAGATATTGAGCGAATTGCTGGAGCTACGATTTGCCGTCTTTGTGAAGTGCTATTGCCGGCTACCATCCATCTGGCCAAAGCTTTCCTCCTTGACCAAGAGTTGGAGTACGGCTGGCTTGGGGCAATGCTGGCGATGAGCAAAGGAAAGGATAAAGACCACGGAAGCAAACAGCACTCACAGAGGCATTTCGCTAGTGATTTGGGTTGAATTGCCGGTCACTCACAGTTGAGTTTTTGGCGGCCTTGTTCCTCCGGAGGGGGATCCGACTGAGGCCGCTGTGCGGAGATGAGTAAACGCCCACGATTTATCCGCAATAGCAGAATTGACCCAGCCGCACGTTGTTTGTGGCGTACCCCTGAATTCAACATCGCCGCTAGGTAGGCGCACTGCAACCAT
>Ga0306922_10007984_pt1 | contig 10258 bp, 7 predicted proteins | sample sta12Cox44000082_FD_203758 | JGI IMG/M metagenome (GOLD analysis project Ga0306922, IMG submission 203758) | Lab enrichment of tropical soil microbial communities from Luquillo Experimental Forest, Puerto Rico - statoxic.12C.oxic.44.000.082 (v2)... | ecosystem: Environmental > Terrestrial > Soil...
GGCACAAGAGCCGAACGGGTGGCATATGGAACTGTCGTAGCGTGGAATCTCTGGCTTCTCGCGGGGCTTCTCGGCGGGCTGCTCGGCGGACAGCATGGCTGGCTCGGCGGACAGCATGGCTGGCTCGGCGGACAGCATGGCTGGCTCGGCGGACAGCATGGCTGGCTCGGCGGACAGCATGGCTGGCTCGTGCTGATCGGCGGGTCGATCGTCGGGCTAATCGTCGGGCTAATCTTCGGGCTGCCAATTCTTGCGGGGGTGGGGTTCGGTTGTTGGTCGGAAACGCCCCTAAAAAATGGCGCTATGAGTGGGTCGCTCGTCGGCCTACTCGTCGGGCTGCTCGGCGGGCTAAGCGGCGAGCGAAGCCAGGTGTTGAGCTATGAGTTGTACGGTGGGTGGTTCAGCGGGTCGCTCTTCGGGCTGATCTATGGACTGATCGTCGGGTTGATAGGCGGCTTAGGAGTAGGCACACTGAATCATATTACTTTAGTAGAGACTATAAGTTGGAACTGGAATCGGTTTTGGAAAAAGACGATCCCCGGCTCGATCGTCGGGTTGATTTTCGGACTGCTGTTAGCGCTGGTTTTCATTTTGTCCTATCTCAATTTTCTGGGCAGGGCAGGGCGTGTCAGCCCCAACTTCTTTGTGAATTTCGGGCTGATGGTCTTGCTGACTTTCGGCCTGATTTTCGGGTTCATCTTCGGGCTGCTCAGTGGTTTAGTTGGTGGATTTACCGATAGAGTCAAGGTGGGGAAAGCATCTCCGAATCAGGGAATCAAGTTGTCGGGCAAAAATTCTCTGGTTGTATTCGTCGTCACCTGGTTAGCGGTCGGGCTCATAGGCGGGTTGATTGGCTTGCTCATGCGCCCGCTGACGAAGGAAGTGCTGTATTTGGCGTTGTTCGACGGGCTGATTGTTGGGCTGTTCGTCGGGATATTTGTTGGGCTGATCGGCGGTTTAAATCGAGGTGGTTCCGCCGTAATCAAGCACTATGCCTTACGACTGATTCTTTGGCGGAGTGGCTATACACCATTGAACTTCATCAAGTTTCTCGACCACTGCGCCAAGCTGATTCTCCTCAAGAAAGTTGGCGGTGGTTACATCTTCATCCACCGGATGCTACTGGAATATTTCGCGGATTTGATCCCGCAGCCTGCGAGATTTGAGGATGGAACAACGGGCCCAAAGTGAGTGCCGTGATGAAGGTTCTAACGCGGAAAGCTCACAAGCCAAGGGCTTTGAGCCTTCCAAGCTGATGAGCCGCTTAGGAAGCGGGCGATGGTTGTTCCAAACGTTCAAATGCGGACTCAGGTACCCGGAGGTGAGCGCGGGAAGTAAGTCCGAGCAACGTGTCCTTCTTTCCTGTTCACAGTCCCAGGAAGACCGGGCTGAGGTAGCCGGTCGTCACTAGTACCTTCGGTAAACTTAACTTTGGCGACCAGCATTGGCTTGATCCAAACATAGCGCTTCAAAACCGCCGACGTGATCCCTGGCTCCAAAGTCCTCGATTTCTAGGACGATTTCTCTCCAATCATCGCGCCACCTCGCTCAAAGCCGACGGCAAAGCCATTCTCCCGGCGAAGATGCTCCTGAACTTTGACAAGGATACTGAATTCGTGCGATGGATTCATGCGAAACAAAGCCCCGCTTTGTGAATGAAAATGAACAAGGTCTATAGATGGCCGGGCCTAATCGACCAACTATTGAGATTTCCCTCCGGCGGCTTCCGCCCTAACCTCAGTTAATTTGCCAACCGTGTCGGCCTGGGCCAGGGCATCGAACAGCTGCAGGACGAGTCTAACTATACCAACATCAGAATTTATCGTTCGCGCAGCCTTGTAAGCCTCTTTGGCAGCTGGAATGTGCTCTGCGTTTTTACTCAAGGCCAGCCCGCAGAGGGCGAGTCCTTTGGTATCCAGCGCCATATAATATTGTGGACTGCGCGCAAGGAGTTCGTCGGCCTTTTGGAGTGCAGTGGTGAATGCCTCCTGCGCGGCAATGCGGTCGCCTTGGCGCAAGGCCGTCACACCCAGGACCGCCCAGGTCTGGTGATTGTTCAAAGGGAAATTGTATTGCCGAGCTGCTTCCGCGATTTCTCGTGCCGCGGTAAGATCGCCCCGGTAGAGACGGGCCCGGGCGAGCCCCTCCCTTGCCACACTCTGACACTCGGTATTTGCGATTTGGTCGGCTATCTCTATAGCCTGTTCAAGTTGTTTGGCAGCCTCCCCCAACTCGCCTTGGGCAAGGGAAACCTCACTCAAAGCCATCTGGGCGGCGGCCTCTGCATAGCGGAAGCGGGTCTCACGCGCAACCGTGAGCGCGTCCTTGGACGATTGAAGTGCCGCGGCGATCTGGCCGAGAAGTGCATATCGCGACCCGAGGTTGGCTAGATCAACGGCTTCGCCCGGCCGATCTTCTAGCTCGCGGTCGATTGCCAACGCCTGCTTGGTGTATTCAACGGCTAGGACGGTCTGGCCGAGTTCCCCGTATCGGATCCCAAGGTTGCTAAGCTCTGTTGACTCGCCACGTCGATTGCCAACCTCACGGCTGATGGCCAGTGCTTGCTCGTAACAATCAATGCCTTGGCTGGTTTGACCGAGATCACTGTAACAGTTGCCCAGGTTGCCGAGGCGGACACCCTCGTCCCAGCGGTCCTTCTGCTCCCGGGCCAGACGCAGGGCCTCCTCATAACAGGCGATCGCCCTCTGATGGTGCCCCATTCGGTAGTACGCTGAGCCCAGCTCGCCAATGCAGTACCTTGCCAGCGCGGGATCAGAAATCTTCCCTTGCAGGCGTTCGTGAAGCTCAGTTAGCAGCCGGTGGTGCCCCCAGGTCAGCAAGTAATCATAACTGATCTCCGACAATACAGCCGCAGCCGCATCGTAGTCCTCGCCTGCACAACGCAACTCAAACTCCGAGAGCTGCGCTGCGAGGTCCTCCAATGTTCTCCAGTCTTCTCGTGGTTTGCGAGACAGCTTGAACCATTCCGCTGCTCGGTGCTGTAACGCAAAGCGGGTGAGGGGCGGTGCCTCTGCCACCTTGTCGGCGGGCTCGCCCACGGGTATCCGGCCGAGAGCGTAGTCGCGGTCAATCTGGTGGACGTAGTACCGTCCCGCATCCCGTCGGACAAACTGCATGTTTACCAACCGGCTCAGTACCGCGGCACTGTTCAAGCCGGTTACATACTCCTGCAGGAGGTAGTCGACTGCAGCCGAGGGAACCGGATAACGGTATGTAGCCAACGCCTGCATGACACGTTGCGCCATAAGATCAAGGCGGCTGAAGGCCTCGCCCACGAGAACCGTTACGACCCTCTCGGGCAGGAGTTGCTTAGTGCTATCCAGGATTTCCCGCAGCGACGTATCGCGGTCGGCTGAGAGGATCCCGAACAGATGCTCCAGCGCGCGCGGGTACCCGAGGGTGCGCTCCCGGGCCTCGGCGAGCAGAGCTTCCGGGGCATCCCGCAGACCAAGCTTGCCGCCGATGTCCATAGCCCTCAAGACGTTTTCGGCAAACGGGGGGCCCAGGCCGGTGTCGAGGTCAAGGCGACGCTGTCTACCCGGCTCCACAAAGGCCAGGTCGCCCGGGGCGACACGCGTTGTGATAATCACCTTGAGCCCATGGGGAGGAAGTTCCAGTAGGGCGCGCAAGGCCTCGTCGAGTTCGGCATCCTTGATGCGCCCGGTCTCAACATCGAGCGCATCCTCAAAGTTGTCTAATAGCACTACGGTGCGTCCGCGAGGAAAGGCGTCCAATAGCGCCTGCATGGTCTCGCGGGTGTCGACCTGGGGCTTCTTGTACACCGAGTCGAGATGTAGGACGGTCTCTTCTGGTAAAAGCTTGATAAGGCTTGCATAAAGGTCGGGGACTGTCACGCGGTGGAAGGAACGGGCATCGCTCAGGTAGACTATGCCGTCAACAGTCAGCGCGCCTCCGTCGTCAGGACGCTGTCCTCCCTCCAGTGAGCGCAGCAGTCGGCACACCATAGCCGACTTGCCAATTCCGCCGCGGCCTCCCACTATCATTAGTCGCAGCGCGTCGTCCAGAAGAAAGTCTCCAATGAGTTGACTCCAACGTTTCATAAAATTACGCTTCAAGAAAGCGCAAGAGCAGGTTTTGAACGGTTAGATTGGCATTGAGGGTCAAGGTTAGCTTGCCCTGTGGTCTGGTTAGGCGCCCGGCACGGGCAATAATAGTCTTGCGGAGGGTATCAAGTTCCTCGAAGAGCCATCGAACAGTGCGTTTCTCGGTAGTTCCGCGTACCGGTTCTTGCACCTGCATCTGGAGCTCTCGGCTCAGGTTATGGGCGAAAATCGAACAAAGCAGATAGACCTTATTGGCTACCAACCGTCGGGCTGGAACATAACCCATTTGGGCATGATTCTTCAATTCTGCGTAAATCTTCTCCTGATAGCCCCGGCCTTCATGAAAATGGGCCACTTTGCCCGCTGCGCCGGTCTTGTTGGTGATAATGACCTTGAACTCATAACCCTCTTGTACCGGAGCAAATAAGTCCAACTGGATCGGCTCTTTATTTTGCAGCCCAACGGTATTGCGGATAAAAATAAACCTTCTCTTCCTGCTCCAGCTCTGTGGCTTCCAGCGGCTCTCAAAGTGATGGCTTTTGCCTTCTGAGCCCGGGACGCTCCACCACAGCTTGCGTTTTTCGATCAATCCCTTGAGCGCACTGAAGCGTTCAAAAGGTACCGCGATGCTATATTCTACGCCCAGTTGCTCCAGGCATTGGACCATCGTGTCGCTGAAAAAGGCGCTGTCCAGGCGGGCTTCCAACCGGACCGAGTAACCTAAACGTTCTCGCACAGTCTGGACGCAGGCAGTCACAAACTCCAGGGCGCCTTTGGAATCATGCACGTTGCCACTGCGGTGCAAGACATCGAGTACTTGGCCGCTTTGGGCGATGGTGCAAAACAGCGGATAGTAACTGCGGGCTCCTTTGTGTTCTTTATTGTAGCCCACCGCCGTACCCTCAGCGTGACGTTTGGTGCTCTGCACGCTGCCATCGAAATCCATGGTCACGGTTTGAAAGGTTTCCTTTTCCAGCCGCTCCAGAACCAGGTCACGGTTGGCTTCTTGCTGCAAGGCCACACTGTGATCATCAAACTCCGAGAGCATCCGGCTAACAGTCGGCACGCTGGGTAGCGCTTTGAGTCCCAGAACGCGTTTAACCAAGGGATCATCCCGGTAAAAATCGCTCTCCCGCAGTTGTCGATAGCCCAGGATGATATGCACAATGAGGCACTGCACAATCGTGCTAAAACTATAGTAGTGCCGCCCCAGCAGGTGCGCACAGCTTTCTTCCAGGCGTTCCTTCAGTCGGCAACTCCTGAATAGCTTTTGGAATACTACCAGACCAGCGAAGGAGGTCAGCTGCTGATCTTGAAATTTCAGTTCCGGAATGCTGTTCGCTTGACTGTAAATATCTCCTTTTGCTACCTTCACTCTTGGTGGCCTCTCTTTCAGGCTAGGTTCTTGTCTACTCTATCCTGTCAGGGAGCCACCCCAAGCTCTTTCTCCCGTCTCTTGCCGTTTTTTTATGAAACTGAGGGGTCTAGATACCCTTTCGTGTTCAATGCAAAAAGCTATAATTAGCGTAGGCGATTCTCGTCTGGTGGAGGCAAGCTCCAAACCTGTTCAGGCAAAGGCGCTTTTTATGAAGCGTTTTCAGATATTTTTGCTAGGTTAAATAAATAAAAAAGGAGAAATACAATGGCTCAACCTGTACAAATCAGCGTGGAGAGAGTCGGAAACAAGTTAACGTATCAAATCGATCCCGAGGCTATCGTCAAACCAGGGTGTAGCTGCAGTAGCTGTTCCAACAAAGCGGTTAGTCTGCAGGAGTTGGCGGCTGGCGCAGCGGCACCAGCGCAAAAGTAGCGAATATTCTTGCTCCTACGCTGACGCCGATAGGGGCAGCGCAGGCATTTGTTACAAGCGCGATCGCACGGTCTAAACGTGGGGTCGCGCTTGGGGTGCGTTCGTTATGCTATTCCTTTCTGAAGGCAAGGGTGTTTAGTGCTATGGATTGACACGTAAATTGTCTGCCCCGGACTAGATTTCCGTATTGTAGCTCCTCCGATAGATGAAGCGCCAGAAGCATGATCCGAACACGCTGCTTGAGGATCCGGATCTCTTTTCCCTTGCTGAGCTCTACCATGAGAATTCAAAGTTAAGATGGACTAACTCACGACAATATCGGGAGTTCATCTCAGCCGTCACCGACGTGCCACACATCGTGGAAAAGATGGCTCGCGCCTATAAATCATACTCTACTGCTTTTCAGATACAACTCCCAAGGATGTGGGACAAGGGTGTGGAATCGCCCGGCATTGAAGCGGTCATGGAACGGCGGCGGACGGCCAGGCGGTTCACCGGCGGTTCGCTAACTGTCGAAGAAGTATCTAAATTATTGCACTTTTCCTACGGCATAACCGGCGCGACTCGTATTTCGCAGTCATCGGACGAATATCAATATTTCCGGTCTGCGCCATCAGCCGGCGCATTGTATCCTCTTGAAATTTATTTAGTATCATGGGGAATACGTGGCCTGGAGCCAGGGTTGTACCATTATTCCGTAGTCCATCACGCGTTGGAACTGCTTAAGACGGGTGACTTTTCTCAACCCGCTGGGGAGTACACCTTTTTAGACGACATCGCCAAGGAGGCTTGCACGTTGATTCTCATTAGTGCGGTCTTTCAGCGTACTATGTTCAAATATAACGAGCGTGGCTATCGCTTCGTTTTGCTTGATGCGGGTCATCTGGGGCAAAATGTTTGTCTCATGGCTACCGCGATGAATTTAGGCGTTTTGCCAATTGGTGGCTTTTTAGACGATGAGCTGAATCGTCTTTTGGATATTGATGGGGTCCATGAGAGCGTCGTTTACCCACTGCTTGTCGGAAGGCTAGGATGATGTGGTTTTGTTTGAGCCTAACAGGCTGCTGAAAAACGGTATTTTACGAAAACGGTGTCACGGTTTAGGTATACATCTTCCTGGCTAAGATGGAGGCCACACGGGGCATCGCCCACAGCTTTTTACAAACCGCTTGTATAAGGGAGGAGAACACCCGTGGCTCGCCGCATAGCTACAAAGCCGAAGATCCGTTCCTTCTTTGACGTGATTTTCATGGAGGATCACTCGTACCAACTGCGAGCAGGCGATGACCTCCTACTCATTCTGCGTGGACGCACGGTAGCTGAGGTCTTTCCTTGGCTATTGCCGCTTCTCGACGGCACCCGCGGCCTCCCCGAGCTTGTGTCCGCGTGCAAGGACGTCGCCACAGAAGACGAAGTGATAGCCATACTCGAACGCCTGAGCGACGAAGGCATAATCGAAGACGCTGCCCTACAGCCAACGTCGACGCTCAACCCGCAGGAGCAAGGGTACTTTTCATCCCAACTTCTCTTCTTTTCTCACTTCACTGACGACATATCTGCCTATCAGACAAAGCTTCGGGGCAGCCGGGTTGCCGTCATCGGTCTCGGCGCGATCGGTACAGCGGTAACTATGGCCCTGGCCAAGTCGGGTGTCGGCCACATCACAGGTGCAGCTCATCATAGCTGCTCGTGCCTAACGACGTCCGCTCCCCAACTTGGGACTGATATTGGAGAACCACATCCTGCATTGACCTCCGTAGTGGAGGCACGACATCCCAATGTTCGCTTTACCTGGATAGATAACCCGCTCCAATCTGTTGAGGATATTACATCAATCGCGACCGAGAAAGATGTGCTCGTAGTTGCCTCGGATGCTCCCTGTCCGGGCTTGCATGAATTAGTGAACCATGTGTGCCTCAAGAAGCGCATCCCATGGATTACCAGTGGAAGCCTGAGGAGTATGGCTGGCACGGTCGGGCCTTTCTTCGTGCCCCATGAGACCTGCTGTTACACGTGTTACGATCGGCGCATGAAAAGCAATTTAGAAGCATATCAAGCGTACCTAGCCTATGAGAAGTATCTTGCAAAAAAGGAGAAGCATCCAGCTACGTATGGCTATCTGCCTAGTTTTGCCGCTATCATCGGTGATTTAATCGCCGTCGAGATTATTAAGCATTTGACGCAGTTTTTTGTGCCAAAAACGTATGGCGCGGCCTTCTCCTTAAATTTTCTTACTTTTGAAACGGAGTTCCATGAGGTATGGAAGCTCCCGCGCTGCCCAACCTGTGGACCGGCTGCGCGCACGCCGCCGAGAGCCGTGTGGTCAACATGATTACTGGTTCGGGCAAGCTGATGCGGGCGCGTCGCCGCTGTGGTGGAGCGGGTCCGACGCCAGGGGATCGCCCGGCTTGGGGATCTCGCATGGCGGATCGGCTGGGCCACCTGGAGTTAAATGCATGAAGCACCTCAGAGATATTCTTCCGTTGCGGGAACCACCCAGGAGAAAGTTGCGCGACGTGGTTGCATCTGGACTTCGTTGTGTGAGCGATAAAACCGGCATAATTAAGGCGGTGCTCGAACAGTCGCTTCAGCAAGATGATCCATTAATATTCTCTTTTGGGACAATGATGGCCGATACCAGTTGTTACGCTCTGCATCGCTGCAGCGAGAGAATGGGCGGCGCGGGTCTCACCAGGGACGAAGCCTTGGCGGCTACCATCGGAGAAGCCATAGAGCGATATTGTTCGAATTTTTATAATCGCGAAGAGTTTATCATATCAAGCTATGAGGATTTGAGACCCAAGTCGGTGGCTCCCAGTGACTTTATCCTTTTTTCGGAACAACAGTATGCTCGAGAAAACTTCCCATTTGAGCCTTTCACCGAGGCGTCGCGGGTCGCGTGGACGTGGAGCTATTCGCTCGTGCATGGCACGCCTACACTCGTTCCAGCGTGCTTCGCTTACCTGCCCTACCAGTTTCAGAGCAGCGAGGCCATAATCGGGCCTTCTATATCCACCGGCCTTGCCTGTTCATCTACACTGGAGGAGGCGATTCTCCTTGGCATTTATGAGTGCCTCGAGCGAGATGCGTTTACCATTATGTGGCTTAATCGCCTCGCGATGCCAGTTGTGGACATCAACGACGGAGAGATTGCCGCCGGACGCCTGTTTCGAGAGAGATTTGCTCTGTCACACATTAAGTACTGTGTTTGTGATATTACTTCGGATATCGGCATTCCGACGTTTTACACGTTAGCCATAGGCGATTCTACGTTGGGCAAGCTCGTGTGTGTCGGCTCTGCAACCCGTCTTGAAGCGCAAGTAGCGGTTCAGAAGACGCTCGTGGAGACTGCACAGGCGCGGCCTTACTTGAGATATGTGCTTAAGAATGGGGACTGGAAATGTGGAGATGCGTTTACCAACGTACAAAGTTTTGATGATCATGCGCGCTTGTATAGTAGTATGCCCGAATTGATTCCGAAGGTGCAGTTCGTCGAGCAGCCACCGGCACGATCCTTGGGGACGCTATCTAATCGTTCAACGGGAACGATTACTGGAGATATTGAGGTATGTGTGAACGCACTGGCCTCGAAAGGCTTTGATGTCCTTGTTGTTGATCTGACAACAAGGGACATTGGGGAGTTGGGATTTCGGGTCGCACGAGTGCTTATTCCCGGATTGCAACCGTTGCATGGAGACCATCGCTTTCGGTTTTTGGGTGGGAAGCGGTTATACCAGGTTCCCAAAATTCTCGGATATGCAGAGGAATGCACAACAGAGGAGCAACTCTGGCCATGGCCTCATCCCTTTCCGTAACGAGTTCGAGAAGGATTGAGGGATTAGGGTACTACGCAGATTCGTGTAATTTTATACGCTAAGGAACCATCTTTCCGTGACCTCAAATCCTGGCTAGCGAAGCACATGCGACGAGTGAAACTGCCCGACCTCCTGATCGAAGTCGACAATCAGCTTGGCTTTACTCGCAATTTCCTCACGCTCGCTCTGCGCGAGGAGCCTTCGCCCGAGGACATCTGCGCCGTGCTTGCCGCGGTCATGGCGACGGTTGTAACCTCGCCGTCTACACGATGGCGCAGCTGACCTCGGACGTCACTTACCAACAGCTCAAGCGGATTAACTTCGCCGCCTTCGCCATGCTGGGCTTGCGCTTCTGCCCGCGCATCCGAGGAGTCCAGCACCAGCGCATCTACCGGATCGATCCGAACTGCGACTATGGTTCGCTTACATCTTTGGTCAGCCGCGCCGACCAGACCATCGACACTGAGCAGATCGCTGAGCAGTGGGACCGCATGGGTCAGCTCTACGCCTCGCTCAAGACAGGCCACGTCACAGCCTCAGTGGCACTG
>Ga0306922_10007989_pt1 | contig 10257 bp, 9 predicted proteins | sample sta12Cox44000082_FD_203758 | JGI IMG/M metagenome (GOLD analysis project Ga0306922, IMG submission 203758) | Lab enrichment of tropical soil microbial communities from Luquillo Experimental Forest, Puerto Rico - statoxic.12C.oxic.44.000.082 (v2)... | ecosystem: Environmental > Terrestrial > Soil...
CCCATCGCAATCGCCGTAGTCGGAGGCAGGGTCACGGCCATGAAGGAACCAGGGCTATTGAAGTTAGAGATCACGTTACCATTGTCGGACGTTGCTGCTGTATAGGCACTGGTGGAAGGAAAACTCAAATGTCTGATTGAGGCAGTTCCGATATACCGATTGTCTGCGCGGTCGCCAGTGTCGTGCCCACCACGCGAAAGCTCCCACTGCCATCGTACTGCACCACGAGGAATTCGTAAGCGCCCTGGCTGGTGTTGGCTAATGACAGAGATGACGACGAGGCCCCGGCACCGGGCCACATGATGTGTCCACCCGAGATCCCATTGACCTGTACAGAGAGCGGCTTTCCGTTGTCGGTGGCAAATCCCATGCTCCAGCCGGTCGGCAGACCGGTAATAGCCGGTAAAGTTACCGTCAACCCAGCCGACGAATTGTAGCTCGAAAGGATGTTGCCGTTGTCGCTGAGGGCCGCCGCGTAGCCGGATGTGGTTGGATAGAGCCACCTACTCGGCCAGGGCGGAGGTTCAAATCCCATACCCAGCCGCGTGTTGCGCGTCGACGATACAACTCGCCAGTTGCTTCCGTCAGACTGGACTCTTAAATACTCATAATCGCCGGTGCCAAGGGTTACCGTCGATACGAATTTACCGCCGAGCACGATACTCCCACTCGGGGCTGTGACCGTCATCCCCTTGCCGCTGTCTGTCGCAAAACCCATAGACCAGCCCGGCGCGACATTGGCAATCGGCGGCAAAGCTACGGCCAACGAGGTGCCGGCGGCGTTAAAGCTGGATATGGACATCCCGTCATCGACCGGGGATGCCGAGTATGATGAAGTCGCTGGGAACATCCAATTCGGCCGCGAGCCGGTACCCTGCACAGTGATGCCGACTGAGCTGGGGCCATAATTGACCACGTTACCACCATAATTGGGATTAACCAGTGTGTTACCGACGCTGGCCGTCGCATTGACAGCCGTGACACAGTTGAAATATGGTGATACGAAAGTATTTAACCCATTATGATTGAAAGTGATAGATAGGCACGTGGGCGACACTTCGAGATCTAGACCGAAGAACGTGTTCGAGAAGTTGTAGCCGTTCTCCAATACGACGCCACGCCCGCCGCTCGCCGCAGCAGTCCCGGCCCCGGAGATACGAGAGAACTGTGTTTGCTCGAAGGCCATCCCGGCCGCACCGCCCGAGGAATCGCAGACGGAATAGATATCGCTGTCTAGAACATAGTTAAATTGGCACGCGCCGGCACCCGCGTTGGTGCTCAAATTGTTGACGATAAGGTGGTCAATCTTAGCTGAGTTTTGAGCATCGGAGAAATCAGTTTTGCCTAACACTACCGCATAACCCGAAGTGTGGGCGTTGACGAACAGCGAACCTTCCTCTTTAAAGTAAAAGCACCCGGTTGGGTTCGTCGGAGTGCCGCCGCTGCACTGGATCTGGAGTACCGGTCCTGCGGTGATCGAACGACCGTCGATAACTGCTCCTCGTGAGACGAGGCGGAAACCATTAGCAGCTTGACCGGCAAAATCGATCGTCACCTGAGAAGTGACTCTGTACGTCCCAGCCGGAAAGTGTATCGGCCAGTTGTTGGTTACCGCGCTGTTGATGGTAGTTTGGATGGCGCTGGTATCATCGTGACTGTCGTCCCCGGTCGCACCATTGCAGCGCACATCGATCCACGGGCGCCCTGAGCACAACAGGACGTCACCCCCAAGCGTCGCGGTGCTGGTAGTCGACAATGTAGAGAAGTTGCCTGGCGACTGAGCGAGGCTTGTCGGCGCGACTGCGAAGATTACGGCAAAGACCGACGCGGGGAGGAGATACTTCACGACCTGTTGATCCCTTCCGTTCGATGACCGCGGCGGACAAGCCCCTTGTTGCGGCGGCGGGTGAGCGAGACCTCCGCACGGGTAAGCCGCAGAGTTCTGTAGATTATGATCGCCACGCGATTTGCGCGGTAACCTACGTCTCGGCGACCTTCACCACCGACGTGCCGCGAAGGCTTGGCCTGATGTGGTACCATAGAGGCTGACCGACCCGGCAGGCTTGTATCCGGAAGGGGTGGCAAAAATCGCCCCGGGGGCTATCGGGATTGAACCGCCGCCAGGTGTCGCAATGCCTGCATCAGAGACATAGACCGTGCTCGCCGAATTGTTGGCCACAAGCCAGCCGTCGACCGGCACGACGCCGCCGAACAAAATCTGGGCCGTGCCACCGGCATTCACTGTGCCGCTGCCGTCAATCGCGGCCGAGGCTGAAGCGTTGATGACGGGTAGCGGCGCAGCGGCGCTGACCGGTGTGGCAACGCCCCCCACTATGGCGGCGGGCGTATGGACCGGCACGAGATTGCCGGAGCTGTCCGACCCGGTCGATAGCGACTGCGTCGTTGTGTTTGCATCCTTAACCAAGAGTGTCACGGAGGACTCCTTGAAGGTCGAAAGCGGCTACATCAGCTCCGGCGCTTCTCATCAGTGGTTGCGGATAATTGTCCGTTGAGGCTGCGATAGACCTCGTAGATGCCCTCGCCCTGAATCGGTTGGATAATGAGTTCGGTAATGGCCCAGACCAGAGCGTCGACCCGATCGGGCGAATACCTAGCCGGGCGGCTATTGAAATCGCGGTGTGCTCCTCTGCTGAGGTTGCACATTTGGTCCTCTAGGTACGGGAATGTCCCTAGGTGATGCACTTTTCCCTGCTCATAAAGTGCAGCAACCGGTTCGGCTCGAGTGACCTTGCCGCGCGAGGCGTGGACAGCCGTAAAGGCCAGGTTCGGTTCGATCACGCGCAAGGTCGCCTCTACCATCTCGCCGCCGTTGTTGACCTCGGCGACTATCCGATCGGCGCGGTGCATGTGATAAGCAGCGATCGCATACTTCGCCCACTCGGTCGGCTTATAATGGCCCGAAAGGTCCGCAAGGACCCAGGCATGGCCGGACGCATCCTTGCCGGCAACGATGATACCGGTTTCGTCGGCCGCCTCGCTCGAAGTCACCGCTGGATCGATGGCGACCACAATCCGGACCAGCGCAGGCGCGCTACGGGCGCGTGCCGTCTCTACGACATCCCTGCTCCACAACCCTTCGGGCACATCATCGAGGATTTCGGCTTCTATCTCCTGTCGACCTAACCGCGACCCTTGGTACTTGTTGACGATCTGATGAATAAACTCTGGCGCTAGGTTGGCGCAGTTCTCGTAGGTGGTCCCCCGCGTTATAGCAACCGTTCGATCGGCGGCAAGTTCGCGCAACAGCTTGGTCGGGCGTGGCGTCGTCGTCACTACGACTCGCGGGTCGTTTCCCAAACGCAGCCCGAACATCAGCATGTCCCAGGCCTCGGGATAGCGCCAGCTTGCGAGTTCGTCGCACCAGGCGCTATCGTGCTGCGGTCCCCGCAATCGTTCGGGTTCGTCAGCACTGTAAAGCGTTGCAATGGCCCCGTTAGACCAAGTCACACGCTGTTTCGATGGCTGGAAGCGGGGTCGATCCCACGCCGGCGAAATTGCTAAGAGACCGCTTTCACCCTCGACCATGACGTTTCGGACATCAGCGGCGGTGGGTGCGACTAGCGCGAGCCGACGCGCCGTTCCCGCCGTCACCCGCGCTCTCACAAACTCCGCTCCCGTCCGGGTCTTGCCAAACCCACGACCGGCGAGGAGAAGCCACCCTCGCCAATTGCCTTCCGGGGGCAACTGGTTGGATCGGGCCCAAAATTGCCAGTCGTAAAGTAATGCCCGGGCTTGGTCCGGTCCCAGCGAGGCTACGAGTTCGTCTCGGATAGCTTCCGGCAGCGAGGCAAGCCAACCGGCGTGCAGGGACCCCACGTGCATCCTCCGCGAGATCGGCCGAGACGCCGTTCCCTCGACGCCTGGCAAAGGTGCGAATATTCCCGGGTGCCGGGCGTCCTCGGGCCGCCGCGAAGAATTCGACTACTCTATCTTGCAGCAACTCCAAAGGTTCTAAACGCCGAATCTCCCGCCGTGATCGCGGCACCCTCGTCCGGCCGCCCGGGCTTTGCCAATTTCGACGATTTATATCAGATCGATCCGGATTTGTCAATCTACAAATGTCATTTCCGCAACGAACCTCCATGGCCGTGATGCGCTTCGAGCGCGCCAAGCACTGCGACCAGAATACCGGAGGCTGCCTCTTGGCTGACCCGACGGCCGCTCCAACCCTGCTCTAGGGCCCACTCCTTCAGAGAACGTTCCCATCCGACTACGTGCCATAGACACGAACCGCCGGGCGAGCCCAGACCGCCGACGGCAAGAACAGCCCGCCAAACCGCCTCGCGCGCGTTTTCGATTCGCAAACCCGGCTCTTCACCGACCTTACGCCGCACACCGCCGCCATCTCGTGGGCGCGAGTAATCAAGCGCCCGCAGCGGATCCAGCTGCGCGGTCGCAAAGCAGCGTCGAAATTCCTCGCCAGCCTGGCGCATCGACGCGGTAATCGAGCCTCGCCGCTCCATCATGGCTAGAGTGTCGACCGCCCGATAAGGCCGCGCCGGACTGCCCGTAACGTCGGCGATCGGGCGCTCAAGGCGCTCGATGAGTCCATGCTCGCCTCGCTCCAAGGTGGGCATGATCGCGCTTTCTGCTCTCGGGGGAGCTGAGCGACGGCTAGAAGAAACTCGGGTCATGGCGTTTCCGAACAAACCAAGAACGATAGGCTCATGGAAAATTCCGCAACGCCTGCTCCATCCGATTGATAAATCGGCGGGATGGCCCGGTGCCGCTGGGCGAGCGACGCCCGCCAACCGCGCGGGCGAGTGCTTCGACTTCGCGCAGGCGCTGGGCCTCCGCAGTCGTCCCGCAACCGACATGGCAGAGCGTATGGTGCGACGGGCAATAGGACGAACCTCGGCGCCGTACTTCGCCGCAGAACCGACGGCTCCGACCGTCGTCAAGTATGAACACGCAGCCCGCCTCGGCGTGGCAGGTTGCTGGCGACGGCGAAAGCTCCTCCATTGGCACCCTCTTCGGCCAGATCGGACACTCTTGTCACGATCGCATTTAAAATGATACCATCATCCGGAATGATGTCAATATCAAAATTATGGAAATCGCATCATGGATGCCATTTGGTTCCACCAAGCCCTCGAACGGATAGGAGCATCGCAAGCCGATCTCGCCCGCCACCTTCGACTCGCACCCTCTGCAGTCTCCCGTATGCTCAAGGGCGAGCGTCAGATGAGGCAGCTGGAGACTGTTCAGATCGCCGGATTTCTCGGAGTGAGCCCGGATGAGGTACTGCGTCACGCCATCAACGATGCGGTCTCTGCGTCGGGCCCAGAACTACCGCGATCGGGTCGGGGACGGCCGCGTTCAACCTCGACTTCGGGAAACGTAAGAAGCACGGATCCGATCCCGATTCGCAGCGCTGGTCGAGGTGGCAACGATCAGGAGATGTTTCTAGAAGACGGACCAATCGGCTACACATCACGGCCGGCAAATCTCAGCGACGTGCGGGCAGCCTACGCAATCTACATGGTTGGCGACAGCATGGAGCCTCGCTACGAACCCGGATGGCTGTTGCATGTCAACCCATTTAAGCCGCCAACCAGAGGACGCGACGTCGTTGTCTACAAGCTAGGCCAAGTTGTGCTGATCAAGCAATTCGTCGGCTGGGAAGGGAATACCCTCGTATTGCGTCAGCTCAACCCGCCTCAGACTCTGCGAATCCCGCGCACCGAGGTCCGCGAATGCCATCTTGTCGTCGGTGCAGATCAGGAAGGCTAGCGGTTCGGTGCCCTAAAGGTACACGAAGTTGAAGGGAGGTCTCGTGGCTGGAGGTCAGGCGGCCGCTTTGACGGCTTCCTCGATGACCAAGCCCTCATTGTTTGACGTGACATGCACCGTAGAGCCGTCAGGTATACCCCCTTCGAGGATTAACTGAGCCATCGGATTTTGCAGTTCGCGTTGGATCACGCGCTTGAGTGGTCGCGCCCCGTAGACCGGATCGTAGCCGGCATTACCTAACCAGGTCATTGCCGCTGCATCTACATCAAGCATGATCTTGCGATCGGTCAATAGCTTCTTCAACCGCTCGATCTGGATCGCGACTATCCCCTTCATATCGTCGCGCGACAGCCGCCGAAACAAGAGGATCTCATCGAGACGGTTGAGGAACTCGGGGCGAAACGCCGCGCGCACCGCCTCCATGACGGCTTCGCGGGCAATTGAGACATCGGCCCGCTCGGGCAAGCGTGCAAGCGCGTCGCTACCAAGATTCGACGTAAGCACGATCAACGTATTGCGGAAGTCGACCGTACGGCCCTGGCCATCCGTCAGGCGGCCGTCGTCAAGCACCTGCAACAGCACATTGAACACATCAGGATGGGCCTTCTCGACCTCGTCAAACAGGATCACCTGATAGGGGCGGCGACGCACCGCCTCCGTTAACGAGCCGCCTTCGTCATAGCCGACATAGCCCGGTGGGGCGCCGATCAGGCGCGACACCGAATGCTTTTCCATATATTCGGACATGTCGATGCGTACCATCGCGCCCTCGTCGTCAAACAGGAATTCGGCGAGAGCCCGGGTCAGCTCGGTCTTCCCAACGCCGGTCGGGCCGAGGAATAAGAACGAGCCTATTGGCCGGTTTGGATCCTGCAGCCCGGCGCGCGCGCGCCGGATCGCGTTGGCGACGGCGGTGACCGCCTCGTCCTGTCCGATGACGCGTCGCCTGAGGGCACTCTCCATATGGAGGAGTTTCTGGCGCTCGCTTGACAGCATCTTGTCGACCGGGATGCCTGTCCAGCGGGACACTACGCCAGCGATGTGCTCTGCCGTCACCGCCTCTTCGAGCATGCGCCCGGCACCGGTCTCCTCGACTGCCTTTAGCTTGCGTTCGAGCTCGGGGATCACTCCGTAAGTAAGTTCGCCAGCGCGACTCCAATCCCCCCGACGCTGAGCTATATCCAGATCGGCGCGGGCGTGTTCGAGCTGCTCTTTGAGCTTGGATGCACCGGCAAGCTTATCCTTTTCGGCCCGCCATTGCGCGGTCAGCTCGCTCGAGTGTTGTTCGAGATCTTCGAGCTCTTTGACAAGTCTTTCCAGGCGATCGCGGGAGGACGGGTCGTTCTCTTTCTTCAGCGCCTCACGCTCGATCTTGAGCTGAACAATGCGGCGATCGAGTTCATCGATCGCTTCCGGCTTCGAGTCCACCTCCATCCGCAGTCGCGAGGCCGCCTCATCCATCAAATCTATTGCCTTATCGGGAAGGAAACGGTCTGTGATGTATCGGTTCGACAAGGTCGCGGCCGCGACGATCGCAGCGTCGGTGATCCGGACCCCGTGATGCAGCTCGTATTTCTCCTTGATCCCGCGTAGGATTGAAATCGTGTCCTCGACCGATGGTTCGTTCACAAAGACTGGCTGAAAGCGGCGCGCCAAGGCCGCGTCCTTTTCGATGTTCTTGCGGTACTCGTCGAGCGTGGTCGCACCGACGCAATGTAGTTCACCACGGGCGAGTGTCGGCTTCAGCATGTTCGAAGCGTCCATTGACCCTTCCGCTTTGCCAGCGCCGACCAGCGTGTGCAATTCGTCAATAAACAAGATGATCTCTCCGGCCGCCGCGGTTATCTCAGCCAGCACAGCTTTCAACCGCTCCTCGAACTCGCCGCGAAATTTGGAGCCGGCGATCATCGCGCCCAGATCGAGCGCCAAAAGGCGCTTGTCCTTCAAGCCCTCCGGCACGTCACCGTTGACGATGCGCAGCGCCAAACCTTCGACGATCGCGGTCTTGCCGACACCGGGTTCACCGATCAGAACCGGGTTATTCTTGGTACGCCGGGAAAGCACCTGGATTGTGCGGCGGATTTCTTCGTCCCGCCCGATAACGGGATCGAGCTTGCCCTCGCGCGCAGCCTCGGTCAAATCACGCGCGTAGCGCTTGAGCGCATCGTAGCCTTCTTCAGCCGACGCGCTGTCGGCCTTGCGCCCTTTCCGCAAATCCTCGATCGCCGCATTCAGCTTCTGTGGCGTTAGCCCAGCAGCGCCGAGCGCCCTACCCGCTGGCGTCTCACGAGCCATCGACAGAGCCAGCAGCAACCGCTCGACGGTCACAAAGCTGTCGCCCGCCCTCTCAGCGACCTGCTCGGCCTGCTCGAAGACGCGTGCAATCTCGGGCGACATATACACTTGGCCTGCCCCCGACCCTTCGACGCGGGGTAGTTTGGTGAGTTCCGCCTCGATCGCATTCGACGCGGCGGCCGGGTCGCCGCCCGCGGCTCGGATCAGATTGGCGCTGAGTCCCTCTTTATCTTCGAGAAGAACCTTCAGCAGATGCTCCGGGGTCAGCCGCTGATGGCCGCTTCGCAAAGCCAAACTCTGCGCCGATTGGATAAACCCTTTCGACCGATCGGTGTATTTCTCAATATCCATCGTCTACCCCACTGAGTAGGCTGCGGCGCTCTGATCCTGCAGGCCGAGCGGTCCCTCTGGGGCCTATATGGCATGGTCCGGGGTGCAGGCAACCCCTCAACTCGGGAGGCTGTTTAACTCAAACACAGCGCCAATATCGGCGGAATTGCAGCAGTACGGCACGAAAAAGGCTTAATACTGAGGAGGCTGATTCACGCTCGTTCTGATCGGTAACGACGACTCATGGAGATCACCGTCGTTTTCGCCCGATTCCCCATGTGGTTCGCCAATCTCTGCGCCAGCCGGTGTCATCTGGCGCGGCATCCCGTATTGGTTGGCGTCGCCATTCGCGCTCATAATTCGAAAGTAATGCTCAGCATGCTGATAAAGATTTTCGGCGGCGACGCGATCGCCGCTTGCTGCCGACTCACGCGCTAGCGCAATATATCGTTCGAATACTTGATAGGCATTCCCACGAATTTTTACGTTAGGACCATTGCTTTCAAAGTTCTGAGTACGATGTAGCGTCCGTGGCCGATTATGGTACGTATTGTTACCATTATTGCGGCCACGCGATCGCTTGTTTGGACCTGGTCTCATGACACCTGTCTGATCTCGGTGGACACGCCGGCGCCTTGTCCGGATTGGAGGGTTCTTCGTCTACCCGTGATCTCACTCGAGGCAGCCCCGCATGCATATTCAGCGCTGCCCGCGCGGCATCAAACCCTCCGCCGCTTGACCCTAGACGCGACGCTGACATATTCCAAGGTTTTTTTGACCACAAGAGACACCCGGACCGGACGATTTTCGTCGAGCTGCGCTACGATACATCGCTCGATTCCAACGAGATCGCACTCTATAGCGTCAATCAGGAGTCCCCGGGCTTTCAGGATCTCGGCAGCACCGGCGGCCTGCCCGGCCCCGACCTCCCCCGCAAAGACACCGCCGTTCGCCAGCAGAGCAGGTAGATCCTCGGCGATCCTCCGATAGGGCGCGAGACCATCTCCCCCGCCATCGAGGGCAAGTCGAGGATCATGATGACCGACCTCCGGAGGCAGACCGGCGAACGCGCCACTGGCAATATAAGGCGGGTTCGCCACAATCACCGAGAAGGGTCCCGACAGCGCGCTACCCCAATCACCGATAAAAAACTGTGTCCGGGCCCCAAAACCCAGCGAAGCGGCATTCATCCTCGCGGTTATCACCGCTCCGGGGGCGACGTCGACACCAACGCCGGCGGCGGCCGGGCATTCGGATAACAGGGCCAACAGCAAACAGCCGGTTCCGGTACCGAGGTCGAGAATTCTCAGCGGAGCGTTCCGGTCGCCGAGGCGCCGGATTACTGCGTCGACGAGGGTCTCTGACTCCGGCCTTGGATCGAGGGTATCAGCCGACAAGGAAAAAGGGAGCCCCCAGAATTCACGCCAGCCGAGGATTCGGCTCAATGGCTCTCCATTCGCCATCCGAAACAGCGACTCTCGAAATCGCTGAACAGCCGGCAGTTCTACTGCCCGGTCTGTGTGGCTCAGCAGTTCAGTCAACGTGATGCCAAAGAAGCCGGCAACCAACCGGCGCGCCCGCCGGCGCGGTTCGTCGAGGCCAGCTGCAGACAGCGTGGCACCGGCCTCGGCAAGGGCTGACCCGAGCGTGTCCTCCATCACGATCGATCCGCCACGACGGCTAATTTCGCAGCCTGATCCTCCGCGAGAATCGAGTCGACGATCTCGTCGAGCGACTCTCCGCTCATTATCTTGTCAATTTTGTAGAGCGTCAGATTGATACGGTGATCGGTTACTCGGCCTTGCGGAAAATTGTAAGTGCGGATGCGCTCTGACCGATCCCCGCTGCCGACTTGACTCTTGCGCTCTGCAGCGCGGG
>Ga0306922_10007991_pt1 | contig 10256 bp, 9 predicted proteins | sample sta12Cox44000082_FD_203758 | JGI IMG/M metagenome (GOLD analysis project Ga0306922, IMG submission 203758) | Lab enrichment of tropical soil microbial communities from Luquillo Experimental Forest, Puerto Rico - statoxic.12C.oxic.44.000.082 (v2)... | ecosystem: Environmental > Terrestrial > Soil...
TCGGTCGATTTCTCGGCCATCCCGTAGTCGTGCGTATCGTTGACAACGCCGACAATGGTGATCCACGTGCGGCCGTTGTCGAGCGAGACACGGCGCCCGACCGGATCGCCACCGGGGAAATTGTGACGGGCCATCGACAGGTTCACGATGGCCACCGGCGGCGCGTCGGCGTTATCCGCGTCGGTGAACGCCCGGCCGCTCAGCAGGGTCATGCCGATCGTCTTGAAGTAGTTCGGCGATGCGAACTTGAAGTCCACCTGTGGCTGTGTGCGGCGATCGCCGGGTGCCTGACCGTCGATCAGAAAGCCCGTGAGAAACGGCGCTGCCTGGTCCAGCGGCACGGTGATGCCGAAGGCGACTGTTTCAAGGCCGGGCTCCTCCGCAATCTTGTCCATCACCGATCGGTAAAAGGCACGCCGCAGGTCGGGCTTGTTGTACTTCACGAAATCGAGGGAGACCAGCGCCGTAATGACGCGGTCGGTGCGAAAACCCGCGTCAACTTGTTGTAGTTTGATGAAGCTGCGGACCAGGAGTCCGGCGCCGACCAGGAGCAAGAATGAAATCGCCACCTGGGCCACGATGAGCGCGTTGCGCGCGTGCAGACGACCGCCGACCGTCCGGTGTCCCGAGTCCTTGACCGAGGCTATGGTCCGTCGCGTGAACGCCGGCAGCAGACCGAACAGCAGGCCGGTCACGAGCGACACGCCAACGGTGAAAGCCATCACCGTGCCGTCGATCGCGATTTCTCCCGCTCTCGGCGTGAAGCGAGCCGTGAACGCGACGAGCAGATCGCGGACCAGCCAGCCGACAAGCAGTCCCAGTGCGCCGCCGGCGAGCGCGAGCAGCGTGCTTTCGGTGAGCAATTGACGCGCGATGCGACCACGGCTGGCGCCGAGAGCGTTGCGCATCGCCAGCTCCCGTTCGCGTCCGATGACGCGCGCGAGCGAGAGATTGGCAATATTCGCAGCGACGAGCAGCAGGACAAACCCCGTGGTGGCCAGCAAGACGAGCAGGGTGGGTCGCGCCTGGCGAGTCAACTCGTCGTGGACCGAGAACGCCGATGCGGTGAAGCCGCTATGGGCGGTGTCGTACGCCTCCGGATATTGCGCGCCCAGCCGGCTGTTGACGACGGCGAGGTCGTTCTGCGCGCGTTCTACCGTGATTCCCGGTTTCAGGCGGCCGATAGCCGTCAGCATGCGCGCCGTCCGGTTGGCGATCGTCTGCGGGTTCGAGCGAAACGGACAGGCCGACGGCGGCATGAAGAGGTCGTCGGGTGGATCCGCCGCCGGGAACTGGGGAACGGGCGGGAGCACGCCGACGACGGTGTGCACCCGGTCGTTCAGTTCGAACGTCCGTCCGATGATCCCGGGATCGCCGCCGAGCGCGTTCTGCCAGTAGGCGTAGCTGAGGATCAGGACGGCCGGGGCGCTTTTCGAGTCGTCGTCTTCGCGGAATGTGCGGCCGAGCAGCGGAGCGACGCCGAGGACGTCGAAGAAGTTGGTCGAGACCACACCCGTCTGAACCCGCGACGACTCGCCGCGGCCGAGCATGTTGAACGACATCTGGTGATACTCGACCACGGCGTCGAGCGCGGCGGTCTGCTCGCGATAGTCCGCGACCTCCTTCACCGACACGCCCGCATTCGCGATTCCGGCTTTCGGCGCGAGCTGGCGGACCTCGACGAGACGGTCGCCATTGGCGTACGGCAGCGGCCGGAGCAGCACCGCATGGACGACGCTGAAGATCGCAGTGTTGGCCCCGATGCCGAGCGCCAGCGTCAGGAGGACAACGAATGTGTAGGAGGGGTACTTGCGCAGGTTGCGGATGGCGAAGCGGACATCCTGGGTCAGCGTGTCGATGACACGCATGCCCCACGACTCGCGGCAGTCGTCCTTGACCAGCGCCACGCTGCCGAAGCGGCGGCGGGCGGTGTCATGCGCCGCCTCCGGCGTCATCCCGCGCGCGATGAGCGCATCCGCTTCCATCTCGAGGTGGCAGCGGAGCTCCTCGTCCATGTACTGTTCGAACGCGGTGCTGCGAAACGATCCCCGCAGGCGCCGGAACAGTGTCAGGACAGACATATGTGACCTCCCGGTCGCCTGAGCCGCGACGCGCTACCCGTGCTGGAGCACGCGGCCGACGGCGGCGGTAATTCGTTCCCAGTTCGCGGTTTCTTCCGCCAGCTGCTTGCGCCCCGTTCGGGTCAGCGAGTAGAACTTCGCCCGTCGGTTGTTCTCGGAATCACCCCACGAGGAGGCGATCCAGCCCTGTTGCTCGAGACGGTAAAGGGCCGGGTACAACGAGCCCTGGTTCACCTGCAGGACATCCTGGGAAATCTGCTGAAGCCGCTGCGAAATGCCCCAGCCGTGCATGTCGCCCGATGCCAGAATCCGGAGAATCAGCAGGTCGAGCGTGCCCTGCAGCAGGTCGCTCTTTGCGTGTTTCATGCGTGCTCCTGTAGACGATCGACAAGGAGCATAAGTTCCGGCTGCGCCGGCCGTCAAGTTACGGCTTATAATTCCTTATTCCATGGCAGATTCGGCTCAGACTCCCCGACTCGTCGTCGCCGACTCGCTCGGCCGCCGGATTGTCAATATCGACAAACCGCTGTTCACCATCGGGCGCCGCACCGAGACCGACCTTCGCCTGCCTGGCGCCGACATCTCACGGGTCCACGCGGAGATCAGCAGCGAAAACGGCGGTTACGTCATCCGGGACAAGCAGTCCCGGTTTGGCACCTTCGTGAACGGCGAGAAACACAACGAGAAGGTGCTGGCCCACGGAGATCAGATCCGGCTCGGACAGGCCGGCGACACCGAGATCATCTTCTTCGTCGACGACGAGGCGCCCTCGGTCGAGCGCAGCGCGGTCTCGGCCGCGAGCGAACTGCGTCAGATGGCGGCACTGCTCGAAGGTCTGAGAGCCCTCGGGTCGGGCCGGGTCCTGGACGACGTGCTCGCGATGGTGCTCGATTCGGCGATCGAGGTCACCGGCGCCGAACGCGGGTTCATCATGCTCGACAATCGCGAACGCGAGCGGGAGCTCGAGTTCAAGCTCGCACGCGCCCGCGGCAAGGTCACCTTGCCCGGCCGCACGTTCGAGACCAGCCGCAAGATTCCGGAAACGGTGTTCTCGACCGGCCAGCAGACGATCGTGGAAGATCTGCTCGACGGCGACCTCGCGCAATTGCACACCGGGACCGTCGCGCTCGGCATCCGACACGTCCTGTGCACTCCGCTCCGCCTCGTCCGGTATCTGGAGCGCGCGGATCAAAAAGGCGCGGACGAGATTATCGGCGTCTTGTATCTCGACAGCCGTGAGCGCGGTGCCCTTCGCTCCGCGCATGCGCAGTCCGCGCTCGATACGCTCTCGGCCGAGGCGGCGCTCGCCATCGAGAACGCGCGGCTGTATCGCGAAGCGCTCGACAAGGCCAAATTCGAGCAGGAGCTGCGGGTTGCGGCGGCAATTCAGCAGTCGCTGCTGCCCACCGCCAATCGGGAAGGTCCGTTCTTCTCGACGGCCGCCGCGTCGCTCGCGTGCCGCGCAGTGGGCGGCGACTTCTACGACTATTGCGACCTGCCGACCGACCAGTTCGGCTTCATCATCGGCGACGTAGCCGGGAAGGGATCACCGGCGGCCTTGCTCGCGGCGGCGGTCCTCGGCATGTTCAGCGCTGAGGCGACGTATCAAACGAACGCCGCGCCGTTGATGACACGGCTGAATCGCGGGTTGTTCCGTCGCGCGATCGAAGCGCGCTTTCTCACGAGCTTCTACGGGATGCTGGCGCCCGACGGATCGCTCACGTATTGCAATGCCGGCCACAACGCGCCGCTGCTCGTGTCGAAGTCCGAGATCCGCCGTCTCGAAGTCGGCGGTGTCGTCCTCGGCTTGTTCGATACGGCCTCGTACGATGAGGAGACGCTGAAGCTCGAGCCCGGCGATCTGATCGTGCTGTTCAGCGACGGGGTGACCGAGGCGATGAACGCCAAGGACGAGGAGTTCACCGACGATCGGCTGATCGCCTGCGCAAACGCGCATCGCGGCGAGGCGCCGCAACAGGTGCTCGACGCGCTGCTCGCGGAGGTGCACGCCTTCTGCGCCGGCGTCGCGCAGAGCGACGACGTGACGGCGGTGCTCGTCCGTTACAACGGACCCTCGCACTCGCCCGCCTAGCTGGTTTTCACGTCGATGCAAGGCGGAGGCGGAGCCGGAAGGTCCCGGCGTGAGCAGGCCTGAAGGTCTGCAATACACCGTACTGAAAGACGCGATCGCTCATTTCAAGTGTCGCGATCGCATCCGGCGTCGGACGGTCAGCGGGCGGGGGATGGGACCGCCGCGAGCAGCGGACGCAGGTGCGCGTCCAACTCCTCTTCGGTCAGTGAGCCCGGGTGGTACAGACGCACGATCCCCTGCCGGTCGAGGATCACGATCGTCGGCGTCGAGCTGACTCCGTACCGCTGGTGGTTCGCGACGCTCACCGGAACCGGCACGTCCGCGAGAAACGGATAGTATTTGTCGCGCACCGTCTGCATGTAGCGGAGCTCTTCGTCTGGTCCTGCCGGCGCTCCGCCGGCAACGTAGCCGAATCGCTGGGTTGGTGCGACGATCGCGAGACCCTCCCGCTGATATTTCGCGTACAGCTTCGCGAGGATCGGTCCTTCAATCTTGCAGTCCGGGCACCAGTGCGCCCAGAAGAAGAGCACGACCACCTTCCCTTCGAGCGCCTTCGACGTGGCGCCGCTGAGCGGCGCGCCCATCGACTCCGAGAGCTCCAGCGCCGGCGCCGGGTGGCCTTCGAGCGTCAGCAGATTGATGTCCTTTTGAATCCGTTTCGCGATGCCGGTGTTGCGATACGTCTTCAGTTCGCGCTCGAGGAACACGATCGCATCGCTGCGCTCACCGCGATTCACGCTGACCTGCGCCTGGACTTCAATCGCGGCACCGAGCGCAGTGGCCAGCTTCGAATCCGCGTCCACACTGCGTGAGCCGAGGGCCGCCAGCGCCAGACGCTGCGCTTCCGCGGCGTATTGCTCAGCGCTGTCGTTCCGTCCCTCGGCCAGCGCACCGCGACCCAGCCACGACACCGCTTCGATGACCTCGGAGGTCGTGCCGTCCTGCGCGCGGCGCTGCACGATGAGCGCTTCGGCGCGCGCGAGATCGTGCGCGCCGATCGCCGCGCGCACCTCGGACACGAGCGTCACCGGCCGCGCATTCTGTCCGGCGGTGAGGACCGCCGTGATCGTCCACGCAATCGCCATTGACAGCATTGTGTCCTCCTCAGCGGAACATCTTCAGGACTGACTCTTCGACGGTGCAGGTCCGGGTTCGCGTCTTGCCGGCGACCTCAATCGTGATGTCGGCCGTCGGCGCGAATGCCGCAAAGTCGAACGTGAATTTTCCCCCCGTCGCCTCGAGGGCGCGGGCGATCGGTTCGATCGTCTTGCCGCCACGTTTGATGACGACCCCTGACGTAGTGTTCTTTGATCCGGGAGCAAGCGTCACGCCGATCGTGACGCGAGTTCGCTGCGCTTCACCGTATGACGGCGTCGGCGCCGGCTGGCCGTTCTTGATCACGCGCCACACTTCGTAGGCCACCGATTTGTAGGGCGTATACATCGCCAGCGTGAAGTCGTCGTTTTTACACAGGTCGGCGTCGTAGAAGACGCACGCCGGCCGCGCCCCTTTCTGCTTGCCACACTCGACGGCGTTCCAGTAGCTGTCGCGGCTGATCGGTTGGATCCCCTTGTCCCACGGCGGTGTCATCGGGCCTGGCGGCAGCTGTGCCTTCATCTGCGCGTGCAGCGCCGGCGTGAGAAGGCAGAAACCGAGGAGAACGCTGGCGGCTGAACGCATGGCGTCACATTGTCCTGCGCCGTGCGTCCGGCGGGCAAGAGCCGTCTCGGCCGGGCTGGCCGCTGATCGCGGAAGGCCTACATGGCAACCGAGTTGCAAAAGGACGCCGCCACAGGAGGCGGTATGGGTCTGCTCACCGGCAAGTACAAGTACGCGATGGAGACCGCGAAGGGTTTTCACTTCGACGGCACGACTGAGGAGCGCGACGGCAAGCTATACATCAAAGGCACGGTTGACACTCAGTCTCAGGCAAACAAAATCTGGGACGCGCTCAAGACAATCCCTGACTGGAAAACCGAGATCATCGCGGACATCACGGCCACTGGTGTCGAGGAGACCTACACCGTCCAATCCGGAGACACCCTGAGCAAGATCGCGAAACAGCAGCTCGGCGACGCGAGCAAGTACCACGCGATCTTCGACGCGAACCGCGATCAGCTGTCCGATCCGGACAAGATCAAGCCTGGACAGGTGTTGAAGATTCCGCGTTGACCGCTGAAGGCGTGAAGGTCGCGAGGCGCTGCCGCGCCTCGCGGGAAGTCAGACCGCTTGAATTTCGAGAAAGATTGTGTTCAGACGGTAGTAGAGATTGGTATCGAACGCATTCGCCGTCACCAGCGAATACAGCGGCATCGTGGTCAACGCCACGACCTGAACGCCGTTGTTTCGATTCTGATCGAACCAGTCTCGCAAGCGGCGCTGGTCCGTGCTGTCGAGACGATCGACGTCGGTGAGGACCAACGTGCGGATGCCGTCGAGGGTCGGAGGCAAAGAGGCGTTCGCCGATCGGATCGGCTCGCGCAATTCAGGCTGCGCCGCTTCGAGAAACGCGTCCAGCGCATCCTGGGGACCCGCGACCATGACGTTGGACCGCAGGCGGAGCGTTGCGCGCCAGTCAATCGCCGGGACCACCTTGAAGGTCGATCCCCGCTGGTGACGACGCAGGATTTCGGAATCAGTGAGCATCGGCCGGCCTCCCAGACCGGAAAGTCATCTCTCCAGACGACTAATCGGAGAGTGTACGCCATTGACATTATGCACTGCAGTTAAATTTTCGAAAGGTGCGCCTGCTTTCGGTATACGCTGATTCGAATCGTTCACGTCGCGTCATGAATCCCGTGGCTTCAGCCAGTCGCGTGCTCGTCGTGGCACCTGACCAATCACTGCGAAACCGGCTCGTGACGGTCGCGGCGCGGACGGCGCACGCGGAGGGTTGTCCGACCTTCAAATCCGCACGCGTTCGTCTCGAAACCACACCCTACGATCTCATTGTGACGGATGCTCGACTTTCCGAATACAACGGTTTGCATCTCGTGTATCTGGCGAAAGTCGCACACCCGACAGCTCGCGCCATCGTCTATGACCGCGAAGGCGACATCGGCATCGCCGGGGACGTGCATCAGGCCGGCGCGTTCTTCGAAGCCATGCCGCGATTGATCGTGACGCTGCCGTCGTATATCGCCGCGAGCCTGCCCCCGGCCGACCGTCGCTCTGCGGCGTCCTTCGATCGACGTGCGTACCCTCGTGGCGGCCGTCGGATCTGGGACCGGCACCTCCTCGAGCATCCGTTGCAGACGGCGTAGTGCTCCGCACACTGGAGTACTCGCGCTCGTCTCCTGTGCGCGTCTTCTACCGCACCGCCTATCTCGCGGCCAGGATCTGGTGGTTCATTCGGCGACCGCACACCAACGGCTCGCTCGTCGCGCTGTGGTGTGACGGGCGTCTGCTCCTGGTTCGCACGAGCTATCGGCAGCTGTATTCGCTGCCGGGCGGGTTCATGAAACACGGCGAGACGAGTCTCGCCGCCGCGGAGCGGGAGCTCCAGGAAGAACTGGGCATGACGCTCACTGGCGCATTGCATCTCGCGTGGCACGGGACGATGACCTTCGAACATCGCGTGGACACCGCCACCGTATGGGAGACGACGCTCGACACGATGCCTGCCGTTCGTGTTGACGGTGCTGAGGTGGTGTGGGCCGGCTGGAAAACGGCTGAGGAAGCGCTGGCGCTGCCGCTACTGCCTTCTATCGAGCGATACCTGAAGAGCCGGCGCTAGATCGAATCGCAAACGGCAAACGCGTTCATTGCAGGTCGTGGTACTCGGCCTTGATGCGCGTCAACACTGTCTGGGTCACGTGATCGCTGTCGTCGTGATGCCCGCTCCTCAGAATCATCCGGATCACGGCGACCGCGAGGATCATCAAGCTGGCGGCGGCTGCGATGATCTTGTAAGGCACGTGGACCTCCCCAGGGGAAGTTGATTCTACCGCTGCACGCCGCGGGTGTCGACGTGCAATTGGAGATGCTAGACTCCGAAGAGCGTGGAGAGCGAGCCCCTCGACCGCTACCGCAGGCTTGTGCAGCTGTCGCCGGACGGCATACTCATCAGTCAGGACAATCGACTGGTATTCCTGAATCCAGCCGCGTTGCGCCTGTTCGGCGCGTCGGCGCCTGAACAGATTCTCGGAAAATCGCCCTTCGATGTTTTTCATGCCGATAGCCACGCGCTGATGCGCGAGCGTGTCGGACGCATGATGGCCGGCGAGTCGGTGCCCCCTGCCGAAGAAAAGATCGTCCGGCTTGACGGCGGCGTGACCGACGTCGAAGTCAACTCGACGAGACTGGACGAATCGTCCGGGGAAGTCATTCAGGTGATCGTTCGGGATATTTCCGAGCGCAAACGTGCGGTCGCGCTGCTTCGCCAGAACGAAGAGCGGCTGACTCTGGCGTTTGCCGGCGCTCAGGAAGGTGTATGGGACTGGAATCTCGAGACCGGGGCCGTGGTGTACTCGCCGCGATGGAAGGAGATGCTCGGTTACGCCGACGGCGAAATCGAGCCGCACGTCCACGCCTGGGAGCGTCTGCTTCATCCCGACGATAAGCCGCGGGCCAACGAGCTCAGCGAATCGCTCGCACGGGGAGGGGACACGTACGAAGGAGAGTTCCGCCTCCGGCACAAGGAAGGGCACTACATCCACGTGCTTTCGCGCGGGTTTCCCGTGCGCAGCAGGGTCACCGGCCGCGTGTCTCGCATCGTCGGCACGCACCTCGACATCACCGAACGCAAGAGGACCGAGGAAGCGCTTCGCGAAAGTCAGGAGCGTCTGACGCTCGCGTTCGCCGGAGCACGCGAAGGCGTCTGGGACTGGAACATCGAAACCAACGACGTGGTGTATTCGCCCCGATGGAAGCAGATGCTCGGCTATGCGGAAGACGAAATCGAGCCGCACATCAGCGCGTGGGAGCGCCTGGTGCATCCCGACGACCGGCCGCGGGCCGATGAGGCCAACGAAAGCGTGGCGCGCGGCGAGCCGACCTACGAAGCGGAGTTCCGGCTGCGCCACAAGGACGGCAGGTACGTCCACGTGCTCTCTCGCGGGTTCCCGGTTCGCCGCGAGCCTGGTGGGCCCGTCGTGCGCATCGTCGGCACGCATTTCGATCTCACGGAGCGGAAGCAGGCGGAAGAACTGTTACGACGGTCGCACGAGCAGCTGGAAGTCCGGGTGCGCGAGCGAACCGCCGAGCTCGCGCAGGCGAACGAATCGCTTCGCGAAGAGATCGGTGAGCGGGAACGCGCCGACCGCGCGCGGCGGGAGTTGATCGCCAGGCTGGTGTTCGCTCAGGAAGACGAGCGGCGGCGCATCGCCCGCGAAATGCACGATCAGTTCGGTGAGCAGTTGACGGCCCTCGGCCACCGAATCGTATCGCTCAAGGCCGCGTGCAGCGATCGATCGGACCTGCGCGGTCAAGTCGACGCGCTCGAAGCCGTCGCGCAGCAGCTCGATCGCGACGTCGATCACCTGGTCTGGGAGCTCCGGCCGACCGCGCTCGACGATCTGGGTTTGCGAGCGGCGCTCGCGACCCATATTCAGAACTGGTCGAACCGCGCGCGCATCAGCGCGGAGCTGCACACGTCGGGGCTCGTGGAGGACCGCCTGCCCTCCGAGGTCGAGACCACGCTGTATCGCATCGCTCAGGAAGCGCTGACGAACGTTGCGAAGCACTCGCGCGCGTCACACGTCGACGTGATCGTCGAACGGCGCGCCGACCAGGTGGTGCTCATGGTCGAGGACAACGGAGTGGGATTCGATCCGGCCGACGCGGGGACGACGCGTCACGGCCTGGGCTTGTCGGGCATGCAGGAACGCGCGTCTCTGGTGGGCGCGACCATTCAGGTCGAATCGGCCGCCGGGAAAGGCACAACGATTCTCGTTCGGATGTCCGCTCCTGCGGCAGAGAAACAGATGGCGGACCATGGTTGACGCACCGCTTCGCATCCTTCTTGCCGACGACCACGTCACTGTCCGCCATGGCCTGAAGCTGTTCATCGACAGCCAGCCGGACATGAAAGTCGTGGCAGAGGCGAGCGATGGGCACGCGGCGATCGAAGGCGCCGTCGCCTT
>Ga0306922_10007995_pt1 | contig 10254 bp, 13 predicted proteins | sample sta12Cox44000082_FD_203758 | JGI IMG/M metagenome (GOLD analysis project Ga0306922, IMG submission 203758) | Lab enrichment of tropical soil microbial communities from Luquillo Experimental Forest, Puerto Rico - statoxic.12C.oxic.44.000.082 (v2)... | ecosystem: Environmental > Terrestrial >...
AAGAACCAGCGCGCGTGACGATCGTCACCCGAGCGCACCTCTTGAGCGAGCACGTCGAGTTCGAGCCAGCGCTTGAGGATCGCGATGATGCGCTTGCGGCCGTGCTTCTCCTCGGGCTCGTAGGGGCCGCCGGGGTTGCCGACGTCCACCTTCAGGCGCGCGGCCAGGGCGTGTCCGAACCAGCTCGGCGAGCGCGGGTCGACCCGGTAGGGCTGCGTCCGACCTCCGCCTGCGCCCACTCGGCGTCCTCGGGCGATGCGCCGCCGTCGGGTTGCTCCGGGTAGCCCCACGCCTCGGCCGCCTGCACGCTGTCGCCGTTGGGCACGGGGACGTCGGCGAGATGAATCCACCGCGCCTTGTCCGCGCGGATCATGTTGGTCTTGTCGCGCGCGACTCGGAGGTACTGCCGGCGGTCGTCCGGCTCGATCCCCAGCGGTTCAGCCTCTTCCTTGGTCATCCGGTTGAGCACGCGGACCGAGCGCGCGGCGTCCGGGGCGGCCGAGGCCCCGCGGCTGTCGTCGGCGGTCAGCTCGCCGCGGCTCCCCGGCGCCGGCTTGCGGGTGTGGTGGGACAGCTCGATGCAGGTGTTGGTCGCGTCGGCGATCTGCTCGAACGCCTCGACCACCTGCGCCATCGCGCCGTTGTCGCTCTCGGGCACGCGGTGGAATCGGACCAGCGGGTCGAAGATGGCGCCGTCGACGCGGTTGTCGACGATGAACTTGGCGATCTTGTCGAGCATCGCGCGGTTGAGCACGACGTTGCCGCGGCGGTCGACCCGGGCGACGCGCCTGGCCTCGACGATGCGCGAGCCGAGGAACAGCCGCCCGGCGAGCTCGTTCGGGTCGACCTGGTGGCGCACGCAGATGGCCGCGATCCGGCGCTCGACCTCCTCGTCGGAGTCCTCCGCGTTCCAGTAGAGGACCCGCAGGTCGTCCTCGGTCGGCGGCGGGCCGATGAGACCGCGGTCGAGGGCCATCTCGATCGCGTTGCAGAGCAGCAGCGAGGTCTTGCCGTAGCCGCCCGGGGCGATCGTCTCGACCACGCTCTTGCGGATGTAGTGGCCGGCGTGCAGCCAGCGTCGCCGCGGAATCTCGGTGAACGGGCGCGGCACGTAGGGGCGCAGCGGTAGCTCGTCGTTCGGTAACGCCGTCCCTTCACTTGCAGGCTCGTCGGCGTCCTCCGGGTGCTTCTCGATCCAGGTGCGGCACATGCGCCGGAGCTCACGCTCCTCGCGCTCCCAGCTCCAGCCGCGCCCGGCGTCGCCGGCGGCGGCGCGCGTCGCCGCGAGCAGGATTTCCACCACTTCGTCGACCGGCGTGCCGCGGTTGATGAGCGCCGCGCTCACCGACAGCTGCGTGGGGTGGATCGCGCTGTCGCCGGGACCCTGGTGCCGCATCGCCGCCAGCCGCGCGTCGACGTCGACCGGCGGCGGGGGCATGTCGGCGCCGAAGGCGAGGAAGGGGTTGTCGGGGCTGCGGCCGTTGCCGTCGCCGGCGCCGGGCGCCGGTGCAGGAGCGGTTGCGCCCGGTCGATCCAGTCGCGCAGCTCGACGAGTCGGTAGCGCCGCCCGGGCTCGTAGACCTCGGTCGCGACCTCGATCCATCCGTTGCGCTTGCTGTTGTGCGAGCCGGGCAGTCGCAGCAGTCGCGAGACCTCGGCGGCGGCCGGGTCGGCGCCGAGTAGATCGGTCAGCCGCTTGAGCAGGCGCTCAACCTCGGCGATGGCCTCGACGGTCGCCTCGATCGCCCGGTCGAGCAGCCACAGCAGGTGCAGCCCGTGGCCGCTGGCGGTGACGGTCGAGGGCGGGCACGCCAGCGCGCGCAGGACCCGCCGCGCCTCCTCGGGTGAGGCGTCGATCGCGTCGAAGTCGAGGTCGGCGTGCAGGCAGTTCAACTCGGCGAGCGTGTCCTTGGCGCGGCGGCGAGCGCTCGGGCGGATCGTGGCGACGCAGAAGAACAGCCCGCGCTTGGGCAGGTCCCACTTAGCGGCGAACGCCGCGACGTCGCCCTTGTCCCGCGTCATGACAAAGCGCTCGCCGCCGTGCCCGTCGACCTGGTCGGCGGTGTTGATGAGCGAGCAGACGAAGACGGGGCACGCGGTCGAGCCGCCGAATACGCCGGCTAGGAACTCCGCGCCCGGAATGGCGGCCGCGCCCGGAATGGCAGCCGCGCCCGGAATGGCAGCCGCGCCCACCGTCGTGCGCGCGCGGTCGTGCTCCAGGGCGGCACCCCGGTCGACTCGATGCGCCGGCGCCGTCGACGGTCGATCGACGTCTTGCGGCGGTGCTTCGCCGACGATCGGTGCATCGGTGCCGCCGTCGTCACCGGAATGGGCGCCGCCACCGTAATGGGTGCCGTCACCGTAATGGGCGCCGCCACCGTAATGGGCGCCGCCACCGTAATGGGCGCCGCCACCGGAATGGGCGCCGCCACCGGAATGGGCGCCGCCACCATCGTAATGGACGCCGTCATGATCTGGTGGAGGGAGCAACGATGGGTCGAATGTGGTGGTTCTGTCCGCGAATCCGACCGGCGCGCGCAGGCCGTCTGCCCCCCAGCTGCGCCCGACCTTGAATTCGGCGTCGAGCGGCACCTTGAGCCCGTAGAACGCGCCCGCCTCCCGCGCGTGGCGGACCATGATCTCGCCGATCTCCGCGGCGATCTCCGGCCGACAGCAGCACGCGAGCTCGTCATGTACCCACAGCGGAATGACCACGTCGCCATCCCAGCCGTAGCGAAAGCGGGCGCGCAGCTCGTCGTAGACTTGCGCCAGCCAGCGCTTGCAGATGATCGCTTCCGCGCTGGTGACGATGAAGTTGAGCGCGCTGTAGAGCGCGCGCGCGGGCACGCGTCGTCCGTCGAGGCCCGGCAGCCATCCAACTTGGCGCGCGTGGCTCTGCAGGTGCTGGCGCAGCTGCCGCAACCCCGGCGTGCCAGCCTCGAACTTGTCGAGGGCTTGCCGACCGACTCGCCGCAAAACTTCCTCGCTTGGGCGTGTTGCGTTCGCGAAAAATTTTCGGTGCAGCTCGCTCGCGGGGTCGGCGTGTTGAATGGCGCGGGCGATCTTGCCGATGATCTGGCCGGCGCGCTTGGCCTGGCAGCCGAACAGGTGTCCGTAGCGAAAGCCTTTTGCGCCCTCGCGCGCGATCGTGTGCACCCTGTCATGCTCGTCGCGCGCGGTTCCTTCCGCGATCAGGTCGAGGATGATGGCGCCCCTCCAGTGCTGATCAATGCCGGCCAAGAACGCCTCGGCGTAGGCGCCGCCGTCGAACTCGGTCAGGTAGTGGGCGAAGGTGCGGTCCTGCAGGGTCGCTTGGTCGGCGGTGACGAATACCCAATCTTCAGGTGCCTGAAACAAGGCGCGGCACTCGGCTGAAAGTCGCGTTCCGCGCTTCGGGTTCGGCACCTGCGCGAGGTTCGGACCGAAGTGAGCGGCACGGCTGTGCGGGGTGCCGATGTGAACGATTCCGCCATGAAGGCGACCGTCCTCGCCGACGTTTTTGCGCCACGCTTTCTCGCCCTTGCTGAGCTGAGCGATTCGGCGCTTGAGGATGTGATAATCGGCCAGGTTGACAAATTCCGGGTAGAGCTGCGGAATCGTCTCGAGCAGCTCGTCGGTGATCTTCGCCTGCTTGGTCTTCTCGGTGCGTTCCTCCGGAATCCAGCCGCGGGCCTCCAGTTGCTTTGCGACCTGTTGTCGTGAGCTTGGATTCATGCCGGGGAACTGCTCCTGTAGCGCAGCCTCCATCTTGGTGCAGTCCGCCGTCCATCGCCGCTCCAGGCGCTCGGCCGCGGCGTCGTCGAAGGGGGCGCCGTCCGCCTCGATCTGATCGCAGACGAATAAGATGCCAGATCGCCCTGGCGGTCTTGACGTCGCCGACGCAGCGCGCCTGCAGCTCGGGCGTCCATATGGAAAAATCCTTGATGTCGACGCCGACCTTGGCGACGCCGAACCGGGCGGCCCAAGCCTCGATCGAGTGCCGGCCGCGCAGCTTCTTCAGCTTGGGGCCGCCTATGGCCGCGACCTGGTCGTCGAGGTCGCCGAGATTCGGCAAGATCAGCCGGCCGGCGACGAGCGTGTCCACGATCTCGGTGTTCGCCGACGGCGCCCAGCCGTAGAGTCGCTGCAACAGCGGAATGTCGTAGGCTTGAATCTTGTGGCCGGTGAGATAGCCGGCGCGCGCCAGGTGCGCAAGCGCGTCGGCGATCTGTCCCGGGCCGTACTCGTAAACTTGATCGCTGTCGAGATCGGCGATCACGGCGCAGTGCGCCGCGGTGGCGGTGTCCAGAAGACCGTTCGCCTCGACGTCGAAGCACAGCCGCAGTCCGCCGCTCTTAGTTGCGGGAGGCACGATGTAGCGGCGCGCCAGGCGCTGGAAATTTGACGACATCGGCTTGCGCCATTCGGTGGATGTTGAAGCCTTTCCAAGGACTGCATCCCGATAGCGCTCTGCCTCTCATCGAGCGCCATCAAGTTGCAGTTCGCGGAATTCAGAAGTTTCCTTTGGCGCCGGCGGGACCTTCGACTGCGGGCGCAGGGCCAACCCCCTCGAGCGGCGGCAGGTCCTTGATCGGCACGTAGCCGTCGATCTTGAAGATCGGGTACCGAATTTCACCGTAGGTGCGATTCGGGTGCTGATAGCTGCCCCGCTCAAGCGCCACGATGGGATACTCATCCGGGCGCGCGCGCATGCGGCGCCCATAAGTCACCGAGAGCTGGCGCCCTTGCTGGGAGTCGTGAACGTGAAGAACCGCTCACCTTCCACCTCCTTAAGAACGATCGTGTTCGTGAACTGCCACGGATCGCGCGGGTGTCCGTCGTCGAACGATTCCCATTTACTTTTGTCGTCGAATTCGAGCTCCGATCGGGGGGGCGGCACGTAGCCCTCGCCGACCGGCCCCATGAGCTGCTCGACTACGCGTGAATTTTCCCAGCGTTGGTACCCAGTGCACAATGAGCACATATACGCGACCATCCGGGTGCCGAGCGGGATCTCGATGTTTTCTTTCCCGTAGATGAAGCTGCCGAACTTGGTAAACCGCGCCAGATCGCCGACCCACGACTGGCCGGCGGCGGCCTGTCCGTACTTCTCATAGAAATTCTGCGCCGTCGCCGCCGGAATCGCTTCGCTCTTCTTGGTAACGCTACTCTTCATAACTCTCTCCTCTCTTTTCACTGTCCCTGCTCTCTCTTTGCTCAAATCGCAGGTCGGGATGACCCCGCGATCTGGATTACGAGACGGTCGGTGGGTGCACCGATCGTCTCGAATTGCGCGATGTTGATTCCTGCCGCTGTCGCCGCCGCACGGATCGCCGGCATGTCGTAGGCCGGCCGGCCCTTGACCGCGCTCCAGGTCACAGACACGCCGTCGGTGGCGACGCGGTGCACGCCCTCGGCGCGCATGTTCTCCTTGATCGCGTGCTGAACCTCGCGCAGCGCGGTGGTCGCGGCGTCGAGCGCGACCTCGCGGCGCTTCGCCTCGCGCGCCAGCTTGACGATCTTGGCGGCGAGATCCGGTGTCGGCGCGACGGCTCCTGTCGGCACCGCCGAGCGTGTGATCCCGCAGGCGCGGGTGAACAGGCAGCGCGCGCATTCGCGCCCGCCCGCGATCCACCCCTCGGGCGCGAGCTCGCCGGCGGATCGCGCGGTCATGACCTTGGCGGCGCGGCGCTGCGCGGTCTCGACCACCGCGGGATCGAAGCGAACGGCGAACTCGATCGTGAGGTCCCAGAATGACGCGTCCGTATACGCGATCACCGCGAATTCCGGCCGATGGTTCGTCAGCGCGCGGATCAACCCGAGTTGAACCTGCGCCTGGAACGCGTGCTCCGGCCGGGGACCGTCGAGCTTCGCCCGCGGGTCGATGGTCTTGCACTCGACGACGAGCGAGCCGTCGCCGCTGACGTCGACCACGCCGAGCGGCGCGAGCGCGTCGCGCTCCAGCCCGACGACCAGCGCGTCCGGCGTAGCGGAGAGGAACCCGAGTGTGAATGTTCTCTGCTCGGAACCGGCGTACAGCACGCGGGCGCCGAACTTGGCCTTCATGGCCGGCGCCCAGATCGCCGACTCGAACGTCGACCCGCGCAGGCGCGCGCCCCACGAGTCGGCGAAGCCGGGATCGCGCGGGCTGCCGAACTCGCCGCCCTCGTTCTTCAGGTAAAAGATTTTTCGTGCGCACTGCCCGATCTCGGACGCGCCGACAGTCTGCGCGCGCTCCTCGGACGCTTGCGCGCCGGCGCCCGCGTGGGTGGCGAGCGCCGCGGCGATCGGGCCGCTGTCATGCGCGGGCGCCGACGTCATGGTTCGAGTGCCCCCATGAGGCGCAGATCGACGGCGCGTTGCGCGTACATGGCGCGCAGGATCAATTTGGCGACGGTGACGGCGTCGGTGACCTCGAATCCGGTTGCGCTCTCGACGGCGACCACGAGTTCCGCTGGCGCGCCAAGGCCGGCGCGGTCTTGCGCGACGTCGGCGGCGAGGGCGAAGAGGGCGGCGGCGATTTCGTCCATGTTCCCTTTCAGCGTTCCCACGAAATGCGGTCGATGACGGTGGGGCCGGCGTAGCCGCGCTTCCAAATCATCCAAGCGAACGCCATTCCAGAGTTAGCCTTGCGCCCAGCCCACTGGTCGCGGTGCATCATCGGCAAGCGCTTTCTGAATACGTGCACGCGCGCGAGCCCGCGGCCTTCGAGGATGCTGCAGCGGCGCTCGGATTCGAGGAACGCAAGCCGCAGCAGCATGCTCACCAGCGGCGCCAGCTTGAGTGCGCGCGCGACGAACGGCTCGACGATCTGATACGGCGGATTGGTCAGGATGCAGCTGCAGCCGGCGGGCATCTGCTCTTGCATGAGAAAGTCGCCGACGAAATCCAACGGAAAGCCGTAATCGCGGATGTCGCTGCTGATCACGTCGTGACCGTGATCCTGTAGAACCCGCGTGATCGCCCCGCGCCCGGCGGCGGGCTCCCAAACGCGATGCGGGATCTGCTCTATGCGAAGCAGCGCCTTCGTTCCGACGGCGGGGGTCTCATAGAGGTCGCGTCCGCGCTCAGCGTGCGGATGGCGTTGAACTTGGCAGGAATGATCGAGGGCCATGGCTCAAACACCAGAAATGCGATCGAGGGCGGCGCCGAGCGGGCCGGATGCCCGGCCGCGAGAGTCGCGGCACAGCGCCCTGCGGATGGTTTCGACGTCGGCGCCGAACTGGAGCGCGAGGCTGCAGACGATGGCGCTGTCGCGCGCGGCCGCGTCCGAGTGCGAGCCAACTTTTGCATTCGAGATGAAGATCTCGGCGAGCCGACCGTCAGGATGTCGGCCGATTGACGCAACGTAAGCGAGGCCGCTGCACTCAAAGGCAAATGTTTCGCAGGCGCGGCGGTTGTCGAGTCGCTGCCTCACGACGAGATCTCCGGCGCTGCAGGTGGAGCAGATCGCCGCGTCCGCTGCAGGGACGCCGGGATGTCGAGACCGTCGTCGGGGTTCGGTTCAAGCAGTCGGCGCTGCGATCTCAACCTCTGCAGGAGCTCGCCGATCTGCTCCGCGCTTTTAGACAGAGAGTTTATGGCTGCGGCGGCACCTTCGCGCGTGAGGACTCGCGGGAGCGCCATGTCGACCGTGCTCTCGCAGCTCTCGCGGATGCAGGTCAAAGTTGCCTCGAACCTGCGCTGTTCGTGCTCGTGTGAGCGGTTGACGTCCTTCTTGGCAGTCTCGCGCTTGGGTGCCGTCGGCTGCGGCGACACGTCCTGATCTGCAGCCCTGTTGCCGGGCTTAGGCGTCGGCTGCTTGCGCGCCTTGCCGTCCTTGCCGACCGTCTCGGTCAACTGGTCAATCTGTCCAGTTGCCTCCATCTCGGCTCGCACGGCTCCGACAGTGACGTGGCTCGCCTTCACCGTTTCGGCGATCTGCCGGTTCGATTTCTCAGGTGTGGCCTTGAGCAGCTCGGCGATGACCTCGCGCTTCTTCTCGGGCGTAAGATGCCGGCGGTGGATGTTTGCGCTGACGGCATATGCCCAGGGATCGACCGACCGGCCGTCCAGAACGACCACCTTGTCGGCGGCAAGGAACTCGCCCGCCATAATGCTTGGAGCGCCGACTTCGACCGGCTTGCCCGTGGCCATTTCAATCGCGTCGAGACGATTGCGGCCGTCAAGCAGGTAGAGCGGTGATTTGGGATCGGCGCGCCACAGCGCGATCGGGCTGGCGAGTCCATTCTTGTTGATGTCCTCGCCGAGCGCCTTCAATTCATCCGGCGACATCGGCGGAAATATCTCGGCCGCTGGGTGAACCGGAAGATTCGAGCGCCAGCCAGATTCTGCTCGCGCATCGACGGTGGGTGGATACGTTTCGGTCATCTTTTCATCCGCCTTCCAAAACCGCCGATCGAGCCGGCGGTTTTGGAAGGCGGTGCCGGAGGCATTTGCGCCGCCGGCACCGTCAACGATCAGCCGATCGGCGCGCTTCCGTTCGACCTGTTGTTGAGCCGAGGCGTATTCGCCGCCGCCGCCAGCAGCGGGATCCTGCCGGCGAGCACATCGCGGCGAAGGGCGATTCCGCTCCGCTCGACGCGCCGCCACGCGTAAACATAGGTGCGGTTACCGCCGATCATGTGGGCGGCAGCGGCCGGCGGGATGTGGAGCAGCTTGGCGAGCTTGGCGCCGGTCTTGGCCCGACGCGCCGCCCTCCGGCGGCGGAGTCGACGACCGCGGGCGGCGCAGCCGTCGGCGTGGTCATTACCACTGCCGTGAGCGCGGGCGTGACCATTGCGCTCGCCATCGGCGGCTTGAACGACGGAGACAGTTTCGGTAGATATCGCCATATTGGCCTCCTTGGCCGTGGTCTTGGACAGACCGATACGGGTGGGCGTCGTTTGCAGCGGCGCCCGCCGCCGTTTTGGTGATTTCCGCGCTCGAAGCGACCGGCGGCGTGCCTCATCGAACGCGGGTTAGTTCAGTCCTTCGACGCGACCCGACTTCGATCCCACACGTCGAGTTCGTCCTCGGCGCGGTGTGGGGTCGTGAACGCGTATTCTGGCGGCATCCCCATCCGGGGATCGGCGCCCCAACGCTTGATCGTCTTGACGCTCTTGCCGTAACGCTGCGCCTGAGCGGATCGAGACAGAAAGCGGCGCGGCTTCATCTGTGCGGCGGTGTCGGTCATTGACCTCCTCTCGCTTGTCTTGCGGCGCGGGGATGGGCGCCCGCGTTGTGAGCGACCACAAGCGAGTGCGCCCGCCTCGCTTCGACGGTGGCCGGGAATGTCCGACCATCGACGTCGTTTCATTTTTTCTCTGATCGATAGTCGCGAGAGCGCGCGGCGCCAGCGCTAAAATCCGCAAAGCGGCCGCAAACCGCAAAGCGGCCGCTTTGCGGAAAATAGTTTGAACTATGTCGGCTTAATCGCTGCGACGACCGAGATGCTTGACCACCCGGCCGATGACATCCTCGGAAGGCGCGGCCCTGCCCGTCTGCCTGTTTTCGTCGGTGAGCTTGCTGGCAATTTCGCCGGTCAACGCCTTGATGGTCTTGCTGCGAGGCGTCTTGCCGTCTGGCGGATAATCCTGACGCAACACCCGGATCGCCCGCTCGGCTTGCCAGCCGCTCGGCTCCGCCCTTTCTCGCTGAGTCCCGCTCGCTTCGGCGGCTAGAAGCTCGTCGACCGCCTCCGGATTGACGATCGCAAACTTATAGAATTCTGGAGGAAATATTGGATCCAGCCACTTGATGAGGAGGTGTCGATCCCGGATGACCAGGGTGACTTTGTGCCCCCAGTCCCCGGGGCCTAGCGGGCCAATGATGCCGCCAGGCGGCGACGTTCCGTAGATGGCATCTTCGGCGGCGTCGTAATCATACTTCGCCACCGCGGCGCGGTATTCTTCCCGAGCCTGCTCCTCCTCTTCTTTAATTGCAAAATGCATCAGCTGCAGAGCCCGCACATCGCCAGCAACGCACACAGAAAGGCACAGGTCTCCGCCCTGTAGGGCTTCCATAATTTTCCGCATGGCCTTGCCGAGCGGAATGCGATGCGCAACCAGCTGCTGAAACAGCGGGTCCAGAACATCAGGACCGACAAAATGTGCTAGAGGACCAGCTGTGGCCATGAGCGGTGCAGACGTTCTTGGCTATGATTAGGTCTGCCGGGCGCTCGAACGCTCGGCAGACCCACTCTTGCACGTCGCTACGGCGGCGTCATCAACGCAAGGCGACGACGTTGCCGATAACCGGTGTCGAGCAGGGTCGCCCGCGTCATCGCGTCGGTAA
>Ga0306922_10007996_pt1 | contig 10254 bp, 4 predicted proteins | sample sta12Cox44000082_FD_203758 | JGI IMG/M metagenome (GOLD analysis project Ga0306922, IMG submission 203758) | Lab enrichment of tropical soil microbial communities from Luquillo Experimental Forest, Puerto Rico - statoxic.12C.oxic.44.000.082 (v2)... | ecosystem: Environmental > Terrestrial > Soil...
GCCGGCGCATATCCTTTCAACTTGTTTGCCACGGTGTTTGTTATACGCTGTTCTATAGAGGAGGTTGGAATTCGTTCACCGAATGGATTGCTATTGCCGCCTTGGTCGCGAACACAACGCGCTTTTGCTCAATCCTTTTCTTCGTTTCTGCTCTCCTGTTCGTTCGACCCAGCATTTTCTTCCCTAATCCACTGACGGATATACCCCGGGCAGTTCTCAAGCCTGACTCCATCCACTTCACAACGCGCCAGTAACCTGACTGCAGCGCGATCTGCCAATCTGACCTCGCTCAAATCTATAACGATGCTCGCGTAACGCGTTCGCGGACCGAAGAGTCTCTCTAACTCCGAAGTGTGCTCCGCCTCGATACGTCCACTTAACGCAAAAATGGTAAGTCCTTGCCGCTGCGATCTTTCGATCCTCAAGGCCATGGGTTCTATAGTTTGGCCGACAACTGCAGCTGACGAGCGGGGTACTGCGTCGTCGACATATGGAACCAACCTTGTGCACGTCTGTGGCCTTGGTTAACACGCTGAAAACAAAGGGCTGTACGAGAAGGCACCTAACGAGATTTCGAGAGATCCCGAATACTCGGGGGTTGAGGTGGGCTGTTTGCTAGGATCCGTTAGCGAACTGTGCTCTCTTTATTCTCAACTGCTTGATTTTCGAGTCCAGCGTCGACGGCGGAATTCCGAGTTTGGCGGCAGCCCCATTTGGTCCGGCTATCTTTCCCTTGCACTCCACCAGCGCCGCCTCGATCATCTTTTTTTCCTTTGTCAGGAGGGTCTCTGTCAATGGACCGGACAACTCGGGTTCGGGTCGCACCACGGTCGGGAGCCACGGTTCGTCTATCGAAAAGGTATCGTTACCGGAAAGAATCACAGATCTCTCTATGATATTTTGCAGCTCGCGAATATTACCAGGCCAATGGTACCTCTGGCATAGTTCCAGCGTCTTCTTGTCGATTCTGCGGATATGTTTTCCCATTTTTTCAGCAAATCGCTTAACGAAATACTCCACGAGCACTGGAATGTCCTCTTTCCGTTCTCGGAGGGGTGGCATCTCGATTGGAAAAACATTTAGCCTGTAAAACAAGTCGGCACGAAAGGTACCTGCGGCGATAGCCGCCGATAGATTCCGGTTGGTAGCGGCAATCACTCGAACGTCCGTCCGAATAACCCGGGTACCTCCCACTCGTTCAAACTCGCGCTCCTGAAGCACACGCAATAACGTAATCTGCGTCTCGGCAGGAAGCTCTCCAACTTCATCCAAAAAAATAGTACCGGAGTGCGCAAGCTCAAACCGGCCCTGGCGCTGCTGTAGCGCACCAGTGAAAGCTCCTTTCTCATGCCCAAACAGCTCGGAAGCAATGAGCGAGGAGGGAATGGAGGCACAGTTCACACTAACAAATGCGTGGGAGGAACGCTGCGAACGCTTGTGTATGGCGCGGGCTATCAGTTCTTTGCCGGTGCCGGTTTCGCCGGTAACCAGAACCGTGGAGTCGGTCGGGGCTACCTTTACGATCCTCGAGAGCACTGTTCGCAGAGGTTGCGACGAACCGACGATCTCTTCGAACATAAAGGCCTGATCGATTTGCTCCCTCAGGACCACGTTCTCGTCATGAAGCTGATCTTTCAGGTGTTTGATTTCTTCGAAAGCCTTCTCTAATTTAACTCTTGCCTGCACGTGTTCGGTGACATCCATTGTGGTCCCGACATATTCAACGAGATCACCTGACTCGTTCAGGACGGGGTGGCCAATAGAATGCAGGTGCTTGATAGTTCCGTCGGAAAGAACAATACGGTTATCCACCTGAAAACTCATTTTCTCGTTTTCGCTTCTTTCAAATAGTTCCACAACGCGCCGACGGTCCTCAGGATGAAATCTAGTAAAGAAGAATTCCGTGCTCGATGCATCCTCATCAGCCTTGATGCCATATATTCGATAGACTTCAGGCGAGACTATGACTCTCCCCGTTGAAAGCTCATGTCTGAAGCTGCCAGTGTGACTTAGCCTTTGCGCCTCAAGCAAATCTGCCTCGCTCCGTCGCAGAGCTTGCTCCGCGTGCCTGTGCTCGGTAATGTCTGTAACTGCCCCCACCATTTCCAGGCGGCCCGAATCGTTCACTGACGGATGGCCCATGACCCGTAGGTATTTGACGGACCCATCGCCCATCAAAATCCGATGTTCAAGATCGAATTCCGCCGGCTCGCGCGCAACGCGCTCGAAGACTTCCTGCACAGCCGACCTGTCTTCTGGGTGAGTTCGTTGCACAATCAAGTCACTCGTAACCTTAGTTGTCGGATCTAATTCGTATATCCGAAAGGTTTCTTGTGACCAATAGATCTCTCTAGTCGCAATGTCCCAGCCAGCGCTGCCCGTGTGGCTTAATTTCTGCGCTTCCGACAGGTACGCTTCACTACGACGCAGTTTCTCCTCCCAGCGCTTCCGTTCGTCAATATCAGTCAGCAAGACATACCAACGGAGAATGCAACCTTTCGCGTCACGCAGAGATACACCGCGGGAGTGAAACCAGAGGTATGCACCATCCGCACGGCGCAGACGGTGATCAACATCGTACGGATCCCCGGTTTCGACCGAGTGCCTCCACGCAGCGACCACGTTCGGGAGGTCATCTGGGTGGACCGCGTCGTTGGTAGCCCAACCTTTCAATTCTTCGAGAGTCTTACCGAAGTATTCGAAAACTTGGTTGTTAGCAAATTCAATTTCACCTTCCGCAGTCGTAATCGCTACGAGACCTGCGATGCCATCGAGGATCACGCGAAAACTCTGTTCGCTCTCGCGCAGCGCTTCCTCGGCTCGCTTGCGGTCATCAATGTCTGTATTCGTTCCGCACCATCTGACAATCTTACCCGACGCGTCCTGCAAGGGATTGCCGCGGACAAGAAACCAGCGAAATGCGCCATCGCTGCGCCGAATGCGACCCTCCACCTCGAATGCCTGCTCCGAGTGGACAGCTTCCTCAAATATTTCCAGGATGCGCGGCAAGTCGTCCGGGTGAATCGCACCTTTCCAACCAAGTTCGAGCGTTTGCTCCAGAGCGAAGCCGGTGTAGTCCAGCCAGCGTTGATTGAAGAAGTCGGCAGAACCGTCAAAAAAACATGACCATGTCGCTGTGGGAATGGCGTTGATGAAGGATCGAAGCTGGTCTTTCGAGTACAGCATTTCGCGAATCCTCCTGCCTATAGTTAGGAGGCGGGCACCCTTTCATCGTTAGAAGACAAATCGCATAGCTAGTTGAACCTGCCGCGCAGTGCCAACGGTGTTGAATATCCGGGCAGGATTGTCGGCAAAATTGCCTGCCCCATTCCTAAATACAGCGTCTCCGTTTCCTCCCTGCGTCAGAGGGCCTTGCGTATTGTTGGGGACAGCCAAGTTGGGATGATTCAGAAGATTGAATGCTTCCGCGCCAAACGTAAGTTGCTTGCCTTCCCTTAGTTGAAAGGTCTTCCGGAGTGCCAGATCAAATTGCGCAAAGGCAGGGCCACGTAAAATATTTCGTCCAGCATTGCCAAACTGAAACGGAGGCGGCAGCGCAAACGCGCCTGGGTTGAACCAGCAAGCCGGAGTGCCCACTCGGGCGCCGTTTGGGCAAATACCCACGTAGGGATTGCCAACCAGGTTCGGCCTTTCCGAGGGCAGCAGTGACTGCTTCCCAGCATTATCAAAGGACAGTACCGGCGAAAAAGGAAGGTTGCTGTGAACCCTGGCAATGCCAGAAACCTGCCATCCTTCGAATACCCGCCGGTGCCCCAAAGGCAGTTCATAAACAGAGTTCAGGACGAAATTGTGCCGGACGTCGAATTCCGAGCGGCCTCGGTCTCCCTTCCGATTGAAGATGTCCTGTGTGCTCGGCGGTTCGTTGACTGCTTCCAATGCGTCGTCCTCAGAAGCATCATCTATGGAATGCGAAAGCGTGTAAGACGCCCGCAAGGAAAGGCCATGGCTGTATCGTTTGGTGACCCCCAGCTGGAATGAATTGTAGAAAGATTGTGCATCCGTAAGCGACGTCAGCAAGGGCGAAGGCAGCTTGGGATTGAATCGTCCCCCGAGCGCTGGCAGAAACGGGTTTTGCTCCGCGCCGCGAACAAGGTGATTGCCACGCGCTCCGAAGTAGCCGACCGTCAGAGCTGTGTTTGGCGTGATTTCCCGCTCGAGGTTCAGGTTGTATTGTAGGGCATAGGGGAATTTCGGATGGTAGGTCATGCTGTAGAGAAAAAGCGGCTGCGTAAGCGCCGAGTTCAACGGGTTGAGAAAGCTCGGTAGAGCCGACGAGATTATCTCGAAAAAGGGCGGTAGAAAACGATCGACGCTGTACAGGATCGCCGGGAATTGATCGCGAAAGATGCCGGTTCCGCCGCGTAGCACTCTCTTGCCGTCACCCGACATGGTCCACGCGAAACCTAATTGTGGTGACAGGAGATCCAGCGGTGTGCTCGCAAACAGCTTGCCGACCGTCGGCCCAGAGTCTGTTGCAGGATTACGAATCGCCGAGAGACGTCCATGCACCTCCGTGGGGTTGGAACAAAAGTCGTAGCGCAATCCGGCATTCACGATGAGGCGTTTCGTTACCCGCAGATAATCCTGCGCAAAGCCAGACACCACGTTCTGGCGATAGCCCCGGTCCGAATCGGACCTGGCCGGATCGCTGCCGAGATATGAGAGCGGTCGCGCTTCGAGGAAAAATTCCAGACTTGGGTTGTTGCTTTGCGCCGGAATTCCAAACGGACTTAAGTCCTGAAACGTATAGAGGCCATCCACCGGGAAATTCAAGTGGCCATTGACACCGATCCGTCGGAATTCGCCGCCGAATTTCAAGGTGTGACGTCCGGTAGTGCGCGAAACTTGTTCTTGAAGCTGGTAGGTCGTCGAAAAGATTCCCAGCGGCAACACCGGGCTGTTCCCAATCAAGCTCAAGCCTGCCACATCGAGCATGCCGAACGGTTGAGAGGGCAGCAAAGAGAAAGAGAAGCCAGGATGCGGGGCCGCGGGCAAACTGGATTCGCCCGTGCGGTTAAGACCGAATCGCAATTCATTCAGCAGCTCGCTCCCGACGTTTCGCCGGTCCTGTAAAGTAAGGTATTGATTTCGATCTTCCTCCCGCACTGGAAAGCCCGGGACATAAATCCCCGCAGGAGTTCCGTAATAGGGAACGAGGGACGAACTGTCATCAATGATGTAGCGCACAAGCAAGGAATGTGCGCTGGTAAAGATGTGGTCGATCCGTGCCATACCGTGGTGCTCGTTGGTGTCGCCCTTATTCGCAGTGATTAGGTCACCCGTTCCATCCCCATTGTCTTGCCCGTTGGAAGGCGGCAGGAGAGCGAGGAAGGACTGCACCCGAGCATCCACGCCGATGGCGACGCAACCATTGGGAGTGGCCCCGCTGCACCCTTTGGGATTGGTAGCGGTGGGCAGCAAACCTTGGTGGGCGACCGCATCCGGGACAGTGGCAATTGCTGTGGATGCTTGCACTTCGCGGAAAGCTTCGTAGTTCACAAAAAAGAAGGTGTGATCCTGCACCAGCGGCCCCCCTATGTTGCCGCCGAATTGATTGCGGACGAATGCGGGGATCGGATTGCTGCCCAAATCAAAGTAGTTCTTGGCATCGAATGCCGCATCACGATGCAATTCGAACAGCGAACCATGAAAGTGGTTGGTCCCTGCCTTGGTAATGGCTTCGACTACCCCGCCGCCGTCCCTTCCGTACTCGGCGCTGAAGGTTTGGGTTAGGATGCGCAGTTCCGACAGCTCACTCAGGCCCAGAAATAGCCCGGATGCACCAGCTGGCGACTGACCAAAAAAAGTTTCATTGGCATCCATCCCGTCCAATGTCACGTTGGTCCAACCAGGGCGCATGCCATTTATCGCCACCTGTCCGAACTTCCCATTGGAGACCAAGGACGGGGCGGCATTGGGTGTTGGCGCAACTCCGGGTTCCAATAGGGCCGCCTGAAACAGGTCCCGGCCGTTCAAGGGGAGTTCACTTATTTCATGTTTAGCGATGATTCCTCCGGCGGTCGACGTGGTGCTATCCACAATTGCGACCTCCGCCTTCGCCGTTACCTCCTCTTTGAGTGTCCCGAGCTGCAGCGTCACGTTCATCGCCTGCGGCGCAGTCGTGCCAAGCACAACGGCTTCACGAACCTCTGTCTTGAATCCCGTCTTCTTCATGCGAACCGTGTAGGTCCCGATCGTCAGGCCAGCCAATTGATATCGGCCCATTATGTCGGTTGTGGTATCTCGGGCCAGCCTGGTATCCAGGCTTGAGGCCTGGACTTCTACGCCGGGAAGAACAGCACCAGTTGAATCGGTGACAATTCCGAAGAGGGTCGCAAACTGCGTTTGGGTCCGCGCGGATGTAGAAACTAATGCCAGCAACATTACGGACACCATGCACTTCGTCAGTGAAGAGGGCAAATGTTTGCTCCTCGCATTAAGTTTCCGATGGCCCTCAGTGTCCGTGCTGCGGATTAGCATTTTCCCCCGCTCACAGCACAGGCTCAGTCCTCTAGAACCGGTTCCCCTTTTGGCCCTCAATGTATTCACTCGTTCTCAAGTTCATTTCGTTCCCTTGAGATCCACTGACGAATATAGTGCGCGCAATTCAAAAGCTGCACGCCGGCCCGCTCAGAGGCTGCAAGAAAGCGCACTGCATCTAGATCGACGAGAGTCACTTCCGTGAGATCGAACACGAACTCCTTTACGGCACCGTCCATTTGCTTTCTGACCTCGTCGACGCTTCGAGATTGAATCCGGCCACTCAGTAACAACACCGTTCTTTGCCCATCTGAACGTCGGGCAATCTTGAGGGTCATCAGCAGACCGGTCGCACGTGGAATGCCAGCTGTAAGTACATGATTCACAAAGGCCCCTATGCGTCAGGGACTTCTGAGGTTCAGAATTTTCTGATCTTCGGCACAGACAGAGTGACAACGACCCCGCACCAGTGATGCCCGGCCAATCACTTTTCGGAGGCTCAGCGACCCGGCTGATGAAAGTAATCTTCGCAAAAGGCGAAATGCTGAGAGCTTGAAAACTACACAGACTTGAACTGGTACTTGTTGATTCCTAGACTTCTAATCTTCGAGTCTAAGGTCTGGCGCGGAACGCCAAGCTTAGCGGCGGCGCCGTGAGGTCCCGCTATCCGCCCTCGGCTCTCGGCCAATGCCGCTTCGATGATTTCTCTCTCCCGATTGACGTCCCTTCGGCCTAGGATTTTTTCCGTTACAGCCGACTTATCGGGTCGAGGGAGTGATTCTCCTTTGAGCCATGTCTCGTCCACAGTGAGTGTGTTATCACTGGCCAATACAACCGCTCGCTCAATCACGTTCTGCAACTCACGAACGTTTCCGGGCCAATCATAGTTCTGAAACAGCGCCATAGTGTGATTATCTATATTCGAGATCTTTTTTCCGGCCTTCTTCGCATAGCGTTCGGTCAGGTACTCTACGAGCAGAGGAATGTCTTCGATCCGCTCGCGCAGAGAGGGTACCAGAATCGGAAAGACGTTCAGACGATAAAATAAGTCCTCCCGAAACGTGCCGGCCTTAACAAGAGCACGAAGATCGCGGTTCGTGGCAGCGAGTACTCGCACATCGACTGGAATCGACTGGTTTCCGCCAACAGGGTCAATTTCCCGCTCCTGGAGTACCCGGAGCAGAGCCAGTTGCGTCTCGGCCGGAAGCTCACCGACTTCGTCGAGAAAAACAGTTCCCCGGTTGGCTAACTCAAAGCGCCCGATGCGCCGCTGGATGGCACCAGTAAAGGCCCCTTTTTCGTGCCCAAATAATTCTGAGGCAATCAGTGACTGTGGAATCGCCGCACAATTGACGCGCACGAATGCACCGCCCGAACGGTTGGAGCGATTGTGAACGGCTCGCGCAACCAGCTCCTTCCCCGTTCCTGTTTCGCCCGTGATCAGCACGGTGGAATCGGTTGGCGCTACTTTCGTTACTTGCGCCAAAGTGTTGCGAAGCGCCTTCGAGGAGCCGACAATCTCCTCAAACATGGATGCCTGATCGATTTCCCGTTTTAGGGCGATATTCTCTTCGAAGAGTTGGTCTTTTAGTTTCTTGATTTCGTCGAACGCCTTCAGCAGCTCGCTTTCGGCGAGCTTCCGGTCAGTGATGTCGGTGGCAGCACCGATGTACTCGATATCATTAGAATCATTTCTCGCCGCACGGGCCACTACATGGATATTCTTTGTGGAACCGTCAGGCATGAGCAGCCTATGTTCGAAGTCTAACTTTGTGCCGTCCTGAGCAGCGCGTCCAAGGAGCTCTCTAACATACTCCCGGTCGTCCGGATGAATTCTATGGAAAACCAAATCGAGCGTGGGCTTCGTTTCCCGCTCGTGGCCCGTAATCCTATATGTTTCGTCTGACCAAAAAATCTGCCCGGTAGAAACATTCCATCCAAAACTGCCTGTCTTACTCAATGTCTGTGCTTGTGTTAGGTAAGACTCACTCTTTTCAAGGTCGGCGTAGAGGCGTGTATTCTCTAACGAGATCGCGGCTTGCGACGCCAGCAGTTTCAACACCGTAGTCCGCCTTGGAGTGAAAACGCGGGGAGTCAGGTTATTTTCTAAGTAGAGCACACCGATAAGTTTGGCTTGATTCACCAACGGCAGGCACAAGATTGAGCGGGCGTGACGCTGAAGGATGTATTTGTCATCGGAATACGGACTCTCCTCGGAGGCATCATCCAGAATCACGCACTCCCGGGTTCGAGTGACAAAATTGAGGATTGACTCCGGCAGAGCGTTCATTGCCGCATCTCTCCGACGAACAATGACAGTGTCGCCGCTGATTGTCGCTTCGGCCTCGATCTGCTGCTCGGCACCTCGGGGGAGAATCAACAGCCCACGCTCAGCTCCGACGTGCTCAATCGCAGTGCGCATGATGGTGTCGATGAGTTTCTTCGGGACGATCTCGCCAGACACCGCTTGGGAGACTTTAATAACCGTAGCGAGGTCCAGTTGTTCTACAGGCGCGCTGATCGTGCTCGCCGACTGGGGAGCAGGTTCATCCTCCCTCAGATCCGGATATGATTCGTCGAGTTGCCGGACTTTGCCGTTGGCCCCCCAGCGGAGGTAGCAGTTGCGCGCGTTGCGTAGATATGCGTGGGCGATCGTCTCGACGCCATTCGCCAACAAGAACCGCGCGGCGAGCTCATGGCCTAGCGCTTCGTTCTGGACGAAGCCGTGCTCACGGGCCGACTGAATCGCCCGCTCATACAGTCGCATGGCATCGAAGGTGCGTCCTTCGAGGCGGGCGATCTCGGCCGACACCAGTGCGTGCTTGTCAGCGAAAGTCGGTGGATAGTTTTCGGCCCACTCGCGCAATTGTTCCCGGTGCGCCGTCAGGAGTTCGCGCCACCCAGTTTGCTCGTCGGCAGATATCTGCTCATACCGGGCCGCCAATGTTAGGGCAGTGTAATAGAAATAGTCGAGAATCCCGATCATGGCGGTTTTGGCCCAAAGCAATGCCTTCGCGTTGTCGGCTGCCGCGAGCGCCTCGGTGTAGTCGCCTGACAGAAATCGCGCCTTCAGTTTGAGGATCCAATACCAGCACATCATCGTGGGCATTCGGTTGCCCTTCAGTTGCGCCTCGAACGCCACTTCATCGAACTCCGCGTCGCTGAAGGTGGAGAAAGTCATGGTCCGGCCCTGCATGCATGCGATGAAGCGTTGCTGGCTTACGATGATGTCCGCGATGTCGCGAAACCTAGCCTGGCGGGTGAAGACCAACCCCATCTCCGACTCACGCCACACGGCGTCGAGCGGATCGTTCCGCGCGAGAAGATCTGCGATGACATGACACAAGCTGTAGCAAGCGAAGGTCAGATCACCAGTCTCAACAGCAGCGCGAAAGCCCGCCCGCATGGATTCAATCGCGGTCACGATGGGGTGCGTCCAGGCGGCAAGTAGTCCCATCGCGTTGTGAACCTTCGCCCGATAGGCGATGAAGCCGTGCTTCTCGACCAGGTCGCAGGCGAGCCTGGTGAAACTATAACCATCATTGTAACGGTGAAACGTCGGCCCGAGGATAAAACCGAGCCAGCCAGCGGCGTGCGCGGACGCGCCGCAGATCCCGTACTGCATGCTGATGTTCACCATGCGGCAGACGTGCAGGCAAAACAAGTGAAGGTCGGTAAAGTAGGCGGGGGAGACCAGCGCCTCCAGCACTTTCATGGCGGCCTGTAGTTCCGGATCGGTCATCAGCGGCAGGT
>Ga0306922_10007999_pt1 | contig 10252 bp, 11 predicted proteins | sample sta12Cox44000082_FD_203758 | JGI IMG/M metagenome (GOLD analysis project Ga0306922, IMG submission 203758) | Lab enrichment of tropical soil microbial communities from Luquillo Experimental Forest, Puerto Rico - statoxic.12C.oxic.44.000.082 (v2)... | ecosystem: Environmental > Terrestrial >...
CCGCAGTGCGGCGCGGCGTTACTCGCGCGACTATCTTTCCGGTGAGCGGGTGGCCCGTGCATCCAACCGTTGTGGGAACTGGTCTACACCGGCAAGCTTCGCCCCGGCAAAGGCGCACTGCGGAATCTCTGTGTTGGGTGCTCGTCAACCCCGCCGCATCGAGCCATCGCGCTCATTGTAATCGGACGCTGCGCCATGGGTTACCGGACCCGCAGCGCGCGACTCTCAGATTCCCGCCGCTCCCAATGTTCGTCGCGCAAAGCCCAGCTTCCCGCGGGCGACCACGGTCTGCCCGACCGTGACGGTGCCCTCGACGAGCGTGATGTCGCCCGCCATCTTGAGGATCTGTACCGCAATCTCCATGCGGTCCCCGGGCATGACGGGCGCCAGGAATCGCATGTCAGTGATGGACCCGAGCATGAGGAATTCCCCGGGCCGCAGGCCGAGGGAGGTCGTCCGCGAGAACAATATCGAGGCAGATTGTCCCAAGGCTTCGACGATCAGCGTGCCAGGCATGATGGCGAGCTCCGGAAAGTGCCCGAGGAACTGAATCTCGTTCCCGGTGACGTTCTTCAGCGTGAGGATCCGCTGCTCCGGCACGAGCTCGAGCACTGCGTCCACCATGATCATGGGAAAGCGCTGCTTCAGGAGCGTGCGCACCTCGGCGAAGTTCATGAGCGGCGTACGACCGTCGGATTGCATGATCCACCACCCGTTACGCGTCTTCAGCGCGCCTGCAGTAGCATCGCGGTCGCGCGCGGCAGGAACCGCGCGTGAGGGGCGGTCGTACTGGCGTCGGAGGTCATCCGCAGCGCGCGCAGTCCCGCTTCCTCCGCCATTCTGAGCGGCTCGCTCTCCCGATGGAATTCAAACACGTGATCCCGCTGCGCCGATTCGAGCGCCGTGCTGAAGAACACCAGACCTTGCGGCGCGATCTGCGCGCCGAGCGAGTCGAACAGCGGCTTGGGCGTCGGCAAGTGCTCCGCCAGCATGGCCGAGATGATGCCCTGGTACGTCACCGTCTGTCCGCCACTCCCGCGGAGCAGCGCGTCCTGCACCGCGAAGCTCACCCGCCCCGCGTGTCCGGAAGCCGCGAGCAGCCGATTGGCCACGGCCACCGCCGGCGGACTGATGTCGAGGCCGGTCACGCGGATGTCGGGGCGCTCTTCGGCTGCGAGGAGGCTCAGTACACCGTGTCCGGAGGCGAGCTCGAGTACTGTCGCGTTCGCCGGCAGGCGCCGCAGGAACTCGTCGCGAAACATCACGATGTGCCCGATCATCGAGGGCCAGAACGCGTAGATGAGTATTGCCGCCCACATGTAGGGCACCATGTAGCCTTCGTCCTCGTAGACACCGGAAACGATTTCCGGCATGGCCTCGGGGGTGTACTTGCCCGCCCGCTCGTAGATCTGCTGGGCCTGCGCGACGCCCAGGCAGTAGCGCGCGTAGCCGAGCGCCGCGTCATCGAATGCCTTCTCGCCATACGCGGCATCGGCCCAGCGTGCCAGCGGATCGAGAACCCAGGAGCACAACTCCTCGTTCGCGCGGAAGGTTGCCCGGGCGCTCGGGGCAAACATCTTCGCGCGGCGCTCGATGGCGCTGAGGAAAGCTTCTGCGGTTTTCATGGTCGTGAAGCGCCTCGCTGTGGGTAAAGTGATCAATCGGCGTTGGCGCGCACATGGCGAACGAGCCTGACCATTGGCCTGATCAGGTCCGCTCCGTCCCAGGGTGAGCCAAAGACATGCATACGGCCGAGCTTCACGATCCTGTCGACCCCGTTGCGGCCCGCGGCCTGCGTCAAGGCGGCCTCCTTCACATCATCGCCGACCGCGAGCCCGAGTGTCTGCACCATGCCGTCGAATCGCGCAATCGGCTCGAGCAGATCCTCGACCAGTAGCACGCTCAGGGTTCGCCCCTGAGTCGGTGCGGGAACCGTCGAGCCCGCTCCGAGCAGCAGCGTCCAGTCGGGGGTCGCCGGAAACAACGCGCGGTGGGCGCTGTCATCGAGTAGCCACGAGGCCCGCGCCAGGCAGATCGCCGAGGTCATGGCCGGATGGATGCCCTCCCGCGGATGAAGTCGGTTCTCCTCCTCGAAGGCTGCCGCAAGCATCGCCGCGAATTCGGCGAGGTCACCCCTCGCGCACCGCTCGAGAAAGAGAGTCTGTGGCGAGGAGCACGCCTGCTGATCGAACTGCCATACATCCCGCGCGAGCCGCCGGCACCAGATCTCCCGCTCCGGGCCACCCGACCAGCTGGCGCCATCCATCGCCGCGACCGAGAGCCGCGGTCCGAATACCGCCAGTCGCGCCCACGGAGGAAACGGTAGCGCGCGAATCTGGGTGACGGCCTCGGCCCCGCCCCAGATCATGGCGCCATCGACCGCGGCCGCCATGGCGCGCTGCAGATCGGTGCGCTCGTGCTCGAAGCTCGCGATGCAGATGCGCTCGAGGAGGGAACGGGCGCCGGCGACTTCGCTCAGCTTCTCGAGCAGCGCTCGAGTGTGCACCACAAGCCCGGCCGGCACGCGCACCAGGCAGGCGTTGCCCCCGAGCAGCGCACAGGAGAGCGACAGCAGCGGCTGGATCTCGATGTTGCCCGCCGGCCAGTGACCGATCACGCCGAGCGGGTACGTCCGCAATCGCGCGTTGTGCGCCTCGTGCCATGCGCCGTTGAGTCCCTCGACGCCGAGCTCCCGAACGACGATCGGCTCGAGCGTGCCGCGCCGCAGCCACAGCCTGAGGAACGCGACCCCTGGAATCGCATTGACCGTGGGGCCGCGCAGCGATTCGCCCCAGCGCTCGAGGGTGTCGATCACCTGTGAGGGAGTGAGCACCGCATCGAGCGCTCGCTCGCGCAACCGCTGTGCCGCGGCTGTGACCTCACGCGGGGAATCGAAGTGTCGGAGAAGATCGGACATATGTCCGTCAAACTGCGGGGGGGCGTTGCCGCATCGTCTCGATGTTGCCGCAGCCCCTGATCTCCGCTTGCGGCACGCGCTTCACGAAGCGGAAGCTGATACCCCGCCGACCGCAGGCGCACCCGTCATAGCGGATGACCTCGGCAATGTCCTCCGTCAACACCAGGAATCCCGGAAAGCTCGTGGGCAAGACGCTGCAGACCTGCACCAGGCCCTGCTTCCCCGGATCGACCGGGCGCAGTGTCAGCGGATCGCGCACAATCACGGCCGCAAACGCGGGCACGTGCTTGTGCCCGTACTCGCAGTCCGGATAGATGACACCGACGTTCTCTACCATGCCGTAGAAGTCCAGTACGCGGTCCGAGGCGCAGCCGAACACCTCCGCGACCCCGGCCGCGAACGCCTCGCGCGTCACGGCCTGATCCTGCAGCCGCTTCCAGCCTCCGCTGTGCAGCACGCGAATGTTGGGCATCTGCAGACGGATCCCGCGCTCGCGCAACGGCTTCACGAAATGCTGCCAGATGACATAGGTGAAACCGTAGGCGAGCACCTCGGCTTCACCCCATTTCGCCGCGAAGTCCGCGAGCCGCGACTCATCGATCCGTGGCTCGTGCGCGCCGTCACCATTCAGGCAGCACACCATTTCGGTGGCGAAGGGTCTCAGTCCCTGAATCGCGGCCGCCCGCGCGCCGAGCTCTCCGTTTGCGGCGAGCGTCTGCGGCGTGTCGATGACCAGATACGGGCGGCGTGTCGATCCGATGAAGTCACTGGCGATCGCGACCACGCCCTTGACCATGCGCCTGGAGGTTGAGGCATCCAGAGCCACGCGGCTCGGTGTCTGGCCAGTCGTGGCGCTCGATGCCAGTGTGCGAATGATCTCTTCCGTCCCGACCAGCATCAGCGGCGGGCTGGCCTTGAACGCGCGCACCGGTAGATAAGGCAGATCGACCACGCTTTCGGCAGCGCGGTAGTCTGACGGCCACGCCTCGAGGTACTGGCGCAGGCGCTCATTCCGTTCGGCGGCATAGGCGAGCTCGCTCTGCAGCAGCGCCAGGAGCCGTGCCTCGTGCTCGGTGGGCTCGAGCGAAAATGTGGGTGCGGCGAGCAGAGCGTCGATCTGCGCCTCGACCCCGGCGGCGAGGGCGTTCATGTCCGCCAGATCTCATCGGCGGGGCGCGAGTCTTCCGATGCTCGTGCGCGAGTATCGCCGCCGGCGAGCGCGGGACGCGCCAGTTGTGGCAACTGCGAGCGGACGAGCTTGCCATGCGCATTACGCGGCAACTCCGCGACCAGCGTGATGGAGTCACAGGGCCATTTCGGCGGCAGGCTGCGTCGCACGGCCGCAACCACATCGTCCGCCCTTTCGGCGGCTACCACGTACAACGTCAGCGCCTCGCCTGCTTCCGCATGAGGTACGGCGGCCGCCGCACACTCGAGTACTCCGTGCACTGCTGCGACTGTTGTCTCGATTTCGGCAAATCCCACGCGGATTCCACACATCTTGATGAATTCACCTTCGCGCCCGTTGATCCAGAGATACCCCTCTTCATCGCGCGAGGCGATGTCTCCAGTGGCGAGCCAGCCACCGCGGAACCTGCGACGGGTCTCCTCCGGCTCATCCAGGTAACCGGCGCTGATCGATTTGCCGGCGACCCACAGCTCGCCGCTCTCGCCCGTCGGTACATCCTCGCCGTCCGCACCCACGATCCGCACCGTGATGTTATCGAGCGGCACACCGACACTGCCCGCCTTGTCGGTGAGGCGCTGGGGCGGCAGGCACGAGATACGGGCGGTCGCTTCGGTTTGACCGTACATGACGAAGAACTCGGCGTGCGGCACGATCGCACGCATCTGCTGTACCGCCGCGACGGAGAGTGCGCCGCCCGCCTGCAGGAAGCGGCGCAGGCTCGGCATCGGTATGGTGCGGATATTCGAGCGCCGCAGCAGGATCTGATACGCGGTCGGCACACCGGCGAAACTCGTGCAGCCATAGTGCGCGATCGCCCGCAGCACCTTGTCGGCGAACATGAAGCGCGAGTCGAACACCACCGCGCCTCCGTGATAGAGGTGGGTGTGCAATACGCTGGCGCCGAAGCAGTAGCTCACCGGCAGGACCAGCATGGCCCGTTCATCGCTCCCGAGTCGTTGGCTGCGGATGATCGCTTCGGTGTTGGCGATCAGGTTGCCGTGGCTCACTTTCACGAGCCGCGGCATAGCAGTTGACCCCGAGGTGGCCATGAGGGCAGCCAGGTCGTCTTCGCTGCGATCGGTCGGCGCCGGAGCGTTGGAACCTGTGTCGTATGGTCTGCCCTCGAGCTCACGCAGTCCGCCGCGCGCGGCCCAATCACCGCGTACGCCACATTCCGTCCACACGGCACGTGCGCGCGTCTTGCGCGCGAGCGCCTCGCCTGAGCCTGCGAGCGTCGTCTCATTCAGCGGCACCGCCACCAGTCCGCCGAACATCGCGCCGAGGTACGCCACACTGCTGAGCGGTCGCAGGTTGCAACCGATCAAAACGCGATCGCCGGGCCTGAGGCCCGCCGCGGCGAAGGTCGCAGCAAAATTCGCGATCGCGGCGCGAAGCTCCGTCGCCACGAGCCGCTCGCTGCTCGGCGCATCGAGGAGCTCGGAACCTTGCCCGAGGCGCTCGACCAGGAGCGCCGCAAAGTTCCACTGCGCCGGGCTGCTCATTTTCAGGTGACGGCTTTGTCGAGCCTGGCAAGCTTCGCCTGCAGGATGCGCACGATCTCGCGCACGTTTTCCATTTCCATCAGCTCATCGACGTCGAAAGTCACCCCGAACTCCTGCTCGAGGCTGCTCGCGAGCGTGACGTGGCCCATCGAGTCCCACGCCCGGATGTCGCCCGGGACCGTATCGATGGTGACCGAGCCCGGCTCCACATCGAATGCGGAACCGAAGGCCCTCTGCACTCTGGCTAACACGTCTTGCATGATGGAGGTATCTCCCTGTGGTCCGAACCCCGACAATCCCCTGAGTAGAGTCGCATCAGGCGACGATTGCCGAGCCGCCATCGACGACCAGCGATTGCCCGTTGACGCCCGCAGCGGCAGGCGAGCACAGAAATTGGGCGCACAACGCCAGCTCTTCCGCGGTCACCAGTCGGCCGATCGGCGAACGCTGCGCAGCCGCCGCGAGGCGCGCCTCGCCATTCGGGATAGCCCGCCACGCCTCCGTCGCCACCGCTCCCGGTGTGAGCGTGTTCGCTCTGATGCCGCGCGGGGCGAGTTCCACGGCGAGGTGTCTGATCAAGGCCTCGAGCGCACCCTTGGAAGCACCGATGGCCGTGTACTGCGGCAGCGCGCGCGTGGCACCGAGTGAGCTGACCGCAAGAATACAGCTCTGGCGGTCGAACTGACTCAACAGGCGCGTGATCAACTCGTAGAGCGCGCGCACGTTCAACGCGAACGTCCAGTCGAGGTGCCGGCCGGTGAGTGACTCGACCGTGCGATGCGTCCCGGTCGCCGCACAGTGCACGATGCCAGCCAGTGGTGTGCCGCTTTGCCTGAGATGCGTCTCGATGCGGGTGAGGCCATCGGCCGTGGTGAGATCGGCGCGGCAGATCGTTATCGGTAAGTCTTCCTGCGCGGCGCTCGACTGCAGCTCCTGTGCAGCTTTCTCATTGCGTACGTAGTTCGCGATGACCCGTGCCCCGCCACGAGCGAATCGCTCGGAAATGGCGCGACCGATACCGCGGGTGCCGCCGGTGACGACGAAGGTGCCGCGCAGCTCGAACGGACTGTTGGCCAGGGACACCCGCGTCACCGCGTCTTGATTAGGGTCAATGTTAAGTTCAATGGATCTTCCAGGTACCTGATACTCTAACCTGATTCTCGGCCCGTCAAAAATGGTGGCTTGTGCGACCTGATCTACCGCGGCACATCCGTGTCTGCGGAGTGCGACTAGAGTCTTACTTCAGTCGCCCGTGAGCAGGATTCGCATAGACATGACCTTCTCGGTCGCAAGCGGCGCGCCCTGTCTCGAGCTTGTGCGGACGCCCGGGTGGCAGGGGGTCGTCAGCGGCCATGCCGCCATTGCCGGCCGCAGCTCATGATTTTCATATTTCACAGCCCGCTGTGATCGGGGCTGCGCGAAGGCCCGCGTTAAGCTATTGTATTGTTAAAAATGTCATGCGACCGTGCGCCCGATTAGGGTTAAGGCCGCCCAGCGACCGACGGTGCGCGGGAAATTACGTGCAGGAATGCAGCCCACCGCCATGCTCACGCAAGATGCAGATTTCTGGACACCCGCGCGGGCCCTCAACACCCTGACGATCGATCGGTTCCTGCCGCTGTCGCGCATGAAGGAACTCGCGGCATCGGCGCACTCCACGTATATCACGGCCGTTCCGTTCCCGCATGTCGTCCTGGACGACTTCTTCGACCCGGGTCTGATTGATCTGGTGCTGTCGGAGTTTCCACAGGCAGGCGCCATCCCGTGGCAACAGTTCGACAACGAGCGCGAGATCAAACTGGCTTCCGCAGCAGAGTCCTCCTTCGGGCCGGTGACACGGTTATTCCTCTATCACCTGAATTCGATCACCTTCCTGGAGTTCCTGAGCGCGGTTACTGGAATTCCGAATCTGATCTCCGATCCGAGGTTTGACGGAGGCGGACTCCATCAGATCGTGCGCGGTGGTAAGTTGGGAATTCATGCCGACTTCAACCGGCACAGGGCCTACAACCTGGACCGGCGCTTGAATCTCCTCCTCTACCTCAACAAGGACTGGCGCGAGGAATGGGGCGGACATCTGCAGTTGTGGAATCGCGATATGACCCGTTGCGAAGCCAAGGTACTGCCAATTTTCAATCGGATGATGATCTTCGGTACGACAGACTTCACCTACCACGGTCATCCTGATCCTTTGCAGTGTCCGGACCACATGACCCGCAAATCGCTCGCCTTGTACTATTTCAGCAACGGTCGGCCTGCAGAGGAAATCAGCGGCGATCATTCCACGTTATTCCGCGCCAGGTATGACGGTGAATTCAAGCTAACCGCTGCTCAACGTCTGCGCAGAATCGCGCGAGATCTGCTGCCGCCAATCATCACGCGCCGATTGCAGCGGCGATCATGAGCCGCGATTCATCGGCGCACGCCACCAGGCCATTGAGCTCCGGTTGCTGACCATGTTTCCCACCTTCGGCATCGGCGCCCTGATCCTCGGCGCGCTCCTCGTGCTCACCGCAGTGCTTGCTCGCCTGCGGGGCGCCGCGCAGAGCGGACGTACCGCGACGTGGAGCGTAGCGGCGGCTGTGGCCGGCGCCGTCCTGCTCGGCTGGGGATTGATCTCATCGCTCGGCTCGCGATCGCCGTCGCGGCCTGCCCCCGCGGTGACCTCCGCAACCGCGCCCTCGCCGGTCGATCTGGTGGAAGTCGCCAGCGCGGCGCTGCAGGCGTGCCCGCGCGCCACCGCGCCGACCGTACCGGATGGCGCCACGGCCTCGCGCGAGGCGATGGCGGCGGCGACCGCGGCGTTCAAATCCTTCGACACCGCCACCAGTTCCTATGTGCACTGCGTTGACGTAACCATCGAGCGCATCGCCCGCGAGCATTCCGGCGCGTCACAGGACGATCTGCACTCGCTGAAGGAATTCGGTACGGTTGCTCACAATACGGCCATCGACCAGGAGACGGCGGTCGCGGATCAGCTCAATGCGCAGGTTCGAAGCTACAAAGCGAAGCACCCGCAGTGATGACCGCGGCTACCTGAGCTCACCCGCACTCGCCCGCCGCCGTGCTCGTTCACCTCATTGACGGTACCTACGAGCTCTTCCGGCACTTCTATGGCCTGCGTCGCTTCACCAAGGGCGCGGACAAGCCCAATGGCGCCGTGGTTGGCGTGCTGCAGACGGTGCTGCAGATGCTCGAAGAGGGCGCCACGCACCTCGGCGTCGCTACCGATCATGTCATCGAGTCCTTTCGCAACAGCTTGTGGTCTGGGTACAAGACCGGCGCAGGCGTTGAGTCGACGCTGCTCGCACAGTTCCAGCCATTAGAGGATGCGCTCGCCGCGCTCGGCGTCGCCGTGTGGCCTATGGTCGAGCTGGAGGCCGACGACGCACTCGCTTCCGCAGCGCGGATCGCTTCCGAGGATGCACGCGTGGGCAGAGTGTGCATCTGGACACCAGACAAGGATCTCGCCCAATGTGTGCGCGGCGAGCGTGTGGTGCAGGTCGATCGGCGCACCCGCCGGATCCGCGACGCCGCGGGCGTGCGGGCAGACTTTGGCGTCGAGCCGCACCTGATCCCGGATTTCCTCGCGCTCGTCGGGGATGCGGCGGACGGCTACCCCGGCCTCGCGGGGATCGGTCGCGTCACGGCGGCGCGGCTCATCGGCAAGTATGGCGCGCTGGAAGACTTCCCGGCGACCGTGCTCGGAGAGCGCCGGGAGCTGGCGCTGCTTTTCAAGAATCTCGCCACCCTGCGGACCGACGCGCTGCTCTTCGGCGATGTCGAGGAGCTCAGATGGCCTGGGCCGCCCGCCGCTTTCCCGGACACCGCGGCGCGGCTGGGCGAGCCACGACTTGCGACCCGCGCCGACAAGATTCGCCTTTCTTGAGCGTGTCGGGTGCGCAGCGAATGCCGCTGCCCGCGTACGCCGGTCAGCGCAGTCGTCGCTCCCACAACACTTCAAAGGCGGGCATCACCCGATCGATGATGGCCTGGTGCTCGGGAGGCACCTTGTGCTCACGCGCGCGGTAAGGCTCGAAGCCCTTCGAGCGCAGCACTGCCTCGTACCAGTAGGGGGCCCATACCCCATCGCTGGCGCGCGGCCCGGGGGACCAGCTGAGCATGCGCGGCGTAAATGCGATACCGAGCTCTGCGCACAGCGCCCGCAGCTGTAACTCGGGAGATTTGAGAAACTCCGCGGCATCGATCACCGATGGAGTGCGGCCGCACAGCTCGCTGACGTACTCGAAGATGTCGAGCTGCTGCAGCACACCGATGTCTTCCGCGGTCACGCGCGGTCGGCTACGCACGTAGGAGATGAGGACCTCACGCGGATCGCGGATGAGGAACACGTGGGTGAGCCCGCGCAGCCAATCGCGACCGATATGTGGCAGCAGGTGGTGCGTCATGTGTTTCTGGTACCAGATTGCCCTGCCCTGCGGTACAGGCCCCACGAGCCGTGCAGCCACCTTGCGCCAGTCGGGCTCACCGGCAGCGATGACCTCCTCGCGCCCGGGATGATCGAGACCGGTGTGGGCGAGATAGTGGGCATACAACGGTTCGTCCACCACCGCGCAATCGCCCCGGTTCTCCCACGAGCGCATCATCGCGGTGGAAATGTTGCGCGGTCCTGACCACATCGCG